>Ga0081539_10001202_pt1 | contig 46688 bp, 52 predicted proteins | sample TabmetS4T2R2_FD_71023 | JGI IMG/M metagenome (GOLD analysis project Ga0081539, IMG submission 71023) | Tabebuia heterophylla rhizosphere microbial communities from the University of Puerto Rico - S4T2R2 | ecosystem: Host-associated > Plants > Roots > Rhizosphere ... | reverse complement strand
GCTCGGCCAGAATTTGTCGTGCACGGGCACCACCAAATCCACAAACTCTGGGGAGGGGTGGCCTTTTGCTTTCAGCTGCTGGGCATAGTGGTATCGCCCCAAGGGATCAATCACTCCATGAGCACGCAGCGTAGGCGCGCATCCAGAGGTGGTGCATCTGCTGGAAGTGGGATCGCGGCATATTTGGAATCCTGCGGATGCATCCGGTCAGCATGGCCATATGGCCCCTGCTGGAGATCCCGAAGGCCCCTACCCAGTCGGAACGACCGCCAAAGTCTGGGGCGCGTGTCTTGAGCCAGCGGATAGCATAATTGATATCCACCAGCGAGGCCGGGTACGACGCTGTGGGCGGCATACGAAAATCCAGAGCCGTGTTCTCAAATTGTTGATAGCGTGAATTAAATCGGGGTCCCGAACTCGTACCGATTCACAAAGAGGCCAATCACGGTGTCATGCATGAAGACGGATTTGGAAAAACAAATTGTTTTCCGTGCCAAGCGCTTGATCCGTGTTCGTAGCGTCAGGTGTTTGCGTTCGATCTGCTGTGTGTGCAGTTTGCCGACGGTATGCGCAGCGGTCGGCAGGTGCCGTTTATAGACTCCTGCGGCATCGGTATAAAAGTGCACCAACCCAAAAGGCTTCAGCAACTTCTGTAACTGCATGAAGACCTTATCCGTACGATTCCCAAACGTATAGGCTAGGACCACGCCACTCAAATGATCAATCGCATGCCACAACCAACGTTGATGGGCTTTGTACCCACAAAACTCCACATTTCCTCGACCTCCGCCGCTTCGACGCGCCGCACTTCGACTGTGATCGCGTCCCCGGACAACACCCTTCGACGACACTAAGGATTGCTGTTAAGATGTCGATGTGGCGCGAGTAGTTTTTGTGGAGTCGGCGTTTCGGCACGGATATACAGAAGACGACTACATGAACTGTTAAGGGACGTTATGTAAAACTTCGCAGCCAACGCGGGGTTACCAATGGGTATGAACTATTTGGACGAAACCTTGTGGGCGACTATTTGCATGTTGTGTACCGTGTGTTACCCGATGGCCGTTGGCGTGTGTTTCATATTGCCCGTATGACGGACGCGCACAGACGCCGCTACCAGAGAATACAACAATGAAACGAACAAAAGCGATCCCTCCCCTTTCTCCAGATGCGACTGACGATGAAATGATCGAGTGCACGGAGAAGTACGACCTTGGAGCACGATTAGATGCCGGGGTCTCGGAAATCGTAGAGATTCACGAGCCGTCTCAACACGCGTAGCGCACCACCGAACTTACTCTTTGCATTCCGTCAGCGATGAATGCTGCCCTGCAAAAGCTCGCTCGCCAGCGAACGACTGATGCTACGACTCTGGTGCGGCTCTGGATCACCGAGCGCCTCCAGCAAGAACTGAAGGCAGCAGAATAAGCACTGTGCGAGTCCCGCTTTTAGGATGCTCGCCTCAAACACATCGTCGGCAGCACCGATGACGATGGAACCGCAAGAACATCGTGCCCGAGCGTGTTGACGTAATGTCAAATAGTGTGTAAAGGGAGTTTAATAGCGCTTCCCTTTGACTGACAGAGACTCTTCAGCTCAATTCTTCCAGCAATGCCTTCGCCTCTTGTAAGTCTTTCGTGTCAACCCCTTAGGTGAACCAGTGGTAAACCTCGGCTAACATCTGGTGAGCCTCAGTCTTCTTGCCTTGCTGCTGCCACAGCCGTGCCAAGCTCATTGTTGCCCGCAGCTCCTACGACTTGGCCTGCTGCCGGCGGGCAACTCCGATCGCCTGGTGAAAATACCCTTCGGCTTCGGCTTGGAGATCTGTGGCAGGGGATCAGGGATCGGAGTTTTCAGCCTTGTCCGAGACGTGCTGTAGACGTGTTTGAGACTGCAGCGTCAGCTCGCCTTTGAGCCGATAGAGCTCTGCCTCAGTGTACCGCTCCCCAGTGCGATGCACCACTGCCAGGGCTTCGCCCAGCCTAGTCAATCCCTCCGTTGCTTGTCCCATGGCCCCATATGCTTCGCCGAATAGCGCAAGGTAGCCTGTCCAGTACGCTTCGGCTCCCGTTGCTAGTATCGCAGCATGTGTCTCGCGCATCTGTGCAAGCCCTTCCTCTCTCCGACCCTGCTCGACCAGTGCCCGTCTCCGCAGGAAGGTCCCCCACCATAACATGTGAGAAAACCCCTGCTCAGTCGCGATGCGCATAGCTGCCTCTGCCTGCTCTTGAGTGATTTGTCTTTCCCGACGGGACTCATGGAGACTCGCAGCCCAGTTCAGAACAAAAGCCAAGCTATACGGATGAGCGAGATCCTAGGCTAAAGTAATAGCGTCACGGCTTTTCTGCAAAGCTTGGTCTGGGTAGCCCAGAACCCAGAGGACTGAGAACAGCACCGATAGGCAAGCTATCCCCGGGTCTTGCCCATAGAGAAAGGTATGGGAGTGGTGCTGTCGAGGATCATAGAGGGCAAGGCTCTGCTCCAAATGTGCTCGGGCGAAAGCAAACTCGCCCAGCAAGAACAACGGCACTCCCAGCGCATAATGTGCCCCCATGAGATAGGCGGGATTTTGGACGCCTTGAGCTAGACGTAGCAACTGTTTGCTCAGCTCCCGAGCCGTCTGTAACTCCCCTCGTACCGTATAGAATAAACGGAGCCCCATGAGTACGGGGAAGAGTTGTGGGGTTTCGCCGACTTGTTGGCACAGCGCCCGCGCCTGCGTAAACACAGTGCCGACCTCTGGGGCAGCAAAGCCCTTGGTTGCAATCAGCGGAGCGCCCAGAGCAATTTGCAGCATGAGTTCGTTCTGGGTACGCATCGGAGAGTCCGGGAGGGTGTTAAGCAGGGCCAATCCCTTCGTGAGGTGGCTAATCGCTTCGATATTCGCCGAGCGCTGCGTTGCTCTCTGTCCGGCTTTCTGCCAGTGCGAGATAGCTTGTTCCTTGAGTCCCGCCTCGGTGTAGGGGTGGGCCAACAGTTCAGGCTGGGTTTCTTTGATCTCCACAAACTGTTGCTCTACCACCTGGGCAATTTGCTGATGCAACTGCTAACGCTTGCTCTTCAACAACAACTGGTAGGCGGTATCTTGAATGAGGGCGTGCTTAAACACAAAGGTTGCGTGTGGAGGCAGGCCACGTTGATACATCAATTCCGCCTCCACGAGCTGTCGTACTCCCTACTGTAATACCACCTCCTCCATCGCCGACGCCGCCCGGAGGAGATCGTAGCTAAACTCGCGGTCCAGTACCGCCCCTGTCTGCGCTATTTCTTTGACTGGGGCTAATCGGTCCAGCCGAGCCATCAGCGAATCTTGTAGCGTCGCCGGAATGGCCAGGGAGAGCAGCGGTCCCGTGAGCTCATACCGACCATTCGTTTCCTGTATTAGTCCCGACTCCACGACGGTCTTGGTTAGTTCTTCCACAAACAGCGGCACGCCATCAGTCTTGGCCACGATCTGCTGCACGACCTCGGCTGGTAGGCTCTTCCGTCCTGCAATGTTTTCTGCCATCGCCTCGACCCTGTTCTCGGTCCGTTCTGCGGTCGGACAGATGTTGCTATCGTCTCACCCTTCCGCTCAGAAGGGGACGGCCTCGCGAAGCACCCGCTCACGGAGATAGGGATTGAGGGCCTTTTCAGTGACAATCTTGACTCTTCGTCCTAGCAGCTCTTCGAGGTCCAACACCAAGCCGGCAGGAAACCAGGATCTGGTCGTCGGGCCTTTCTCAGTGAGGAAATCAATATCGTCTCGGGTCTCACTTCTCCTCGCACCACAGAGCCGAAGATGCGAATGTTATAGGTGCCACGTCTGGCGGCAGTTCGTTGGATGTCAGCTCTTCTGTGTTGTAAGAGTTCTAGTGGAATCATCGTGCATCTCACCACAGATTAGCTCGAAGTATCAGCTTGTTCTGTTCTTTTTGCAAGAGAGACAGAGACCGCCCCTCCCTCTTTCTCTCATCTCTCTCGCTCATTACTACGGACACGGCTCATTCTTGAACTGCCTGACGTCGGCGATATTCTCTGGTGTCCCATTTTGCGCGCCATCCCGTACCACCACCGTCGTGGCGGTATTCTGAAAGATGCGCCCTTGCAGCAGGTTCCCGGTTCCCAGGTTGGGCAACAGCGGGGGATGGCCACTATCACCACCCTCACCAGCGATATCGGGTCCGGTGTTGTGGCAGACCGTGTTGTGCGCAACCCGGACCTCAAGCGTATTCCCGCTTGCCCGTCCATCGCCCCCTGCGGCCAGCAATATTCCTTCAGCAGTATTGTCTTCAACCACGTTCTGCTTCACGACCGCCGTGACCTGGTTGTTGTCGCCAATCGCCCCCGCTTGCCCACCTGGCCCCCCACCAGCACCGATCATACAGATGCCGGTGCCCGTCTGACTCCGCACGGTGTTCTGCTCAATCCGAACGTCCAGCACGTTATTCACACTCGTGCCGGTCGCAACAGGAGTTGAGGCTCCCACCGCACCTATGGCCAGGATACCGCAAAATTGGCGGTTCCGCTCCACGATGTTCCCGCGCACCAGTGCCTCAATGTGGTTGTCGGAACTGTTGTCCTGCCCAGCGTTAACACGGATGCCAAAAAGCCCATTGTCCGTTACGGTATTGTCTTTGATGTGGATGTCGACGGTGTTCCCGTCTGCCCCGCCAACGCCACCACTTACGTTAATGCCAAGGAAGGTATTGTTGGAGACGGTGTTCCGTGCGATCGTCGTGTCGCTCAGGACATTACGATCACCCACGGAGAGCAGAAAGATCCCGATTTGTCCACTGTTCGTGACCGTGTTGTCAGTGATGATTGTGTGATCAATCTGCGAGTCGGACCCGACGCCAGACAGGCTCGCAACGACGAGGATGCCGAAGCGGGCGTTGGTGCTCACCGTGTTCTGGGTGAGAGTCGTGTGGGCAACGAGTGAGCCCGGGACGTTTCCTGTGCGCACATCGATGCCGTCAATCCTTGATGCGGCCACGATAGTGTTCTTCACCTGCGTGTGTTCGACTATCCCCGCAGTGGTAAAATCCCCGGCGCGCACGCGGATACCAATGGGGAAATGTTGCACACGGAGGCCGGTGATGGAATTGTGACTGGAAATGATCAAGAGACCAGCCCCGGCCAGCGGCGGAGCGGCGACTGGAATCGCCGCCCCTTCCAGCGTGATATCAGGAACGTCATCGCCATCCAGATCACCTTTAATACGAGTCTGTCCGCCACATAGGGCAGGCAGCGGGTCAGGGAAAGCATCAGCATCAAGATCATCGAAGTTGACGACAATGATGCCGCCGCTCAGATTTGGAGCAAACGTAATCTTCTTCTCTCCGGCGGTGTTATTGGCGGCAATGATGGCTTCGCGCAGCGAGACTAGACCATCGGCGCCAGGCAGGTCGTTGACGGTCCCAGTGCCACACAGCCCATCAGCATTGAACGGTGGATCGGCGGTATCGGTAAGGGTGGTGACGACGATCGGTTTTGCTGCGACTTGAGAAGCAAGACCTCCAAGGGGAAGGCAGCAGACCGCGGCCAAGGCGGTGATGAAACTTATGGTGATTTTGTGCAAGTGCATACTATGTCTCCATTTACTGCAGTTTTTATTTGAACGAGAAGACGTTCCATCGTAGGCCGGGATAAGCCTGGCCTGAGCTTGACGAAGCCTGTCCTGCCTGCGCCAGTGCCGCAGGCACAGGTGAGCATGTCGAAGGGGGCCGCAGGCCGTTCCCGGCTTGATTGGATGGAACGAGGTAAAATCTATGAGCCCTGCCCCTGCCGGATTCCATTCCGCTTCATCCGGGTTACTCGGCTCTTATTCACGACTTTACTTCGGAATGGCGAGCGTCCCGGTCACTGTATCGGTGTATTGGCCCAAGCCGCCAAAGACATCCTCTTTCATCCCAAAGACGACGTATTTCCCCGTGGCTTGCCCGTCGAAGGACCCACTCGCCCCCGTGAACTGCCTCGTGCCTCCCGCGAAGGTCCCATGCTCGGTGAAGGTGAGGTCCGGGTACAGACAGAGCACGACCCCGCTAGCCCCGTCCTCAACAAAGAGTTGGTCTGCGGTTTTCTCCGCCGTTAGCACACGACGGGCCTGCACGAAACCGAACTCCTGGGTGCTGGCTGGACAGGACACCGGGACAGGCAACGGGCCTTGGAACTCGAACACTTCATGGAAGAGGAAGCGGCCAAGATTGCATTGCACCAGCCCTTGGTGCACACCCGCCGAGCGGCCATCGCCGTTAGCGTCGAGGTGGTTGTCCACCCCCGCTACGAAAGTAGCGGCAAAGGTGCAGCGTACCTCTTTGGTCTTCATCTCGGCACTGGTGCTCACTCCTGCTAGCAGCACTATACCGAGGCCAAGTGTGAGATGACGGATATTCATGAGATACCTCCTTTTGACATGTTGCCTACAGTCCACGGATGTGTTCATACGATTCTCCTTCTTGCTGTATGCAGCGTCGCTCAGCTCTTCAGCGCGGGTGCTACGTGAATCGTGGGGGCTTGGAGGGTGGCGCACGTACGGTGGCTAACACCCGCGCCATAAATGTCAGCAGTTCCGCCAGCGACTCAAAGTGTGCGGATTGACCGGACACCACATGTTCCACCCGCCCGGCAATTTGCCCTTGCGGAATGTCCGTGTTGGTTCGCAAGTGCACGACAAACGCCCAGTGCACCGACAAGGGTGCGTAGCCCTCGGGCTCATGTGGCCTCAACGCTCGCCTTTGCGGCTGACGCGTTTCACTTGTCTTTGCGCACGACATATGCGATGAACAGTAGCCACAACCGACACAGAAGTCCTGGCAAAGTTCTGGGAAAGTTCTGGGATTTCTCTGGGAGCCGTGAGCAAGCAAAAATGCAGGCAGGACAAGCACTTCACTTTGGTCCATACCGCTTCGACCCAGCGAGTAGGCAGCTCTGGCGGGGCACACAAGAAGTGAAACTTACGCCCAAAGGACTGGCTGTGCTGGGTGTCCTGGTAGCCCAGGCAGGGCAGGTGGTGACGAAAGAGGAGTTATTTCAGACCGTGTGGGCGGACACGGTGGTGAGTGATGATGCGCTGACCTCGTGCATTCAAGAATTACGGCAAGCGTTACGCGATGATGCGCGAAAGCCGCGGTACATCGAGACTGCGCATCGACGCGGGTATCGGTTCATTGGCAAAGTGGTCAGTGATCAGTTATCAGCGGCCAGTCAGGAAGAAGGAGTCAGTAATCAGCATTCAGTAGTCAGGAGACCGGAGCAGACGACAAACGAGCAGAAGGTCGGTTCGGTCATGCCAGAGAAAGCTGGCCTCCAGGAACCTCACGCACAGGCCTCAGGTGAATCTCCCTGGATTCCCCCTTCCGCGGGAATGACGCCGCTCCCGGTAACTCCTCACCATAGCGATCCGTTACCTCCTCCTGCGCAGACGTTAGGCCCTCGACCTCAGACCCTAGAGCATTCTGTGCCGATGCGTTTGCGGTCGCGTCAAAGTCTCATTCTGGTCGCCGTGCTGCTGACCGCGACCGTCCTGACGGTCCATTACCTTTCCCGTTCAACTCTCAGCACTCAGTCCTCAGTCCTCAGCACTCAAGCGCCGCAGGCGCTGCCGTTGCCTGACAAGCCTTCGATCGCTGTGATGCCGTTCACCAACATGAGTGGCGATCCCGAGCAGGAGTATTTCAGCGATGGGCTGACCGATGACCTGATCACCGACCTCTCCCGCCTCTCAGGGTTGTTCGTCGTCGCCCGCAACTCGGTCTTTACGTACAAGGGTAAGGCAACGAAAGTACAAGAGGTCAGCAAAGAGTTAGGAGTGCGGTATGTGCTGGAGGGCAGTGTGCGTCGCGCGGATGGCAAGGTGCGGATCAATGTGCAGTTAGTCGATGCCACGACCGGCTATCATCTGTGGTCGGAGCGTTATGAGCGCCCCTGGCAGGACATCTTTGCTCTGCAAGATGAGATGCTGCAGCGGATTGTGACGACACTGCAGCTGCAAGTGACAGTGTGGGAACACGGGATTCTGGTGCGCAAAGGCACGGACAACGTCGAAGCCTATGATCTCTACTTGCGGGGGCTGACCTCTTTTTTCCGCTTCACCAAAGAGGCGCATCTCCAGGCCCGGCAGCTGTTTGAGCAGGCCATCAAGCTAGATCCCCAGTACGCCGAAGCCTACGCAAGCCTAGGGGGGATGTATCAAATGGCCGGGTTCTTTCAGTGGAGTCAGGACCCTCACCGGGATCTCGAGCAGGCGTCGGCGCTGGCGCAACAGGCCGTAGCGCTGGATGACTCCCTGCCCTTAGCCCACAATGTATTGAGCATCATCTACTTATCTAAAAGACAGCATGACCAAGCGCGGGTCGAGGCCGAGCGGACGATTACCCTGGCCCCCAACAGTCCGCTGGGCTATCGGACGTTAGCCGGTGTTCTCAACTTTACGGGACAGGCCGAGCAAGCCGTTAGCATGCTGGAGCAGGCGTTGCGCCTCGATCCTCGCTTTCCACTCCCCTACCAAGGGCCCTTAGGTTGGGCTTATCTCAGTACGAGGCGGTATGACGACGCTATTGCGCTGCAGCAAAAAGCCCTGCGTCACAACCGCAATCTCCTGGAGTCGCACCTCATCTTGGCGATCAGCTACAGTGAATTAGGGCGAGAGGAAGAGGCTCAAGCGGAGGCCGTCGAAGTGCTACGGTTAAGTCCCACGTTCTCTGTGGACGTGGTCGGGCAGACCTGGCCGTTCAAAGATCCTGCCGCCCTGGAGCGGACACTGGCTGCGTTGCGCAAGGCAGGGCTCAAATGAAATGCGGAATGGAGAATGCGGAATGAAAACTTGAAGTAAGAGTGAAGAATTAAGAATGAAAAATAGGCTTCAGGCTGGAGGCTAAAGGGAGAGAAAAGGATTAAGTCACTAAAGACATGCCCCGCGACCTCTTTGTTTTCCTCCTACGGTCAGGTACGTTGTCTCTGCTCGTTACTGTCGAGCCCCAGGAGCACGATATGAGCTTGCAAGAATTGTCCTTTATTGAGCCCATTACAGAACCCGACATTCTCGCGGATATTGCCACCCTGCCCACTGCAGATGAGCTGCCGTGTGACGACGGAGAACCTATGGAAACTGGCCGCCACCGCGAACAGATGAAGTTGCTCATCCAGTCCCTGCAAGCCTACTGGTCCGAGCGCACCGACTATTTTGTCGCGGGCAACATGTTTCTGCACTATGACCCACAGAATCGCCGCAAATCCCGTGGGCCTGACTTTTTCTTAGTGCTTGACGTCAGTAACCATGAGCGCAAGAGTTGGGTGGTATGGCAAGAAGGCATGCGCTTTCCGGATGTCATTATCGAGTTGTTATCCGATACAACGCGGGACATAAACAAAGGCGAGAAAAAGGTGCTGTACGAGCGGGTGTTTCGCACGGCAGAGTATTATCTGTATGATCCCTTCTCCCAAGAATTCATCGGCTATCATCTCCGTGGTGCACATTATCAGGAAGTGCAGCCTGATGAGCAGGGGCGGGTCTACTCGCCAGTCACGGGGCTTTACCTTGTTCCCCGCAGTAACTGGTTACGCTGGCTGACCCCAGAGGGACAAGTCTTACCCTCACCAATAGAGTTAGCCGAACAGCAACGGCAACGTGCTGAGCAAGAGCGGCAACGCGCTGAGCAAGCCAAGCAGCACGCTGCACAAGCGGACCAACGGGCGGAACAAGCCGAGCAACGTGCCGAACATGCCGAACAGCGCGCGGACCAGGCAGAGCAACTATTAGAGAAATACTGACAACGGTTTGGCAACGTAGAGTAACGAGAGTCTGCTCGTAAGTTTTCTACTCGAACGCAAAGTTGAGCGTCGGCCGACCGCTCGGCACTCGCTTGGGCACCAGAGTTTTCAACCGCTCGGGCAAGATACGGGGGTCGAGTAATCCGTGACGCACGAAGTCCACCAGATCGGCGAACTCTTCGTCCGAGAGTTGAATAGGTGTTTGCAGCAGCGGGTCGAGACGCGCAAGGACCGGCTCGATCGGTCCCACTGTTCCTTGCAAGTCTGGCGGAAGATCACTGGGTATAGATGTGCGCGCTGAGATATACAGGTCCTACAATGCGGAATGAAAAATTAAGAATGAAAGAAAAGGCTGAAGGCTAAAGGCCGAAGGCTGAAGGGGGAGGAAAAGAGGAATGGGTCAAGGCAAGTCTCAAACAAGTCCAAGGCACATCGCAGGAAGTCAAAAGGAACAAGTTCCCAATCCCACAGTCTAGATCCTCCATCCTCGAAGGCTTTGACACCAAAGATTTGCAAGAGGCGAAGGCGCTTTTGGCAAGTCCAGAGTCACAAAAAGTCTAGTGTCTAGAGTCAAAACAAATCAAAAAAGAAGGGACAAAAGTCAAACGTGATGATCGAAGGCAACATTGAGTGATCGGGTCATTAAAGCACTGACGGATCAAGCAATGTTCGGCTTGTTCGCAACGGCTCGATGGCCCGATGATACAATCGCGCGAGGAGCTATTTAGACATAATCTGTAGATGTTATTTAGCACGACCTGCGAAATAACCTGGCGGCGAGGGCGGTTGTTAGTTCGCTCATCGCCTCCCCAACAGGAAGACTCATGCCCGGCCTACCGCACCACTCACACCGTGCCTGCTACGCTAATGCATGTCAGAGCTCACCCCCAGATAAACACGGCCTCGTGACGGTCTACGTCTGCCCTGTCGCACCACATTTCATAGTCGAAACTGCGGATGGCTCTCAACACGCTGGGCGACGTGGACACGCCCGTCAGGAGTAAGCGACGCGGGGAATTTTGCGTGACTGCGCCGCCAGCGGGCAAGCCAGTCCTGTCCTAAGAGTGGCGGGGCCAACGGGTGGGTATCTGCGCCGTTCGCGCGTGTGAAGGCAATGGTAGTTGTGGACTTCGGACCGGTGCCCACCCCTTCTGCGACAAAGAAGCCTGCAACTAGCAACGCCACCCTAACGGCGGTCGACGCGGAGTAAGTATAGAGTTCAGCAGCTTTAGGTCCGCAGTGCGCACGTATACATGCGAAGACCTCAGCGGTCCAGAGGGCGGAGTCAGCTTTGAATGAGAATGGATCGTAGAAAATCAGATCCGGACTCGGCGCCGCCGCGAGACGCTCAGCAAAATCTCCTTGCATGAGTTCCCAGTACAGTAAGTGCGAGGCGTGTTCCCAGCGACCGTCTTTCAAGACCGAGACCGGCGCGGCGTGTCTCACGTGCAGGAAGCAATCGGGGTTGTTCGTTGCAAGCGTGAGGGGATCAAGATCACGCTCAAAACTCACAATGTGTAACGGTCGGAGCGGATGTCTGTCACGCCGTTCATACACGCCCTCAAAACACCGAATCGCCGCCATCGCATTAAAGGCTGCACCGAGCCCCACATCCCAGATCACCAACGGATCTGCTATGCCCTGTCGGACAACGCGAGCGCTCAGGCACGATTGCTCGATGTAGAGCTTGTTGGCTTCCTCAGTGGGATCATTCACCGAATGCATGACCTCGTCAGAACTAAGTTGCCGAATACTATAGAAACCCTGGGGAGAGCGGCGAATTTCATAATCGCCCAAGCGGGTCGGCCGGCGCGTACGGACGCGCGGCGGCGGACGACTAGGGTTATCTACATCGCCACGTACGAGTTCGTTGCGCTTCTCCTGATAGTACGCAACAAACTTCTCTTGCAGAATGGTCTCACGCATTTCGCGCATCAGCCGATGGTAAAAAGCCAGGTTGTGCAGGCCGAGCAAGTGCCAGCCGAGCACCTCATCCACTTTGACGAGATGATGCAGATACGCACGCGAATAGTGCTGACAGGTCATGCAATCACACTCCGCATCCAACGATTCTTCGCGCAACTTATACACCGCTCGGCGCAGCTGCAGTTTTCCATGTGAGGTGAAGACCACCCCGCGTTGCGCAATTTGTGAGGGCATAATGCAATCGAACATATCGACGCCGCGGTGAACGCTCTCCAGCAGGTCGATCGGCGTCCCGACGCCCATGAGATAACGTGGCAGACTCGTAGGTAAATGCTCGGTGACGAGCCCGGTCATGGCGTAGCGCTCACTACTGGTTTCACCCACGGCGAGTCCGCCAATGGCAAGACCATCAAACGGCAACGCGCGTAAGCGCTCGGCGCTCTTCTCCCTTAGCCCGGGATGGCATGCTCCCTGAACAATGGCAAACAATGCTTGGGTTGAATCCCCTCGTGCTCGCAGTGAACGTTCGGCCCATCGATGGGTCAGCAGCATCGCTCCTTCGGCTTGTTCATAGGACGCCGTCGAGGGGATGCAATGATCGAGGGCCATCATGATGTCGCTGTTGATCACCCGCTGCATGGCAATACTCGATTCCGGCGACAGGACGTGTAATTTCCCGTCTACATAGCTTTGAAACCGCGCTCCATCCTCGCTCATTTCCCTGGCGTGTGACAGCGAAAAGATTTGGAAACCGCCAGAGTCGGTCAGCACGGGACCGTGCCAGTTCATCAAACGGTGGATCCCGCCAAAGCGCTCAAAGACTTGCGCTCCCGGACGTAACAACAAGTGATACGTGTTGGCAAGCAGGATCTGAGTTCCAGTCGTTTTCAGACTTTCGACCGTTTGTCCTTTGACCGTCGCCTGGGTCCCAACTGGCATGAAGACAGGGGTTTGCACGTCACCGTGAGCAGTATGAAGGGTGGCCGCACGCGCCTTCGAGCCCTTCGCCTCTTTTTCTATGATGAATGGTAAGCGTGTCTGCACCGAGTCAATGTCTCCGTTCACGAATAGTTACAGTTGGGGCATGGGGTCGAGCCAGGTCACGTTTAGCAGCAACCTCCCACCCATGCGGCAACGAGATACGAATAGCCGGGCCTGCGAAATCAAGTTGCTGGAGTCGACGCGTGCCGTGTTTGTATCTTCACTTACTGTAACTCCGATCTCGGGAGCGTTTCGTAGACCGCGTGCCTTGTCAATGGGCTCTGACTCCAGTATCGTCGGGTTCGCTGGCGCAACCAATCGGGTTTAAAAAAACCCGGGGGTAGCCCTTACCACAGTGCTGAGGCATTTGGCAATTGCCATAAAGGAAAGCTATGGAGCCGACGTTGCGTTCCCAACTGTTTATCAATGGTGAGTATGTTTCCGCGACGAGCGGTAAGACCTTCTCCGTGTTGAATCCGGCCACGAATCGTGTGCTGACGGACGTGGCAGAGGCCGGGGTTGAGGACGTTCATCGCGCAGTCGCCGCAGCACGCAAAGCATTTGACGAAGGCCCCTGGCCGAAAATGAAGACCGCGGAGCGGGCCAAAATGATTCGCCGCGTGGCAGAACTGCTGGTGCGGCACACACCTGAACTGGAGCGGATCGAAAGCTTGGATGTTGGTAAGCCGGTAAAAGAAAGCGGCGGTCACGATATTCCTCGGGCTGCGAATAATTTCTCCTTCTTCGCCGACGCCCTCTCGCAGTGGACGCAGGATGCGCACTGGACCGAGAGCAATTCGCTCGGGGTAGATGTCAACCTATTGAGTGTGACTATGCGCCAACCGTTGGGTGTGGCTGGGATCATCATTCCCTGGAACTCGCCCATGATGTTGGGGACGTGGAAGTTGGCGCCCTGCCTTGCCTCAGGTTGTACGGCGGTGTTGAAACCGTCGGAGCTTGCGCCCTTAAGCCTCATGAAGCTTGGCGAGATAGTACAGGAAGCGGGGCTGCCGCCTGGCGTACTCAATATCGTGTCAGGCTTTGGTGACGTTGGCGCGGCGCTGACGTCACATCCTGACGTCAATGCGGTCTCGTTTACTGGTGGTGTAGCGACTGGCAAGCGGGTGCTGAAGGCGGCAGCAGACACACTCAAGCGGGTATCGCTGGAGTTGGGTGGCAAGTCGCCAAATATCGTCTTTGCCGATGCTGATCTGGAAGCGGCGGCGAAAGGCGCAGTCCGCGCGATCTTTCGCAGCCAAGGACAGTCGTGTGTGGCAGGGTCGCGTTTGCTACTGCAAGACATCATCTACGACCGTTTTATGGAGCGCTTTTTGACCGCGGTCGCTAATCTCAAGGTGGGCGATCCGCTCGACCCTACTACTGATTTTGGACCACTGATTACGGCGCAGCATCGCGAACGGGTGGAAGACTTCATTCGGTCCGGTCTCGATGAGGGAGCGAAACTTCTAACTGGGGGTACACGCCCCAGTGACCCGACACTAGGCAAGGGCAATTATCTCCTGCCGACAGTGTTCGAAAATGTCACGCCGGCTATGCGTATTTGTCAGGACGAGATTTTTGGTCCAGTATTAGCAGTGCAGCGTTTTCGTGACGAAGCAGAGGCGATTCGTCTGGCCAACGAGACTGTATATGGCTTGGCCGGGTTCCTCTGGACACAAGATGTGAATCGGGCACTGCGCGTGTCGAGCGCGATCAAAACTGGCATGATGTGGGTCAATAGTTTCTTCTTGCGTGACCTGCGTACGCCGTTCGGCGGCGCACGCGAGAGCGGCTTTGGCCGTGAAGGGGGGCGCTACAGCTTGGAGTTTTACACCGAACCGAAGTTTGTGTGTATTCCATATTAGCTATCAGCGGTCAGCAGTCAGCCACAATAAAGAACGCTGAAAGCTAACGGCTGCGAGCTGATCGCGTTGAGGAGCGACAGATGCCTGCACGGACCGGAAAAGAATATCTGCAAGGATTGAAGGAACACAGCTCGGCGGTGTGGCTAGGTAACGAGCGTGTGGTTGATGTGACGAGTCATCCGGCGTTGCGTCGTGGGGCGCGATCAGTGGCGCATCTCTACGATATGCAGTACGACCCGGCGCTGCACGACGACATGACCTATACCTCTCCCACCAGTGGTGATCGGGTGGGGATGTCGTTTATCACTCCTCGTTCGCAAGACGAACTCCGACAACGGACACGGATGATGCTGCACTGGGCGCACTACAGCGGCGGGATGCTGGGGCGTTCGCCGGACTATCTGAATGTGAGTCTCATGGCCAGTGCCGCCGCGGCTGAGTTCTATGCGCAAAACGATCCACGCTTCGCTGACAATGTGCGCAACTATTATACCTACGTGCGTGAACATGACCTGTGTCTGACTCACACGCTAGTCAACCCACAGGCGAATCGCGCGCTGACGGCAACCGGACACCCGAGTGCAGAGGTCGCAGCACGGATTGTGAAAGAAACCGACCGAGGGATTATCATCCGTGGCGCGAGGATTCTGGCGACCCTGGGACCGCTCTCGGATGAAATCGCTGTCTTCCCCTCGACAGTGTTGAAGGCCGCCGCGGACACGGCTCCGTATGCGTTTGCCTTCGCTATTCCCTCTAACACTCCTGGGCTCAAGTACATCTGTCGTGAATCCTTTGACTACGGACGCACGCCCGCGGAGCATCCCCTGGGCTCACGCTTCGAGGAAATGGATGCAATTGTCATCTTCGACGATGTTCTGGTGCCGTGGGAGCGCGTCTTCCTGAAGGCGCGTCCGGACATGTGTAACGCCGCATACGCGACGACCAATGCCGTCGTCCACATGATGCATCAAGTGGTTTGTAAGAACATCGCCAAGGCCGAGTTTATTTTGGGGGTTGCCTGTCTGATTGTTGATGCCCTTGGCGCAACCGAGTTTCCGCACGTACATGAAAAGATCGCCGAGTGCATGATCAATGTCGAGTTGATGAAAGCCTGTCTCCGTGCCGGAGAAGCGGATGCCGCGCTCGATCGTTGGGGAGTCATGTGTCCACATCGTCCGCCCCTTGATGTCGCGCGCAATATCTTTCCCAAGATGTACCCTCGTATGATCGAGATTCTGCAACTGCTCAGCTCGTCTGGAATGATGATGATTCCGCCACAAACCATACTGGACAGTCCGGTCGCTGACGATATCGACAAATACCTGGTGGTGGCCAATATGTCGGCTCGTGACCGTATCAAGTTGTTTCGTTTGGCATGGGATATGGCTTGTAGTGCATTTGCGGGGCGACAAGTGCTCTACGAGCGGTTCTTCTTTGGCGACCCGGTACGGATGTCCTCAGCACTGTATGGCATCTATCCCAAACAACCCTTGATGGAGCGCGTGCAGCAGTTTCTGCAGCGAGACGAAGACTAACACGTCAATGGCAAGGCGCCCGAGGAGACCTATATCACTCGATGTTCTCGCGCAACGAAACTCCGAGCGATGCTCAGATCAAGGAACTTCTCGCCGTCCGGCCACGCACCGTCCTTAAATTCCTTGGAGTCAAGGAGCCTCTTCATGGCCGCTTCATCGTCAGCCCACAGTTGTGCAACCCCGTCCCATACCCGGCGGGCCACAAGATTGGGCGCCAAATGACCGCATCCGCCGTGAAGGCACGCAACATCTACTCGCCGCGTGTCAGGACGCCGGGGTGCGTCGCTACATCCAGCAAAGCACGGCGTTCCTCTATGAGGACCGCTTTCCGCAATTGGCCGACGAGACCACTCCTCTGCTGCCAAATCCGTTGTTGCAGTCCCCTTGATATGGAAGAGTCGGTGCAAGCCTCGTCACTCAATTGGTGCATCCTCCGAGGTGGACTGTTTTACGGTCCGGATACATTTGCGGGTGGGTGCCGAGACGCCGCACGGCAAGGAACGCTTTCGCTGCCAGGTGAGGGTAGTGGGCGGCTCTCGCTGATTCATATCGCAGATATGGCGCAGGCAGTGGTCTTGGCGGCGGAGAGTGCTCCGGCACGCAGCATTTATAATGTGGTTGATAACCAGCCAGTAACATACAAGGAGCTATTCGAGTACACTGCTGCCCTGGAAAGTGGACCAGTGCCTGCTGCTGGGGGGCAGCCATTTTTACCGTCATTTGCCTGTCGCAACGACCGGTTGAAGGCGGCCCTCGGCTGGGCTCCGGCCTATCCGACCTATCGGTCTGGCTTGGCGTAAACATTGAAACCCGTTACAGAAAACCAGGAACGGCTTTTAGCACATTGCGATTGCCTTCAATATAAATCGCTCTATATCTGCTTGCCCTGAGCGCAGCTGTGGTAGTACCGAAGTCGCACCACGCGCAGGATAAACTCAGCCATGTTACTGACAACACTGGTGCAAAATCGCATTAGCACGCCCTACCGTCAAGGTGTAACTCGCAGTGACGAAACTCGGGACTGAGGTTCATGGCAAAGTGACTCACATGTCGTAAAATAAGACCGGATATTCAATGAAAATGCGACAAAGTGTGAAAAAGAGAAAGGTAAAGACAGGGAATTCACCACTTTTTATCCCGTCTGAAGCCTTTTTTTTCTGGCCTACTTTTTGCGGAGTAATGCGTGTAGCGCGCGACACTCGTTCAATAGGAGGCAGATATGATCCCTTTTCTTCCCACGGTTTCTGGGGTTTCGGCAAACGTCCTCGACATGACTGAGGCTATTGTGCCATTTGCCGGGACTGTCGTTGTCGGGCTTTTTCTCTCCAGTCTTGCTGGCATTGTAATCACCGTACTTGCCGATCGCTGGCTCGCCCGACGACAACAGCAGGGGTTAGCCGCGCGAGTGGCGGAAGTCAACCCACTACGCCGGACAGCCTAAACAGCGGAGCATGGACGATGAACACGCTTACAATGCAAGACTCCACACCAGCGCTGCACTATGTAGAGGCCCCACTCAATTACCTCAGCGATATAACAACAACCCCTGCCGCCTATATGTACACGCCGCCGCCCGGCGTTCCGACCAGGTCAGGACAGTATATTGCTCATACGCTACCAATCTTCAACGGACGTGTGTTACGCGATCAACTCTCGTTAGACCGACACGGTTTTCAGTTGATCCGCCGCGAGACCCGGGTGAAGAATTTTTACGATTCACAGGAAGTGAAAGCCATCTACTACCCTGAGGTTGAGTATCTGGTGAGAAAGTTCACTGGCGCGGCAAGAGTAATTGCTTTCGATCATAATGTGCGTTGTGGCACGCTGGCAAAACGAGGAGAAACCGGCATCCGTGAACCCGTGAAGATCGTGCACAACGATTACACGCGCAAATCGGGTCCGCAGCGTTTGCGCGACCTGCTTCCGACTGAAGAGGCAGGGAAGCTACTCCAGCATCGCTTTGCTTTCATCAACCTCTGGCGCCCTATTCGTGGACCAGTACAAGAATCACCGTTAGCCGTATGCGATGCACGGAGCATGAGCCAAGGCGATTTTATCCCGACCGATCTGGTATATCGGGACCGCGTCGGCGAAATTTACTCGGTTGTGTTCAGCCCTAGTCACCGCTGGTTTTATTTCCCACAGATGCAAACTGATGAAGCGTTGCTGCTCAAAGGTTACGACTCAATGGAGGACGGCCGCGCCCGCTTCACTGCGCACTCCGCGTTTGATGATCCGACTACCCCACCGCATGCTCCTGCGCGGGAAAGCATCGAAACCCGCACGATCGTTTTCTTTGCCTCGTAAAGGATCATCAAGCTTTTGCTCGATCCTTCCTTTTCAGCGTAGGGTAACTTCGCTTGCCGTGAGCATCTAAAGTCACCAATCGTTTTGTAAGCTTTCATCAATCCAACGTTGAGACAAGGGAGGATCTCATGGCTTCCACATCACAGCGTCCAGTTGCAGTCGTCGTGGGAGCGGGCGCAGGGTTAGGGGCAGCACTCGCGCGTCGCTTTGCCACTGAATACCGAGTCGCGCTGCTTGCACGTGGAGAAGAATACTTGAGCTTGCTGGCCAAAGAAATCGAGAACGCAGGTGGGCCGGTATTGGTTGTACCTACCGATGTAGGTCAAGAACAACAAATCAATACAGCCTTTACTACCATCCGTCGTGAACTGGGCGCTCCGGAAGTGCTGCTCTATAACGCGGCGATGCGACCGTTCGGTCGGCTGATGGAGACGAAGCCGAGTACTTTTGAGAATACCTGGCGCGTCTGCGTCTTCGGCGCGTTTCTGTGCGCGCAGCATGTCGTGCCCGACATGTTGACCAAACGCAAAGGTGTCATCTTGTTCACCGGCGCGACCGCTGGCGTCAAACCGTTTCCGACCTCGGCGGCTTTTGGCCCGGCAAAGTTCGCTATGCGTGGGCTGGCGCAGGTGTTAGCCCGTGACCTTGGCCCGCAAGGAATCCATGTCGCCTACATCAATGTGGACGGCCCGATTGATATGCCGTTTATTCGCCAACGCTTTCCCGCTATGAAAGAGGAGGACATGCTTAAGCCATCGGCAATTGCCGAGACCTACTGGCATCTTGCGCATCAAGATCCTAGTGCATGGACGCAGGAACTCGATGTACGACCATTCAAGGAGAAGTTTTAATGGGCCAAGAATGACAAGGGCGCTATAGGTGACGCCCGTGCGCGAGCGTGCATCCCAATTCATCGCCACGCACTCCGCATTCAAGGATGACAGTGCCGCGTCGTTATGGGATGCTGGAGTTATTGCGCCGGGGAAGTAAACACTCCTTGTGACCCCCGCAATAAAAAGCTGCAAATGCGGCAAAGGAGGGATGAATATGCGACGACATGTGTTTGTAACTGTAGCTTTTGCCTGCGTGCTGCTGAGTAGTGCAGTGGGATGGAGCGAACCCCCGACAGGGAGCAAGAGTAAAGTCAACATTAACACTGCCGACGAAGCAACACTGGCTGCGCTTCCGGGCATCGGGAAAAAAGGCGCTACAGCGGTGATTGAATACCGGACGAAGAATGGGCCATTCAAGACTATTGATGATCTCAAGAATGTACCAGGGATTAGTGATTTAACAGTCGAGCGACTCGGCGAGCGACGTATCACTGTTGGTGATGAATAACAGTAAAGGGCTGAAAGAAGTCATCTCTGACACTCTATGCACCGTATGCAGCCGTCAACGAAGACCTTGACGAGTGGTATCCTGATACCACCGCTACCGTCCCAGGAGCCACTCGCCCGGGCGCGTACGCATGCTGGAGAATTTCGGTGACGAGGCCGTGTTGGTTGGAGATTTGCCTTTGATCTGGATGTCGGTGAAGAGCTACAATCACGGTTAGTGTGATAAGAAAGAAGAGTGTCTATGTCTACCGCCATTGATTTTACAAACATTGGGCCAACGGTCGGAGAGCAGTTTCCGGATGTGTCGTTGCCAGATCAACATGGAGACATGATTGATTTGCACCGAACACGCGCCGGACGCCGGGCGGTCGTGCTCTTTCATCGCAGTGCCGGTTGGTGACCGTTCTGCAAGACGCAGCTCGTGGAGCTGCAACGCACGTTACCCGACTTCGCGCGCAACGGGATTGCGGTCTTTGCCATCAGCTACGATCCGGTAGCAGTCCTCACGAAGTTTGCTGAGACCCACGGTATTCACTATCCATTACTCGCGGATGAGGGGAGCCAAGTCATTCGTAGGCTAGGGTTGTTGAACGAGCATGTATATGAGCACCACGCGGTATACGGGATTCCGAAACGCGACATGTTTTGGGGCGTTCCGTATCCGGGCGCGTTTCTTCTCGACGAAGAAGGGCGGGTGCTGCAGAAGCGCTTCCAGCAAAGTTACCGCGAGCGCGAGACGGGGACCGCCATTCTCGAACACGGCTTTGGTGGGAACAGCTCGTTACCAAAAGTGGCAGCGCAGGCGCAAGATGAGGAAGAAGTCACGGTACGGGCGACTCTAGAGTCTGACACTTACCGGTGGTTCCAACGGTTGTGGTTGACGGTGGAACTTACACTCGCGCCGGAACTCCATGTCTACGGCCAGCCGATTCCCGAGGGCTATATTCCGCTCTCGGTCGACGTGGCACCGATTGACGGACTGGAGGTGGGACCGGCGAATTTTCCAGCCCCGCATCCCTATCATATTGAGGGCCTGGAAGCGGAGTTCATGGTATACCAACGAGATGTGGCGGTTTCAGTGCCGCTGACTTTCACCAAAGAAGGAGAGGATCAAACGCTACATGTCACCGTTGGTTATCAGGCGTGCAGCAATACCGGGTGCTTTGCTCCTCAGACTAGAGCTCTCCAACTTCCGGTGAAGGCGGCAGATCTAGTTGAGCGGTCACGGCGCAAACAGTAAAGGCACCGAGAAGTTGGGCGGGTGCTAAATAACGCGAGGAACGTCTACGCGCTGACTCTCTGTAGGCCTCTAAAGGGTTTGTACCGAAGATAGCGAATGTCTCTGTAGAGACGCCCCGCCCGGGCGTCTCTACGCGGATTGAGAATAATGACTCAATCCACACTCGAGGTCTCCCTTTCCCCGTCGTATTTGCAGTTGCATTACAGTTTTCCGTCGGCGACGAGCTGGCGGATAGCGGTCAGCGTCGCGCCGATTGGTCGTACGTAATCTCCCTCCATGTGTTTGCATACGCACACTCTTCGGGAACGTCGTGGGCCTTCCCTCGACCTCTAGCGAGATGGTACACACGAGTCCTCCTGCCGTGTCTAGTGTTCCTTTTGAATTTGGGCTTCCAACCGGCAAATCCCTTCGACCTCAGTCACCACAGACATCCCCGTGTTGCAGGAAGATTCCGCGCAGCATACCGACTCCAGCTGGCGTTCCCGTCGAGATGCAATCACCTGGTTCTAACATGAAGATCTCGCTGAGATAGGCAACCATGTCCTGAATGTTGCAGATCAAATTCTTGGTATTGCTGTCCTGCATCGTCTTGCCATTGACCGTGTCGGTGACTGCTCCTCTTTCCTCAGTGCTCGCGCCGCGTTGGCGAAGCGCGTCTGACCCCTTTCGAGATGGGCTTCGCGCCATTCGCCCTCGGCGGAGCCTCTTGGGTCTGTGCCATCGTATTCCTCCCTCGTAAATGCGGAGAATATTCTCGTAGCTTCTTTATCAAGGTTCCCCGGCGTTTGTTAACCTAATTGACATAGAACGACCGGTCGTGCTATTTTTAGCCTGTGGGAAATGTAGCAGAGTCGACTCACGAACATATTATCCAGCACGGAATCGCGCTCATAAGCCGCTCGGGGTTAGCTGGGGTCACGCTCGGCGTGCTCGCCGACCAAGTCGGCATATCGAGGAGCGGACTCTACGCCCACTTTCGCTCTAAGGAAGACACGCAAGTCGGCTTGCTGCAATATAGGGCGCAGTTGATTACCTCAAGCACCGTCGAGCCGGCAATACCGCTCATGCTATATGTCAGCTATGAAAAAACAATCATCACCAACCCGCGAGCGCATTCTCCAGCACGGCCTTGCCCTGATGAGCCAAGAAGGTCTAGCGGGTGTCACACTCGGTCAGTTAGCAGAACGTGTCGGTATGTCGAAGAGTGGGGTCTTCGCCCACTTTCGCTCCAAGGACGAGGTACAAATCGGATTACTCGACGACTCAACGCGGCTCGCCACCCTAAGCGTCGTCGAGCCAGCAATGAGAGAGCCGCAAGGGCTCCGCCGACTGGAGGCTCTGATGCACCATTGGCTTGGCTGGGCGGAACGGGCAGGCCTTCCGGGAGGATGTCCCGTGGCGGCCGCAATGTTTGAACTTGATGATGTAGAGGGCCCTGTGCGGGATAAAGTTCTCGCGATAGAGGCAGAATGGCGCGACCTGCTGAGGCAGATTGTCCGTCAGGCTGTCGACCTCAAACACTTACGTGATGACTTGGATATCGACCAATTTGTCTGGGAACTCTGTGGTATCTACCTCAGTCATCATGCAGCACACCGCTTTCTTCGGCATGCCGACGCTGATGTTCGGGCGCGAACGGCGTTCCAGGCGCTGGTGGAACGGGCCCGAGCAGCGCACGGTACAGGCAAACGGGCGCGTCGTATGAAGCCGTCTCGTGGGGCCAAACGTTGAGCTTGCAACGAGACGAGTATTGAGGTGGCGTGCTCCGCTAGGCGTGAGTCGCCGCGCAACAAAACTTAAATCTACAAGGAGATGAAGATGGACAAGATGAACCAACAGATAAGCGAAGATCAATTTGCCTCGATGCACAATCAGCACAAGCCGGAAATCGCCATGCTGCTCTACCCTGGCCTGACTCTGATGGACCTGCTCGGCCCCCAGACGGCCCTCGCCATGTCCGCGAACGTCCATCTCGTCTGGAAGACGCGGGATCTGGTCGTGTCGGACTCGGGTCTCAGCATTCGGCCAGACACGACGTTCGATGATTGCCCGAAAGACCTTGACGCCATCTTCGTCGGCGGTGGCCCCGGCCAGATCGCCGTCATGCAGGACCCTGAGACTCTGAGGTTCCTCGCGGACCGCGGCAGCCGAGCAAAGTACGTCACCTCGGTCTGCTCGGGGTCGCTGGTCCTCGGCGCGGCAGGCCTCCTACAGGGATACAAGTCCACGTGTCACTGGGCTGTCCACGACTTCTTGCCTTTGTTTGGTGCGACACCGGTCGAAGCGCGAGTCGTGATTGACCGCAACCGCATCTCCGGGGGAGGTGTCACAGCGGGCCTTGACTTCGGCCTGGTACTGTTAGCGAAGATGCTTGGGGAAGATCTGGCGAAGATGACGCAGCTTGCGATGGAGTACGATCCCCAGCCGCCTTTTAACGCCGGGACGCCTAAGCTAGCCGGCCCCGAGCTCACCAAAAGAGTCATGGATTGGCTCGAACCGCTGAACGGAAAGATGCGGCAAGTATGCGAGGAGGCGAGCAAGACTATGGCAGTGGCAGCCTGATGGCTCGCTGGCCGCCGAGGGTCTCATCTTTGTCTATCAGCATTATTCTGCTTGATTTCTCATTGACATTGTGGCCGGGCGACCCAACTTTTCAAGGTGGAGGATCAAATCATGGGAAAAATCGTCCGGTTTGTGACAAACGGCTCCAATGGTTCGGGAAGTGGCGCAGCCTCACAATCGCCACTTCCTGATGAAGAATTGTTCGATGCCTACTCACGCGCGGTCGTTGGCGCGGTCGATACCGTCAGCCCGTCCGTAGTAAGTATTGAAATCCACGGACCGTCTCCGAGCTCTTCCAATGCTACCCCGCGTCATACACCAGGGCCGCGTGGGCAAGGATCTGGTTTTATCTTCACCCCTGACGGATTCGTGCTGACTAACAGCCACGTTGTGCATCGCGCACAGCACATTGAGGTTGCGCTGACTGATGGTCGCCGCTTTCCAGCTGACCTCGTTGGTGAGGACCCTGACACTGATTTGGCCGTTGTGCGCATTGCGGGCACACAACTGGTAGCGGCACGACTGGGAGACTCGCAAACGCTGCGAGTGGGACAATTGGTCATTGCCTTGGGTAACCCGTATGGATTTCAATGTACGGTGACAGCCGGTGTTGTAAGCGCTTTGGGGCGTTCTCTAAGGTCGCAATCCGGGCGCTTGATCGACAACTTGATTCAGACCGACGCGGCGCTGAACCCTGGCAATTCGGGCGGACCGTTGGTTACGTCTCGGGGCGAAGTAGTTGGCGTCAATACCGCGGTGATTCTACCAGCCCAGGGAATCTGTTTCGCTATCGCCATGAGTACGGCGCAGTTTGTCGCTGGGCGGCTCATCAAGGATGGCCGCATTCGCCGGAGTTACCTCGGTATTGGCGGGCAGAATATCTCACTGCCGCGACGGCTGGTCCGTTTTCACAATTTAGCGGCGGAGAAAGGCGTGGTCGTGGTGTCAGTAGAGCCGAACAGCTCAGCTCAACACGCTGGCGTGCATGAAGGCGATGTGATTGTCGGCTACGGCGATCGAACGGTGGCAAGTATCGATGATTTACAGCGGCTGATGACCGAGGAACAGGTAGGTTCCCGCTCAACCCTCACGCTCATGCGACGAGGAGAGAAAATCACACTGACGATCGTCCCGCAGGAATCACGAACTGTGAAGAAATGACGCCTGAGAGAAAAAGCGATCGTAACGTGACTCGATGCTCCAAGCATAAGAGATCACACCAACAGTGAGGAAAAAATAACAGGGGGAATCGTATGTCGCTGAAGGATGCAACTGTGGTGGTTTTAGGCGGTAGTTCTGGAATTGGTCTTGCCACTGCCAAGGCGGCGCAGGCTGAAGGCGCGCGAGTTATCGTCACCGGACGTTCTGGAGAACGCCTGCAGGCGGCGGGTGGCGAACTGGGAAGCTCCGCCCGCACCGTCATGCTTGACGTTGCCGATGAGCCTGGAACGCGTAGCTTCTTTGCAGAGCTTGAAAGCCTCGATCACTTGTTCATTACGGCTGGGACGTTGGTGAGTGACAAACGCCTCACGCCAGACGCTGACACTTTGCGCCCTGCACTCAATACCAGATTCTGGGGCGCTTTGTATGCGGCGAAATATGGCGCACCCAAGATGCATGACGGCGGGTCGATCACCTTCATGTCTGGCATCGCGGCGCTGCGACCGTTAAGCGGTGCGTCGGTGGCGTCAGCCTCCTGTGGGGCGGTAGAAGCCTTCGCCCGTGCGCTTGCCGTCGACCTTGCTCCTATTCGTGTGAACACCATTCAGCCGGGTTTTATCGACACTCCCCTGTTAGATACGGTGCTTGGCGTTCAGCGCGACGAAATCTTGACCGCCGCCGCCGCACGCTTACCGGTCAAGCGCATAGGTCGGGCTGAGGAGGTCGCCGACGCGGTCCTCTTTTTGATGAAAAATGGCTTTGTGACTGGCATTACCCTCACCATTGATGGTGGGAACTTATTAGTGTAGACCGCCGTGACCCTGCTAGAAGCGAGCAAGAACCCGTGTGGGGCACACAAGTAGGGAGTGCAAGGTTCGCCTCGATATTGACGGGGTCACTGTCGCCAAAGTGAAGGCAAGCCCGGCCTCAGTTCTCCGGTAGTGATGCAGTTTGGATAGTTTTGTCCGGGCACCCCTACCAATTCTCCATATGTCTTGGTTTCTCTGTAGTCTCGTCCCGTATGAGCACTGGTTGTTGTCACTGACAGTGCACTCTTGTCGGCAGACTGGTGAGGCAGCCAGAGGCATTAGTATTGGAACGGAGCTGCCTCGCTCCAGGACAACGGTTCTTCGCGTAGGTCGAGGTGCACCTCTTTCCAAGTGACGCGGACCTGCTCTACAGTCCCTTCCGCTAGCAGCTCGAACATGCCTTGGTCGAGTTCCTCTGTGGGACGGGCCAATAATTGCAGGAACGCTTGGGCCGCCTCATGAGTCTCTAGCATACGCGGCTGCCAGCGACCGAATACTTTGGGGTTGCTCGCGTATTCGTCGGTCATACTGGTGCGCACGAACGGCAGCAAGATTGAGGCAGCGGTAACGAACTGCGCCTGGCGGCCTAGATTGACAGCGAGTACCTTGGGTAATTGCAGTACGGCCCAGTTGCTCATCGCATAGCCGGGGACCGAGACTCCAGGGTCGATCGCTTGGCGCGAAGAAACATAGATGAGTTGTAAGGGAGTTTGGTGATACACGGCTTCACCGGCCCATAAATGGGTAGAGGCGAGGAAACCGTCAATTTTCGTGTCCAGCACTAAGCGAGATTCTTCCAAGTTATCAATGAAATGCTGGCGCACCCGTGCCCGCCGCATCGCCAGTGGTTCGTTCTCGATTTCCCGCAATGCTTTGCCGAAGGAATATCCTTTCTCCGTCAGACCGGAATTGCAGATGACCAAGTTCGGCGGCTGCCCACCCATTTGTTCGATTACGTAGCTGCGCGTGGCCCAGAGATCGCCCATATTGGTGACATCGGCCTGCACAGGGAAGGCGTCGACGCCTGCCTCTCGCAGCGCCTGCACCAGATCGAAACCATCAACATAGCTACGATGGAAATGCACCCCAATCGCCGCCGCACCGTTAAGTCCCGCGGCCAAGGCGAACGCCTGTCCAAGGCCGCCGTCCTTACCAGCACCGGTAATCAACACCCGCTTACCGGCGACGCTCTGCCGCAGTTCTTCGCCAAAGCGAAATTTCTCTGGTTGTACAGAAAACGTCATATGAGCTCCCTCACAAATAGAGTGTTCGTCCTGCTTCCAGACGCCGAGGTTTCGTATTATACAGAGGTTCTGTGTTGCCGCCAGCCGCCAGAGGTGTATAAGCGTCAGGCGGCTGACCTCGCGCAGTGGCCGAAGACTGTGGAGAAAGTCTCTCATGAGTCCAAGCAGGCACGGATAGTGGTGCCAGGGCACGGCGACTCCGGCGGCCTTGAAGCGCTCACTCATACGTTGGAGTTACTGAACAAAACTGCTAGTAGCCTAGTCCCGATGCAGTAAAACGAAATCCGGGCTACGAGGCTGACGATATCCCCGGGACTTGCCCATGTGTGGATGGTTCGAGTAGAGTCCGGCTAAACTTGGTGGAGGCGTCACCTATGCAAAAATCTCCGTTCACTATTGCTATTCCCGAAGCCACGCTTACCGATCTACGGGAGCGACTCGCTCGCGTGCGCTGGCCGAACGATTTTGCCAATGACAATTGGCAGTACGGCACCAATGCCGCCTATCTGAAAGAACTCGTCGCTTACTGGCGCGATGGGTACGACTGGCGCAAGCATGAACAGGAGATGAACACCTTCTCTCACTACAAAGTGACGATCGACGATGTGCCCATCCACTTTATCCACGAGCCGGGCAAAGGTCCTAAGCCAATGCCAATCATCCTGACGCACGGGTGGCCCTGGACGTTCTGGGATTTACGCAAAGTCATCCGACCGCTCGCTGACCCGGCGGCGTTCGGTGGTGATCCCGCCGACGCCTTTGACGTGGTCGTACCGTCACTCCCCGGCTACGGTTTCTCCACGCCACTCACCACACCGGGCATTAACTTCTGGCGCACGGCAGACTTGTGGGCCACGCTCATGCGCGATGTGCTCGGGTACAAGAAGTTTGCTGCGCAAGGTGGGGATTGGGGTGCGTTAGTGACCTCTCAACTCGGGCATAAGTATCCGCAGTCACTGTTTGGCATCCATCTTAATCTCGCGGTCGCGTTAGACTTTATCACAAGAAGACAGCTTCCGGCGGAGAGCGAATACGGTCCCGATGAGAAGCAGTGGTACGCGCGTATGCAAGAGACCGCGCCAACTATCTCAAGCCACCTGGCGGTGCAAACGGCGGATCCGCAGACGCTCGCATACGGGATGCACGACTCTCCAGTCAGCTTATGTGCGTGGATTCTGGAACGCCGCCGCAACTGGAGTGACTGTGGAGGAAATGTCGAGCGTCGGTTTTCTAAAGACGATCTGCTGACTACCATGATGATTTACTGGGTGACGGAAAGCTTTGTAACCTCCGTTCGTTATTATTACGAAGCGCGTCACCGCCCTTGGGCACCTGTGCATACACGGACGCCAGTCATTGAGGCACCTACGGGGATTGCGGTCTTTCCAAAAGAACTCCTCATCCCGCCTAAACGGTGGGCTGAGCAATATTACAATCTCCAACGCTGGACCATCATGACCGCAGGTGGTCACTTCGCGCACGCGGAAGAACCAGAACAGTTGATTCAAGATGTTCGCGCCTTCTTTAAGCCGCTGCGAGCGTAGCACGTGAGGTGCTTATCAATAATTTGAGGTCGTGATGTCCACTAACGAAAAACTAGGGAGACGTGCCGAGCCATCGGACTTCAGCGCATTAGCAGATGAAGACTTTTGTTACTTGACAACGACAGGTCGAGTGACAGGCAAGTTACGGACCATTGAGATTTGGTTTGCGGTGCACAAACAAACGCTCTATATGTTGGCAGGCGGCCGCGAAAATGCCGGCTGGGTGAAGAATCTTAAACACACCCCGAAAGTCTCAGTGCGTATCGGCAAGAAGAGCTTCACAGGTAGTGCGCGGGTGGTCGAACAGATTGAAGAAGACGCACTAGCGCGCCGGTTGGTGGTCGATAAATACCAGCGGCGTGACAGTGATGACCTTAGTGACTGGGGACGGACTGCATTGCCCATTGCCGTAGACCTTCAACGACAAGAAGGGCACGCTTCCTTGTCCCGTTCATCCTCTACGTGACCGAGGCTCACGCGTGTCGACGTATTAGTAAAGCAGGCAAGTCATATGCCAGCAGATCGCCAATCCGTTCGATGGTTACGTCTGCTGGCGGGTAGGTCATGAGTACTTGTGGGTCGTATGCATAGTGCCCTTGTCGTGGAAAGACGGTAGTTACACGTGCGCCCCAGACCTTCTTAATGGCCGTCAAAATACGCAGCTTGTCGTCCACTAGCACATAGTGTGAGGCTGGGTAGCGACGTTCGACGTCATCAAGTTCCAGCTCCTTATGGACATAGATCAACACGTTCTTTTCCACTGCTTCAAACAACCCGGCTCGCTCTATTTTACGTGGCTGAAACACGACATCGCCATCTGAGAGAATCACCACCGGTCCCCATTCTTTACACTGATCAAGCACATCGAGCGCATTGGGGTACAGTCGGTTGGCGAACGGGTAGTTCACTAAGTACGACGAAACGGTCAAGAGGTGTGGATCGCGCGGATGTTCAATTCGGTAACGTTGCAACGCACCGAGGTAATCAGCATAGCCGAGCTGGGAGCGTAACTCTTCGAAGATCACCCAGTAGCGTTGTTGACGTTCGTGTCCCACTTCACGTTCGAGATGACGCTTGAGATCAGCAACAACGCGATCATGGTCAAGCAAGGTATTATCTACATCAAAAAGAAACACGACCTGATGCATACCTATAGGCCCCTTTCCTTTGCTCTCTCGTTTGGGCTGCCCCGGAATTGTGAGAACGATACAGATAACGTCTCAGATAACGATATCACAGATCGCCGACTTCACTAAAATTCACACCGTCGTGCGTTCTGCGGCAAATGTCCCGCTTATTTACCGTTTCCCATTTGCTGACCTGGAGTCTGCTGCTAACTGATCTGACCCCGGTGGCATTGCCCCGCATCCACAGATATGAACCAGCAGGTAGAGGCCCGTTGAAGAAAACAACGAAGGAGGATCTCATGGCAACAGAAATTGGTCGTGATGACTACAAGTTGAAATACGCCAGTCTCGCCGAGGCCAAAAATATGTCAGGTTTGCGGCTCATCTTGGGAGCGTATACCATCCCTGGTCCATGGCGCGAGGCATGTAAAGGAATTTTTTACGTGAAGAAAATTCCCTACACTCCCGTGGCGTCTGCGGGGCAGGACGGATCAGACCGTGAGTTACGCGAGTGGACCGCACAGACCAGCGCGCCGGTGGCAATCTGGAATGACGAACGGCCACGCTCGACATGGATCGAGCAACTTTACTTGGCTGAACGCTTACAGCCGACCCCAGCACTGATTCCCGCCAATATCGAAGACCGCACATTGATGTTCGGCTATATCAACGAAATCGCGGGGCAGAATGGCTTTGCCTGGTCGAAACGGCTGACGATGATTCATGGCACGGTGACCAACCCGCAAGTCGATGAACCTACGCGTGCCTTCTGGCTTAAGTTCGGCACGAAGTATGGGTATAGTGCCGAAGCCGCCCAGGCCGCGCCCGCACGCATGGTGGAGGTGCTTCGCTTCTTAGGCGCACGACTGGAACAGCAGAAAGCTCAAGGCAGTAAGTTCTTTATTGGCAATCAACTCTCAGCGCTGGACATCTACTGGGCGGCATTTGCCGCACTCGTGCAACCGCTGCCGCCTGACTTGTGTCCGATGGCAACCGCGTTTCGCGCCTTTTACACGGAAAAGAATCCAGTAGTAACGGCGGCGGTTTCGCCGGCATTATTGGAGCACCGCGATTTCATTTACCGCGAGTATCTGGAGTTGCCGATCGTGTTTTAGGCGATTTTCTCGGTCGGAAAAAATAATGAACACCACAGAATCAGTACAGCACCTCGCCAAAGTCGATCCGGTGATGCGCCGCCTCATCCGGGACATCGGCCCGTATAACTTGCAAACCAACTCTCGTCGCCCTCCGTTTGAGATTCTTGCGCGGGCTATTGCTAACCAGCAGCTCAACGGCACAGCGGCAGAGACGATGCTCCGCCGCTTGGTCGCACTCTTTCCTGGACGGAAATTCCCAACACCTGATGACCTACTCACGGCCAGTGAAGACGGTATACGGAGCGCGGGTTTCTCGCGAGCAAAGGTGGCGGCCCTCCGTGACCTCGCGGCAAAGACGTTGGACGGAACTGTTCCACTGGCGCGTGTCATTCGCACGCTCGACGATGATGCTATCGTCACGCGGCTCACTCAAGTGCGCGGGGTAGGCCGTTGGACGGTCGAGATGTTGTTGATCTTTCAACTCGGGCGGCCAGACGTGTTGCCTGCCGACGATTTTGGCGTGCGCCACGGATTTCGCCTCGCCTATGGTTTGACTGACTTACCAAAACCGAAAGAACTCCTGTTACACGGCGAACGCTGGCGACCGTATCGGACCACGGCGGCTTGGTATCTGTGGCAGGTTGTCAATCGAGCCAAAGCTGCATCGGCGGCGCGTGCGCGTTAAACGAAGCACAAGAGCTGGGAACGGTCCCGGGCAGAAATCCCCCCGTTCTGTACGTAGCCCCCTTTTTCCAAGCGGGCTTTTCGATCCCCACCTTTTTCAAAGGAGAGATAGAGAGGATATCATAATTAGTGCTACAGGCTGCGCATGTTCCATAGCCTGGTTTAGATAGAAGTCGTTTGTGACATCGTAGTGGTCTCCAGACGGTTCAGTAGCGCGTTGAAGACGGTATCCGGCATCCGCAGACGCTCATCTTTTTCGTAGGAACTGCGCAGTTTCTCAAATGACGCCTCAGGGGTGCGCGTGAGCTTGGCAAGCGTATCAAAGAAGGCGAGTTGCGCGTCATTAAGAGGCTCTGTTGGACTTGGTTGAGCACCCCAGACATCCCACGGCAACATTTCCATTTTGTTGAGTGCTGCGACATCGCGCACCAGATTCCCCGCCACAAACCACAGTCCGCGTAGGTTCGCGAAGGCGATACCGAACTGCGCTGGATCGGCTTTTCCCTTACGACATTGTGTCCACGCATCACCCGCGGTGAGGAAGCGATCGCGCGGCACATCAAGAATGTCGAAATCGGGCTTGAGTTTCTCCCGCCACACTTCGTCAAGCTGCGGATCGACTAGCGCCCAACGTGTTTCAGTTGCGTTCCAGTATTCACACACCCAGTGATCCTCAAAATAGGGAGGATTGAAATACGCGCCGAAACCGCACCGAGCTCGGGCGGGAACCCCTTTGGCGCGCAACATCGCTACCAGAAAGCGCGTGAAGTTATGGCAACGGCATGCAAGGCGTTTGTTAACCGGTCGAGGGATGCGAAGCGGTTGGTTGTCGAGCGCAAGGAGGTGATCCAGCATTTGCTCCATAGAGCGAAGATGAATTTCATTCTGGCGCTTATCCGGAATCGTGAAGCCGTAGAAGTTGGCCGCCACCACGTCATAGATCCCTAGTCCCTGAATGACACGCACTAACTTATCCACATCGCTCGGTAACTCATCAAACAGCGATGCATAACGACCAGCCGACGTTACCGTTGATGGTTTTGCATAGAAGTCGAGAATGTGTTGTTGTGTTGCCATGATGGACCGCTCCCCTCTTTGGCTATCAACGCACTAAAGCGACGCATAGGTCGTGCTATAAGGTATAACAACGATGCTATGCACAAGGTCGCCAGCAGTATCCGCAGCTGCGTCGCGGTTGACAGCGACATCCCGACACCAGTCCCTAGTGTAACGTAGGCCGCCAAGCAGGCGGGACATTTGGGTAAGAGTGCGAGGATCACGCCCGGTACAAGCCATCCAACAATATCGAGACGCCGCCGAACCAACGTCAGGGGCGGTGGGCCACCATCGGTGGCTCTCGTCTTGAGCGTCTCACGTCTGGAGCCGCTCGCAGCCACTTCGCAGCAATGATGAGAGTTCATGAACGATGCTCCCCTGAACTATGACAGGAACCGGATTCCTGAGAGGCTACGTACCGCCCGGTGGGATCGACAAAACCGCCATGGCCATACCGGTCGTGGTGCCGAACCCAGTCGGACAGATCGTGGTTGGGACCGGTTTCATTGCGGCCCTTCGGCGTAATATCAAGGAAGGCGTAGGTGCCGAGAAAGATGTCGCCTCCGCGCGCGTAGCTGGAGTAGGTATGGAAGATGTCGCCGTTCGTATCGTTGTAGAAGACACTGCGGCCGGACATCTCCTCGCTTTGCAAATCCTGCATTTCGTAATTGTAGAAAACCTTGCCCTTCGCTAGGTCAGCTTTCGCAAACGATACATGATAGTCGTAGTTGAAGTCGTTGCCGTATGACGATACCCACTTAAAGTGCCAGCCCATGCGCTTCTTATAGGCTTCGATCTCAGGGTAAGGTGCTTGCGAAACTGCTACATATGTCACGTCATGCTGCTCGAGATGTACGAGAGCACCGTCGATATTGTCGGCTAAGAACGAGCACCCCACGCATCCTTCCTGCCATCCAGGACCAAACATAAAGTGATAGACAATCAATTGGCTGCGTCCGGCAAAGAGGTCAGCGAGCGTCTCTTTACCGTTCGGCCCGTCGAATACGTAGTTCTTCTCGACTTTGACCCAGGGCAGCTTGCGGCGCTCGGCGCTCAGCGCATCGAGGGCACGAGTAGCTTCCTTTTCCTTGGCCAGCAGTGCCTTGCGGGCAACAAGCCATTCGTCTCGGGTAACAATTAGGTTGTGTTCCATCATTTGCTCTCCTTTCAGGAAAATTCCTTGTCTTAAGCCTTGGCCAGGTATGCGGCGAGGCGGTCCAGGCAGGCGGTCCAACCGCTCTCATGGTCATTGTATACTGCGACCGACTCGAAGACGGCTTGATGCAGAGTGAGCTTCGTCTTCCCATTGTATTCGGCGAAGGTCACGGTCACGAGCGTTTCATGGCCGGGTTTGCCCTCCGCGTCCGCCCAGGCATAGGTGAAGACGAGCCGTTCCGGCTCCACGATCTCGCGATAGACGCCTTGCAACCAATGGTCGTCGCCTCCGGGACCGCGCATGCGGAAGCGGTAGGCACCTCCAAGTCGGAAGTCCATCGTGCAGGTGGGTAACGTGAAGCCCTTCGGACCCCACCAGTGCACCAGATGCTCGGGCTCGGTCCAGGCTTTGAAGACGAGAGGGCGCGGCGCATCGAAGATGCGCATAATAACCAGCTCGCGCTCCGTTGTCACGGTTGCAACACTACTTCTTGCGGCCATGCTTCTTCTCCTTTCTTTGTACTCTGTGCAAATATTCGGCTAAGCGATCGAAGCTTTGTTCCCAGAAGGGACGACAGTGCTCCAGCCAATCGGTGGCATCCTTACGTGGTCCTACTGTGAGCTGGCAGGGTCGCCACTGCGCGTCGCAGCCCCGCACCATCAGACCGGCAGTTTCCGGCACTTTGAGATGCTGAGAAATGGCGGGCAGGCTCATGTCGAAGGGGCCAGCCAATTCCCCGACTGAAGCCTCACCTTGAGCGAGACGCTCTAGGAGTGCGCGCCGGGTCGGATCGGCAAGGGCGGCGGAGGTGATGCTGAGGGAATCAGGAGCCATAATGTATTTATCCGTCTAGTTAATTAACTAATAAGTTAAATACGCTTATCGGCTGTAGTAAGTCAAGTGGTGTATATAAGTTTTCTCGGGTGCGGGACAAACTCGTCTTGCCCGACGACGTCAAACTCGTTGTGAATATAGCGAAGCTCGAGGCCGCAGAACAGGTGACTTTCGTGCCCAAAAAACGTACCGACATCGAGCAACAATTGAGTGTCACTGTAGATAGTCTACGGGAAATTGCCTTCATCGCCGGCGATATCGATGTAGCCACCGTACCCAGGGCCTTTCGCTTCGGTGTCCCTGCACTGGGTGCATTCCCGTTCGCTCTTTGGTCCCGCTTGACCGCGCGCCGATGCCGGGATGCACCTCGTGGGCTGGCTTCCCCACGAGCTAACTAATAGTGAAGTTTCTGCCTCGGCCGCGGAGCATAGTGTTGAAGTGTTGCCATTGTCCCGTTACGCGATGACTCCACTCTCGCGTGGGGCACTACTTTTGGGCTACGCGGGTTTTGATCGTGCAGCAATTCGTGCAGGCGTTGCACGACTCGCCGCAGCATTGGATCAAGTTACGAAACAGAAGACAAATCGGGCGCGTCACATGCCGCAAACGCCGTTGGTTCCGCATCGTCAAGATAGGGAACACAGACGGCGATAGACCTTGGCACTATGGGCGTCTTACTCGGCAACGTCTAGAAGACTCTTGCTCTCACCTATGTACCGAGCCGGAGTAACGCCGGCCAGGCATTTGAGGTGTCTACCGAAGTGACGCTGATAGATTATTGCAACCATGAGCCTTCACTTTGTGCGGACTGGAGAACCATCACACCGGAGACACACACTCCTTCGTGTTGCAGCAGCCAGCGTTTGCGTTCCAGGCCACCTGCATAGCCAGTCAGTGCTCCGTTCACGCCCACCAGTCGATGACAGGGGACGACGATCGCGATCGGATTCAGCGCGTTGGTCATGCCGACCGCGCGATAAGCAGTAGGCTTCCCCAACTGTGCTGCCAACTCACCATACGTGAGTGCTGTTCCAGGCGGGATCGTGCGTAATGCTGACCATACCTGCTGCTGAAACGCTGTGCCCCTGGTATTGACGGGAATACGGTCGATGCAGCCCAGATCACCGGCGAAATACGCACCGAGCAGACTGGTGAATCCTTGTGGGTCGCTCGCCTCGCGCAACTGCAACTTCGGGTAGTGTCGTCTCAATAGTATCATCATGCGGTTTTCGTAGTCGGCATAATCAAGTGCACACAGCCGCTTTCCGTCAGAGACGAGAAGAATTTCCCCGAGTACTGAATCGAATCTGTCAATGCAGAGTTCCATAGTTTCATCTCATCTTGTTCGTCTTTAGAGTCCCTTGTAGGGAAAACACCACAGGAAGGCAAATGTGAAAAGAGAAATATTTGAGCCCTTATCGTTGGGCCGCGGACGATACGCCGCTTTTCTTTCTTTCTTTCCCGTCCCTTGCAGATTGTTCTCACTCCGCAAACGGGCTGTGACTCACTACTGTTATTCGCGCCTGGTAGAAAGCTGTAATTACGTCGAGTGCTAAGGAAAACGAACTCCAGAGAGGAGAACGATGCCAACCATACCCCATATCGAGCGGCACTTCGCCGCCACAGACACTGTGCGTGACATCGTCATCGGCATGTCAGACGGCTTGACCGTTCCGTTCGCCCTTGCCGCGGGTCTGGCGGGGGCTGTCGATTCCACGAACCTGATCCTCACTGCGGGCCTTGCCGAAGTAGCAGCGGGCACGATTGCGATGGGCTTGGGGGGTTACTTGGCCGCCCGCACCGAGGCAGAACACTTTGCCGGAGAACGAAACCGCGAAGAACGCGAGACCCGCGAGCTACCTGAAACCGAAGCTGCTGAAGTCGCCCAAGTATTTCGTGCCTACGGCCTGCCCGAGGAGACGGTAACTGAGGTGGTCAGCGCGATTCGTTCGGACCGAAAACGGTGGGTGGACTTCATGATCAAGTTTGAATTGGGTATGACCGAGCCAGATCCCCGTCGGGCGCGGAATAGCGCGCTCACGATCGGTCTGTCGTACGCCGCTGGCGGGCTCGTGCCTTTAATTCCGTATTTTCTCTCGCGTTCCCTACGGACAGCCTTGATCGGTTCTGTGGTCGTGACCGTGATCACGTTGTTCGTGTTCGGTGTCATCAAAGGGCGATATACAACCACCCGTCCTGTACGGAGTGGCTGGCAAACCGTGCTGGTGGGCGGAGTAGCGGCAGCAGCGGCCTTTGCGATCGCTCGCATGATCGAGTAGCTCCGTGTGGCGCTACTGAGGTGCGTATTTTTGGCCACGAATAGAGTTATTCGGTGGGTAGCATCGTACTCTTTTTCGTCGAATCCGACAGTGTCGTCTGGATACTGATGGTCGAATGTCGAGGCCTTGGCGCTTGTCGAAGTACGCATCGCACGGTACAAAGCCATGACCAGGAGGAGATTGTATGACGATGGCATCGACCCCAGGCCGCACGCAGTTGCTCTCGTTTCAGCAGGCTGCAGAAGTCAAGGAGCGGTTCGGAACTCCGTGTTATGTCTATGATCGTGCAATGTTGGAGGCTGCGGCCCAGTATGCGTTAGCGTTTCCAGTGCCGTACGGATTTACGTTACGCTACGCAATGAAGGCAAATCCGAGCCTCGGCGTCTTGCAAGTGTTCCGCGATCTCGGGGTACATATCGATGCCTCCAGTGATTTTGAGGTCGAGCGTGCGATGCGAGCTGGATTTTCTCCTAACTGGATTCAGCTTACATCGCAGGTGCCATCACGTCGCCTTGCTGAATTTGTCAGTATAGGTGTTCGTTACAACGCATGTTCGTTGCATCAGCTTGAGCAATTCGGAACTGTCGCACCTGGGGGGAGCTGTTCTGTCCGTATCAATCCTGGTTTAGGAAGCGGCTCAACTAAACGCACCAACACGGGTGGTCCAGCGTCGAGCTTCGGTATTTGGTATGACTACCTTGATCAAGTGAAATCCATCGCTGAACGTTACAGCGTAAAAATCACTCGACTGCATACACACATTGGCTCAGGAACTGATCCAGAGGTGTGGAAAAGGGTGACGCGAATGTCACTTGATATTGCTGGTGAACTGCCAGCAGTCACGACGGTAAACTTGGGTGGTGGCTTCAAAGTGGGACGCATGCCGGACGAACCGTCCACTAATCTGCAGGATGTAGGTGAGCACGTACGGCACGAGGTGGCGGAATTTCGCAACCGCAATGGCCGGTCGTTACACGTGGAAATTGAACCCGGCACGTTTCTGGTTGCACGCGCGGGAGCAATCGTCGCGACTTGCATTGACGTCGTCGATACTGGACGAGACGGCTATCTGTTTGCCAAACTTGATACCGGCATGCCAGAGGTCACCCGCCCTTCCCTGTATGGCGCCCAGCATCCGATCGAGGTTTTGGCGAGCGGACGAGAACACAAAGACGTAGTGTTTGTCGGGCCGTGCTGTGAGTCTGGCGACATCCTTACACCTGCTCCAGGTGACCCAGAGGCGCTCGCCCCGCGCCGGGTCCCTCTACCGCAGATCGGTGACTTAGTGGTCGTCGGTGGTGCCGGAGCTTATTGCGCCGGTATGGCGACGATCAACTACAATTCCTACCCCCAAGCACCAGAAGTGATGTTAGAGGCTGATGGGTCATTCCGCCTATTGCGCCGACGTCAGCAGCTGGAGCAGGTATGGGCGAATGAGGTGTGATGTCTTTTACATTGTGGACTGTAGAATGCGGATTGCGGATTATCATTAAGAATCATCGAGCAGATTTCAATCCGCAATCTACAATCGTGTTACGCCAACCCATATACCTGTGCTGCGGTGTCGTGCACAATCTTACGACGCTGTTCGTCAGGCAGACTACCGAAACGCTTGGCCACGACTTCCTGCGAGCGTGGGAATGTCGCTGCCGTATGCGGATAATCTGACGACCACATAATGTTCTCTGGACCGTAGCGATGCAACGAGTCAACAAACACGGGGTCAGCGATGAATGTGGCATACACCTGACGTTTTACATATTCACTCGCACGCATAGGCAACTTCATGCCGCCAAGCGCACCGAGTCGGTTCTGGATTGTGTCTAAGCGATACATCAGATACGGCATCCACCCCACATCATTTTCGGCTGAGACGATCTTGAGGCGCGGGAACTTCTCCAGCACTCCCCCGTAGACCATCACACAAATTGAGCGCTCGATCTGATGGTGAAGCGTCGCCAACGACAGAACAAAGCTTTGGCCCGCGGTCGGATTCGCGCCGGTACCACTACGAGCAGTAAGGATGTGCAGAGATAACGGCATATTCAGGTCTTGCGCTGCTGCCCAAAACGGCTCGTAGTCAGGATGGCTATACGGACGATCATCAGGTGGCTCGGCCCAAATCATCGCCCCACGCATACCGCGTTTAGCGATCCGTTGCAGTTCGGTAACCGCACCAGGAATATCTTCCAATGTTATGAGCCCCAGCGGGACTAACCGTTTCAAGTCATGGCTACAATAGTCGACTGCCCAATCGTTGAATGCGCGAAAGCAGGCGGACCGTAGCTCGGCGTCATCCAAACCAAATAACGGCATGCCCATCGAAGTGTAGATCACTTCAGCTTGTACGCCATCACGGTCCTGGTCAGCGAGGCGATACGACGGATCCCACACGCTCTTCGGTGCTTCATCAAAGCCTTTCTTGGCATGCGCCGGCAACTCTTGCGATGGCACGCCAGCACCAAAGAAGCCGGCAACGGTCATTGGTGTGATGTTCTCACACACGAACCATTCACCGTCACGGCCATTGAGCCCTTTCACCGTGCGGGGTGCGCGATCACGGAACTTCTTGTCCATGCGATCCGCCCACATTGAGGGTGGTTCAACAAAGTGCGAATCTGCAGATATGAGTTTATAGTCTCCCATTACCGTGTCCTCCTTATATCCGGCCAAGATAGTCGAGAGCAGCGCGGCTTGCAACGCCGCGCTGGCAATCTGCACCTTGCATTCATTGAGGCGCATGCTTTATAGGTTTACCAAGTAGCAATAGTCGAGAGGCACGATGACAACCGAAGGGGGAACGTCATGGAGTATCACGTGATCGACTCTGATGGACATATTTGTGAGCCACCTGATTTGTGGGAGCAGTACATTGAGCCCAAGTATCGCGAGGGTTGTCCAAAGCTAGTCACATTGGAAAACGGCGCCGAGATTCTGCGCATCGAAGGTGATGTGGCCATTGACCTCGGCGGTGGCAAAAAGCGGGTGAGTTTCGGCGGTGTCGGCGCAATCGGTTCACGTGAAGGCAAGGTGTCACCATCGATTCCCTATGTGCAAGGACGCAAAGGCGGATTTGATCCCCATGCGCGAATCCCCGACATGGATGCCGAAGGTATTGATGCGGCAGTTTTATATCCCAGCCTCGGCTTGTTCCTCGGCGCCGTACAAGATCCTGAGTTTGCTGCGGCAACGTGCCGGGCATATAACCGTTGGTTAGCAGACTATTGCAAACCGTATCCCGAGCGGTTGTTCGGTGCGGCAATGCTGCCGATGCAAAGCGTTGAAGGCGCAGTGCACGAGATGCAGTATGCTGCCAAAGAACTGGGCTTTCGTGCGGGCTTTATTCGCCCCAATCCCTACAATGGACGGGTGTTACATGACCCAGCGTATGATCCACTGTGGACCGAGGCGCAAGCCATAGGCTTCGCTATCGGTATCCACGGCGGCTCAGAGAGTGGACAGCAAACCTTAGCAATGGATCGGTTCAAAAGAGGCGGTGCCGTGCGCCACGTCGTCGCTCACACCTTCGAGATGATGGCTGCAGCGACCAGTTTGATCATGTGCGGCGTGTGTGATCGCTTTCCAGGTCTTCGTATTGCGTTTCTTGAAGCCGGTGGTGGCTGGATGGCTGGCTGGCTAGACCGGATGGACCGTCACTTCGATGATGTTGGTATGAACGACACTGGTCTTTCGACCCGACCGAGTGACATTTTCCGTCGTCAATGTTTTATTTCATTCGAGCCCGTCGAGGGATCGCTACCACTATTGGCTGATTATCTCGGTGCAGATAACATCTTGTGGGCTACGGATTATCCCCACCTCGACGGCTTTACCGATGCACCAAAAATGATCAAGGCGATGGGCATGCCACAGCACACCTTGAGCAAGATTCTCGCAGGTGGGGCGAAGCGGTATTACGATTTACACTGAATCAGTGAACTTTCATCGCCCGCGCGCGGATGTTCCGTGCGCGAGTTTCCATCTCTGCCGCGTCCGCCTCACGTTCTATCTTGCGCAAGAGCACGGAAAACTTCTCTAACAGTGTGGCCACACCTGGATGCTCAACTCCCAACTGCTCCTCGCGAATGGTCAATGCACGACGAAAGAGCTGTTCAGCCTCTGTATATCGAACCTGAGCCAAGGCCAGTTCGGCTAACCCAGACAGCGTCGTGGCAACAGTCGGATCGTTATCGCCAAAAAAACGGGTGCGGATGGTTAAGGTCCACTGAAAGATCTGCTCAGCTTCGCCATAGCGTGCCTTGGCCATATACACAGCCGCGAGGTTATTGAGACAATTGGTGATCCGATAGTGATCTGGCCCGAACACCGACTCAGCAACACTCACTGCTTGTTGGGAAAACTGTTCTGCTTCGTCGAGTCTGCCGAGCTCGCGATAAAGAGAGGAGAGATTATTGAGACTCTGCGCAACCATAGGGTGATGAGTACCCAACGCCTGCCGGCGAATGGCAAGCGCACGTTCGTACAGTGTTTGCGCTTCCTCTATTTTACGCTCGTTGTGACAAAGGCTAGCAAGATTGTTAAGAACCACTGCAACCCGTGCATCGTCGGGGCCGAGTTGTTCAGCGGCCTCCAGTGCCGAACGAAAGGCTTGCTCGGCCTCAGCATAACGCCCTTGCTGATAGAGTTGTGCACCGCGCACATTTTCGTCGTCCCAGGAAATGTCGTTGCTCATACGGTTCCTTTGTACAAAAGTATGGTCATGCCTGCTCTTACTGAGCAGTGTAACCACCATCGATCACTAACTCGGCTCCAGTCACAAATGAGGCTTCGTCACTCGCCAAATAGAGGACTCCATAAGCGATATCCTCTGCAGTCGCCAATCGGCCTAACGGATGCGCCGCGGTAGCGGCCTGTTTTCCTTCGCGATTAAGTACGTCGAGCATTACTGTATCGACACCACCAGGATGAACGGAGTTAATACGGATTCCGTCTTTGGCATATTCGATGGCAGCCGTTTTCGTCAGAATACGCACCGCACCTTTGGTCCCATGATACGCTGCTGCCATCCCAGAACCCATCAGCCCCGCAATTGATGAAATGTTGACAATTGAGCCACCGCCAGCTTTACGCATTGCTGGCACTACCGCTTTCATGCCCAGCCAAACGCCGGTCTGGTTGATGGCGATGACGCGATTCCACAGCTCCAGCGTCGTCGCTTCGACCCCCTCAATTGGGAAGATGCCCGCATTGTTCACCAAAATGTTTAACTTGCCGTATGTCTGCACTGCCTGTGCGACCGCGTGCTGCCAGTCTTGCTCTTGTGTCACATCGAGTCTAGTGAACGTCGCCTGACCGCCACTCGCACGGATACTGGCTGCCACCTTTTCACCCTCGGCAACAAGAATGTCGCCGAGTACCACGGCAGCTCCTTCTTTTACGAACATTCGTGCTTCGGCTTCACCCTGACCGCGTGCGGCCCCAGAGATGAGTGCCACCTTTCCATTGAGTCGTCCGGCCATGTCTATCCTCCTCCGTAAGGTCCTTCTAGCAAATCGATCCCTAGTCACGCTACCCACCTGTATCGGGGTCACAACTCGACGTTCTCTTGACATTGTCATTGTTCCCAATGCATCATCCTCACGCTAAAGGAGGAAGCAATATGCAATTTGAAACTCTTGCAACTGGCTACGGACTGTTAGAAGGGCCCCGCACCGACGATCAGAACCGACTGTATTACAGCGACGTTCGCAATGGTGGCGTCTTCCGCCGCAGTCCCGATGGACGCGTTGAAACCTTGATTTCGGACCGCAAGTTTGTCGGTGGTATTGCTCTCAACGCTAATGGCGGCATTCTAGTCACGGGGCGGTCGCTGGCGCACTGGAATGAACAGACCGGACAGCTACGCGATCTCTTTGCCAGTTGGGATGGCAAACCACTGTTTGGTATCAACGACCTCACCATGGACGACCAAGGGAGTATTTGGTGCGGGACTTTCGGCATCGACATTCATTCGTTCGACTTTAAGAGCACCCCTACCCCAGGATCACTGTTTCGCGTCGATCCGCCAGGAACCATTACGAAACTGTGGGAAGGTGTTGAGGTCACAAACGGTTTGGGGTTCAGCCCAGATCGCAAACTGCTCTATCACAGCGACTCGACGACCAAGTCCGTGTGGGCATACGATGTACGATCTGATCGCACCGTGAGCCCACGTCAGCTATTCGCCAAGCTTCCTGATGGCATGCCTGACGGACTGACGATAGACGCCGAAGGTGGAGTCTGGGTCGCCGTTGTCGCTGGTCCAGGCGAAGTTGTACGCTTCAAACCAGATGGCACGGTTGATCGTCGTGTTAAGGTCCCAGCGAAGACGGTAACCAGTGTCGCGTTCGGCGGTCCGGATATGCGGGATCTGTATGTCGTCACGGCCAACAACGATAACCGCGAGCTGAAGGGAACCGTTTTTCGCACGCGCTCGGACATTCCTGGACTGCCGGTACCGAAGGCACGGTTTTAGTCACACGGGGCGCAAGGTCGCAATTGGCGCGCAGTGCGACGCGTCCTCAGTAGGGGCGATCCGGTGATCGCCCACACTTCTGGGGCGAAGCTGGTCTTCACCCCGACGGAGAAAAGGGCGCACACATGCGAAAACCGCGGTAAACCACTACCAGCGCCAGCCCCTGTCAGTCCTGGCGGGAACACCGCACATGTCAAAGAGTCTGCTCTGCGCGCTCACCGCGAGGGGGCAACCGGGACGGGTGCCAGCCGACGGCCCTCGGATCCGGCTGAGAGCCGGGCTGCAAGCACCAAAGCCGCTCGACCTCTGTCTCACCAGATCCATGCGTAGTGTCGCCCGCGGCTGTTTTTTTCATCGGAGAGGGTGAGGCGCGGCCTGATCAGCGGCTGATTGGAGTTAGGCGTCACTTCGTCGCTTCGGTTGGTGGGTTGTATTCTATTTCTCACTCTTTGTTTTACTGATTTTAGCAATGTCACGACGCTCCTACCGCATGGTCTGCCAATCTCCAGACTGTTCAAACGCATACGCTGCACGATACACCGTCGCTTCGTCAAAATGCCGCCCAGTAAGCATCAGGCCAATTGGCCGGTCCCCGTCCCCCAGACCACACGGGATCGAGAGCGATGGATGACCGGTCAGGTCGAAGGCCGCCGTGTTGACGATCATCTCCCAGCTGTGTTTCATGACCGTGAGGAACGAGGCTTGGCGCTCGGGGATCTTCGAGGTCTTCATCGGGGTGGTCGGCAGCAGCAGCAGATCGTGTGCCGCCAACGCTTGATCATAGGCCACACGTAATTGCCGCCGCAGATTCTGGGCCTTGGCGTAGAAATGCCCGCCGTATTGGGCATCGGTATAGCGGGCCAGCAGCAGACCAAAGCGAAACGTATCGGGGAACTCGTTCTCACGGCCAGCACTGTGAGCTAACGCATCGACAAGCGAAGTCGGATAGACTCCGGCGATGTTGTGGCCGAAGCCGTAGCCTTTGAGCATCGTGTGGTACATACCGCCCAGGGCAATGGGTCCCCAAAGCGCAAGCCCCAGCGAGTGAAGGGGAATCGACACCTCATGCACCACGGCACCAAGTGCCTCGAACCGTTTGGCCGCCGCCCTGACGCTCGCGTCAACGTCAGGTTCAGAGTCGTGGCGGTCGAAGCCCTCTTTCACCGCGGCAATTCTCAGCCCTTTGGCCCCTTTGTCTAACAGGTGCGTGCAGCGATAATCGGCGGGTACCCGCTGGCGGGAATCCAATCCATCCTCACCGGCCAACACTTCGAGGAATAGCGCATTATTAGCCACGTCTGCCGTCAATGGCCCAGTATGATCGATAGTCGCTTCTATACCCATAATACCCGTATAAGGAACGAGGCCGTAGGTCGGCTTGATACCCACGACGCCTGAGTAGGACGCGGGAATGCGGATAGACCCGGCTTGGTCTCCGCCGATGGCCATGTCTACCTCGCCTGCGGCGACCAGAGCCGCGCTACCAGTCGAAGAGCCGCCGGGCGTGTAGCCCGGATTACGCGGGCTCTGTACGACACTACTGGCGCTAGTGTAACTGCCCCCTGACACCGAAAAATACTCGCAGACCGCCTTGCCAATGATATCGGCTCCGGCGTCAAGCAGCCGGGTAACAATAGTAGCGTCCATGTCCGGGACATAGCCTTCTAAGACTGAGGCGCCGTTCATCATGGGCACGTCGGCTAAACACACGGTATCTTTGAGCGCGACCTTCTTACCCGCAAGTCGCCCACTGCTCGCGCCTTTGATGGCGGTCTTGACATACCAGGCCCCATATTTGTTCTCGTCTCCGGTGGGCTTATAGCCAGCCGTGCGGGGATACTTCACCGCGGGTAGAGAGTCTGGCAACGCTTCAATCGCGTTGAAAGCCTCACCGAAGGGAGCCATGAAGGTCAGCACCTGAGAGACGTAGTTGTCATTCATGGTGAATCCCAGGTCGGCACCAATCTGCTTGAGTGCTGGCGCACTTGGTAACTCGAATTTCATAGTGTTTTCCCCTTCGGTAAATCTCACTTTTTATGAGGTCTCATCAATCCTTACTGGCTAACGCATTCACTCAGGGGCTGGGGCCATCCCCATAACGGTCGCACCGGCTGATTCAAATCGCGTGGCCTCGGTCACCCCTACAGTGTGGTAGTTAGCCTGCGGGCCTCCAATCAAGCAAGGCAGTAAAGATGCCCGTGCTATTCGGTAATCACTCCGACCTGTCGCAGTAGGCCCAAAGCATCCCAGTGTGCCCACTCTTCCTGCAGCTTTCCCTCCCGAACCAACCAGGTCTCTGTGCCGCTCATCGTTACCGGCTTGCCCGTTCCAGCCACTCCTACAAAATCCCCTTGATGCGTGGCACGCGCCGACCAGCGGAGTACTACCTTGTCGCCTTCGGCTATCATATTCCTCAAGCGTGCAGTGCAGATCGGGAAAGGCGGTCCGGATCATGGTACAGATCTGTTTTGCGCCTGAGGTCCCCCGTAACTCTGGGATCGCCGTATCGTGGCGAACATAGGTAGGGGAGAACAACTCTTCTACAAGGGCCAGATTCCCTTTGTTGAAGACCTCCTCGTACAAACGGCGAATGATCGCTTTGTTGTCAGCTGACATAATATCCCCTTCCCTTCCTGAGTGGGCTAACGTCACCGCGCACCGCGAGCCGCCTAACCGAAACCGCAACCGGGCCGCGATGCGGTGGCGCGGCTAGTTAGACGTTGTCCCGGTGGAAGAGGTAGCTTCTTCCACTTGTTTGCGAGCAACTTCTATCAGCGTGCGTAATGCCCGATTCACAGCCTCGGCATCATAAAACACTGCCGCTACATCGGGTTCGAGTTCTACAACATTTGCTCCTTGCCGGTAGCGTTCATAGTATTTCTCTCGCACTCCACCATGGATGTCATATTCTGCTCGCATCTGTTCACCTGAAACTGTTTTACTCGCCTGACTCATAAGTCCTCCGCTCATGCGGTGTTACTTCACGTGCCCCGATGATTCAAATCATATCCTCTTCCTCAGTCTGCCACACAATGAGCAGCCGCTGTTGAATAGAAAGTCCGTCGTGAGGAACCGCTCCTCATCTGTGGTGACCTTCTCGCGAAGGTGAGAGTCTCTTGCAGGCAGGTTAGACGACGCCTTTTAGCAAAACTTCTTGACACTGCTCCCAGAGAGGGGCAAACACCTTCTCAACGTACCAGTCGTGAGCTTCTGTGGAGTAAAAGCTGACACTTGTTTCGTGCCAATCGCTGTCACCAAAATTCGCGCTTGACACAATGACTGTTTGCGGAGCAATCAAAAGCACTTTGGAAGGTACCTGATCCTGCACTGCAACTCTGATGCCTGGAAATTCGCGGCGGATGTCAGTTGCCCGATCCAGAAATTTAGAGTGGCGATAAGCATGATGGCGCGTGGCCGCCGACCAAGCTGGACGCGGACAGAGTTCATGTCTGGCAAAGAGTATGTGATGATTCGTACAATTCCAGTCTGGGACGCAAGCTGTGAGAGCTTTGTCGCCCAAGTACTCGCACTGGCTTGGAGCTTCGCATCGTTGCATTTGAATGCGATACCGCCGCTATCTGTTTTGAAGGACATAGAGCGGTTTTCAGGTGGGTGCGACCCGATAGCCACAATGGCGAAACCAACTAAGAATATCGTGCAGGGTGATCGATGCGAAGGCTTCTCTCAACGCATCGAGTAAAGCTGGCAAAGTACGC
>Ga0081539_10001201_pt1 | contig 46698 bp, 50 predicted proteins | sample TabmetS4T2R2_FD_71023 | JGI IMG/M metagenome (GOLD analysis project Ga0081539, IMG submission 71023) | Tabebuia heterophylla rhizosphere microbial communities from the University of Puerto Rico - S4T2R2 | ecosystem: Host-associated > Plants > Roots > Rhizosphere ... | reverse complement strand
TGAGCGGCCGCAGCTGCTCGAGCAGGTACTGACGGAAGAAGCGCGGCTGCGTCACCGTCGTGGTGTAGCGGCCCGGCGCCTGGAACTTGGCCCAGGCGCGGCGCGTGAAGCGCACCGCGCCGGCGGGCTGCCAGTCGACTGAGAGCTCGGGATAGCGGAAGCGGCTGCGCTCCTCGGGCGTGGGCACGGCGCCCGCTTCGGTGAAGCGGGCCAGCGCCTCGCGCAGCGCGATGCTCGCCGCCGCATGCAGCTCTTCGAGGCGATCGACCGCCTGTTCAGGAGTCATGCTCTTCCGGACCGCGAGCTTCCAGCTCGCTCATGCTCATGAGCGCGCAAGGATGCGCGCGGTCCGGAAGAGCACGATTCATGAGCGGGCCTGGAGCCCGCGGTCCGGCAAGACGCTATCCCGTCCTGCCGTGGCTGGTGAGCAGCCGGATGATCTGCACCGACTTCGGCAGCTCGATCAAAAACTCCGGATCGCGGTCGAGATGGTGGATATCGGTGGGATCGCGGCCGGTGAAGCGGGCCATCGCCGGGATGTCCTCCCAGTAGGAGATGGTCATGAACTCGCTTTCGTGCTCGCGATCCTCGCGGAAGGTCTGCACGCCCAGCGCCTTCTCGATCAGCGGCACGATGCCGACGTCGTAATTGTACTTCTCGTACTCGTCGGCCCGCTCGCGTTTGACGCGGCCACGCCAGATGCGGGCGATGCTCGGGCGCTTGTCGCTCATTTAGGACCCCATTCCTGGACCACGGTCTCGCTCACCGGATCGAGCATGCGCGTCTCCCTCAGCACCAGCCCGTGCTGCTTCAACGGCTCCTCGGCCGCCACGCCGTTGCCGACGCCGGGGAAGACCGGCCGGCCGCGCGGCACGCTCGCCAGAGCGCGCGACAGGAAGAACGCGTCGTAGCCGATCGACAGGAACAGGCCGAACACGTCAGTGCCGCCCACCACCGCCAGGACGCCGTCGTCGATGTTGAGCTTCTGCCAGGCCTCGTCGAACGGCGCCGTCGCGGGATTCCACAGGATGATGTTGGGATTGTCGGTATCGTGCACGATGCGCTGCACGCGGCGCGTCACCAGGATGCGCTTGCGGCCCTTCTCCTTGGGCCCGCCCTCGGCCGAATGCCGGCCGTTGGCCACCGCCGACGCATGGTCGAGCGATTCCTGGTAGAATTGCTGGTCGGCCGGGATCTTCAGCTCCTCGGGAAAGGAGCCGTCGGACTTGGCGATCATGCCTTCGCGGCTCACGATGGCATAGCCTTCGATGCGGGGACGGTTGCTCATCGGCTCAAACACCTATCGCGCCAATGATGGCGCCCTGGATAACGAGCACGCCGAGCCAATGGATGCCATCGATAATCGTCAGCGAGGCCTTGCGCTGGCCGAAGGCATTGTTGACCGCCATCGTCGTGATGACAAAGCCCAGCCACATGAACAGCGCGCTGACGATGCCGTTGCGCAGCGTCACCTGGCCGGGTCCGAGATGGGCAATGCCGCCCGCCAGCACCCAGGCCATGACGGCGAGCGCCACGATCGAGACGATGAAGGGCATGGGCGAGCCCTTGCCCTCGGCCGCGATCTGCTCCTTGGTCTTGCCGATCGCCGCCAGCCACGGCTTGGACAGCGACATGTAATAGGCCGCGCCGAAGGCGAAGCCCGCGACGGTCGCGATCAGGATCGCGAGATAGTTGACGCCGGCGAAGGTCATGGATCCTCCCTCTTGGGCCGAGCTTAGCGCGGACCGTCACTCGGGATCGAGATGCTCCGCGAGGAAGGCGATCTGGTCGGCGACGATGCGCTCGACGAACGGCGGGTGATAGACCTGGAAGTGATCCGTCGGATAGCGGATCGCCCGGCCGAGCGGCGCCTCGTCCGCCACCCGCAGCGCGATCGCGGGATCCATCAGGTTCTCGCGCTCACTGACGCAGACCAGCAACGGGCAGCGAACCTGCCGCGCCTTTGCGGCGGCGTCATAGAACAGCATGGCGAGGCCGGCGCCCGCGGTGATGCGGCCGTCGAACGTCACGCCCGGCGGCACGACGGACATCCAGCCTTCGTACGCGCCCGGCAGGTTGACGAAGGCGAGTTCGCCCGGCCGGCCGACGATCTGCACATAGCGCCGCCCCAGTCCCAGCGCCGCGCACAAAAGGTCGGAAACGATCGGGCCGGTGAAGCGCAGCAGATGGCCGAGCCCCGCGCTCAGCGCCGGCGCCCGGCCCCGCAGGATCGGGCACTGGATGACGGCGGCGGCGATGTCGTTGCGGCGGGCCGCGGTCGCCACGACGTGACTCGCGCCAAACGACGTGCCCCACAACGCCACGCGCGAAGCGTCGAGCTCGGACCTGGTGCGGATGAAGGCGAGGGCGGCATCGATGTCCGCGAAATAGCGGCTGAGGCTCATGAGCTGGCGCGGCTCGCCGTCCGATTCGCCGAGATGGCGGAAATCGAAGGCAAGCACGGCGAACCCTGCGGCCGAGAACCAGCGCTCGTACTGGTCGAGCATCATGGCGTGCGTGGCGCCGCCGCCGTGGATCAGCAGCACCACGGGATGCGGCGCCGTGGCCTCGGGCAGGGTGAGCCAGGCGGCGCAGCGCTGAGCCCCGGAGGGGAACGTCAAACGGGTGGTCATCGCGATCTCCTTATAGTACAGCGTACGTGATCAAGACGATCTATTACGTACACTGTACTTTGTCAAGGAAAGGGACATGGCACCCAAGGCCAAATTCACGCGCGCGCAGCTCCAGCAAGCGGCCCTCGCCCTGGTCGACGAGCAGGGGCTGGCGGCGCTCTCCATGCGCACCCTGGCCGGTGCGCTCGGCACCGGGCCGATGACGCTCTACAACTACGTGAAGGACCGCGGCGAGCTCGACGCGCTCGTGGTCGAGGCCGTGCTGGCGGATGTGAAGACGCCGCGTTCGCGCGGCGACTGGCAGGCCGACGTGCGGGCCATCGTCGAGGCGACGTGGCGCACGGTGCGGCGGCATCCCAACGTCATTCCGCTGGTGCTGACCCGTCGCACCCTGCACGACACGACGCTGCACTGGGCGGAGGGCCTGCTCGAGGCCTTGGCGCGAAGCGGACGGCGGGACAGCGAGCTGCTGATCGCCTTCCGCACCGTATCCGGCTTCGTCATGGGGCTGGCGCAGGCGCAGCTCTCCGGCCCCACCGCCGACAACCCGGACGTCGCGCGCGCCGAGGCGCTGCCGGCCGACCGCTATCCGCGGCTGATCGAGATCGCCAAGGCCGCCCGCGGGCTGGGGCCCGACCGCGAGTTCCGGGCCGGCCTCGACATCGTCATGGCGGGCCTTCTGGCCGGAACGATCAGGAGGTCCTGAAGGCCTGGCGCGCCAGAAGCTTCCAGGCGCCGCCGTCCTTCACCCAGACCTGCATGACGCCGACCTTGGCCTGCGAGGGCTTGCCGTCGGTCTCGGTCTCGACGACGAAGGTATGGCGGGCGATGGCGTTGTTGCCGACGACGCTGACGGTCGGATCGTTGAGCGTGATCGACTTGTAGATCGTCTTCTTGCCGGCGATGACGTCGACGAACTCCTTCTTGGTTTCCAGGCGGCCGGCGGAATGGCCGTAGCTCAACTGGTCGGCGACCAGCGCCTCGAGCTTGGCCTTGTCGGCGGCGAGCATGGCCTGGCTGAGATCGTCGATGGCCTTGCGTACTGCCGCTTCGTCAGCGGATTCGGCGCGAGCGATGGTGGGGAACACAGCGAGTGCCAGTGCACCGGCGGCCAGATGACGACGAGTGACACGCATGGGCTTCACTCCCTAGGTCGATTGCCGTTGTCGGCCGGAGACCCGGCCGGACAAAAGCCTACTCCGGCTTGGGGCCGGGCGCCATGAAGCGCTGCCAGCGCGCCGCGATCTCTTCCGGCGACGCGGTCGGTCCGAGATCGAGCGCTTCGCCGCGATCCCACCAGCTCGCCGAAAATCGGCCGCCCGCCGCGTTCAGCACGGCGCCCGACGTCGTGCAGGCCTGCGACGCCAGGAAGGCGACACCGGGCGCCACCAGCTCGGCCAGCAGCTCGGGCGCCTGGCGGCGCAGCACGCGCGTTGCCGCCACCGGCGATATGGCGTTGACGCGGAGGTTCGTGTCGGCGAGCTCCGCCGCCAGTCCGACCATAAGCCCGACCTGCGCCATCTTGGCCGTCGAATAGGCGACGAGGCCAGGTACGCAATCATCCACCCGCATGGCGCGGCCCGACGTGGTGAGCACGATGCGCCCGTAGCCCTGCCGGCGCATGTGCGGGACTGCCGCGCGCGCGAGATGGAAGCCGGCATCGACGCCGATCGCGATCATGCGGTCCCAGACCGCCGGCGTGGTCTCCTCGAGGGTCGCGAACACGACCAGGCCGGCGTTGTGCACCACCGCATCCAGGCGTCCGAAACGCGCCAGCGCGCCATCGACGATGCGCTGGCCGGCGGTGGGATCCTCCAGATTCTCGTAGCAGGCGGCGGCGCGACCGCCGCGTGCGGCGATTTCGGCAACGACACCGTCGGCGACCGACGGATCGAAGCCGCTGCCGTCCTGCGACACGCCGGCATCGTGCACGACGACGGCACCGCCGCGCGCCGCGATGAGTCGGGCGTAGGCGGCACCCAGCCCCCTGCCCGCACCCGTGACGACGACGACCTGGTCGTCGAAGCGGATCGCCGTCATGGCTATGACAATTCGGCCAGCGCCGCTGCGACCAGCTGCGGTACGGTGAACATGGGGTAGTGCCCTCCCTCGAGCTCGCGACAAGGCCACCCTGCCTGACGCACTCGCTCCAGGAGTTCCGCATAAAGCACGGATTGCGTCGACGTTCGAATGAACGTCCGCGGCAACGAAGCTGCGGCTGGCGAACGAAGGCGAACCGGCCCGCCAAACGGCCGCAGACGATGCGGTGTGAGGTGCGCCTTGACCCAGGCTCGACGCGTGTCGGGCAGTCCGTCGCCGACCGAGGCGGCCGGGGGCACACGCCATACGTCGCCATGCGCGTCCGCCACCGACTGCAACGCCGCCGCGTGCGCAGGGCCGATGACGTCATTGTTGGATTCGCCGTCGCGCGGCACGGATGCGTCCAGATAGACAAGGCGTCGAACGCGATACGGCGCCCGCTCGCCGAGGCCGGTCAAGGTGGCCGCCGTCACCGCATGACCGCCGCGCAACGCCTATTCGGGGGTGATGCCGAGCGCCACGATGCGCGGGATGACGGTGGCCTTGAGGACCTCGTAGTCCTTCATGACCTCCTCGTGGTTCAGCGGCTTCTCGGTGAGGCCGAAGCTCTCCATCATCTTGCGGCCGGGCTCGGAATCGGCGGCGGCGACCCAGAGATCCGACATCTTCTGCACGATCGGCTTGGGCGTCGCCGCGGGCGCCGCCAGCGCGAGCCAGCCGCGCACCGTGAACACGTCGTCGGTGAACCCCTGCTCGGTCGAGGTCGCGAGGTCGGGTAACTTGCCCGCGCGCACGCGCGAGGGCGCCACGATCGGCTTGATCTCGCCCTTGACCAGCAGCGCGTTGAAGGCCTGCGGGCTGCCCATGGCGGCCTGCAACGAGCCCGAGCCCATGTCCTGCCACATCGGCGCCTCGCCCTTGTAGGTCACGACCTCGATCCGCAGCCCGAACTTCTCGTTCAGGGCCTGGGCGAAGATGTGCGCCGAGGAGCCGAGCGCCCACGAACCGAAGTTCACCTTGTTCTTCTTGGCGTAGTCGACGAACTCCTTGAGGTTGGAGACCGGCACCGACTTGTGCACCACCACCGGCAGCACGCCCGAGGAGGTGCCCGAGATGATGATGAGGTCCTTGTCGGGGTCGAAGCCCATCGTTTTGAACATCACCCGGTTCTGCACCAGCGTGCTCGAGACCGAGTGCAGGAAGGTGTAGCCGTCGGCCGGTGCGCGGGCGACCAAAGCGGCGCCGATATTGCCGCTGGCGCCGGGCTTGTTGTCGATGATGACCTGCTGGCCGGTCGCCTGCTGCACGCTCTGGCCGAAGGCGCGGGCGATGCCGTCGGTCAGGCCGCCCGCCGGGAAGTTCACCACGATGGTGATCGGCTTGGCCGGCCACGCCGGCTGTGCCCTGACGACTCTCGAGCTGGCGATGGCCGGAGCCGCGATGGCGAGGCCCGCGGTGGCGCGCAGTAGCGTACGTCTTGTCGTCGTCATTACCCTTGCCCTTTTGATCGTTCGTGAATTCTTTTTGCGCGGCGATGCATAGCGAGTGCGCGCCGGCAGTGCTAGCGTCATCGCTCACCGCACGGCGGAACCGTTTGCCTTGACGAGGCCACGATGCGTTTTGCCCCCTTGCTTCTCGCCTCGATCGCCCTGGCAGGCCCTGCCCTTGCCGACGAGCCCGCAGCGACATCGGTCGCCATCCTGCGCGGCAGCAGTGCGCCGCCGGCGCCGTGGTACGAGCCGCCACCGGAGCCCCAGGTCGTGGTCCAGCCGGTGTACGTGCCGCTCTACTACTTCCCGCTCACCTACGGCCCGATCGTCCACAGGCACCGGCACGTGCCGTCCGTTCGGCCGGGCCGCTGACGGGGTGGCGACATGCTCCAGACTTCTTCCCTCCTGGCCGATTCCCTGGCGGACCGCCTCGTCGCGACGTTCGTCCGCAGCTACGGCAAGGCGGCGCCGCCGCCCTATGCCGAGATCCTGGGAGAGGCGGCGCGGCTGGTGATCGAGCGGCTGTCGCTCAGCGACGCGCTCTATCACACCGCCGAGCACACCGCCCTGGTGACCCTGGTGGCGCAGGACATCCTGCGCGGGCTGCGCTTCAGCACCCACGTTCCACCCGACATGTGGCTGCACGTCGTGCTGGCGGCGCTGACGCACGACATCGGCTATCTGCGCGGCATCTGCCGGGGCGATACCGAGCACCGCTTCGTGTCCAACACGCGGGGCGACATGATCGAGCTGCCGCGCGGCGCCTCGGACGCCGCGCTCGCGCCCTACCATGTCGACCGGTCAAAGATCTACGTACGCGAGCGCTTCGCCTTCAATCCCCTGATCGAGCCTGACCGGCTGGCACGCAACATCGAGCTGACGCGCTTCCCGGTGCCGGACGACGGCGATCACGCCGAGACCGACACCGAGGCGGGGTTCGTGCGCGCCGCCGACCTGATCGGCCAGCTCGGCGATCCGCTGTATCCCCGGAAGCTCAATGCCCTGTTCCACGAATTCGAGGAGATCGGGGTCAACAAGCTTTTAGGCTACGGCACGCCCGCCGACGTGGCCGACCACTATCCGCGCTTCTTCTGGTCGAAGGTCGAGCCGTTCCTGGGCGCCGGCGTCCAGGCCCTCACCATGACGGCGGAAGGCCGGCTGTGGCTGGCCAACCTCTATTCCCATGTCTGCGTGATGGAGCATGGCCGCCGGGCGATGGGCCCGAACCCGGCGCGCCCAACCGACGAAAGCCAGGGCCTCGTCCTGCGCGACTTTGCGCCCTCCGCACGGCGGAACCGTTGACCGCTGGGCGGCGCGCTCGCCTGTTGCTAAGAGACCAACGCCAACGGCTCCGATTTCAGGGAAGAACGCCATGACCGACGCAGTGCTTCGCTCCACCGAGGGGCGGATCGGCATCCTCACCGTCAACAATCCGCCGGTGAACGCGCTGGCCGCCGCCGTCCGCGACGGCATCAAGGACGGCGTCTTAGCCTTCGGCAGCGATCCCAACATCGACGCCATCGTGCTGATCGGCGGCGGCCGCACCTTCATCGCCGGCGCCGACATTCGCGAGTTCGGCAAGCCGCCGTCGGGCGCCAACCTGAACGACGTCATCGCCACCATGGAGGACTGCCCCAAGATCGTCGTGGCGGCCCTGCACGGCACGCCGCTGGGCGGTGGCCTGGAGACGGCGCTCGGCGCGCACTACCGCGTGTCGCTGCCGACCACGCGCGTCGGCCTGCCCGAGGTCCATCTCGGCCTGCTGCCCGGCGCCGGCGGCACGCAGCGCCTGCCGCGCCTCACCGGGGCGAAGTACGCGCTCGACGCCATCATCTCGGGGCGCCACATCCCCGCGCCCGAGGCCAAGCAGAAGGGCATCATCGACGCCATCGTCGAGGGCGACCTTTTGAAGGGCGCTATCGCCCATGCGCAGATGCTGGTGGCACAGAACGCGCCGCGCCGGCGGGTGCGCGACCTCACGGCGACCCTGGAATCGCCCGACCTCTTCAAGGAGACCGAGAAGGCGATCGCGCGGCGCGCCCGCGGCTTCAAGGCGCCGTGGAGCATCATCAAGTGCGTGCAGGCCGCCGTCGAGTTGCCGTTCGACGAGGGCATGAAGCGCGAGCGCGAGCTCTTCGTCGAGCTCCTGACCTCCTCTGAGTCGGCGGCGCAGCGCTACTACTTCTTCGCCGAGCGCGAGGCCGCCAAGGTGCTGGACGTGCCGGCCGACACGCCGCAGCGCGAGATCAAGACGGCCGGCGTCATCGGCGCCGGCACCATGGGCGGCGGCATCGCCATGAACTTCGCCAATGCCGGCATCCCGGTGACGCTTCTTGAAGTGAAACAAGAGGCGCTGGACCGCGGCCTGAAGACCATCCGCACCAACTACGAGAACACCGCCAAGCGCGGCGGCATGAAGGCCGAGGACGTCGACAAGCGCATGGCGCTGATCAAGCCGACGCTCTCCTATGACGATCTCAGGGATGCCGACGTCATCATCGAGGCGGTGTTCGAGACCATGGAGGTGAAGGAAGGCGTCTTCAGGCAGCTCGACCAGGTCGCCAAGCCGGGCGCGGTGCTGGCGACCAACACCTCGGGCCTGAACGTCAACCAGATCGCCAACTACACCAAGCGCCCCGGCGACGTCATAGGCATGCACTTCTTCTCGCCGGCCAACGTCATGAAGCTTCTGGAGAACGTGCGCGGCGAGGCGACGCAGAAGGACGTCATCGCCACGGTGATGTCGCTCTCCAAGAAGATCGGCAAGATCCCGGTGCTGGTCGGCGTCTGCGAGGGCTTCGTCGGCAACCGCATGCTGCGCCAGCGCGGCATCCAGTCGGCCTACATGCTGGAGGAAGGCGCCCTGCCGCATCAGATCGACAAGGTGGTCTACGACTACGGCTTCCCGATGGGCCCGTTCGCCATGAGCGACCTCGCCGGCAACGACGTCGGCTGGCGCATCCGCCAGGGCAAGAAGGAGAAGGAGCAGCGCAACGTCCGCTACACGGGCTACATCGCCGACGCGATCTGCGAGCTCGGCCGCTTCGGCCAGAAGACCGGCGCGGGCTATTACAAATACAATCTCCCGGACCGCACGCCGATCCCCGACCCCGAGGTCGAGAAGATCATCGAGGAGACGTCGAAGAAGCTCGGCATCACGCGCCGCGCCATCTCCGACCAGGAGATCCTCGAGCGCTGCTTCTATCCGATGGTCAACGAGGGCGCCAAGATCCTGGCCGAGGGCATGGCCCAGCGCTCGCTCGACATCGACGTGATCTGGGTCAACGGCTACGGCTGGCCGGTCTATCGCGGCGGCCCGATGTGGTGGGCCGACAACGTGGTCGGGCTGAAGGCCATCCACGATGCCCTGCTGAAGTACCGCGACGCCTCCGGCGACCCGTTCTGGGAGCCGGCACCGCTGCTGAAGAAGCTGGTGCAGGAAGGCAAGAAGTTCTCTAGCGTCTGACACAACACCATTGTCATCCCGAGCGAAGCGAGGGACCTTTAAGGCAACCGGAAAGGTCCCTCGCTTCGCTCGGGATGACAGTCTTCGGAAATCAACGCCGTGCCACTCGGGCGGCAATTCAGGAGGAACATCATGGCTGACGCCGTCATCGTCTCAACCGCCCGCACGCCGATCGGAAAAGCCTTCCGCGGCGTCTTCAACGACACGCACGGCGCCGACATGGGCGCGCACGTGATCAAGCACGCCGCCGAGCGCGCCAAGGTCGAGCTGGGCGAAGTCGAGGACGTGATCCTGGGCTGCGCCGCGCCGGAAGGCACGACGGGCTCCAACGTCGCCCGTGTCTCGGCGATCCGCGCGGGCGCGCCGGTCAGCGTCTCGGGCGTGACCGTGAACCGCTTCTGCTCGTCGGGTCTGCAGACCATCTCCATGGCGGCCCAGCGCGTGCTTGTCGACAAGGTGCCGGTGATGATCGCGGGCGGGCTCGAATCGGTGTCGCTGGTGCAGGGCCCGCCGGGCGGCAACAAGAACCGCCTGGTCAATCCCTGGGTGCAGGAGCACGTCCCCGGCATCTATCACGCCATGATCACCACGGCGGACACGGTGGCCGGCCGCTACAACATCAGCCGCGAGTACCAGGACGAGTATTCGCTGCAGAGCCAGATGCGCACGGCGGCGGCCCAGCAGGCCGGCAAGTTCGACGACGAGATCGTGCCGATGGAAACCACGATGCTGGTCACCGACAAGAACACCAACGAGGTGTCTAAGAAGACGGTGAAGCTCACCAAGGACGAGGGCAACCGTCCCGACACGAACATGGAAGGCCTCGCCAAGCTGCAGCCGGTGATGGGTCCCGACAAGTGGATCACTGCCGGCAATGCCAGCCAGCTCTCCGACGGCGCCTCCGCCGCGGTCGTCATGAGCGACGCCGAAGCCGCCAAGCGCGGCCTGAAACCGCTCGGCATCTACAAGGGCCTGGTGGTGGCCGGCTGCGAGCCCGACGAGATGGGCATCGGCCCGGTCTATGCCATTCCCAAGCTTCTGACGCGCTTCGGGCTCAAGATGGACGACATCGACCTGTGGGAGCTGAACGAGGCCTTCGCGGTGCAGGTGCTGTACTGCCGCGACAAGCTCGGCATCCCCAACGAGAAGCTCAACGTCAACGGCGGCTCGATCTCGATCGGCCATCCCTTCGGCATGACCGGCGCGCGCTGCACCGGCCACGCCCTGATCGAGGGCCGTCGCCGCAAGGCCAAGAACGTCGTCGTCACCATGTGCATCGGCGGCGGCATGGGCGCCGCCGGCCTGTTCGAGGTCGTGCAGTAGGCACGGTTTGCCCGGACAACCGGCACCCGACGCTGAACCCGGCATCCCCGCGGATGCCGGGCCGGTCCTTGATGAGCCTGCGCTCGAAGCGGAGCTCCGCGCCGCCGAGCAGGAGGCCGAGGCGGCGGCCCGCGGACGGCGCAACTGGAGCTGGGTGAACCGCCCGATCACCTTGTGGCTCCTCAGCACGGTTGCCGTCGGAATCCTCACCTTCACCTACAGCCAGTACTCGGCCTGTCGCGCCAGCCTCGCAACCGACTCGTCACGTTTCGCGCGCCTGTCTGAAGAGCTGGCAGCCCGCGTCGCCGGCATCTATGGCCTCACGCTCGTGAACAACGTCCAGACCGGCAGCTACCTGCTCTTCCTCGATCCTGATCGCCATTACCTGTTCAGCGAATTCAAAGGCCGGCTGCCGAACGAGTTGGTGGCTGAAGTCAAATACCTGTTGCGCAAGTGGCATCCGTCCGGCGTTGCCGAACTCGCGGCGGCGGACCGGCGGAGCGGGACCTACCCAAGAATCAACGCCGTTCCTTCGCCGAACGAGCTGGGCTTCATACCGGCCAGGACCATCGCTGAATTCGTGCAGCAGCTGCTGACCGAGCCTGACGACATCTTCGGCCTGGTCGACGGCTGGATCGTCATGCATCGCAACCTGCCGCTGGCGAGCAATCCGGAAAATGTCGCGGCCGTCGGCACCTGGGCGCGGACCCTGGGAGCGACAGCGCTGCCCTATTTCGACAACAGTCGGGGACGGCTCGGGTCTCAGTCGACCTGCTTCAAGCGCGCCTTCTGGCCGTTCACCTGAGCCTGGGCCACGCTAAAGGTTTGCCGTGGTGAAGCCGCCGTCGGCGGCCAGCGTCTGGCCGGTCAGGAAGCCGCTCTCCTCGCCCGCCAGGAAGCAGATGACGCGGGCGATGTCGTCGACCGTGCCGAGGCGGCCGAGCGGCGTGCGCGCGATACGGGCCGCATCGCGCTCGGCGTTGCGGTTGCGCTCGGTGCCCTCGGTCGGCACGGCCCCCGGCGCCACGGCATTGACGCGGATCCGGCGGGCGCCGAGCTCGGCTGCGGCGGCGCGCGTGATGCCCATGACGCCGGCCTTGATGCCGCTGTAGACGATGCTGTTGCGCTGCGAGACGATGCCCGCGACCGACGCCAGATTGACGATGGTCCCGCCGCGCTCGGGATGCATCACCTCGGCGGCGGCCTGGATGCCCCAGATCACCGCCTTGAAGCCGACCTCGACCATGCGGTCGACCGTTGCGGGTGCGACGTCCGGGACCGCCTGGTAGCGCACCCAGGCGGCGTTGTTGACCAGCACGTCGAGACGCCCCGCCCGCTCCGCCATCCCGAGGACGGCCCGGCGCATGCCGTCGCGGGTCGCGACGTTCTCAGTGATGCCGATCGCCGTGCCACCCGCCGCGGCCACTTCGCTCACGACCTTGTCGACGAACTCAGGCTTGAGATCGTTGATGCCCACCGTGGCGCCGAGCGAGGCGAGTCTCAGCGCCGTCGCGCGGCCGATGCCGTGGCCCGACCCGGTGATCAGCGCCACCCGGCCGGCAAAGAGCTGAGACATTCGTGCTTCTCCGTCGTTCAAGTCCGGGCCAACGCCGCCTCGAGCAGCACCAGCCGGTCGTTGCCCCAGAACATCTGCTTGTCGAGGAAGAAGGTCGGCACGCCGAATGCGCCGCGCGTTCGCGCCTCTTCCAGCAGGCGCTCGTGCCGCGCACGCGTCTGCGATGCCGCGAGATCGCGCCTGAATGCCTGCTCATCCAGGCCGAGCTGCCGCGGCACACCGGCGATGGCCTCATCGTCGATCGCCACGCCGTCGACGAAGATCAGCTTCTGCAGCAGCCGACAGCACGACACCAGCGCACCCTGCCCATCGGCCGCCAGGCAGGCCAGCGCCAGCCTGTCGGGATCGACGCGGAACGCCACGGGCTCGCGGAACGGGACGCCGTAGTAGTCGGCCCAGCACTTGGCGTCGTACTCGCGGTAGCCCCAGTCGTACTGGCCGGAGAGCGGCTCGCCGCGGAACGGATTGCCGCCGCGGCGGTCCATCAAGGCGCCGCTCGCGATCGGCTTCCAGACGAAGCGGCAGCCATGGGTCTTCTCGATGCGCTCGACCTGGCTCGCCGCCAGGTAGGAGTAGCGGCTGCCCAGGCCGAGGTAGAAGTCGACCGTGCGCATCAGCGCCGGTTGCGGCGCAGATCCTCCTCGTCCTTCCACATCAGGAACTGCGGGCCGAGGTCGGAGATCTTGGGGGCGCCCATCTGCGCCATGCTGAGGTCGATCTCGCGGCGGAAGATGTTGAGCGCCATCTTGGCGCCCGGGATGCCGCCCGCGGTCACGCCGTAGAGCGTCGGCCGGCCGACGAACACGAACTTCGCGCCCATGCAGATCGCGATCAGCGCGTCGAGGCCGCGGCGCACGCCGCCGTCCAGCATCAGGGTCATCTTGTCGCCGACTGCCGAGTTGATCGCCGGCAGCACTTCGAGCGGCGACGGCGCGTTGTCGAGCTGGCGCGCGCCGTGGTTCGACACCATGAGGCCATCGACGCCCAGCGACTGGGCGCGGATCGCATCGTCGGGGTGCATGATGCCCTTCAAGACGAAGTTGCCCTTCCACAGCTCGCGGAAGCGCTCGACATGCTTCCACGTCATCGGCGCGCGGTTCTGGTAGGCGACCAAATCGGCCACCTTCTCGGCCGAGGCGCCGGGTTCGACATACTTGGCCCAGTTGTCGAAGTACGGCGTGCCGTGCTTCATCCATTCCATCATCCAGGCGGGATGCCTCAGCGCCTCGAACTTGGTCTTCCAGGTGAGCTTGAGCGGCCGGCCCCAGCCATTGCGGATGTTGCGCTCGCGGTTGGAGCCTTCCGGCACGTCGACGGTGAAGACCAGGGTCTTCAGGCCCGCGTCGCCCGCCCGCTTGATCATGTCCTCCGAGACCGCCTGGTCCTTCGCTGAATAGAGCTGATACCAGCCGTGGTCGGGGGCGAGCTTGCCGAGGTCCTCGATCGAGCCGGTGGCGGAGCCCGACATGATGAACGGCACGTTGGCGTCGCGCGCCGCCTCGGCCAGCATCAGGTCGGCGCCGCGCCGGAACAGGCCGGCGAGGCCGGTCGGCGCGATGCCGATCACGCTCGAGTAGGTGCGGCCGAACAGCGTCGTCGACTGGTCACGCACCGACACGTCGACCAGGTAGCGCGGCACGATGCGCGCCTTGCGGAAGGCCTGCTCGTTGGTGACCAGCCCGACCTCGTCGTCGGTGCCGCCCTCAATGAAGTCATAGGCAATCTTGGGCAGCCGCTTCTTGGCGAGCTTGCGCAGGTCTTCGATATTCACGACGCCGTCCATCTGTCGTCCGCTCCTACTCGGGCTTCATCGCTTTTCGTTTCCACAGTTCCCACGGCCGCATCACCTGGCCGTCGTTGGTCTTGGCGGCCGCCGCGGCCTCCTCGGCGGTGAGATAAGTCACCTCGCCGAGTCGCATCGCCTCGGACTGCAGCCGCGCATTCATCTCGGCATAGTAGGCGCGGAACACGACCTGCGGGATCGAGGTCCCGACCGTCACCGAGCCGTGGCCGCGCATCAGCACAACCGTCTTGTCCGACAGCGCCTTGGCGAGCGCCGTGCCGAGCTCCGCGTTGCGCACCAGCAGGTCGCTCGCCGGGCCGGCGACGTCGCGGATCTCGAACACCGGCACGTCGAGGCCCATGAACGAGCTCATGTGGTAGATCGGCTTCAGCTTCGTCTTCGACACGCCGAACGGAATCACCGACGGCGAATGGCTGTGCACCACCGCCTTCACGTCGGGCCGCGCCTTGTAGATCTCGCCATGGATGAAGCGCTCGAGGAAGGCGGCCCGACCCCTGGCGTCGACGGCGACATTGTCGAGGTCGAACTCCAGGATGTCGTCGGCCTTGACCAGCGCCGGCGCCATGCTGCGCGACATCAGATAGCGGTTGGCGTCCTTGTCGTGGCGCACCGAGACGTGGCCGAAGCCATCGAGCACGCCGAGCTCGACCAGCACGCGGTTGGCGGCGACCAGGTCCTCGACCAGCCCGGGATCGGGCGCGCCGGCCGACTTCGGTTGCGCCAGCGCAGCCGTGCTGCCCAGCACCAATCCGATCGCCAGCACCGCAAAGGCGCGCATCTTCCTCCTGCTTGTTCGTTGCCGGGATTTTGCCGGGCTTTGCCGCTGGCTGCCAGCGGTGTTAGACGAGCCGCTATGCAAATCAGGCACGCAAAACCGGGTGATGAAGCCCAACTCGCCTTCCTCCTGGAGGACAATCAGCGCCACTACGGTCATGCGGTGGAGGACGGCGCCGGCGCTGCCGATGCGGCTCACCTTGTCGAGCCACCGCCTGGCAGCACGGTGTGTCTGGTCGCCGACGATGGCGGCAAGCTCTTGGGCTTCGCCGTCCTCAACCCCTATTTTCCGGGCCCTCGGTTCAGCCATGGCCTCTACCTCAAGGAGCTCTACGTCACCGCTGCCGCCCGCTCGGCAGGCGTGGGCGTAAAACTGATCGACGGCGTCCGGGCGCTGGCCAAGCAGCGCGGCGACACGCGCGTGCTGTGGACCACGACCGAAGACAATGTCGGCGCGCAACGCTTCTACGATCGGCTCGGCATGCGACGCGAGAAAAAGGTCTTCTACGTCATGGACGTTGCAGGTTGAGCGGCCTGATCCTGCATCACTACGACTTCTCGAACTTCGCCGAGAAGGCGCGCCTGATGTTGGGCTTCAAGCGCCTGGCGTGGCTGAGCGTCGAGCAGCCGCCGATCCTGCCCAAGCCCGACCTGACGCCGCTGACCGGCGGCTATCGCCGCATTCCCGTGCTGCAGGACGGCGCCGACCTGTGGTGCGACACGCGCCTGATCGCCCACGAGCTCGAGCGGCGCCAGCCCTTACCCACGCTGTTTCCGGAACGGACGCGCGGCTTCGCCGACGCCATCGCCTGGTGGGCCGAGCACCAGTTCATGCGGCCGGTGGCGCTCTACGTGTCGGGCATCAACGCCGACCACATGCCGGCCGGCCTGCACGAGGATCGGGCGCGGCTGCACGGCCTGCCACCGCCCTCGATCGAGGCGGTGCGCAAGGCGGCCGCGCGCAACCTCCATCTCGTGCGCCCGCAGATCGCCTGGCTCGCCGAGATGTTTCAGGACGGCCGGCCGTTCCTGTTGGGCGGCACGCCGTGCATCGCCGATTTCGCCGCCTACCACGTCGTGTGGTTCTTCAAGGGCCGTCACATCGACTGCCGGCACGAGCTGGCGCCCTACCCGCGCCTGATCGCCTGGCGCGACCGCATGGCAGCGATCGGCCATGGCCAGCGCACCGACATCGACCCGGCGGAAGCGCTCGATGTGGCTCGCGGTGCCGAGCCGGCACGGCTGCGGCCGTCACAGCCGCAAGATGGCGACCCGCAGCCCGGCGAGCAGGCCCGTGTGCGGTCGGCGGACAATGCCAAGGACTGGGTCGAGGGCGAGGTGAGCTTCATCGATGCCCACGAGATCGCGCTGTTGCGCGAGGATCCTCAGGTCGGTCGCGTCGCCGTGCATTTTCCGCGGCTGGGCTACGATTGGCGGCGGGCGGCCTGACGCGGCGCGCGATCGCGGTCCTGGTCGAACCAGACTTTTACGCGATCGAGCAGCGCGAACAGCGTACGGCGATCGTCCGGCGACCAGCCGGCGAAGGCGCGCTCGAGGCCGGGCGAGAGCGCCACGACGGCGGCGCGATGCTTGGCGACGCCCGCCGGCGTCAGCATCAGGAGCTTGGAGCGGCCGTCGCCCTCGCTGCTGCGCTCGCGCAGCCAGCCCTTGGCGACCAGCTTCTGCACGGTCTTGGTGACTCCGGGCTGCGGCTGCTGCAGCGCCCGGGCGACCGAAGTCACGGTCTTCGCGTCATCCGGGCGGTGGCTGAAGTGATTGAGCATGACGAACTGCGGCAGCTGCAGTCCGAGCGGCCGCAGCACGCGGTTCGCCTCGGTCGACGCCAACTGGTCGATGATGGCGATCCAGTTGACGATGCGGAAGGCGAGCGGCGGTTCGGTCACGATCTGATGAAGCTGTCGAACGCCCGCCGGGACGACGGGCCGGGATCGGCAGCATAGCCCAGGCGGAAGAACATCTGCAGGGTTTCATCGGCTGCCACGCCGGTCTCCGCGCGCATTGCGGCCCGCAGCGCGTCCATCTCGGGGTATTCCTGCAAGGTCTGGCTGTGCGGCTGCAGCGCGACGCCGAGCGCGCTCGCGGCGAGCTGCAGCCGGACCCAGGCGCGCCCGGCGGCGACCTGGGTCGCCCTGTCGTTGCCCCTGCTGGCGAGCCAGCCGAAGGCCGGCGCGCTGGCATAGCCGGCCAGGACATAGTCGCGACCGCTGTTCCAGGCCATGGTGCCCGGCGTCATCGCCTTGTCCGGCGTCATGGCGCCGAGCTGGCGCAGCACCCAGATCATCGGCCCCTTGATCGAGATGCCGTCACGATGGGCGGCGATCTCGGCCGAACCGATGCGCACCACGTCGATGCTTTCCTTGTGCGTGCGGGGCGTGTTCATCTCGAGCTCCGAGCCGGCGATGGCCAGGGAGCGCAGCCGCTCCACCCGCGCAGGCTCATCGACGATCGACAGGCTGAGCCCGTGCAGGTCCGCGCGGACCAGCAGAGCCCTGCCATGCGCCGCTTCGAGCGGCCGGGGGTCGAACTTGCCCTTCACGGTGCGCCGGCGCGGCACCTCGGCAAACAGCGGATCGATCGATGGCGCTGCCAGGCGGCTGAAGACGATGCGCGCAACCGGCCGATCGATGGTCCAGGGCCCCTCAGGAAAAAGCTCCGTCTCGGTCCGCCAGCCCTCGGCCGCGGCGGCCATCGACAGGATTTCCAGGAAGCAGCCCTGGCCGATCAGGATCTGGCGCGACAGCGGATCGGTCTGCGGCAGCAGGCGCCCGCCATCGACGAACAGCAGCACCTCGCCGTCCCGGCTGAGGTCGACGAGCCACGATTGCAGATTGTGCGGGCTGGGCGCCAGCAATGCGAAGGCAAGCGCCCGCCGGCGCGGGTCGCGCTCGACCGATGGCGGCCCGCTCCAGCCCTCGATGGCTGTCGCCGGCATGGCGTCGAGGCGGGGCACCGCGATCGCCGCCCCGGCCGCCGCAACGATCACACCCGCACCCATCACCTTGATGTAGTTCCTGCGCGATAGTGCCATGGCACCTTCCATAACATTCCCTGGAATGTATATATATTCCAAGGAATGTTATCGGGCAAGCACAATCTCATTTGCAGGTGGCGGCCACGACCGGCGCCAGCCGCGCCGCAAACTTGGCTGATCCTGCCGGCGTGAAATGGCCGTGGTCGACGAAGTCGTCAGACGTGAAGTCCTGCGGCGTGACGTCGACATGGACGTCGCCGAGCGCTTCGGCTTGGGGTTTCAGCAGGCCGTTGAGGCGCAGGACGAGAGGCGAGATGTCCTGCGGACGCAGGAGCGGCACCCAGCCCCAGGGCTCGCCCGCCAGCAGCCGCCGGTGATCCATGACCTGCCCGACCCACAGGGTCCTGATGCCGCGTTGGCGGTTGATGGCCGAGATGGTGCGTACGTTGCTCAGGAAGAATTCCTCCATCGCCGGATCCGGCGCGGCCACGGTCTGGCCGGACGGCCGGTCGATGGGGCGCAGGGTGTCGACGCCGAGCACCAGGAAGTATCGTGCGAACATCAGCAACGGCGAGAACGACACGTACGACCGGCGCAGCCGCCGCACCTGCAGATTGTCGATCTGGCCGGGCAGATGGAAATCGGCGTAGCCGGAATCGAGCTTGGCGACATGGCTGTTCCTGAGGTCGTTCCAGCCGATGTAGTAGATCGAGCAACGCGGCGGCACGCCGTGAGTGCGCTCGTAGAAGGCCGTCTGAATCACGTGCTCGGCCGTCGAGTAACCCGGCACACCGTGATTGATGACGGCAACGTCGGGCCCCAGCAGCTCCTCCAGGCGATCGCCCCAGGTCTCGCCCTCGCCGCCGGCAACGTCGTAGGTCGTCGAGCCGCCGAACAGGGCGATCGTCACCTTGCCGTCGAGCGACTGCGGCGTGCGCTCGCGGCCGCGTTGGCCGAGCGCATTGTGGTGGATTTCGTCGGCGTCGGACGGGATCGGAACACCCTGCAGCAGCGGGTGCCAGCGGAAACGATTCTCGGCCTCGCCCTCCAAAGGGAACACCGTCTGGTCAAGCACGCCGAGCTTGTACAGGTAGGCCGTGCCCAGGCCGAACGCCGCCTCCAGGGTCGCGAGCGACAACACGACCGCGGCAAGCCGCGGCCACGGCACCAGCAGCAATGCCAGCGCCACGAGCGCGGCCATGTAGACGAAGTACCAATAGCGTGGCGAATCGATCGGCAGCTTGCCCACGACGTGGAAGTGGATGGCCGCGGCGGCGATCACGACGGCCAGCAGGAAGGCGATCAAAACGACAAGAGTGCGCTCGAAACGATACGGTCGTGCCAGCCCGACGTAGGCAAGCAGCCGGTGCTTCAAGTCGAGAACCTTTCGATGCCGAGCCCGTCGATCGGCAGGTTGGTGTTGCCGGTGGCGACCAGCTCGGCCATCACCGCGCCGGTGGCGGGCCCGAGCTGGAAGCCGTGGGCCGAGAAGCCGAACTGGTGGAACACGCCCTCGGACGTGCGGCTCGGGCCGACGACGGGGATCTCGTCGGGCATGCGTGCCTCGATGCCGGCCCAGGCGCGCACGATGGTGGCCTCGCGCATCGCCGGGAACAGCTCCCACACCGTACGCGCGCTGGTCGCGAGCTTGGTCCAGTCGAGGACGGTGCGGTTCTCGTCGCGATACGGCACCGCGAGATGGCCGCCGCCGATCACCACCGTCCCGTTGGCGAGCTGCTTGAAGGAGAGTTTGCGGCCGCGCAGGATCACCACCGGATCGATGAAGGGCGGCACGCGGCTCGACACCATCAGCATGGGCGCGATGACTTCCAGCGGCACCGGCTCGCCCAACTGAGCGGCGATGCGGTCGGCCCAGGCGCCGGCGGCGTTCACCACCTTGGGCGCCTCGATCGGCCCGTCGCTGGTCTCGACCCGCCATACCGAGCCGTTGCGCGCGAGGCCGGTCACCCGCACGCCCTCGATCACCTCGGCGCCGCGCTCGACGGCGCGGCGACGGAAGGCCTGGGTGGTGCGGAAGGGATCGGCGGCGCCGTCCCGACGCGAGACCACGCCGCCCGGGCAGTGGTCGGACACTGCAGGCACCAGGCGCTTCAGCTCGGTGCGGTCGATCAGCTCCTCGTGGGTGAAGCCCTTCAGTTGGAGGTCGTCGACGCGGGCGCGGAAACCCGCCAGCTCCTGCTCGTTTTCCGCCACCAGCACCGTGCCGTGGCTGGAAAAGCCGCAATCGTCGCCGACCAGCTCCTCGACGTTCTCCCAGATCGCCATCGACGCGATCGACAACGGGATCTCGGCGATATGGCGTGCCAGCTGGCGCACGCCGCCGGCATTGACGCCCGAGGCATGGCGGCCGGCGTAGTCCTTCTCGACCAGGACGGGCTTCAGCCCGCGCAGCGCCAGATGCAGGGCCGTCGAGCAGCCATGCAGGCCACCGCCGATGACGACGACGTCGGCGGTCTTGGTCGTCATGTGCTGGGGGCGCGCGACTCCAGTCGCGCGTCTTCACTGGTTGCAGGCGATGATCGCGCCACTGGAGTGGCGCGCCCCCAGCGCATCCTCACCGCTCCACCGCCTTGCGCTCGGCCTCGCTGATCGGCAGCGAGGCGAGCTCGGCGAGCGTGATGGGCTTCACCGGCGGACGCAGGCGGTAGTAGCCGACTTGAGCGGGCGTGGACTTGCGCTGAGCGGCTATGAGTTCCGTGACGGTGAGGCCGCACAGACGGCCCTGGCATGGGCCCATGCCGCAACGCAGGAAGGCCTTCATCTGGTTCGGTCCCTCGCAGCCCATGTCGGCCGTGGAACGGACCTGGGCAGCCGTCACCTCTTCGCAGCGGCAGACCAGGGTCTCGCCCTCGGGCTGTCGGAAGGAATCGGCCGGACGGTTCAGCCAGTCAAGGAAGGCGCGGCCCATCTCCTCGCGCTGCAGGCGTTGGCGCACGCTCTGCGGATCGGGCAGGCGCGCATCGGACTTGAGCGCGCGCACCGCGGCGATGGCGGCGAGGCGTCCGCGTTCGGCCGCCGCCGTGCCGCCGGCAATGCCTGCGCCGTCGCCCGCCACCGCAATGCCGGACACCGAGCTGCCGAAATCCTGGTCGAGCACTGGCTGGAAGCATAGCTGGCGCTCGTTCCATTCGTGCGTCGCGCCGGCGGCGAGGGCGAGGTTGACGTTGGGCACCACGCCCTGGTGCAGCAACAGAAGGTCGGCCGGCATGCGACCGCGGTCGGACACGACCTCGGCGAGCTTGCCGTCGCCCACGGCCGCGACGCTCGTGACACGACGGACCGGCACCTTCGCCTTCACCTCGCGCAGCAGCGCCAGCCCCTTGGCGAAATACGGTGACAGCATGAAGTCGGGCAAATGGGGGGCGGCGCGCAGCAGGTTGCGGCGCGGCGTGGTGTCGAGGATCGCCGCGAGCTTGCCGCCGGCGCGCAGGATCTGCGCCGCCAGCAGCCACATCAGCGGCCCGGTGCCGGCCATGACCGTGCGGCCGTCGGGCAGCAGGCCCTGCGCCTTCAGCACCGTCTGCGCCGCACCCGCGGTCATGACACCCGGCAGGGTCCAGCCGGGGATCGGGAACGGCCGCTCCTGCGAGCCGGTGGCGATGATGACGCGCTTGGCCGCGATCATGCGCGCCTTGCCCGCGATCGAGACGCCGACGATGCGCTCAGGGTCGAGGCTCCAGACGGTGGCGCCGTTGACGATCAGCGCGCCGCTCGCCTTGGCTTCGTTGGCGAGCGCTTCGCCCGCCCAATAGTCCTCACCCAGGATCGCGCGGTTCGTCACGGGCGTGGAGGTGATGCCGCGATAGATCTGGCCGCCAACGCCGGTATTCTCGTCGAGCAGGACCGTGGCGACCCCGGCACGCGCCGCCAGCGACGCGGCGGCAAGGCCGGCCGGCCCGCCGCCGATGACGACGAGGTCGTAGGAAGAAGCGAGGTCGGCTGCGTTCATTTGCAGGCCCCCCTGTCACCCCGAGCGAAGCGAGGGGCCTTTGGGCCACAGGAAAGGTCCCTCGCTACGCTCGGGATGACAGTCATGGCGTTTCGAAAGACGTGCGTCATCGTCCGGCCTCGCGCTTGCCCTGCTGCGTCTCCACCGTCATCCCCTCGTGCACCGGCACCAGGCAGGCCTGGCGGCTGCCGACGCCGTCGATGGTAACCAGGCAGTCGAAGCAGACGCCCATCAGGCAATAAGGCAGGCGCGGCGCGCCCGTCACCGGCGTGGTGCGGCAACGATCGACGCCGGCGGCGAGCAGGGCCGCGGCGACGGTATCGCCGCTCCTGGCCTGCACGGGCTTGCCGTCGACCGTCAGGGCGACGGCCGTGCCGGCATCAGCCAGCCTCTTGAACATGGAACCTCCGCGCACTGAAGGAAGCGACCAGCGACTTGTCGAGGGCACCACGCGCGATCATGGGCGCGATGGTGAGGGCATGGTTTGCCGCAAGCGTCACGCCCGAATGGCAGCACACCGTGAAGGCCCCGGGATGGCTTTCCGATTCATCGTAGATCGGGAAGCCATCCTGGGTCATCACGCGGATGGCGCTCCAGGTGCGCACGACGTTGGCGCTGCCGAGGACGGGAAACATGCGCACCGCACGCTCGGCCTCTGTGGCGCTGACGCCCAACGTCAGGCCGGCCGGATCGGTGCGCTCTTCCTTGGAATCGCCGATCATCACCGTGCCCTCGTCGGTCTGGCGCAGGGTGACGACGGGATGGCGCAGGAACGGCCGCAGCCGCTCGGTGACGACGATCTGGCCGCGCTCGGGCCGCATCGGGCATTCCAGCCCGACCATCGGCGCGAGCTGCATGTTGGCATTGCCCGCCGCCAGCGCCACGCGGTTGGCGCGGATCTCGCGATGCGGAGTTCCAAGCCGGAACTCGCCGCCGTCGCGCGTGATGTTCTCGACACGATGGCTCGGCAGGTAGGTCACGCCGCGGGCCTTGATGGCGGTGTGCAGCGTCCGGAACAGGCGCAGCGAGTTCACATGGCCGTCGAGCGGACAGAAGCTGCCGCCCACCACCTCGGGCCCGATGTCGGGCAGCATCTTGGCCACCTGCGCATGGTCCAAGATCTCCGTCTTGTAGTCGACGATGCCCGGCTGGTTGTGCAGGCGCTTGAGGTTGTTGGCGCGCGCCTCGAGCTCGCGCTCCGACAGCGACAGGTGGAAGCCGCCCGGCCGCTGGAAGCAGACATCGAGGCCAGTCTCCTCCTTCAGCGTCCCGGCGAAGCCCGCCCAGGCGTTCGACGAGCGGATGGTCCAGCCGGCATAGGGCGCCAGGCCCAATCCCTTGCTCTGCACCCACACCAAAGCGAAGTTGCCACGACTCGCGCGCACGGCGCGGTCGCCCTCGTCGAGCACGACGACGCGGCAGCCCTCGCGCGCCAGGCCCCAGGCGGTGGCGACGCCGACCAGCCCGCCGCCGACGACGGCGACATCGTAGTCGCTAGCGGCCATCGGCGCTCCTTCCGACCAGCAGCCGCTCCAGGCCGTAGGCGCGATCGAGCACGATCAGCGCGGCAACGGTGACGGCGATGACGACAGCCGAGACCGAGGTCACCAGCGGATCGATATTGTCCTGGATGTAGAGGAACATGCGCACCGGCAGGGTCTCGGTGCCGGGCGCGGCGATGAACACCGTCATGGTCACTTCGTCGAACGAATTGATGAAGGCGAGCGCCCAGCCGCTTATCAGGCCGGGCAGCACCAGCGGCAGCGTGATGCGCCGCAGCACCGTGCGGTCCGAGGCGCCGAGCGAGATGGCGGCATGCTCGATCGAGCGGTCGAGCCCGACCGCCGAGGCGAGCGTCAGCCGGAGCGCGAACGGCAGCACGATCACGATGTGCGCCAGCACCAGGCCGACGAAGGTGCCGCCGAGTCCGAGCTCGGTGAAGAAGCGCAGGAAGGCGATGCCCAGCACGACGTGCGGGATCATGAGCGGCGACATGAAGAGCGCCGTCATGGCGTCGCGGCCGCGAAAGCGATGGCGACCGATGGCGAGAGCGGCCGGCACGGAGAAGGCGACGGCGATGGCCGACGAAAGCGCGCCCAGCCACAGGCTGCGCCAGAACGCCGAGATGAACTCGGGATAGCGGCCGATGGCGTGAAACCAGCGCAGCGACCAGCGGTCGGTCGGGAACGAGAGATAGCCCTCGGGCGTGAAGGCGACGAAGCAGACGACCAGGATGGGCGCCAGCATGAAGATGACGAACAGCGTATGGTAGGCGAGCGCGATTGGTCCGTTACGGCTCATCCGAACACCTGGGCGTAGCGGCGTTCGACCAGGCGGCTGGCGCCGACCACGATCGCCACCAGGGCGACCAGCAGCAGCACGGCGACCGCCGCGCCCAGCGGCCAGTTCAGCGTGTTCAGGAACTCGTCGTAGGCCAAGGTCGAGGCGACCTTCAGCCGACGGCCGCCGATGATGGCGGGAGTGGCGAAGGCGCTGGCCGCCAGGGCGAAGACGATGATGGCGCCCGACAGGATGCCGGGCATGACCTGCGGCAGCACGATGCGGCGCAGCACGGTGAACGGCCCGGCGCCCAGCGCCACCGCCGCGTTCTCGATCTGCGGGTCGAGCCTCTGCAGCGCCGCCCACACCGCCAGCACCATGTAGGGCATCAGCACGTGTGTGAGCGCCACGATGACGCCGGTCTCGGTGAACATGAAAGGCAGCGGCGCGGAGATCAGGCCCATGGAGACCAGCGCCTTGTTGACGAGGCCGGAGTTGCCGCCGAACAGCAGCGCCCAGCCCAGGGTGCGGGCGACCACGGAAATCAGGAGCGGCCCCAGGATCACCAGCAGGAACAGGCCGCGCCACGGGCTCTTCATGCGGTTCAGGATGTAGGCTTCCGGCGCGCCAAACACTGCGGCCAGCAGCGTGACGCAGAAAGCGATGCGGAACGTCCGCCAGAACATCTCCAGGAAGTAGGAATCCGTGAAGACCTCGTGCCAGTTCTTCAGCACGAACACCGGCTCGATGCCCTTGTACTGGCCCCAGTCGTGGAACGACAGCAGCACGGTCATGACCAGCGGGATGATCACGATGGCGCCGAACAGCAGCAGCGCCGGAAGGCTGAGGAGATAGGGGGTGGATTTCATTGGCCACCGCAAGTGAAGGCGATGGAAAAGAGGTCCCTCCACTCCGCTTCGCTTCGGTCGGGATGACGGTTGTTTCGCCATCCCGTCATCCCGAGCGCAGCCGAGCGAAGCGAGGCGTAGTCGCGGGACCTCTTCATGTCGCCGCCCACGCGAGGTGCACCGCCTCGCCCTCGCCCGGCATCGCCTCACCGGTGTTCTGGCGGATCACGGTCACCAGGCCGCCGGCCGTCTCGACTTGGTAGAGCCAGTGGTTGCCCTGGAAGATGCGCGTGCGCACCTTGCCGGCGAGGCCAGAGGTCGCAAACCAGATCTTCTCCGGCCGTACCGTCGTGCCGTTCACGAGATTGGTGCGCCCGAGGAAGTTGGCGACGAAGGGCGTCGCCGGCCGCTCGTAGGCCTCGTGCGGCGGGCCGATCTGCTCGGCGCGGCCGTGGTTCATCACCACCACGCGGTCCGAGAGCGCCATTGCCTCGGCCTGGTCGTGCGTCACCAGGATGGTCGTGGTGCCTACGGTGCGCTGTATCTGGCGCAGCTCGATCTGCATCTCCTCGCGCAGCTTGGCGTCGAGATTGCTGAGCGGCTCGTCGAGCAGCAGGATCTGCGGCCGGATGACGAGCGCGCGGGCGAGCGCCACACGCTGCTGCTGGCCGCCCGACATCTGGCGCGGGTAGCGGCCGGCAAAGGCGCCGAGGCCGACCAGCTCCAGCGTTTCGCCGACGCGCCGGGTGCGCTCGGCTGCGGCGACGCCCTGCATCTCGAGCCCGAAGGCCACGTTCTCGGCCACGGTCATGTGCGGGAAGAGCGCATAGCTCTGGAACACGATGCCGAGCCCGCGCTTGGCGGGCTTCACCGCCAGAAGGTCGCGGCCCTCGAGCCGGATCGCGCCGCCGCTCGGCTCGACGAAGCCCGCGATCATCTGCAGGGTCGTGGTCTTGCCGCAGCCCGAGGGGCCCAACAGGGAGACGAACTCGCCCTTCTCGACGGCCAAGGTCAGGCCGTCGACGGCGACATGCGTGCCGAAACGCTTGCTGAGGCCTTCGAGCGACAGGAACGCCATCAGCAAGCCGTCATCCCGACCGAAGCCGAGCGTAGCGAGGCGTAGTGGAGGGACCTGTTTTGTGGACGCATCGACAAAAGAGGTCCCTCGACTACGCCGCCCTTCGGGCGGCTCCGCTCGGGATGACGGAGGGAGATCACCTTTCCACCTCGCGGTTCCAACGCTTGGTCCAGTCCTCGCGCTGGGCGTTGATGGCGTCCCAATCGGGCGAGATGATCAGCTTGGCGCGCTCGCCGACCGGCGCCATGCGCAGTTCCGGCATGCTGACGTCGACCTTGGTGTTGACCGGGCCGTTGCCCATGTCCTTGGCCAGCGCGGTCTGAACCGGGGCCGAGATCAGCGTCTTGATGAACTCGTGCGCCAGCGGGTTGACGTTGGCCTTGGCGACCGGGCAGGCCGAGGCGAGCAGGATCGGCGCGCCTTCCTTGGGATAGATGAAGTCGACCGGGAAGCCGGTGTTGGCGAAAGCCTGGACGCGGCCGGTGCCCCATACCGCGATCTGCGCCTGGTTGGACTGGAAGAGCTCGGTCATCTTGCCCGGCGAGGGCTCGTAGACCAGCACGTTGGGGTTCACGTCGTTCTTCATCACCTTGAAGCCCGGCTCGATGTTCTTCTCGCCGCCACCGTTCAGGCGGGCGAACATCACCAGCGTGTAGAGGCCGTAGGTGTTGTTGATCGGCGGAATGACCAAAAGCTTCTTGAACTTGGGATCCTTGAGGTCGTTCCACGAGGTCGGCGTCGCCCAGCCCTTGTCCTTGAAGGTCTTGGTGTTGATCATGAAGCCGGTGCCGGTCTGGCCGACGGCGACCGCCTTGTCGTCCTTGAACAGGGCGGCGGGATAGAGCTGGCTCTTGTCGAGGCCGTCGATCTTGCCGCAGAAGCCCAGCTGGATGGCCTGGTACATCGGGCCGTCATCGACGATCGCCACGTCGATTACCTGGTTGCCCTTCTGGGCCTGCAGCTTGGCCAGCGTGTCCGTCGAGTTGCCGGCGACGTACTCGACCTTCACGCCGTGTTTCTGCTCGAAGGCCGGGATCATCTCCTTGCGCAGCGTCTGCTCCCACGAGCCGCCATAGGCGGCGACGGTGAGCGTCTTGGATTGCGCGAATGCCGATGTCGCTGCCAGCAGCGCGACAGCGCCCGCGAGCGTGGCCTTGGTGATCGAACGCCCCATGTCCCCTCCTCTGGCGGCACCCTACCTGCCGCAGTCGGCATGGTTTCGGTCTGTCATCGTGGCGTCAAATTCGATTTTTCCGCCGGCTTCATAACAGGATGTTATAAAGCGCCATGCGCGGTCTCAATCCCCGCCAGATCGAGGCGTTCCGGGCCGTCGTCCTGACCGGCGGCGTGAGCGCGGCGGCGTCGCTGATCAACGTCACCCAGCCTGCGGTCAGTCGCCTGATACGCGACCTGCAGAGCCACCTCGGCCTGGCGCTGTTCGAGCGCCGCGGTACCGGGCTGGTGCCGACCAGCGAGGCGTTGTCACTCTACGCCGAGGTCGAGCGGGCATTCGTCGGGCTGGAGCGCATCGAGCAGATGGCGACCGAGCTGCGCACGCGCCGTGCCGGCTTCCTGCGCATCGCGGCCCTGCCGGCGCTCGCCAACGGTTTCCTGCCGCGCTTCGTCGGGCAGTTCCTGCAGGACCGGCCCAAGCTCGACATCGTCTTGTCGGGGCTGGTGTCGCATGCCGTCGTGGCTTCGGTCGCCCAGGGCCAGTGCGACCTGGGCTTCGCCGAAGCTTCCATGGAACACGCCGCCGTCGAGCGCGAGCGCATGCCCGCCGCGCCGTTCGTTGCGGTACTGCCCGAGCGGCATCGGCTGGCCCGCAAGAAGAAGCTCAGGCCGCGCGACTTCGAGGGCGAGAACTTCATCTCGCTCGGGCCCTCGACGCTGTCGCGCTTCCGCATCGACCGCGTCTTCGCCGAGCACGGCATCGCCCGCATCCTGCGCATCGAGACGCCGTTGTCGGAGATTGCCTGTGCACTCGCGGGGTCGGGCGCCGGCGTGGTGTTGTGCGAGCCCTTCACCGCCACCGAGTATGCCACGCGCGGCATCGTGGTGCGCCCCTTCGAGCCGCAGATCGACTTCGAGTTCGCCGCGCTCTTTCCCGCCCATCGCAGCGTCCCGCCGGTCGCGCGGGAATTCATCGACGGCTTCAAGCTCCACGTCGCCCAGTTCCTGCGGCGCGGTGCGTGGCGTTAGCGCTGGGGGCGCGCCACTCCAGTGGCGCGTCTTCTCATACTCTGCCGACCGCCGGCGTCTCGCCGGCCTCATGACGCGCCACTGGAGTGGCGCGCCCCCAGCAGTGAGAACGTCAGCTCGTGCTTGTTGTGATGCAGATGCAGGACCTGCGCGCCGGGGATCGCGGCGAACGCGGCCGCTGCATCGTGGTCGGTCGCGCCCTGGAATTTCAGGGTGCAGACGAAATTGCGCACCAGGCCGGATGCCCGCCACGTTTCGACCAGCCGCAGCAGGCGCGCCGGATAGCAGACGATGTCGGAGAACAGCCAATCGACGGCGCCGACGCTCCCGGGCGCCAGAGCAAAGGCGCTTTCGCCACGCCAGCTGACGCCCGGCATCGCCGCCACCCTGGGATCGAGCGGCGCCTTGTCGACCGCGACCACTGCCGCACCCAGGCGCGCCAGCACCCAGGTCCAGCCGCCCGGCGACGCGCCGAGGTCGAGGCAGCGCTCGCCCGGTCCCGGCCAGCGTCCGAGGCGGACCAGCGCTTCCCACAGCTTCAGATAGGCGCGATTGGGCGGGCCGGTCCTGTCCTCGACGAAGGCCACCTCGCCGTTGGCGAAGGGCGAGCTGCACCGCGCGGCCGCGAGCATGCGATCCGCCGACAGCAAGGTCCATGAGCCCAGCGGCGCCAACGGCGCCTTGGCGGGAAAGACGATCGGCTTGGCCGAGACGTGCGGCAGGCGCTCCTGGATCAGGGCCGCACGACGATGATGCAGCGGTGCATACATCGCCCAATTGCGCTGGATGTCGCGCAGCGCCTTCGCTGCGCTGCCGATCGAGCCGACGGGAAGCTCTTGGCAGTCGTGCCAGACGTTAGCGGCCCAGCCTGCCGCGACCGTCGCGCCGTCGCAGACGAACAGCCGTTCGTGCCGATGCGTCACGGCCGTGCCGGCGCGCCGCAGCTCTTCCTGCAACTGCTCGGTAAAACCCTCGGCGGCGAGGTAGGCGGTGGTCATGCCGGCAACCTAAACCATCGCCCATCGTTCGCAGGAAAGAAATTCCGGAGGATCATCATGGCCAAGACATCGATGTCCCAGCGCAAGACCATGGGCCGCGTCATGCACGAATTCGCGCATGGCGAGCTGAAGAGCGGACCGCGCGGCAGGGGCGGCAAGGTGAAAAGCCGGCGTCAGGCGATCGCCATCGCGCTCGAGGAGGCCGGTGCGTCCAAGTACGAGTCCAAGGAAAAGAACCGCCGCAACCTGGCACGCAGCAAGGCCAAGGAAGCGGCCGGCCGCACCGCCCAGCAGGAGACTGAGGGCAAGGCCCGCGTCGGCGCCCGCGGCAAGCGCGAGAGTTCGCGCGCCATGGGCGGCAAGAATGCGAAGACCACGACGCGGCGTTCGCCGCGGCGACGGGCTGCACGACGGGCGTCGCGATGAGCGGGCCGCAGCGCATCGTCAACATCGCCGACCTCGCCTTGCGCGACGGCGGCAACGGCAAGGGCTTCCAGGCCAAGCTCGGCAGTGCCGGGCCGCTGCTCGGCCTCAAGAAGCTGGGCTGCTCGCTCACCATCGTTCCGCCGGGCAAGCGTGCCTGGCCGTTTCATCGGCATCACGTGATGGACGAGCTCTTCTACATCGTATCGGGCAGCGGCGAGGTGCGCCTGGACGACCGCACCCTACCGGTGCGCGCCGGCGACCTGATCGCCAATCCGGCGGGTACCGAAGCACACCAGATCATCAACACCGGTACCACCGAGTTGCGTTACCTCGCCCTGTCCGACATCGAAACGGTAGACATCATCGAGTATCCGGATTCGGACAAGGTGGGAATGGCGGCCGGTGTACCCAGCGGCGATCTGTCGAAAGCGAGCTACAAGGCGCTCGGCCGCGTCACTCCTGCCGACTACTTCGACGGCGAGACCGGCGGCTCCTGAAGTATTTTCAATCCGTCCGCAAGGGACAGGCCATGGCTCGGCTGGCAAAGCTTGTGGTACCGTTTTTCCGAAGTAGGAGGAGGTACACCATGCTTACCAGAAGAATTGTGATCGCCGTTTCGATGGCGGGCTCGATGCTCGCGGCCGGCTCGGCCTTCGCACAAGGCCAACCGATCGTCGGCATCTCGACTGTCACCACCTATTCGGCCGATGCGCGCATCACCGCCGTCGATCCCAATGCCCGCACCGTGTCGCTGGCCTTCACCAACGGCGCCACCGCCGTGCGCCAGGTGAGCCCGTCGGTTGCCAACTTCGCGCAGACCAAGGTGGGCGACATGGTCTCGCTTGCTTTCGAAGACAGGCTCACTTTCGTGCTGTCCGGCCCGAACACCAGGACTCCACGCGATCGCGACACGACCGTGGCGGTCGCCACGGGCGGGGCCGGCAGCGTCGCCGGCGCCTCGGCCGGCCAGGCGGTCGCCAACTGGTGGGTGACCGGTGTCAATCCATCGGCCGGCACGATCTCGCTGATCAATCCGGGCGGCGGCGAGGTCCGCACTTACAACGTCACCACGCCGGACGGCCGCGCGCAGCTGCCGCGCGTCAAGGCGGGCGACTCCGTGACGGCGATCAACAGCAGCGTGGCCGTCATCGCGATCACGCCGAAATCCTAGGGCTTCTCGTCGGCGCGCCTCGGAGGCCGACCATGCGTCCTGCCGGCAGCGCCACGAAGTCGACGCTGGTGCAAGGATCCATGGAAGGGCGGCCAGCCTGGTTCATGGCATGCTGAAGCGTGCCATGCGCCTCCGGCGCCAGCAACATCAGCACCCGCTCAGGGCATGTCGGTGCGCATTCCCGGAGGCCGCGCCGGACTGGCCGACGGCTGGCCGGCCTGCGACGAGAGCGTGCCGCGGAAGCTCACATCGACGCCGCGCAGATAGAGCGTCAGCGTGCCGCCCGACACGCGGCCGCCCGCCGTAGCGGCGGTGGTGTTGCAGCCTGCCGCCTCGGGCAAACGCAGGCTGCCGCTGACCGTGCCGGCAGCGTCGACCGCCAGCGAGACCGGCAGGCTGCCGCAAACGGGATGAATGACGCGGCCGACCAGCTGGCGGCCGGCAAGGCGCAGGTCCGCTTCCATCGGCGCCAGGGGAGTGGCACCGCCACCCGTCGCCGCTCCCGACAGCGACCCCATGAAGGAGCCGCTGGCCGCAGGCGCAGCAGCCGGCCGATCGGTTGCCGACCGCGCCGGCGGCGGGCTGGCGTCGCGCAGCGCCTGGCTCTCGGCCGCGGTCAGGTAGCCCGTCGCCGGATGCTTCTGCCCCTTCTGCCAGGCCGCGATCATCTCGCGCGAGCGCGGGCCGAAGGTGCCGTCCGAGCCATGCGTGTCGAAGCCCTGCGCTGTGAGCGCGAGCTGGATGCGTCGACGGTCCGTCGTCGAGAGGTTCAACGCGGTTTCCGTCGCCTCCGCCGACGATGGTTGGTCCGCCTCGGCCGAGGGCGGCGACGGCGCCGATCCCATCTGCGGCGTCGGCGCGGGAACGAAGGTGACATAGGCACCGGCCATCGCCGCCAGGACGATGCCGGCGCCGAGCGCCAGCCAACCGCGACGCGCAGCAGAGTGGTGAGAGGCGGCGCGTACGGCAGCCTTCGGCGCCGGCGCCATCACCAGCGTGGGCGCGCTGTCGGCAGGCACGTCGCGCGGCTGCGCCCACCAGGCCGCGATGCTTGATGGCCTTCTTTCCAACGCGAGGGACAGGCCGGTATCGATGGCGCGCAGGAGCCGACCGTCGAAGCCCGGCGGCGCCGAGCCGGCGAGCGGTACATAGGTGTCCTCCATCAGGCGGTCGAAGGCGCTGGGCGGCGCCTGGCCCGTGATGGCGTAGTGAAGCGTGGCCGACAGACCGTAGATGTCGGTCCACGGCCCCTGCTTGGCCGAGGTGAATTGCTCGGGCGCGGCGTAGCCCGGGGTGAAGATCGCCGTCATCGTCTTTGTGCGGTCGGCCATTGCCGCGCGCGCGGCGCCGAAGTCGATCAAAGTCGGCTTGCCGTCGGCGCCCAGCATGACGTTGGCGGGCTTGATGTCGCGATGCAGGAAGCCCGAGTCGTGCACCTTCTGCAGTCCGGCGAGCAGCGGACCCAGGATCGCCAGCACGGCGGCCGGCGACAGCGGCCCCTCATGCTTGACGCGGTCTTCCAAGGTCCGGCCGCGTAACAGTTCCATGACGATGTAGGCGGTACCGTTGGCTTCGAGGAAATCGAACACCTTCACGATCGAGGGCGCCTCGTGCAGGTTGGCGAGGGTGCGGCCCTCGTCGATGAAGCGGCTGCGGCCCCAGCCGAAATCGTCGGCAACCTCGGTCGAACGCGGCAGGACCGAACTGCCGTCCGGGCGGACCGCGAGCGCGGCGGGCAGGTATTCCTTGACGGCGACCTCGCGGCCGAGCTGCGTGTCGCGTGCAAGATAGGTGATGCCGAAGCCGCCTTGGCCGAGGACGGCCGCAACCTGGTAGCGGCCGATCAGGGCGCCCGCCGGCAAGGCCACATAATCGACCTTTGTCGGGGCATCGATCGATGAAGGGGCGGTGGCGGACATTCGATGGAGGGCTTCCGGCAGGGCAACGCCGTCGCCTCGTCCGGCGTTGCAACAGTCACGGTGTCGTCATCCAGAGGTTTCGCATGAACGCCTCAGACCTCGACAAGGAACCGCCTGCCGCAGGGATGCCCACCGCGCGAGAATGGCTGCGCGTGGTGGGCGCCGCGGTCGGCATCATCGCAATCTGCATCCTCTGGACATTCTGGGCCTGATGCACAGTTGAGCGCGCCTTGCTAACCTCCGGCCGAACGGAGGAATTCATGGCGAAGTTCGGTATCGGTCAATCGGTGCGTAGGCTCGAGGATCCCCGGCTGCTGACGGGCGGCGGGCGTTATACAGACGACACGAAGCTGAATGCCCCGACGGCGCGGATGTACGTCCTGCGCTCGCCGCATGCTCATGCCGATATAAGGAAGATCGACACCACCGCCGCCGCCAAGGCGCCGGGCGTGCTGCTGGTGCTGACCGGCCACGACGTGAAGAAGGCCGATTTCGGCGACGTGCCCTGCCTGGTGCCATTGGAGAACCGCGACGGCAGCCAGCGCGGCGAGACCCCGCGGCCGATGCTGATCCTCGACCGCGTGCGCCACGTCGGCGACCCGGTGGCGCTGGTGGTGGCCGAGACACTGGAGCAGGCCAAGGATGCCGCCGAGCTGATCGAGGTCGACTACGAAGCGCGGCCGCATGTCGTCGGGACCTACGAGGCGGCCCAGCCCGGCGCGCCGCTGGTGCACGACCACATCAAGAACAACATCGTGTTCGACTGGCACATGGGCGACCAGGCCAAGACCGACGCGGCCTTCGCCAAGGCCGACCGCGTGGTCAAGCTGCAGCTCGTCAACCAGCGGCTGGTCGCCAACCCGATGGAGCCGCGCGGCGCGATCTGCGAGTACGACGCCAAGGACGACCGCTCGACCTTGTGGCTCTCCTCGCAGGGCGTGCACATGATCCGGCCGGTGGTGGCCGACATGATCCTGAAGATCGGCTCGCCCAAGCTCCGCGTGCGCACCGGCGACGTGGGCGGCGGCTTCGGCATGAAGATCTTCGTCCATCCCGAATATCCCATGATCGTGTGGGCCTCGCGCCTCTTGAAGCGCACGGTGAAGTGGATCCCCGACCGCCAGGAGGCCTTCCAGTCGGACGTGCAGGGCCGCGACCATGTCTCGATCGCCGAGATGGCGCTCGACAAGGACTGCCGCTTCATCGGCAGCCGCATCACGACCTACGCAGCCCTCGGCGCCTATCTCAGCCATTTCAGCGCCTTCATCCCCACCCTGGCGGGCAGCCAGATGCTGGTCGGCCTCTACCAGACGCCGACGGCTTACGTGAACGTGAAGGGCGTGATGACCAACACGGTGCCGACCGACGCCTATCGCGGCGCCGGCCGTCCGGAGGCGGCCTACCTGCTGGAGCGCTTCGTCGACCACATCGCGCGCGAGACCGGACTCACGCCCGACGAGATCCGCGCGCGCAACTTCATCAAGCCTGACCAGATCCCGTTCGCGACGGCACTCGGCGACACCTATGACTCGGGCAACTTCGAAGCGGTGATGCGCAAGGGCATGGAGAAGGCCGACTGGAAGGGCTTTCCCGCCCGGCGTGCCGCCTCGCTGGCCAAGGGCAAGTGGCGCGGCATCGGCATGGCGACCTACGTCGAAAAGTGCGGCGGCGGGCCGCCGGAGACCGCCATCGCCAAGTTCAACGACGACAACACGGTCACGATCTTCGTCGGCAACCAGACCAACGGCCAGGGCCAGGAGACGGCGATCCGGCAGATCGCCTCGGCGCGGCTCGGCATCGACGCCGACCAGATCCATTTCGTGCAGGGCGATTCCGACGTGGTGCCCGAGGGCATGACCGGCGGCAGCCGCATGGTCTCGGTCGCCGGCACCGCGACCCTCGGCGTGGCCGACAAGATCATCGCCAAGGGCAAGCTTGTCGCGGCGAGCGCCATGGAGGCCTCGGCCGCCGACATCGAGTATGGCGACGGCGCCTTCAAGATCGTCGGCACCGACCGCAGCATGAGCCTGTTCGACGTGGCCAGGGCGGCGAAGGATCCCAAGCACGTGCCGGCCGGCGAGAAGCCCGGTCTGGACGACGAGTTCACGCGCACGCCGACGGCCGACACCTTCCCCAACGGCTGCCACATCTGCGAGCTCGAGATCGATCCCGACACCGGGGTGCTCGAGATCGTGAACTACAGCGTGGTCGACGATTTCGGCGCCGCGCTCAATCCGTTGCTGCTGCAGGGTCAGGTCCATGGCGGCATCGGCCAGGGCGTCGGCCAGGCGCTGACCGAGCGGACGGTCTACGACAAGGACTCGGGGCAGCTCTTGAGCGGCAGCTTCCAGGACTATGCCCTGCCGCGCGCCGACGTCGTGCCGCACGTGCACTTCGACCTGCACAACAGCCCGTGCACGACCAATCCGCTGGGCGTGAAGGGTGCGGGCGAGGCCGGCGCCATCGGGGCGCCGCCGGCGGTGATCAACGCCATCGTCGATGCGATCCATCCGCACACCGGCGTGAAGCATGTCGACATGCCGGCGACGGCGGCAAGCCTGTGGGCGGTGATTGCCGCCCATCGGCAGAAGAAAGCGGCGTAGGCCGCCATGGCCAAGGACCGCAAGGACCTCGTGTCCGCCTTGGGCCAGTCGCTCAAGGCGATCGACGATGACTACACCGAGGAGATGCGCGAACTGCGCGCACTCTTCGCGGAAGCCAAGAAGGAGGCGGAAAAGGACGAACCGGACGGCGTGAAGCTCAGGGCGCTGCTCGCGGATGCCAACGAGATGGTCCGCACCTTTGCCATCCTCGATCCGGCGTGGCAGGCCGTGCAGCGCGTCGCCAAGATGTTCGGAATGCTGTAGCCCGCGGCGAATCGTCCGCCTGTCACGTCGTCGGGCAACTTCATCGGCGGTGCGTCGTTTCTTGGCGCACCATGCGTACAGCCCGCCTCCTCGCGTTGTTGATCGGCCTCGTCGCGGCATCGACATCGTGGGCGCAGGAGGCGCCGGCAACTTTCGCCGCCGTCGAGGCGATGGCCGAGAAGCTGGCCGGCCAACCCTACAGCGAAGCGCCGTCGATCGAAGGTGACATGCGTCGCCTGGGCTACGATCAGTATCGCGCCCTGCGGTCGCGCCCGGACAGCGCATTGTGGCGCGAGGGCAAGGGCCTGTTCCGCGTGGAATTCTTTCCCGCGGGCTTCATCTACGACAAGCCGGTGGAGATCTTCGTGGTCGACGGTGGCACCGCCACGCCCGTCGCCCTTTCGACCGACCAGTTCGACTTCTCCGACGTCGGCCTGAAGACGCTGCCGCAGAGCCTGACGCCGGCGGGCTTTCGCCTGCGCCATCCGATCAATCGTCCGGACAAGTTCGACGAGGTGATCTCGTTTCTCGGCGCCAGCTACTTCCGGCCGATCGGCCGTGCACAGACCTACGGGGCGTCGGCACGCGGGCTTGCCATCGACACCGCCATCGGCAAGCCCGAGGAATTTCCGAGGTTCCGCACCTTCTGGCTGGTCAAGCCCGACGAGGGCGCGACCGAGATGACGGTCTGGGCCCTGCTCGATTCGCCCGGCGCGACCGGCGCCTTCTCCTTCACCATCCGCCCCGGCACGCGCACGCTGGTCGACACCAGGAGCGTCTTGTTCATGCGCAACGACATTTCGTTGCTCGGCATCGCGCCGCTGACCTCGATGTTCTTCGCCGGCAAGGCCTCGCCGGCGCGCGACGACTATCGGCCGGAGATCCACGATTCCGACGGTCTCTACGTCGCGACCGGCAAGGGCGAGCGCATCTGGCGGCCGTTGGACAATCCGGGCGCCCTCGGCGGCTCGGCGTTCCAGGACAGCAACCCGCGCGGCTTCGGCCTGATGCAGCGCGAGCGCGACTTCGAGCGCTACCAGGACACCGCTGCGGGCCTGCATGCACGGCCGAGCCTGTGGGTCGAGCCCAACGGCGACTGGGGCGACGGCGAGGTGCGGCTGGTCGAGATCCCGACGCAGGCCGAGACCAATGACAATATCGTGGCCTTCTGGGTCTCGCGCTGGCCGGCGAAGAAGGGCGAGCGCAAGGAATACAACTATCGGCTCTACGCCCTGTCGGACGAGGCCAATCTTTCGCCGGCCGGCCGCACCGTGGCGACACGCACGAGTGCGGTGCCGGACCAACCCAAGCAGCGGCGCATGGTGGTCGAGTTCGCCGGCGGCGAGCTCGCCTCGCTCGAGCCGGAACAACCCGTCACATCCGACGTTGCGCTGACGAATGGCAAGCTCAAGCGCTCTCATGTCGAAGCCCTGCCCTGGAAACGAGGATGGCGGCTCTTCATCGACTTCGAACCAGACAGCAAGAAGGTGGTCGACCTGCGGGCGGTCCTGCAGCTGCGCGGCCAGACCCTGACCGAGACCTGGACGGGCGTCTTCCGCCCGTGAGCCACGGCTGGCGGCTCGATCCTTTCGCGGGACGTGCACGTTGGCGGCGATGGCTGCTGCTGGTCTTGGTGCTGGCGACGACCGCCGTTGGCCTGGTGCTGATGGGGCGCATCGTGGCGGCGCGCGGGCCGGAGATCCTGAAGCCGATCTTCCTGCCGTGCTTTGCCCTCTTGTTCGCCTGGATCGCGCTCTCCTTCTGGAGCGGCGTGTTCGGCTTCCTGCTGGGCGTGCTGCGACGCCACCCCGTGACCTTGGCGCGACAATCGCCGGTCGCCGGCGCCATTCCCGCGCTTCGCCAACGCACGGCGGTCCTGGTCCCCGTCTACAACGAAGATCCAACCGAGGTGTCCGGCCGGCTCGCCGTCATGCAGCGCTCGCTGCAGGCGACCGGGCATGGCGCCGCCTTCGACTTCTTCATCCTGAGCGACACGACCAACGCCGAGATCGCCACGGAAGAAGAGCGTATCTACGGCGAGCTGCGCGAGCGGCTCGCCGCCGACACGCGCCTGTTCTATCGCCGGCGCGCCAAGAACACCGGCAAGAAGGCCGGCAACATCGCCGAGTGGATCGCAACGCGCGGGCCCGACTACGCCTTCATGATCGTGCTCGACGCCGACAGCCTTCTGGACGGCGACACCATGGTGCGCCTGGCGGCGCTGATGGAGGCCAATCCGCGCACCGGCCTCATCCAGACGCATATCGTGCCGGCCGGGCGCGAGACGCTGTTCGCCCGCGCCCTGCAATTCTCTTCGCGCATGACCGGCGTCGTGCTGTCGATGGGCAACAGCTTCTGGCAGACCAGCGAGGCGAACTACTTCGGCCACAACGCCATCCTGCGCGTCGCAGCCTTCGCCGAGTGCTGCCAATTGCCGGTGCTGTCGGGCCGGCCGCCGCTCGGCGGCGAGATTCTCAGCCACGACTTCGTCGAAGCGGCCTTCTTGCGACGCGGCGGCTGGTATTGCTGGCTGCTGCCCGAGCTGCGCGGCAGCTACGAGGAGCTGCCGAGCAACCTGCTCGACTATGCGGTGCGCGACCGCCGCTGGATGCAGGGCAACCTGCAGCACGCCCGGCTGATCGGCCAGCGCGGCCTGCACTGGATGAGCCGCCTGCACCTTGGCATGGGCATCTTCGCCTACGTCGCCTCGCCCTTGTGGCTCGCCATGCTGATGCTGAGCTCGGCCATGGTGGTCGACCATCGCATCACCGGCGACGTCTTTTTCGGGCCGACGCGCAGCCTCTTCCCTCAATGGCCGCAATATCACTGGCCGGAGATTCACGGCCTGCTCGGCATGACGATCGCGCTGCTGCTCGGGCCGAAGCTCATGGCCCTCGCCTTGCGGCTGTGGTCGACGCGCGGCGCGCGCCGCTTCGGCGGGCGGATCGCGATGACGACAAGCTTCCTGGTCGAGACCGCCTTCTCGACCTTGCTGGCGCCGGTGATGATGCTGTTCCACACCACCTTCCTGATCCGCATCCTCGGCGGCAACGCCGTCGGCTGGCCGCCGCAGGCGCGCGGCGATCGCGGCATGGACTGGCGCCAGGCGCTGCAGCGGCATGTCGGCCACGTGCTGTTCGGCGTGGTCGCCCTGACCGCGCTCGGCGCCATCGTTCCCGACTACGTGCCATGGATCCTGCCGGTGGTCTTGGGCCTGCTGCTGTCGGTGCCGCTTGCCGTGCTCTCGAGCCGGCGTGCGATGGGTTTGGCGGCGCGTCGGCTGAGGCTGTTCGTGACCCCGGAGGAGCGCGCCGAGGCCACGCTCGCGATCGGACACTAGTCGCTCCTGGCGGCTTCGGCGCGCGCGGTGTCTGTCGCGCGCGATGGTAACGGATGCATAGAACGGAGCCGCACAAGCACGGCGCGAGCCGCGACGAAATCGGCTAGGCTCACGGCCTCATCGCCTGTCGCAGGAGCAGCCATGCCAGCCGATCTCGTCGCCCTCTGGGAAGCGCATTGCCGCCATGAGTTCGAGACGCGCGACGTCGACGCGACCATGGCGACCATGGTCGCACGGCCCTACGTGAACCACGTGCCGACCATGACCGGCGGCGTCGGCCACGATCAGCTGAAGCGCTTCTACAAGTACCATTTCATCGGCGGCAATCCGCCCGACACCGAGCTCAGGCCGATCAGCCGCACGGTCGGCGCCGACCAGATCGTCGACGAGCTGATCTTCTGCTTCACGCACACAAGCGAGATCGACTGGATGCTGCCGGGCATCGCGCCGACCGGAAAGCGCGTCGAAGTCCCGCTGGTCGCCATCGTGCGCTTCGAGGCCGACAAGGTCGCGCACGAGCACATCTACTGGGACCAGGCCTCGGTATTGGTGCAGCTCGGGCTGCTCGATCCGAAGGGGCTGCCGGCCGCCGGCATCGAGACGGCGCGCAAGGTCGCGGACAACGCTTTGCCCAGCAATGGGCTGATGACGCGGTGGGCGACGAGTACCGGCAAGCCGATCTGAAAGGTAATCCAATGCCATCGACCCGCCCCACGCTCTACGGCAGCCGGCACGCCGTCTCTGCCGGCCACTATCTCGCCGCCGCCGCAGGCTTCGCGATCCTCGAGGCCGGCGGCAATGCGATCGACGCCGGATGCGCCGCGGGCATCGCGCTCGCCGTGCTGCACCCCGACGAGGTGAACGTCGCCGGCGTGGCGCCGATCATGATCCGCACGGGTCAGGGCAAGGTCGTCACCATCGCCGGCCTCGGCCACTGGCCAAAGCGCTTTCCGGCCGATCTCTTCATGCGCGAGCATGACGGCAAGATGCCGTTGGGCATCTTGCGCACCGTGGTGCCGGCGGCGCCTGACGCCTGGATCACCGCGCTCACCGACTACGGCACCATGTCGTTCGGCGACGTCGCCGGCGCCGCCGTGCGCTACGCCCGCGAAGGCTTCGCCGTGTTCGAGTACATGGCGACCATGATCAAGCAGTACGAGGACGGCTATCGCTCCTGGCCGTCCAATGCCGCGATCTTCCTGCCGGGCGGGAAGCTTCCCGTAGTCGGCGACCGCTTTGTGCAGAGCGACCTCGCCCGCACGCTGCAGTACATGATCGACCAGGAACGCGCGGCGGCATCGCGCGGGCGGCTGGCCGGCCTCGCCGCGGCACGCGCCGCCTTCTATTGCGGCGACATCGCCGAGACGATCGTGCGCTATCACGAGGCGAACGGCGGATATCTCGCGCGCGACGATCTCGCCAACTTCCACAGCCGCTACGAGGAGCCGGTGCGCGTGCGCTGGCGCGACTTCGAGGTCTTCACCTGCGGGCCGTGGTGCCAGGGCCCGATGCTGGCCCAGGCGCTGCGCATGATCGAGGCGGCGGGCGGCCTTGCTGGGCTCGCGCACAACAGCCCCGACTACATCCACCTCGTCACCGAGATCCTGAAGGCGGCCTGCGCCGACCGCGAATACCGCTACGGCGATCCATTGTTCGTCGATGTCGGCATGGACGATCTTCTGTCCGATGCCCACGTGTCGGCGCGCGTTTCGGCGATCGACCGCGAGCGCGCCATGCCCGACATGCCGCCGCCCATCGGCCGCTATCCCGGCAACATGCCGCCGGCCACGGTGCGGTCGTCTGCGCGCAGCGATGCCGCCGTCGAGCCCGACACCTCTTATTGCTGCGCCGTCGATCGCTGGGGCAATGCCATGTCGGCGACGCCCTCCGACGGCTCCTGGCGCTCGCCGGTGATCCCGGGTCTCGGCATCGTGCCCTCGGGTCGCGGCACGCAATCGCGGCCCGATCCCCGCCATCCCTCGGGCGTGGCGCCCGGCAAGCGGCCTCGCCTCACGCCGAACCCGGCCATTGCCGTGCGCGACGACGGCAGCGTCATCCCGTTCGGCGCGCCGGGCGGCGACGTGCAGGTCCAGGCCATGCTGCAGGTGTTCTTGAACACGTTCCACTTCGGCATGGACATCCAGGAGGCGATCGAGCAACCGCGCTTCGCCACCTTCAGCTTCCCCAACTCCTTCGCGCCCTATACCCACCTGCCCGGCCGGCTCAACATCGAAGACCGCCTGCCGGCGGCCACCATCGAGGAGCTGCGCCGACGCGGCCACGACGTCGAGATGTGGCCCGCGCTCACCCGCCGCGCCTGCTCGGTCGAGGCCATCCTGCTCGACAGCCGCACCGGCTTCCTGCGCGCCGGCGCCGATTTCCGCCAGCCCGCCTACGCCATGGTGAGCTGAGCGGGAAGCTGAGGCGGACGCCGGCTTGCAACGCGAATCGGGATGCCGTCGTTGTCCGTGGTGCACCTCGCCAAGCTCCTGTCCGCCGCGATGCTGGCCGGCTGTGTCGCCAGCGGCACGATCGGCGGCGCCTATTACGACCCGGCCTACGACTATTCCGAGTTCTTCGCCGTCACCGACGGCCGCAACTTCCAGGTCGTCATGGCAGGCACCCCCTTCCCCAACCTGCCGCCCGCCGCCGTGCAGCGCGCCCTGCTGCCGGTCATGCAGGCGGCCAAGCCCCGGCCCAACCTCACCTTCACCTACGCCGACCCGCCCGAGCTGCCGCGTCCCTATTACCGCATGGTGCTGGTGTTCGACGCGGCCAATGACCTGACGGCGATGAGTGTTTGCGCCGGTACAATCCGCCATAAACCGCCGGTTGCAGGCCGGTCGTTCAACGTCTTCGCCGTCTATTGCCGCAACGACCTTGCCCTCTCGCAGACCACCGCCTGGACGAATGCGTCCGGCCCGAGCGATCCGCAAGTGCAGGCGCTGTTCGCCCAGCTCTTCCTGGTGCTGTTCGACGATTCGCCGCGCCGCCGCTTCCCCTTCGGCCCGTTCGGCCCATTCGGCCGCTGGTAGCGATGGACGGCCCGGTTTTCCCGGCGCAAGCTAAGCGGGAGAGGCCAATGTGTTTCAACTCTTCCACGATCAGCGCCACAACGTCCTGCTGACGAGGTTCTTCGGCGCCTACGTGGTGACGGACATCTCGTTGCGCGACAAGGCAGTCGGCCGCTTCGTGGCGCGCAATGGATTGGCGCGCGGCATCATGGACTTCACCGCCGTCCAGGCGGTCGACATTCCCATCGAGGTCGTCGTCGCGCGATCCTCAAGGCCGCCGCAGTTGCCCGGCCAGGCGCGCGTCATCGTGGCGCCGCGCGAGCCCCTGTGGGCGATGAACCGCATCTTCGCCGCGCACCGGCTGTTCCGGCAGGGCGAGGAGCCGACCCTGGTGCGCAGCATCGCGGAGGCCTACCAGGCGCTGTCGATGGTCGATCCCGTGTTCGAGCCGGTCGCCGCCGATCCGGTGAGCCGGCTCGAGGAAGTGGCGCACGATGTGCTGGCGGGAATCGACTCGTCCCGTGGCGCGACCGATGGCGAGGAGCGCGAACGCCTGCGCGCCAAGATGCTGCGCATGCTGGACACGGTGCTGGAGCGCGGGCCGGCGGCGCGCAGGATCAGCGCCATCACGTTGAGCGACGTGCTGAACGCCATGTTGAGCCGGGCCACGGTGAGCGACGCCGATCTCAAGACGACTTGCGCCACCTGCAACAGCCACCTGCCCCTGTCACGCTACACGATCTCCGCCGGGCGCGAGACCACCTATGCGTGCCCGGGTTGTGGCCAGGTCATGGTGGTGCTGGCGGCGGTCGACGCCGGACCGTCGCCACCAGGCTACGAGATGGGCCGGTTCATCGTCCGGACGGCAGCCGACATCGAGTGTCCCGGGGCCATGCTGCCAAAATGCGAGCCATGACCCCCCGACCTCGCCTATAGTCGGCAGGCGGAGGGGGGAGCCATGCGCCAGAAGACCAAGGTCAAGGACAAGGAAGTCGCCAAGCCGGCGGTCAAACCGGCCATCCGGGTGCGTCATCTGCCGTCGATCAAGCCCGGCAAGTATGCCGACGGCCTGCCCTACGACGAGATCCGCTATCTCGAGTGCAAGCTGATCCTGAAACCCAATCACTTCACCTCGCGGCAGAGCCTGTTCGACTTCGCCAAGGTGCTGCGTCGGCCCGCCAAGGCCACCGGTGTGATCTTCGATCCGCTGACCTTCACCGAGCGGCCACTCGCCATCCGCGAGGTGCTGTTCGTCGATACCCACGATTTCCGGCTGTACAACAACGCCTTCATCCTGCGCCGCCGCATCCCCTACCAGGACGGCTTCCCGATCGGCACGCCGGAGATCGTCTTCAAGTACCGCCACACCGATCCGCAGAAGACCGCCGAGCTCGACATGCGGCCGCACATCGCCGGCGACTACCGCATCAAGTTCAAGGCCGAGGCCCTGCCGCTCAAGGACGGGCTGGGCGGCATGCGCATGCTCTATTCGCACAACGTCGAGTTCCACATGGAGAGCGCGATCATGAGCGATCGCATGTCCATGGAGCGCATCGCCCAGGCGCTGCCGGCCCTGCAGTCGATCCCATGGGAGAAGGACGCGCGCGCCGAGCTCGTCGGCGGGACCATCGTCGAGGAGGTGCTGCAGGACATCGGCGTCCTGGATTTCGGCAACCGCATGTCGGCGATGTGCAACGTCGCGCTGTGGCGCAATCGCGGCGATCATGCGCCGCTGATCGGCGAGTTTGCCTTCCAGCTGAAATTCCGCCGCCGCGAGGAACTGACCGACGAGGCGCTGGGACGCTGCGAGGCGTTCTTCTTCGCGCTGCAGGCCGAGGCGCGCGACTGGATCCAGCTCGGCGCCACCAAGACCGGTGTCGTCTACCGGCTGAAGGGCAACCCGCCGCACGCCCACGAATGACTGCATCCTCCGTGGCCGGGCTGCGTTGCCCGGGAGAACTTCCACGGAGGAACCATGGCCAGATACTCACGCAGCGCCGGCAAGGACGTGAAGAGCGCCATGCGCCGGCGCAAGAAGGGCACGCTGAAGAGCGGCAAAGGCGGCAAGGGCGGCACGGTCAAGAGCCGCAAGCAGGCGATCGCCATCGGGCTCAGCGAGGCGCGCAAGAAGGGCAAGAAGGTGCCCAAGCGCAAGACGGCGCGGAAGAAGAAGTCATGAAGCCGACGCGCCCGATCTCCCACGAGCAGGCGCAGGAAGAAGAGCGCCTCCATCCCGGCAGCGAGCCGCATCGCGTGGCGCAGCCGCAACCGCCGCGCACGCGCCGCCGTCACAAAGCGGCGCTGGCCGGCAGCCAGAACGCCGACCTCGAAGGGCCGAAGCCCAAGCGAGGTCCGCGCGGGATGAGCACCTGAACTCTACGGGTAGGTGATCGTCACCGGCCAGGTCGTGGTGCCGCCGCCATAGCTGTAGGCCGCCGAGTTGAAGGACGGCGGTCCCATGCCGATCGTGGCGTTGCGCGAGAAGCCGTAGGGATCCTGCGGCATGCCGAACATGCCGGTGTTCATCCTGGTCTGACCGGGTTTGGCCTTGAAATAGGCGACGGCGTAGGTCCCGGGGGCCGGAACATTGTTGAAGGTGCAGGTCGCCTGCCCGTTGGCGATGGGGGCCTCGACACCCATGAACTCCTTGCCGTCCTTGGGAAACGAATCGGCCGAGTTGAACAGCCCGCAACGGATGCTGCCGGTGTTGTCCTTTATGCCCGATACCGCAACGTTGATCGTATTGCCCTGCTGGGCTTCTGCAGCAAACGCGGCAATCCCCGCAGCGGTCACGATCGCTGCTGCCAGAATCCGTGGACGCATGTCATTCCCCTTTGGTCGTCTGCCCCGAGGCTATTGTACCACAGACAGGGGACCTGGACTTGGGGGGCAGATGCGTATCTTTTTTGTCGCGCTGACCGCAGGGCTCCTGATCGCGGTGGATCGCGTGCCGCATGTCCGGCTGAAACTTCGCAGCCGGCCGCATGTTTTTGGAGGGCTTCTACTATCTCTGCGACGCGGCCGGGCGGCTATGTCGGCTTCGGCTGAAACGGCCGGCTGAGCAGCGGTCATGGCGGCGTGACGCCGGGCCTCTCCTACGCGCCCTGACAGATTTGCATATCACGTAGCGATCGCCGCGCCGTCCATTCCGAGGACGGCGCGGCAGGCCTAGACTTCACGGCGCACCGGCAAAAAGCCGGCCTGTCCTCGGAGGGACGCCTCATGACCACGCGCCGAAACTTCCTCAAGGGCGGCACCGCCGCCGCGACCGGAATCGTCTTCTGCACCTGTGGCCTGCTCGAGAGCGCGCATGCCCAAGGCACGTCACGCACGCTGCCCGTCGCCGTCAACGGCAAGAAGGTCAAGACCATCGACGTGCATGCGCATTGCCACTTCCGCGAGGCCGGTGCGTTGCTGGGCGCCGACGGCGCTTCGGTGCAGCTGCCGCCGGTCAACGGTGCGGCCGAAGCCTTCATCGAGATCGACAAGCGGCTGAAGGCGATGGACGCGCAGGCCGTCGACATGGAGGTGCTGTCGATCAATCCCTTCTGGTACGGCCGCGACCGCGAGCTGGCGGGCCAGATCGTCAAGCTGCAGAACGAGAAGCTCGCCGAGCTCTGCGCCGCCAAGCCCGACCGCTTCGCCGCCTTCGCCTCCCTCACCCTGCAGGCGCCCGATCTCGCCGTACAGGAGCTCGAGACCGCGGTGAAGAAGCAGGGCCTGAAGGGTGCCGCGATCGGCGGCGCTGTCGCCGGCGTGGAATTCTCCGATCCCAAGTTCCATCCGGTATGGGCCAAGGCCGAGGAGCTCGGCGTACCCCTGTTCATCCATCCGCAGGGCGTGCCGGAAGTGGCCAAACGGCTGGCCGGCAACGGCTGGCTCGGCAACACCATCGGCAATCCGCTGGAGACCACGATCGCGCTGTCGCACCTGATCTTCGAGGGCACGCTCGACAAGTTCCCCGGCCTGAAAGTGATCGCCGCGCACGGCGGCGGCTACCTGCCCTCCTACGCCGACCGCTCCGACCATGCCTGCATGGTCGGTCCTGCCGGCTGCAAGACCGACGTCAAGCTCCAGAAGAAGCCGTCGGAGTACCTGAAGCAGCTCTACTTCGATTCGCTGATCTTCTCGCCCGAGGCGATCCGCCATCTCGCCGCCCAGGTCGGCGCCAGCCAGATCGTGCTGGGCAGCGACTATCCCTACCCCTGGCAGCTGAAGCCCGTGGACCACATCTTCGCCTGCGATTCACTCAGCGACGAGCAGAAGGTGGCGGTGCTGGGCGGCACGGCGGCGAAGCTGTTCAACATGGCGAGTTAGAGCACTTCCTCCCCAGCGAAGCTGGGGAGGTGTCGGCGTCATACGCCGACGGAGCAACTGTGTCGTGAGTAGCCCGGTGATCGGCCAGGCTCAAGGCTGGCGCTGCGCGCCCCCGCCTTCGGCGGCTGCGGCCTTGACCCTGTCCGCTCACCGGTCTGATTGGCCATCAG
>Ga0081539_10001200_pt1 | contig 46704 bp, 40 predicted proteins | sample TabmetS4T2R2_FD_71023 | JGI IMG/M metagenome (GOLD analysis project Ga0081539, IMG submission 71023) | Tabebuia heterophylla rhizosphere microbial communities from the University of Puerto Rico - S4T2R2 | ecosystem: Host-associated > Plants > Roots > Rhizosphere ... | reverse complement strand
GGCCGCCGGGTCCCCCGGCCGCTCCGGGAAGAGCTTGGACTCGCCGCCGATCTTGCCGTTGACGGCCACCAGCACGGTGCTGCCGGCCGGGGGCAGGGGCGAGGTCAGCTTGCCCGAGACCATGGCCGGGATCCGGCCCGAGGTGGGCTTGATCTGGCCGTACTGCTTGAAGTCGTCCTGGGTGGCGGTGGCCTCCTGGTCGGTCGTGATCGGCCCCACCGAGGCCGGGTCGCGGTAGACGAGGCCGGCGAAGTCGCCGAAGCGGTACAGGCCCCGTACCCCCTCGCTGGCCCGGACCAGGGTGTCGGTGGTGCCCTTGAGCACCAGCGACCAGTTGGGCGGGCCGGGCCGGGTCTCGCGGTGGCCGGGGATGTCGTACCACCACTTGTCGGTGCGGGTCCGAGCCGGCTTGCCGGTCTGGGAGAAGCCCTCCATCGTCCAGGGCACCTTGATGCCGGCCAGGTCGGCCACGGTCGGCAGCAGGTCGACCTGCTCCCAGTTGCGGTCGTCGACCACCCCGTTGTCCTGCCCGGGGGCCTTGATGAACTGGGGCACCCACATCAGGTCGGAGGCGTTGGTCTTGCCCAGGCTGCGGGGCTTCTCGCCCGGCACCCAGCCCTCGCCGTGGTCGGCGCCCATCACGACCAGCGACTTGTCCCACAGGCCCTCGGCCTTGAGCTTGTAGATGACCTGGCCGACGAGCCGGTCGGTGTAGGCCAGCTGGAGCAGGTGGCGCTCGTGGGCCAGCTCGACGATCGGGGCCGGGGTCTGGTTGCTCTTGAAGGCCCGCCCGAACGTCTTGTAGTTGTACTCGTTGCCCGACGGCAGGTACCGCCAGGGGGCGTGGGGCAGCAGGATGTGCAGGAAGTGCAGGGTCGGCCGGTCGCCGGCCTTCAGGCCGGCCAGGAAGTCGTTGAACCGCGACGGCTGGTTGAGCCGTAGCTGGTTGAAGCGGAACTGCGGGTCGAGCGGCTTGCCGTCCTTGGGGGCGGACTCCTCGGCGGCCGTCTGGTCGATGAAGGTCGCCGGGTCCACGGCGGTGTCGTAGGGCGAGACGATCTCGCTGAAGACCTTGGCCGAGTCCCCGACCAGCGCCGACAGGCCGACCCGGTCCAGGTTGCCGGCGGTCGAGCGGCACTTGGAGGGCGGGCAGAGCTGGCTGATGGTCTCGTAGGCCTCGAGGTCGTAGTACTTGCCGAACAACGTGAGCATGTTGTCCGGGTACTCGGTGTAGGAAGGGGCCTTGACCTTGGCCGGGTAGCGGCCCGTGAGCATGGCCGGCATGGCCCAGGGCGTGAATCCCGACACGCCGGTGGCGTTGCGGTACCAGGTCGACTGGTCGGCCAGGCGGGCGAAGTTGGGATAGACCCGGCGGTCGATCTGGCCCTTGGAGTTCAGCAGGGACGTCAGGGGGAACTCGTCGAACAAGATCATCACCACCGGCGGCTGCTTGCCTGCGGCCACCGCCGCCGGGGCCGCGCTCGCCGAGGCCGCGGACCGCGCCGGCAGCACCAGCTTGGAGACCGGCGACAGCAGCAGGAACACCAGGGCGAAGACCAGCGGGGCCGGGGCCAGGTAGCGCAGCCACAGCCGCAGCCACGACGTCCGGGCGTACAGGACGGCCGCCCCCGCCCCGGCGGCCAGGGCGGCCGCCACCACCACCGGCCCGCGCAGGTCGGTCAGCTTCTTGGCCACCTGGATGGCCAGCACGGCGAACAGCCCGGCGATGGCGGCCAGGTGCAGGAAGCGCCGGAACCGCTCCGAGACCAGCCCCACCGCGACCTCGAAGCCCCAGATGAAGCAGGCCGGGAGCAGGACCACCCCGAGCACCAGGGCGATGATGTCGAGCCGGTCGGCCCGGCGGAACAGGAAGAAATCGGGGCTCTTGCCGGTGACGTCCAGCAGCGGCTGGGCGATGGCGAAGCCGCTCAGCACGAACAGCTCGACCAGGGCCCACAGGTGGAGCCGGTCCAGCCACCGGCGGGGCCGGCCGTCCTGGCCCTCCTCCGGGGCCGCCCCCGCCGGCGCGCTCCCCGCCTCGTCGATCTCGCTGGCCACCGGTGTCCTCTCAGCTCACGGTGAGCGGCCGCAGTCGCAGCTTGCCGCCCGAGTCGTCGATCACGAACAGCTCCAGCCGGTTGTCGCCCTTCTTGAACAGGGTGTCCATGGCGATGGCGGAGAACTTGTCTGGCGGCCCCTCGGGCTGGCTGCCCTGGGCGTCGCGCACCTCCCGGAAGGTCTCCGACACCCCGGCGATCACCCCGTTCAGGGCCACCGCCACCTCCGGCCGCGACGGCACCCCGGCGGCCAGGCCGACCTGCCCGGCCACCTGGGCCGGGACCAGGCCGCTGCGCGGGTCGACCTTGGCGTACTGGGCCAGCTTCTCGACCTTGGCGCTGCCGGCGCTCGCCGGCTCGATCCCGACCTGGCTGGCCCTGCGCCCGACGAGGTCGCTGTGGGGGCCGAACTCGAACCAGCCCTTGTAGCCGTCGGCCGGCTTGAGCAGCTGGTCGGTGACGCCGTGCAGGGCCTTGGCCTGGTTCTCGGGGCCGGGGAAGACCTGGCGCTCGCCCGGCTTGGAGAAGAACCACTTCTCCGTGCGGGTCCGGGGATCCTCGGCGCCGGCCTGGGAGACGCCGTCCATCTCCCACGGGACCTTGATCCCGAGCAGGTCGGCCACGGTCGGGACCAGGTCGACGTGCTCCCAGTTCCGGTCGGTGACCTCGCCCTCGGCCTGGCCGGGGGTCTTGATGAACAGCGGCACCCACAGGACCTGGTCGACGTTGCCCGGGGTGGCCACCCGGCGGCCGAACTCCTTGGGCTTGAAGCTCATGCCGTGGTCGGCGGTGACGATGAACAGGGTCTTGTCGTACATGCCCTGCTCCCGGAGCCGCCGCATGACCTGGCCGATCAGCCGGTCGGTCTCACCGAGCTGCAGCAGGTGGCGCTGGCGGGCCTGGGCCGGCGGCCATGGCTCGGAGGTCCAGCCGTTGGCGTTGCGGCCGTCGCCGCGGTCGGTGTACTTGCGCCCGTCGGCCAGGTAGTGCCAGGGCTGGTGGGGGAGCAGCATGTGCAGGAAGTAGAAGGTGGGGTGATCCGTGCCCTCGATCGACCGCACGAAGTTGTAGTACTGGCGCGGCTCGTTGCCCTGCTCGATCTCCTTGAGGATGGGCGAGTCGCCCGGCTTGGTGGCCGGCTTGGCGTCGGCCTCGGGGTCGGCGGTCAGCCAGGCCCCAGTCGGGTTCTCGTCGACGTCGCGGGGCCACACGATCCGCTTGAACACCCGGGCCGAGTCGCGCAGGGTCGTCTTCAGCCCGGCCCCGGACGGGCCCGAGTCCTTGGTCGCCTTGCACACGTCGGCCGGGCAGAGCTGGGTCACGACCTGCTGCTGCTCGATGGGATAGGACTTGCCCAGCAGGGTGAACAGGTTGTCGGGGTACTGGGCGGCCGTGGGCGAGGCCTCCGCCTCGGCCTTGGTCGGGTAGCGGCCTGACAGCATGGCCGGCACGGCCCACTGGGTCAGCCCCGACACCGCGGTGGCGTTGCGGTACCAGGTGGACTGGCCGGCCAGCTTGGCGAAGTTCGGATACAGCCGGGCGTCGATCTGGCCCTTGGAATCGAGCAGCGAGGTCATCGGGAACTCGTCCAGCAGCATCATCACCACCGGGTGCTCGGGGTCTATGCGCACCCCGGGGGCGTTGGCGTCCACGGTCCCGCCCGGCTGGGGCAGGACCAGCTTGGACACCGGCGACACGAGCAGGAACACCAGGGCGAAGACCAGCGGCGCCGGGGCCAGGTAGCGCAGCCAGAGCTTGAGCCCGGGCCAGTTGGCATAGGCGAGCCCGCCGGCCAGGCCGCCGAGGACGCCGAGGGCGACCAGCGCCGGCCCGCGGACCGAGGTCAAGTTCTTGCCCACCTCGAGGGCGATCACGGCCAGCAGGCCGCTGACCATCAGCAGGTGGACGAGCCGGCGGGCCCGCTCGCCGGCCAGCCCGGCGGCCTGCTCGGCCAGCCACAGGCCGAGGGCCGGGAGCACGGTCACGGCCAGCACCAGGACCAGGATCTCGCCCCGGCCGGCCTGCCGGAACAGGAAGAAGTCGGGGGCCTTGCCGAGGACATCAAGGGTCGGCTGCGCGACCGCGAACCCGACCAGGGCGAACAGCTCGAAGAACGCCCACAGCCGCTCGCGGCGGGCGGTGGGCGGCCCTTCCTGTTCCATCAGGGTGAGGCTAGGCCTTGTCGTTCTGGCGGCTGCGGAAGGGGCCGGTCAGCCGGCGCCATCCGAGCTTGAAGAAGACCGCCGCACCGGCGGCTCCGGCCACGATCGCCTGCACGATCATGCTACCCGAGGCGGCGTCGAGGTAGGCCAGGTGCATCGTGTTCGTTCTCCTTGCGGCAAGCGGGCGCATCCCAGGGCGGGTGCAGCACGGTCGGGGGATTCCGTGGGGCCCGCGAACGGGATGTCACGGTCAAGCAGTGGACGATAGCATGGCTGGCCAGGTTTCGTTTGTGCGCTGTTCACCAGGATGCCGGAATCGGCGTGGAAAACCGGGTGTGTCAGTCCGGCGTTTCGAGTACAACGGTGGCCATGGACATCGAGATCCGGCCGATGACGCCCGAGCACGGCGACCAGTTCACCAGGGTGATGGCCACCGCCTTCGGCGAGGAGTTCACCTCCGAGGAGGTGGCTGACCACGACCGCTGGTTCGAGTACGACCGCAGCATCGGCGCCTTCGACGGTGACCGGCTGGTCGGCACCGGCGGCGCCTACTCCATGGAGCTCACCCTGCCCGGGCTCACCACCATCCCGATCGGCGGGCTGACGGCCATCGCCGTGCTCCCGACCTACCGCCGCCGGGGCATCCTCCGGTCGATGATCGACTACCACTTCCAGGAGGTCGAAGGCCGCGGCGAGCTGGTCTCGGGCCTCGGGGCCTCGGAGTCGGTCATCTACGGCCGCTTCGGCTACGGGCTGGCCACCACCGACGCCTCCTACGAGATCGAGCCCCGGCGGGCCCAGTTCCTGCGGCCGGCCACCGGCACGGGCCGCCTGCGCCTGCTCGACCCCGAGGAGACGGCCAAGGTCGTCCCGCCGTTGTACGACCGCTACCGGCGCGGCCAGCCGGGCGAGCTGACCCGCCCCCAGGCGTGGTGGGACGTGTACGCCCGCGATCCCGAGTGGACCCGCCAGGGCGCCAGCCGCCACCACGACGTGGTCTACGAGACCGAACCGGGGCGGGTCGAGGGCTGGCTCAGCTACCGGGTCGAGAACCGCTGGCCCAGCGGCCTGGCCGCCAACGTCATCACCGTGCGGATGCTGGTCGGGCTGGTCCCCGAGGCCGAGGCGGCCCTCTGGCGCTACCTGTTCGACATGGACCTGGCCGGGACCATCAAGCTGTGGGGCCGCCCGGTCGACGACCCGGTCCGCTGGCGGCTGGCCGATCCCAGGCGGCTGCGGACCACCGACGTCGGCGACCACCTGTGGTTGCGGCTGCTCGACCTGCCGGGGGCGCTCGCCGCCCGGCGCTACGCGGTCGACGGCGCCCTGGTGCTCGAGGTCACCGACGCCGTGCGGCCCCGCAACCAGGGCCGGTTCCGCCTGCAGGGCGGCCCCGACGGCGCCGCCTGCGAGCCCACCTCGGCCGCGCCCGACCTGGCCCTCGACGTGACCGACCTCGGTGCCGCCTACCTCGGCGGGACCAGCCTGGCCACCCTGGGCCGGGCCGAGCGGGTCGCCGAGCTCACCCCGGGCGCCCTGCTCCGGGCCGACCGGATGTTCGCGGCTTCGCCTCCGCCCATCTGCACCACGCATTTCTAGACGGGGAGGAGAGCGAGACAGTCCTGATCCATGTGGGGGGAGCTCGCTCCCCCCACGGCCCCCCAACAGCGCCTGTGCCATGGTCTTCCTGTTGCAATTAGTTGCAGCTGCATTGCTAGACTGCGGCCATGGGCAGCAGCGGCACCAGGACCGGGGACGCGGTCGAGCTCCTGCGGGGGCAGGGGATGCGGATGACCCCGCAGCGGCTGGCGATCGTGGACGAGATCATGTCCACGGCCGGCTACATCATCCCGACCACGCTGATCGAACGGGTCCAGGCGAAGGTGCCCGGGGTCAGCCCCTCGACCGTGTACCGGACCCTGGAGCGCCTCGAGCAGGTCGGCGTCCTCACCCACGTCCACCTCGAGCAGGGGACCGGCTACCACCGGCTCGAGGAGACCCAGCACGTCCACCTCACCTGCTCGCGCTGCGGCACGGATCTCGAATTGCCCCGCAGCTCACTACGCAGCCTGGAGCGGCGGATCGAGCGCGACCACGGGTTCCGGCCCGACTTCACCCACCACGCCATCGCCGGGGTGTGCGCGGCCTGCCACCGGGCCGGGGCTCAGCAGTAGCTGCGGCAGGGCGGGACCGTGCCCCCGGCCGCCTCCAGGGCCGCCTGCACGGCCCGGGCCGGTGAGAGGTTCCCACCGGCGCGCCAGGAGTCGAGGTAGCGGGCCGGCGGGACCATGCCGCGGCGGACCCACCAGATGCCGGGCCGGGTCGGCCAGGAGATGGCGAAGTGCAGGTGGACGTCGGTGACCCTGGCCGAGCCGGAGTTGCCGACCCGGCCCAGCGGCTTCCCGGCCCTGACCCGCAGGCCGGGGACCACGCCGGGGAGGACCGCCTCCAGGTGGGAGCCGTAGTAGCGGACGCCGTCCACCCCGACCAGGGACACCGAGCGGCCGCCGCGGTCGGCGCCCCGGTTGGTCGCCGGGTCCCAATGGTCGGTCCGGGTGACCTCGTCGACCCGGCCGGCCACCGGGGCCACGAAGGTGCAGTTCCGCTGGGTGAACAGGTCGGTCGCCGGGTAGTCGTGGTGGGACCTGCCGTAGCTGGCCCGGCAGCCGGCCACCGGGAACCGGTAGCGGACCGGGTCGGGCTTCCGGGTCGTGGTCGCCGTCCCGGCCGTGGTGTCCGGGGCCGCCGGAGCCGAGGTGGCCGGGGCCGCGGTGGACGGCGCGGCGGCGCCCCCGGCCGGCGACGGTCCGCCGCCTCGCGAGCAGCCGCCGGCCACGAGGACGGCGGCGAGGGCCAGGGCCAGCGGCGCGACCAGCCCGGTACGGCGGTTCATGGGCGTTCCCCCTGTCGCGGCGATGCTACCCGGCCGTTGCGCTTGTCGGGGTGGGCCGTACAGTTGCAAGCTGCATATAGATGCAACCGAGTCGCAACTGATGCGGCGTGGAGGGCGGGCCGGTGCACATACCCGACGGCTTCATCAACGCGCCCACATCGCTGGCCGCCGGGGCGGTGGCCGCCGGCGGGGTCGGGGTCAGCCTGCGCCGTGCCGCCCAGACGCTTCAGGACCGGCAGGCCCCCCTTGCCGGGCTGGTCGCCGCCTACATCTTCGCCGTGCAGATGCTGAACTTCCCGGTGGCCGCCGGGACCAGCGGGCACCTGCTCGGCGGGGCCCTGGCGGCGATCCTGGTCGGCCCATGGGCGGGGGCGCTGTGCGTCTCCGTGGTCCTGGTCGTCCAGGCCCTGCTGTTCGCCGACGGCGGCCTCGGCGCCCTCGGGCTCAACCTCATCAACATGGCCCTTGTCACCGCCTGGGGTGGCTACGCGGTCTTCCTGCTGCTGCGCCGGGCCCTGCCGGCCACCAAGGCCTCGGTGACCATCTCGGCCGGGGTGGCCGCCGGCGTCTCGGTGGTCCTGGCCTCGCTCGCGTTCGTTGTGGAGTACGCGGTCGGCGGCACCGGCGGGGCCTCGGTGGGCACGGTGCTCGCGGCCATGGTCGGCGTCCACACCCTGATCGGCATCGGCGAGGGCGTCATCACCGCCCTGACCGTGGCCGCGGTGCTCGCCGTCCGCCCCGACCTGGTCTACGGGGCCGCCGATCTGCAGACGCCGCTGGTCCTCGACTCCGCACCGCGCGAGCCCGTCCGGGAGGTGCGCTGACGGTGCGCTCGAACCTGCGCCTGTTCCTGCTGAGCGGCCTGCTGATCGCCCTCGGACTGGCCATGCTGGTGAGCGGGTTCGCCTCCAGCGCTCCCGACGGGCTCAACAAGGTCGCCGAGGACCACGGCATCGCCGCCTCGGCCAAGGAGCGCTTGTTCGAGAACGGACCCCTGGCCGGGCACGCCGTCAAGGGTGTCGGCAACGACCGGGTCTCCACGGCCATCTCCGGGCTCATCGGCGTCCTCATCACCTTCAGTATCGGGCTGGCCCTGTTCGCCCTGCTGCGGGCCATGCGGTCGGCCTCGGGAAGCGGCAAGGGTGCAAGATCGCGGCCACCCTGCTGTTCGTCCTGGCCGTGGTGGCCACCCCACGGGAAGCGTTCTGGGCCTTCGGGCTCTACGGGCTGCTGCTGGCCGCTATGGCCGCGGTCGCCCGGATCCCGCCGGCCACCCTGGCCAAGCGGCTCCTTATCGAGCTGCCGTTCCTGGCCTTCGCGCTGTTCCTGCCGATCGTCGGCCACGGCGAGCGGGTCGAGGTCCTGGGCGTGTCGCTGGCCGTGGGCGGGCTCTGGGGCGCCTGGAACATCCTGGTCAAGGGCACCCTCGGGGTGACGGCGTCGGCGGTCCTGGCCGCCACCACGCCCGTGGCCGAGCTGCTCGGCGGGCTGGAGCGGCTGCGCATGCCCAAGGCACTCACGGTCATCGCCGGGTTCATGGTCCGCTACGCCGACGTGATCGCCGACGAGGTCCGGCGCATGCGCATCGCCCGTATCTCCCGCGGCCACGACCCGCGCTGGATCTGGCAGGCCAGGGCCGTGGCCGCCTCGGCCGGGACGCTGTTCATCCGCTCCTACGAACGGGGCGAGCGCGTCTACCTGGCCATGGTGTCGCGCGGCTACACCGGGTCCATGCCGGTCATGCAGGACCTGGCCGCGACCCGTGCGCAGTGGCTGACCGCCCTGGCCGTGCCGGCCGCGGCCGCCCTGGTCGCGGCCACCGCCTGGGGGGTCCGGCTGTGACCCCGGCGCCCGGGTCCCCAGCGCCCGGCTCCCCCAGGGCCGGATCCCCGCTGGCGCTCGAGGTCGACGGGGTCGCCTTCGCCTACCCGGACGGGCACCAGGCGCTGTTCGGGGTGAGCTTCACGGTCTGGCGGGGGGAACGGGTCGCCCTGCTCGGGCCCAACGGGGCCGGCAAGACCACCCTGGTGCTGCAGCTCAACGGGGTGCTGCTGCCGGGCGCGGGCCGGGTCGGGGTGGCCGGGCTGGCGGTGGCCTCCGAGCACCTCCGCGAGATCCGGCGCCGGGTCGGGATCGTCTTCCAGGACCCCGACGACCAGCTGTTCATGCCCACGGTTGCCGACGACGTGGCCTTCGGCCCGGCCAACCTGGGCCTGCGCGGGGCCGAGCTGGAGACCCGGGTCAAGGGCGCCCTGGCCGCGGTGGGCATGGAGGAGCGCGCCGGCCGCCCGCCCCACCATCTGTCGTTCGGGCAGCGGCGGCGGGTCGCGGTGGCCACCGTCCTGGCCATGGAACCCGAGGTCCTGGTCCTGGACGAGCCGTCCTCGAACCTGGACCCGGCCAGCCGCCGCGAGCTGGCCGAGATCGTCGAGAGCCTGGACATCACCACCCTGATGGTCACCCACGACCTGCCCTACGCCCTCCAGCTCTGCCCGCGTTCCCTGATCCTCAACGGTGGCCGGATCACCGCCGACGGCGCCACCGCCGACCTCCTGGCCGACACCGACCTCCTGGCCGCCAACCGCCTCGAGCTCCCCTTCGGGTTCGACCCGGCCGCTCTGGGCCGCCGCTGACCCGGGTCGGGCACGCCGGAACCCGATGGACCGGGTCGGGCACGCCGGAACCCGACCCGCCGGATTGTGGGGCCCCTGCACGGGAGGGTAGCCCAGGCGGGGACGACGCGGCGTTGGCTGTCCACAGCCCCTGGCCTCCTCCCCTCACGAGGCCGAATGAACCACCGGCGTGCCGTCCGCGTATGCTTTGGCGATGAGGTTGCGTGGAGCTGCCCGCCGGCTTCCGCTGGCCGGCGCGGCGGTCGCCGGAGCGGTGGTCGCGCACGGGCTCGCCTACGCCCTGGCCGTCCCCCAGCCCGGCCCGCGCCTGGCCCTGCTGGCCGGCAGCGGCCACCAGTACTGGTCGGCGGCGATCGCGGCCGCCATCGTCCTCGGCCTGGCGTCGCTCGGGGCCACCGTCGCCAGGAGCTTCCGGGCCGGCCTTCGGCCCGAGGGCCGCCCGGCCGGCGAGCCCCTTGGCCGCCTGGCCGCCCGCCTGGCCCTCCTCCAGCTGACCATCTACCTCGTCCAGGAGCTGATCGAACGGCTCGCGGCCGGGTTCCCGCTCTGGGGGCCGGTGGACGGCCGCCTGCTGCTCATCGGCGTCGCCGTCCAGTTGCTGGTCGCCGGCGGCCTTGCCCTCGGCCTTGCCTGGGCCGGCCGGGCCGCCGAGGTCGCCGGCCGCGCCCTGCGCCGCCGCCGCGCCGCCCGCCCCGAGGCCCGACCCGCCCGCCCCCGCCCCACCGGCTGGGTCCGCCCGGCGATCCTCCTCGCCGCCGGCCTCGGCGGCCGAGCCCCGCCCGCTCGCACGAGCTAGGCTCGCTGAGGGGCCGGCTGGAGACTGCATGACTGCGGTCCCTGGTCCATGTGGGGGGAGCTCCGGCTCCGCCGCCCACCGCCACTCAAGTGCGCCTGTGCCATGGCCAAGCTGACGCCATCGCTTTGGGAGGACCCATGCGCAAGCGAACCGCCACCGTCGCGGCCGTCCTGGCCGTGCTGCTGGTGGCCCTGCTGGCGGTGCCGGCCCTCGCCCACGAGGAGCACAAGGTCGCCGACTACAACGTCGAGGTCGGGTTCGGCACCGAGCCCGCCTATGCCGGCGTGACCAGCAGCGCGCAGCTGATCATCACCAACAACGGCAAGCCGGCGACCGACGTCAAGGGCCTGAAGGTGGCCGTGAGCACTGGCGACGCCCAGCCCAAGCAGCTCCCGCTGGAGCCGTACTGGAGCGACGACTTCGGCCAGCCGGGCGACTACCGGGCGTTCTTCATCCCGACCGCCCCGGGCGCCTACACCTTCCATGTCACCGGCACCCTCGGCGGCAAGAAGGTCGACGAGAGCTACACCTCCGTCAAGGACGGCTTCGACGAGGTCACCGACGCGGCCGAGGCCCAGTACCCGGCCCCCGAGCCGACCGGCTCCCAGCTCACCACCCGGCTGGACCGGGAGACGGCCCGGCTCAACGCCGCCCTGGCCGCCGAGCGGGCGCAGGCCGGCGACCAGGTCGCCGACGCCCGCCGGCTGGCCACCATCGGCCTGGTCGTCGGGGCCCTGGGCCTGCTGGCCGCGGTCGGGATAGGCGTGGTGGCCCTACGCCGGAGGAGCTGATCGCGGTGCGGCGCCCGATCGAACGGCTCGGCGGCCGGCGCTGGCCCGGCCGGGCCGCCCTTGCCGCCGCCCTGGCCGGGCTGTGGCTGGTGGCCGCCGGGTCGCCGGCGGCCGCACATGCTCTGCTGCGCGACTCCGACCCGGCCGCCGGGTCGTCGCTCGACCGGGCGCCGCACCGGGTCGTGCTCGGCTTCACCGAGCGACCCGAGGTTGGCCTGTCCAGCATCCAGGTGCTCGACACCAGCGGCCGGCGGGTCGAGCAGGGCCAGTCGGTCCCTGTCCAGGGGGAGCCCCTGGAGCTGGCCGTGGGCCTCGGCGACCTGGCCGACGGCACCTACACGGTGAGCTGGCGGGTGGTGTCCAAGGACGACGGCCACGTCAGCGCCGGGACGTTCGCCTTCGGGGTCGGCGTCCCGGCAACGGGAACGGCCGAGCAGACCCAGACCGCCCCCCAGGGAGAGACCCCGTTGCCGTCCCCGCCCGCCACCGCCGCCCGCCTGGCCCTGTATGCCGGCCTCACCCTGCTGGTGGGGGCGGCCGTCACGGGCCTGGCCGTGTCCGGCCGGATGCTGCCGCCCGGCGCCCGGCCCCTCCTTGCCATCGGGGCCGGCCTCGCCCTGCTCGGCGGGGCGGCCAGGTTCCTGGCCGAGCAGGCTAGGATCGACGCCCCGCTCGGGACCCTGCTCGCCTCCTCGACCGGCCAGGGCCTGCTCCGCCTGGCCACCGCCGTGGTGATCACCGCCATCGCGACCTGGTTCCTGGCCACCGCGCCCGACGGCGGGCGGGTCGACACCTGGCGGCTGGTCCTTGTCGGCGTGACGACCGGGATCAGCATGCTGCTGCACGTGGAGGTCGGGCACGCGGCCGGGCCGTCGCCGCTGCGGTCGGTCAACCTTCTTATCCAGTGGATGCACCTGCTGGCCGTCGGGGCCTGGATCGGGGGGCTGGTCTGGCTGCTGGCCTGGCTGCGGGGGCGGGAGCGGCCCGAGCAGGCCGAGGCGGTGTTGCGCTTCTCCAGGCTGGCCGCGCCCGTGCTCGGCCTGGTGGCGGTCACCGGCCTGTCCAGGGCCCTGCACCTGGCCGGCGGCTGGAACGGGCTGCTGCACTCCGGCTACGGGCGGCTCCTGGACGTCAAGGTGCTGCTGTTCCTGGGGCTGGTGGCGCTCGGAGCCCTCAACCGGTTCCGGGTCGTGCCAGCCCTCGCCGGCGGGGTCCGGCGGCTGGACGCGCTGCGGCGCAACGTCCGCGGCGAGGTTGCCCTGGCCGCCTGCATCCTGGCCGTCACCGCCGTCCTGAGCCAGCTCCCGCCGGGCAAGTTCGTGGTCCAGCAGGCCTCGGCCAAGCCGCCGGCCCCGCCCAGCGTCCAGGTCGAGGGGAGCGACTTCGCCACCTCGGTGCGGATCGCCCTCACCGCCTCACCGGGCACGCCCGGCCCCAACACCTTCAGGGCCAAGGTCACCGACTACGACTCTGGCGAGGACTGGCCGGCGAACCGGGTCGCCCTGCGCTTCACCCCCCGCGGCAAGCCCGAGGTCGGCGCCTCCACCCTCGAGCTGTCCCAGGCTGAGGACGGCCTCTGGAAGGGGCAGGGGAGCCAGTTCTCGATCGTCGGCACCTGGGCCGTGGTCGGCCTGGTCGAGGGCTCGGGCCCGGCCGTGACCGTGCCCATGGAGCTCAAGACCCGGACCGCCCCGCAGGCCGTCAGGGTCTCCGAGGCCCCCGGCCAGCCCACCCTCTACACCATCACCCTGGCCGCCGGCGGCACCCTCCAGGGCTACATCGACCCCGGCCGCCCCGGCCACAACACGGTCCACTTCACCTACTTCAACCAGAACGGCGACGAGCAGCCCGCCGGCAAGGCCCGCGCCCGCATGACCGGCCCGTCAGGCGCCACGGAGAACCTGACCCTGGTCCGCCTGGGCCCCGGCCACTTCGCTGCCAATGTCGACCTCGAACCCGGCCGCGTATCGTTCGCCATCGACGCCACCGCCGCCCGAGTCCAGCGTGGCGGCCAGTTCCAGCAGGTCATCGGATAGAGGAACCACCATGAACCAACGCGTTCCCCGAACCAGGGTCGCCCGGCCGCCGCACCGCAAGGTAGGCGTCCGGGCCGCCGCCGGACCGCGCCGCCGGGCCGGTGCCGGTGCCGGCATCCGGCTGCGCCGCCGGGTGTGGGCCGCCGCCCTGCTCGCCGTGGCCGTGCTCGGCCTCGCCGCCTGTTCGAGTAGGGACGGCGGCGGGTCGGCCGCGCCTGCCACCACGGCGGCCACCGCCGCCCCGCGCCCGAGCAGCCCGGCCAAGCTGACCATCCTGACCCCCCGCAACGGCCAGACCGTCAAGGAGGGCGCCGAGCTCCGCCTCGGCCTGGACGGCGCCAAGATCGTCAACCAGACCACCACCCGCATCCAGGGCGACGAAGGCCACGTCCACCTCCTCGTCGACGGCAAGCTCGTCAGCATGAACTACGGCCTCAGCCAGCGCCTCCCCGAGCTCACCCCCGGCCAGCACGTCGTCCAGGTCGAGTTCGTCGCCGCCGACCACGCCCCCTTCGATCCCCGCGTCCTCACCCAAGCAGCATTCACCATCGCCGGATGACCCCCACCCCCACCCGCGCCGCCCCGAGCCGTCCCCCCGGGAAAGGGGCGGACCTCACCCGTCGTGCCCGGAGGCCTTTCTCCTGGTCGGGGGCAGGTCTCACCGGCCGTGCCGGGGGCCCTTTCCCGTGGTCGGGGGCAGGTCTCACCGGCCGTGCCGGGGGCCCTTTCCCGTGGTCGGGGGCAGGTCTCACCGGCCGTGCCGGGGGCCCTTTCCCGTGGTCGGGGGCGGCCCTCACCCGCCGCGGCCTGGGCGCGGCCCCCCGGAGGGGGAGCGTAGCCGACACCGAACACGGGCGCGCGCGGTTGTCCACAGCCCCTGGCGGCGGGGCCGCAGCCTCCGGGCTTGGATGGGTGGTTGTGGTCGGGGGGTTGGCCTTTCTGCTGGGGCGGCCGGGGCTGCACGGGATGACGTTTGACGTGCCGTTGCTCATCCTCGGCTACCTGGCGCTCGGCGGGGCGGCGCTGGCGGTGCGGGAGCACGGCGCGACCCCGTCGCAGGGGGCGCCGCTGGGGTGGGCGGTGACCCTAGGGATCGGGGTTGTGGCGGTCCTCACGGCTGGGGTGGTTGCGGGCCCGGTTCCGGACCGGCGGGTCGGGGTGCTCGCCGGCGGGATCGCCGTGGTGGCGGGGGTGGTAGAGGAGGCGCTGTTCCGGAGGGTGCTCTACGACCGGCTGCTGCGGTTCGGGGTCGTGGTGGCGGTGGGGGGGACGGCGGTCGTGTTCGCGCTCGTGCACCTGCCCGCGTACGGGGTCGCGGCCATGCCGGTCGATCTCGGGGCCGCGCTGCTGTTGTCGTGGCAGCGGTACGCTTCCGGCCGCTGGACGGTCCCGGCCGTCACGCATGCCATAGCCAACCTTCTGGCGGTGACCTAGAAATGCGCCACCTTCGCCCCCTCGTCCTGCTTCTCACCCTGTTGCTGGTCGCGTCCTGTGCCGACGACCCGCCAGAGCCGGTCCGGGTCGGCGCGATCTACCCCCTGAGCGGCACCCAGGGCATGGGCGGGATCGACGAATACCACGGGGTCCGGGTCGCGGCCGACCTGGTCAACGCCGATGGCGGCATCGACGGCCGCCCGGTCGCGCTCGACCAGGTGGACGTGCCCGAGGCCGACGCCGCCCCCGCGGCCATCAAGGCCCTGGCCGGCCGCGGCGTGCGGCTCGTCCTGGGCAGCTACGGCAGCACCATCTCCAGCCCGGCGGCCGCCGCCGCGGTCGGCCACGGCTCGCTGTTCTGGGAGACCGGCGCGGTCGGCAAGCTGGCCGGCCCGGGCGGGGGCGACCTGGTGTTCCGGGTGGCGCCCACCGGCGGTCTGCTCGGGCGGGGCGCCATCCGCTTCGTCGCCGACCAGCTCACCCCCAAGCTGGACCGCAAGCCCTCCGAGCTGCGTTTCGCCATCGCTTCGGTCGGCGACGTCTACGGCCGCGCCGTGGCCGACGGCGCCCGGGCCGAGCTGCGCGAGCGAGGCCTCAAGGCGGTGGCCGACGTCGCCTACGATCCGCGCCGCTACGACCCGGCCAAGGTGGTCGCCAAGCTCGGCGCGGCCAAGCCCGACGTGCTGTTCGTGGTCGCCTACCTGGAGGACGGGGTCGCGCTCCGCCGAGAGCAGGTCCGCCAGCACCTGCCCCTGCTGGCCAGCATCGGCACCTCCTCCAGCTACTGCATGCCGGAGTTCGGGGCCTTGCTGGGCGACGACGCCGTCGGCCTGTTCGCCTCCGACAAGCCCGACACCCACGGGATCAACCCGAACGGGCTCGCCCCCGACGCCCGCGCCCTGCTGGACCGGGCCGATGCCGCCTTCCGCAAGGCGTACGGCCACTCGATGAGCGCCGCCGCCCTGGCCGGCTTCTCCGGCGCGTGGGCGCTGTTCCGCTACGTGCTGCCGGCTGCCGCCTCCCAGGACCCGGCGGCCGTGGCCGCCGCCGCCCGCAAGGTCAGGATCCCGGCCGGGGAACTCCCCAACGGCAGCGGCCTCGAGTTCGCCGCGCCGGGCGGGGCCGACGCCGGCGCCAACCTTCGCGCGGCCAGCGTCATCTGGGAGTGGACGCAAGTGAACCGGCGCGAGGTGACCTGGCCGCCCCAGTTCGCCACCGCTCCGATCGCAACCCTGCGCCCCACCCGATGACCAGGCCGCAACCGCCCCCACCGGTCGCGCGACAGCGGCGCCCATCGAGCGGCACGCCGGACCCCCATTCGCCGATGGGCCCGCGGGACCCTCACCCGCCGGCGGGCGCGCGGGACCCTCACTCCCCGATGGGCGCGCGGGACCCTCACTCCCCGATGGGCGCGCCGGACCCTCACCCCCCGATAGGTGGGGCCCCTACCGGGAGGGTAACCGCACCGAACAAGCCGGGCGAACGGCTGTCCACAGCCCCCGGGCGGACGGTCCCCGGGCAGCCCGACCCCGGGTGGACGGCCCCCGGGCAGCCCGACCCTGGGCGGACGGCCCCGCGGCAGCCCGACCCTGGGCGGACGGCCCCGCGGCAGCCCGACCCTGGGCGGACGGCCCCCCGGCAGCCCGACGCCGGGTGGAACCGTTCGCGTGTGGCCCTGCTGGCCGGGGTCGGGATCGTGGTGCTGTACCTGGCCGGGGCGGCGGTCAGCGGGCGGGCCAGCATCCTGGCCCGGCGGCCGCTGCTCGACGGGCTGGCCCCGCCGACCCCGTACCGGTGGGTGAACCCGCCGCCAGAGCTGGCCGCGGCAAACAAGCCCCCGGCCTCGACCCGGTTCAGGGTCAAGCTCCAGGCCGACGGGTCGCGGCTGGGGGCCTTCTCGACCAGCGACGGCCAGATCAACCTGGTCCTCAGCGAGGGCGCGGTGCCGCCCAGGTCCGGGCAGACCGAGGTCGAGGTGGCCGTGGACCCGGTCGATCCGGCCACGTTGGGGCCGCCCCCCTCCTTCCTCGTGGCCGCCGGCAACGCCTACCGCATCCAGGCCACCTACCGGCCCTCCGGCACCAAGGTCGAGGCCCTCGGCGGCGAGTCCAGCGTCGGCCTGGTCTACCCGCTCCTGGCCACCGCCGTGGCCGGTGTCGGCGACCACGTGGTGCTGTCCTCGGCCGACGGCAGGACCTGGAAGCAGCTCGCGAGCACCGACACCCCCGGCGCCCACCAGGTGAGCGCGCAGCTGAACCAGACCGGGTACGTCCAGGTCGGGGTGCCGCCGTCAGCCGGCGGCTCGGGAGGCGACCAGCGCAGCCGGATCCTACTCCTGGCCTCGGCGGTGGCGCTGGCGATCGTGGCCGCCGCGCTCTTCCTGCGCTTCCACGAGCGGCCGCGGGCCGCGCCCAAGGGGCGGGGGGGCCGGGGGCGCCGCCGGTGAGCGCCCGCCGGCGCCTGCGCCGCCTGCGCCGGCACCGCCTGCGCCGGGCCGCCCTGGTCGCCGGCCTGGCCCTGGCGCTCGTGGGGGCCTCGGCCGGGCCGGCCGCCGCCCACGCCCTCGGGACCGGCACCGAGGCCAGCAACTACTGGACGGTGGTCCGCGGCATCGACCAGGGGGTGCCCGGCCTGTCGGTCCGGGCCGTCCCCGGCGGGCTGCTCGAGCTGACCAACCGTGGCCCCGAGGTGCTCGTCCTCGGCTACCGCCTGGAGCCGTACCTGCGCGTCGGCCCGGACGGAGCGTTCGAGAACCAGCGTTCGCCCAGCGCCTACACCAACCGCTTCCGCACCACCCCGCCCTCCATCCCGTCCGAGTTCGACCCCCAGGCCGCCCCCGAGTGGCGGCGGATCGGGGACGGGCCGTCGGTCACCTGGCACGACCACCGGGCCCACTGGACCGGCCCCGACCCGCCGGCCGTGACCGCCGCTCCCAGGGCGGTGCACCTGGTCGTGCCCGACTGGCAGGTGCCGCTGCGCCGGGGCGACCGCACCATGGTCGTCCACGGCGACATCGCCTGGGTCCCCGGCCCCTCCCCGTGGCCGTGGGCACTGGCCGCGGTGGCCCTGTTCGCCGCCGCCCTGGCCGCCGCCGGCGGCTACCGCCGCCCCAGGGTGCTGGCCGTGGTCGCCCTGGTCGCCGTGCTCGCTGACGTCGTCCACACCGCCGGAGCCCTGCTCGCCTCCACGGCCCCGCTCGCCACCGAGCTGTACGGCAGCCTGACCTCGGCCGCCGGCTGGGCCGTGGCCGGGTTCGGTGCCTACCTGCTGCTGCGCGGCAAGGCCGACACCGGCCTGCTCTACGTGCTGCTCGGCGGGGTGTTCTTGACACTGGCCGGTGCCCTGCCCGACCTGCCGGCGCTGGGCCGCTCCCAGATCACCTCCGGGTTCGGCGCGGTCGCGACCCGGGCCGCCATCACCTTCACCCTCGGCCTGGGCGCGGCCCTGGTGGCCGCCGGCCTTGCCGGGCTCCGCTCGCCGCGCCGGTCCGAACCCGCCGGCGTAAGCTGACATGGTGGGTTGGTCGCGGAGGCTCGGGCGCCGGGTGGTGGCCGCCAGCGCGCTCGCGCTGGCCGGCCTGACCGCCGCCGCCGGGCCCGCCCTGGCTGGTCCCGCTCCTGGGTCCCAGGTGCCGCCCCCGACTCTGTCCCGGCTGCTGCTGTCCTGGTCGTTCAACCCGCTGGTCACCGCCGGTCTGCTGGCCGCGACCATCGCCTACCTCCAGGGCCGTCGGCGCCTGGCCGCCGACGGGGTGGAATGGCCGGCCCGCCGGACCGCCTACTTCCTCTCCGGGATCGCCGCCATCGCCCTGGCCCTGCTGTCGCCCGTCGAGGCCTACGACACGGCGCTGTTCTCGGTCCATGTCGTCCAGCACATGCTGCTCACCATGGTGGCCGCGCCGCTGCTCGCCCTCGGCGCCCCTGTGACCCTGGCCCTGCGGGTGTCCAGGGGCCGGACCCGCCGGCGCCTGACCCGGGTGCTGCGCAGCCCGCCCCTGCGGGTGATCGGCAACCCGCTGGTCGCCTGGGTGCTGTTCACCCTGTCGCTGTACGCCCTCTACTTCTCGCCCTTGTTCGACCTGAGCCTGCGCCAGCCGTTCGTCCACGACCTGGTCCACCTGCACTTCCTGGCCGCCGGACTGCTGTTCTGGTGGCCGGTGGTGGGCCTCGACCCCTCGCGCTGGCGCCTGCCCCACATCGCCCGGCTGGGGTTCGTGTTCCTGATGGTGCCGTTCCACGCCTTCCTCGGGGTGGCGATCATGAACAGCGGGCGGGTCCTGGCCCCGACCCTGGAGACCTTCCAGCGCACCTGGGGCCCCACACCCCTGGCCGACCAGCAGACCGGCGGGGCCATCCTGTGGGGCGCCGGCGACCTGATCGCGATCGGCGCCGTCCTCGGCGTGCTCATCGCCTGGGCCAGCTACGAGGAGAAGGTCGTGGCCGCCCGCGAGGACCGCCGCCAGGCACGGGCCCGCGCCGCCGGCCAGCCCGCCCGCCCCGTCAGCCGGCCCCCGCTGCCGTGAGCCGGCGAGACGACCTGACCGGCAGGGTCCGCGCCTGGTGGGACGCGGACGCCGCCACCTACGACCACTCCTCGGACCACGGCTGGGCCGCGGCCTCGCCGGCCGTGCGGGCCGCCTGGAACGCCGCCCTGCACCGGTTCCTGCCCGCCCCGGGCTCCAGCGTGCTGGACGTGGGTGCCGGCACCGGGTTCCTGTCCCTGGCCGCCGCCCGGCTCGGGCACCGGGTCACCGCCCTCGACCTGTCCGAGGGGATGCTGGCCCAGCTGGTCGAGCATGCCGACCGCGAGGGCCTCACGGTCGAGGTCGTCCACGGTGGCGCCGAGGACCCGCCGCCCGGCCCGTTCGACGCCGTCATCGAGCGGCACCTGATGTGGACCCTGCCCGACCCCGGGGCCGCGCTGGCCGCCTGGCGGGCGTCGGCCCCCGAGGGCCGGCTGGTGCTGTTCGAGGGGCTGTGGGGCGAGTCCGACCCCGTCGAGGCCCTGCGCGGGCATACCCGGGAGGGGCTGCGCCGGCTGCGTGGCGAGCCCGACCACCACCACGGCAGCTACGACCCGGAGACCGCGGCCGAGCTGCCGCTGGCCCGCGGGGCGCACCCCGACCGGCTGGTCGAGCTGGTCGAGGGGGCGGGGTGGGGCCCGGTCCGGCTGGAGCGGCTCGGCGACGTCGAGTGGGCCCAGCTGCTCCAGCTGCCCGCGATTGCGCGCCTGCTCGGGGTCACGCCGAAGTTCGCGGTCGTCGCCGGCCGACCCTAGACTCGAACCCCTGCACCCAAGGAGGAGATCGTGATGGCAACCGAGCTCATCTGTCCCAAGTGCCAGGGGCTCATGCGCACCTACGAGCGCAGCGGGGTCACGGTCGACCAGTGCGCCGACTGCCGCGGCATCTTCCTGGACCGGGGCGAGCTCGAGCGCCTGGTCGACGCCGAGCAGGGCTGGCAGCGCAGCCACCCGGTGCCGTCGCGAGAGCCCGAGCCCCAGCGCTACGACCCCCGTTACGACGACGCCCGGCGCCACGGCGAGGGTCAGCAGAAGCGTCGCAAGAAGAGTCTCTTCGACGAGCTCTTCGACTAGCTTGCGAGCTCGGCCTCCGGGCCGGGGCCGGCTTCAAGGGCCAGGGCCTCACGGCAGGCCCGGCCGTAGATGGTGCCCAGGAAGGCGTAGCCGGCGCTGGAGGGGTGGAACAGGTCGGCGCTGAACATCTCCCGCTTGCCGTGGAAGGCCGACTTGGTCAGCTTGGCGATGTCGAACACCGAGATCCCGTGAGGGGCCAGCTCGGCCCGGTAGAGGCGGGTGAACAGCAGCGCCCGCAGTCCCAGCAGGTCCCGCAGCGGCCGGTGGAAGGCGGCCGAGGTCTCGGCCGGGGGCAGCCCGGAGACGATCACCTTGGCCTCGGGGGCCACCTGGGCCAGGCCCTCGACCAGCAGCCGCAGCTGGCGGCGGGCCTCGCGGAGGGTGGTGCCGTGGGTGACGTCGTTGGTGCCAACGCAGACGAGCACGATGTCCGGGTCCAGGCCCTCGACCTGGGGCAGCTGATGGCCGACGACATTGGCCAGCCGGGAGCCGGAGACGCCGAGGGCGTGCAGGGTGACCCGGTACCGGTCGCTCAGGGCCTTGGCCACCCCGTAGGTGAGGGTGTCCTCGGCGGCGTCGGCCCCGACCCCGGCGACCGAGCTGTCGCCGAGGACCACCAGCGTAAGGGGCTCGCCGTCATCCGGACCGATCGTGCCGCTGATCTCCAGCGGCGTCTCATGAAAAAGGAAACGGTGGCGCCGGGCCGCCATCACCTCGGCGGCCAGCGTCGTCGCCAGAGCGCCCGCACCGAGCAGGGTCGCCCGACCGATGTGCCGGACAGCGATGCCCAACCGCGCCTCCTCCACCGGAGACAAGCGTACGGTCCGCTGACCGGTTTGTGAAGCCTGCAACCACCGTACGCGACGGTATGTCGCTGACCGTCACCTGACGATCTGGGCGGGATCGCGCTGGTAGTGGTCGACCAGCTGGGCTGTGCAGGCGTCGATCCGCTCATGCAGGGCCCGCCGGTAGGCGGACAGCTTCACCTCGGCCTCGACCAGCCCCCGCTCCAGCCGTTGCAGGGCCGGCCGGTCGTCCCAGGCGATCGGGGCGTCCCACAGGTCCTCCAGGCCGGCGAGGGGACTGACCAGCCCCTCAAGCGCCAGGCTGGTAGCGGCCGGCGAGCGCCGCCTGGCACCGTCCCGCGAGCGGGCCGCGGCCAGGCTGGCCAGGTCGTCGGCACTGGGTTGGCCGCCCTCGAGCGCGGTGCGGACGAGGTCGAGCCGGCCCTGGACGAGCTGGCGCCAGTAGCTGACCCGCTGCTCCTCCTCCCGCAGCGACTCGCGAAGTGTGCGTAGGTCGTCGAGTGGCGCTCGCCACTCGTGCTGGACGTGGTCTCCGGTCACGGCACCCTCCCCAAGCGCGCGGTCCCCAACCTTTCTCGGCACGTTCGGCCCCGGACTTCAGTGGCCGATCGAATCTCGGGCGCTTACCATCCCGCCATGTCCGCCTCCCCAGGCCCTCCGGCCGGCCTCCCGGGGTCCCGGGGCCGTCGCGAGTCCAAGGCCGCCAAGGCAGCCCGGGCGGCCGGGATCCGGGCCCGCCTGTCGGCCAGGTACCCGGCGGTGACCACCGCCCTCGACCACCGTTCGGCCTGGGAGCTGCTGGTCGCGACCATCCTGTCCGCCCAGTCGACCGACGTGGTCGTCAACCAGGTCACCCCCGCGCTGTTCCGGCGCTGGCCGACCCCCGCCGACCTCGCCGGCGCCGACCGGGCCGAGGTCGAGGCGGCCATCCACGCCACCGGGTTCTTCCGCAACAAGGCCAGGTCGATCCAGGGGGCGGCCGCCTACCTGCTCGCGCACCACGGCGGCGAGGTCCCCGAGACCATCGACGAGCTGGTCGAGCTGCCCGGGGTCGGCCGCAAGACGGCCAACGTGGTGCTGGGCACCTTCTTCTCGCGCAACGAGGGCGTGGTCGTCGACACCCACGTGGGGCGGCTCACCCGCCGCCTCGGCCTGACCGCCAACACCGACCCGGTCAAGGTCGAGCGGGACCTGATGGGGCTGGTGCCGGTGGAGGAGTGGACCATCTTCTCCCACCGGCTGATCTGGTTCGGGCGCGAGGTGTGCACGGCCAAGGACCCTCGCTGTGACCGCTGCGAGCTGGCCGACCTCTGCCCCTCGGCGTTCAAGGTGGGCCGCTTCGTCAAGGCGGCCAAGCCCAAGGGCGCCAGGCCGAGCCGTGCTCGTGGCTGACGCCATGACCCGGCGGCCGGTGACGGTGACGCCGGACGCCACCGTGGCCGCCGCACGCTCCGCCATGCGCCGGGGGCGCTTCCGGCACCTGCCGGTGCTGGCTGCCGCCCGGGCCCGGCCGAACGCGGGAGCGCTCCGTCGGGGCAGCGATGTTCGTGACGTTTGACCGGTAGTTGAGGCGAGACCGCTCAACCTGTTTCATAGCCGGTCTGTGATCGGGACCAGGGACGAGATGGCGCAGCCCGCCCAGACCAGGCGCCGACCGGCGGGCGCGGCCGTCCTCGCGATCCTGCTGCTGGCCGTCCTGGTGCTGGCCGGCGTGGGCACGGTCACCAGCCTGCGGGACGGAGCCAGGGCCGAGCGGGTGCGGGGGCTGGCCCCGTTCACCGAGGCCCTCACCACCCTGGTGCACCAGCTCCAGCGCGAGCGCAGCCTGTCCGTGGCCACTCGGGAGGCCGGCGCCGCCGACGCCTCCGCGCTGGAGGTGGCTCGCCAGGCCGTCGACAGCGCCGCGGCCGCCTACCGCGACGCGGCCGTGCGGGTCGACGTCTCCGACCGGGACCGCCGGCTCCATCAGCGCCTGGATGCCGGGCTGGCCGAGCTGGCGGGACTGGGGGCGCTGCGCGCCTCGGTCGACGCGCCGGTGGCGGCCTCGGACCCGGAGGCGGCACGGGCCAACGTGTTCCGCCGCTACACCGCCATCGTCGGCGGGCTGCTGGGGGTCGGCGCCGAGATCGGCCTGCAGGAGGCTTCCCAGGACGCCGGGCTGCTGCAGGCCGTGGGCGCGGCCAGCGTCTTCTCGCGGGCCACGGAGCTGGCCGACCGCGAGCGCGAAGCCGCCGCCCAGGTCGCGGCCGGGGCCACCCTCGACCAGGCCGAGCGGGCCCGCCTGGCCGCCCTCGGCGGCCGCCAGGATGCGCTCCTGGACCAGTTCGGGACCTTGGCCAGCCCCGGCCAGCTCCAGGCGTACGGCCGCTCCTTCCCGGCGGCCCAGGTCGAGCGGGCCGGCCGCCTGCGCAAGGCCGCCCTCGAAGGCGGCCCCGGAGCCGACCTGACCAGCTGGTCGGAAGTGGCCACGACCAGGGCCGACCAGATGCGCGAGGTCGAGGGCGGCCTCACCGCCGAGGTCACCCGCCTGGCCGGCCTCGCCGACCAGACCGCCGACCGCCGCGCCCTGGCCTACGGCGGCGTGTTCCTGCTGACCGCGTGCGCCGTGGTCGTCCTCCTGATCCTCGCCTCCGGCCGTGCCCGCCGCGCCCGCGAAGCCCCCGCAGACTGGACCGCCCTGGCCCGCGAGGACTCCTCCCCCCGGGGCCGCCGTGGCCGCGAGGAGTCCTCCCGCCGGGGCCGCCGTGGCCGCGAGGAGCCTCCCGACTGGACCGAACGGGTCCGCGTGGCAACCCCCGGGCTCCCGCCCCCAGGCGCGGCGGACCTCCCCGGGTTCCCGACCCCGGGCGCGCCGGGGTCCCACCCGCCGATCCCCGGGCCCTTGACCCCGGGCGCGCGGGACCCCCAGACCCCGCATCCGGGGCCCCCGAATCGGGAGGGTAGCCCAGCCGGGGCGGGGCGGGGACTGGTTGTCCACAGCCCCCTCGCTGGGACCCGCGCCGCGGCCGACCCCCTCAGTGGGACCCGCGCCGCGGCCGACCCCCTCAGTGGGACCCGCGCCGGGGCCGACCCGCGCCACGCACAGGGCGGGGAGGGGGCCGACCCGCTCCACGGCGCATCGCGGCTTGGGGCCGAACCCGGGCCCGGGCTGGCCGACCTGGCCAGGCGGAGTCAGGACCTGGCCGATCAGCAGCTGGAGCTGCTGGACCAGGCGGGGCGAGACCAGGCGGACCCGCGGCTGCCGGGTCGGCTGCTGCAGCTGGACCGGCTGGCGGTTCGGGCGCGGCGCAACGCCCACAACCTGATCGTGCTGGCCGGGGGCGAGCCCAGCCGGCGCTGGGACGGGCCGGCGCCGCTGGCTGAGGTAGCGGCGGCCGCGGTCCTCGACAACCCCGACGCCCCCCGGGTCGGGCTGGCCGTGCCCGACGACCTGCTGGTGCCCGGGCCGGCCGCCGACGACCTGGCCAACCTGCTGGCCGAGCTGGTCGACAACGCCACCGCCTTCTCGGCCCCCGAGACCAAAGTAGAGGTGCGCGGCCAGAAGGTCGGCTCCGGCTATGTCCTGGAGGTCGAGGACCAGGGCCTCGGCATGACCGACGGCGAGCTGGAGGCGGTCAACCGGCGCCTGGCCGGCGACCCGCCGGTGGCCGTCGACGACCCCGGGCAGCGGCTCGGGACCTGGGTGGCCGGTCGCCTGGCCAGGCGCCACGGCGTCCGGGTGCAGCTCCGGCGCTCGGCGTCGGGCGGGGTCACGGCCCTGGTGTTCTTCCCCGAGCGCCTCATCATCGCCCCCGAGCCGTCCGGCCCGCCCACCCCGGAGCCACCGCCGTCGCCGGAACGCGGCAAGCAGGGGCCCGACCCCGCCGCCGTAGCCAGCCTGCCGCCGTTGCGCCGCTACGTGACCCAGGACCGCGACGGCGACCAGCCTCTGCCCCGGCGATCCCCGCACAGCAGCCTGGCCCCCGACCTGGCCGCCGGCGACCCGGCCCGCCCGGGCGAACCGGGGACGGCCCGCTCCGGCAGCCGCTCGCCCGAGCAGGTCCGCAACATGCTGACCAGGTACCGCTCGGGCCTGGAGCGGGGCCGGGCCGCGGCCGCCCGCGACGACCTGCCCGACGACCCCGACGGCGACCCGGCCGCCTGACCTCGGCATCGGCGGTTGCCCGGTCGGCGACGCCTCGCACGGTCCGTACGCGTTGTTGCCGTTGCGCGATCGTCCTGCTAGGGTCTCCCTAACAACTGTTCGTTAGGAGCCGACGTGCAGACCCGGAGACGCCAGATCGAGGACGTGGCCAGCGAGCTGTTCAGCTCCCGCGGCTACGCCGCGACCAGCATGCGCGACATCGCCGGGGCCCTCGACCTCCGCGGCGCCAGCCTGTACGCCCACATCCCCTCCAAGGAGGCCGTGCTGGCGGCCATCGTCGAGGAGGCGGCCGAGGCCTTCCACGCCGCCGTCCGCGCGGTCGCCGAAGGGCCGGGCACGGCCACCGAGCGGCTCCGGGAGATGGTCGCGGCCCACGTCCGGGTCGTCACCGGCGGCCGTGACCGGGCCAAGGTGTTCCTGTTCGAATGGAGCTTCCTCGGCGAGGAGCGGCGCGAGGCGATCCGGCGCTCGCGCGCCGCCTACCAGGGCTACTTCGAGCGGGTGGTGGCCGAGGGGGCGGCCTCCGGCGAGCTCGTCGCTCCAGACCCGAAGCTGGCGGCGATCTTCATCCTGTCGGCGATGAACGCGATGGCCCACTGGTACCGGCCCGACGGGCCGCTCGGCCCCGACGCCCTGGCCGGACGCTACGCCGAGCTGTTCCTCCACGGGCTCCAGGCAGCTGAGGGAGGACCGGTGAAGGCAGGCGCGGACAGGGCGGCACGTGGAAAGGAGGAGCGCCGGTGACCGATTCCGCGCACGTCCAGGCGTTCAACCAGCACGTCGCCTCGGGCGGCAAGGTGGAGGCGACCGACTGGATGCCCGAGGAGTACCGCCGGGCGGTCTGCCGCTTCGTCGAGATGCACGCCAACTCCGAGCTGATGGGCGTGCTGCCCGAGCGGGAGTGGATCCTGCGGGCGCCAACCCTCAGGCGCAAGCTTGCCCTGTCGGCCAAGGTCCAGGACGAGGTCGGCCACGCCCAGCTGCTGTACCGGGTGGCCGAGGACCTGGGCAAGCCCCGCGAGGCCATGCTGGCCGACCTGCTGGCCGGCAAGACCAAGTTCCACAACGTCTTCCACTACCCGACCCACAGCTGGGCCGACGTGGGCATCATCGCCTGGCTGGTCGACGCGGCCGCGATCGTGGCCCAGCAGGCGCTGCGCGAGTCCAGCTACGCGCCCTACGGGCGGACGATGAAGAAGATCTGCTGGGAGGAGTCGGTCCACATCCTCCACGGCCGCGACGTGGTCCTGACCATGATGAACGGCACCGCGCGGCAGCGGGCCCTGGTCCAGGACGCGCTGGAGCGCTGGTGGGGGCCGCTGATGCAGATGCACGGGCCCCGGACCGACCCGGCCAAGGACCGCGACCTGGCCTGGCGGATCAAGAACAAGGACAACGAGACCCTGCGGCAGGAGTTCCTGACCGTGTACGTGCCCCGGATCCGCGAGATCGGCCTCCGGATCCCGGACCCGGAGCTGCGACAGGATCCCGACAGCGGCCGCTGGCACTACACCGAGCCGGACTGGAAGGAGCTGTACGCGGTGGTCACCGGCCACGGCCCCCGGTCGGCCGAGCGGCTCGAGTTCCGCCGGCTCAACTACGCCGAGACCCAGTGGGTGCGCGACACCGTGCTGGCCGCGCCGGTGGCCGCCTGACCATGGGCGGGCAGCCGATGCAGGTCTACGAGGTCTTCCGCCGGGAGCGGGAGGGCGGCGCCATGCAGCACGCCGGCAACCTGCTCGCCCCCGACATCGAGCTGGCCTGCCACTACGCTCGCGAGTTCTACGGCCGCCGCCAGGAGTCGGTGCGGTTGTGGATCGTGCCCCGAGTGGCCATCCGCGACCTGGACGACCCCGACCTGCTCCAGCCCCCGTTCGACCGCTCGTTCAAGAAGCCGGCCGGCTACTCGACCGAGATCAAGGCCAAGCTGGCCAAGGCCCGGGCGAGGGCCGGCCAAGAGGGGGAGAGCCGGTGACCAAGGGAGAGTCGGCGGCCCCGGTGAATCAATTCGACCCCGAGACCCGCGCTGCCCTGACCGAACTGCTGCTCCAAATGGCCGATGACGAATTCGTCATCGGCTATTGGGACTCCGAGTGGACCGGGATCGCCCCGATCCTCGAGGAGGACGTGGCGTTCGCGTCGCTGGCCCAGGACGAGATCGGGCACGCCCAGGCGCTGTACCGGCTGCTGGCCGAGCTGGAGGGGGGCGATCCGGACGCGATCGCGTTCGGGCGGCCGCCCGAGGGGTACCGGCACGCCCGGCTGCTCGACCATCCCCGGACCGACTGGGCGTTCTCGGTGGCCCGACGGTTCCTGTACGACACGGCCGACGCGGCCCGCTTGGACGCCCTGGCCGCCTCGGCGTACGCCCCACTGGCCGGGGTGGTGGCCAAGATGCGCCGGGAGGAGACCTACCACCTGCTGCACATGCACGCCTGGCTGGATCGGCTGGCCACCGGGGGCGAGGAGGCCCGGGCCCGGCTGGTCGCGGCCATGGAGCGGCTCTGGCCCGACGCCCTGTGCGTCCTGGACGGGATCGAAGGGGACGACCTGCTGGTCGCGGCCGGGGTGCTGGCCGAGCCCCTGGCCGACGTACGGCGGCGCTGGCTGGCCGGCCTGGCCCCGGAGCTGAGCCGCCTCGGCCTGCCGGCCCCGCCGGCCGCCGTCGCCGCCGGCGCGTGCCGCGGTCCGAGCCGCGGCGACGACTTCCGGTGGCTGTGGGAGCAGTTCACCATGGTCCGCCGCTCGGACCCAGAGGCCGTCTGGTGAACGCCAGGTGAGCACCAGGTGAGGACGATCACTGAGGCCGACGTCTGGACGGCTCTGGCCGAGGTCCCCGACCCGGAGATCCCAGCCGTGTCCGTGGTCGACCTGGGCCTCGTCCACCGGGTGGCGATGGAGGACGGGCGGCTCCGGGTCGACCTGCTGCCGACCTTCGTCGGCTGCCCGGCCCTGGAGCTGATCCGGTCCTCGGTGGCCGAGCGCCTGGCCGGGATGGCCCCGGTGGTCGATGTCGAGATGACCTTTGCTGTCCCCTGGACCTCGGACCGGATCACCGCCGAGGGCCGCCGCAAGCTCCGCGAGAGCGGCTTCGCGCCCCCGGCCCCGGCCGCCACCGATGCCGCCAGGCCGCTGTTCGCCACCATCCAGGTGCGGCCCACCGCCGCCTGCCCCTGGTGCGGGTCGGACGACACCACCCTGGAGAACCTGTTCGGCCCGACCCTGTGCCGGACCGTGTTCTGGTGCAACCGCTGCCGCCAGGCGTTCGAGCAGTTCAAGGCCGTCTGAGGCGAGTTATGATGCACCTGCCCCCGGGCAGCCGGGGGGTGGCGGGAGGTGGGCATGGCACTGCTCGAGGTCCGGGACCTGCGGGTCCACTTCGACACCGACGACGGTGTCGTCAAGGCGGTCGACGGGGTCAACTTCTCCCTCGACCCCGGCCAGACCCTCGGCATCGTCGGCGAGTCCGGCTCCGGCAAGAGCGTGACCAACATGGCCATCATGGGCTTGGCCAGGGGCGGGCGGGTCTCGGGCGAGGTCCTGTTCGAGGGCCGCGACCTGCTCAAGCTGCACACCAGCGAGCTGCGGGCGATCCGGGGCAAGAAGATCGCCATGATCTTCCAGGACCCGCTGTCCAGCCTGCACCCGTTCTACAAGGTCGGCGACCAGATCGCCGAGATGATCCTGGCCCACGAGAAGGTGTCCAAGAAGCAGGCCCGCGACCGGTCCATCGAGCTGCTGCGGCTGGTCGGCATCCCCAGGCCGGAACGGCGGGTCGACGACTACCCGCACCAGTTCTCGGGCGGGATGCGCCAGCGGGCCATGATCGCCATGGCCCTGGCCCTCGACCCGGCCGTGCTGATCGCCGACGAGCCGACCACCGCCCTCGACGTCACCGTCCAAGCCCAGGTCCTCGACCTGATCGAGCGGCTCCAGGAGGAGTTCGGCACCGCCATCGTCATGATCACCCACGACCTGGGGGTGGTCGCCGACATCGCCGACGACGTGCTGGTCATGTACGCCGGCAAGCCGGTCGAGGTCGCCGACCGCCGCACCGCCTACTACGGCCCCCACATGCCCTACACCTGGGGCCTGCTCCAGTCGCTGCCCTCCTCGGGGGCGGAGCACACCGGCGAGCGGCTGCTGCCGATCAAGGGCCTGCCCCCCAGCCTGATCCACCTGCCCCGCGGGTGCTCGTTCAACCCGCGCTGCCCCTACGTGTTCGAGCGTTGCACCAGAGATGAGCCGGAGCTGCTGCCGGCCGACCCGAACCAGCCCGAGCATCTCTCCGCCTGCCACCTGTCGCTCGAGGACAAGCAGCGCATCTGGCAGCAGGACGTGGTGGCCACCCGATGACCGTGCAAGGCGAGCAGCCGCCGGCCGGCCCGCCGGCGTCGCCGGGGCGCGAGCCCCTGGTCCGTGTCACCGGCGTGAAGAAGTATTTCCCGATCACCCAGGGCATCATCTTCCAGCACGAGGTTGGCCGGGTGCACGCCGTCGACGGGGTCGACCTGGAGGTCTACCCGGGCGAGACGCTCGGGGTGGTCGGGGAGACCGGCTGTGGCAAGTCGACTCTGGCCCGGCTGATCTGCCGGCTGCTGCCGGTCACCTCCGGCACCGTCGAGTTCGACGGGCAGGACATCACCAACCTCAAGGGGAACGCGCTGCGCCTGCTGCGCCGCGAGATCCAGATGATCTTCCAGGACCCCTACTCGTCGCTGAACCCGCGCAAGCGGGTCGGGGCGATCATCGGCGACCCGTTCGACATCCACGGGATCGCCGACGGCGCCGACCGCAAGAAGCGGGTCCAGGAGCTGATGGAGACCGTCGGGCTCAACCCCGAGCACTACAACCGCTTCCCGGCCGAGTTCTCGGGCGGCCAGCGCCAGCGGATCGGGGTCGCCCGCGCCCTGGCCCTGCGGCCCAGGCTCATCATCTGCGACGAGCCGGTGTCGGCCCTCGACGTCTCCATCCAGGCCCAGGTCATCAACCTGCTCGAGGACCTCCAGGAGGAGTTCCACCTCACCTATGTGTTCATCGCCCACGACCTGTCGGTGGTGCGGCATGTGTCGGACCGGGTGGCGGTGATGTACCTGGGCAAGGTGGTCGAGCTGGCCGACGCCCGGCGGCTGTACGCCGAGCCGAAGCATCCCTACAGCGGCGCCCTGCTGTCGGCAGTGCCGGTGCCCGACCCCGACCGGGTCGGGGAGCGCCAGCGGGTCATCCTGCTCGGCGACGTGCCCTCGCCCATCGACCCGCCCTCGGGGTGCCGCTTCCACCCCCGCTGCCCCAAGGCGCAGGAGCGCTGCGTCCACGAGGAGCCCCCGCTGGAACGCAAGGCCTCCGGAGACCTGGCGGCCTGCCACTTCCCCCTGGAGCCCGGGGAAGACCTGGCCAAGGCCAGAGCCGGGATCGAGCAGGAGCCGGAGGCCTCGACCCCGACCGCCGGGACCGGCTGAGCCGCCCGGCGGCTACGCGTAGCGGACCCGCGGGTCCAGGTAGGCGTAGACGATGTCGACGAACAGGTTCATCAGGGTGATGGCCAGGGCGGTGACGATCGTCACGGCCAGGATGGCCGGCAGGTCGCCGCTGAACACCGACTGCACCGTCCACTGGCCGACGCCCTGGAGGTTGAAGACCGTCTCGGTGATGACCGCACCGCCGATCAGCCCGGCCAGGTCCAGGCCGAACATGGTCACCAGCGGGGTGAGGCTGGCCCGCAGCCCGTGCTTGAGGATCACCGTCGACTCGGACAGGCCCTTCACCCGGGCCGTGCGGATGTAGTCCTGGCCCAGCGTCTCCAGCAGGTTCCCGCGGGCCATGCGGGCGTAGAAGGCGGCATACAGCAGGGCGAGCACGATCCAGGGCAGGATCATGTGGCTCAGCCAGGAGCCGAAGTTGTCGGTCCACGACACGTAGCCGGTGCCCGGCAGGATGTGGAGCTTGTACCAGAAGATCCACAGGGCCATCAGGCCCAGCCAGAAGACCGGCGCGGACACGAAGAACAGGGCGGCGCCCATCGAGACGCGGTCGACCGCCGAGCGCCGCTTGACCGCCGAGATGACCCCGATCGGGATGCCGATGCAGAGCCAGACCAGGGCCGCCCCCACGGCCAGCTGGATGGTGATGGGCAGCCGGTCGAGCAGCAGGGAGCGGACCGGCGTGCGGGTGACATAGGAGAAGCCAAGGCCTGGCCAGCCGTACTCGTCGCCCAGGACCAGGTTCTTCAGCCACAGGAGGTACTGCTGGTAGACGGGCTTGTCGAGCCCGAACTGGTGCTTGATCTCAGCGATCAGCTCCGGGGTGGGCTGCTTGCCGGCGAAGGTGGTGGCGGGGTCGGTCGGCGGCATCACGAAGAAGATCAGGAAGGTGAGTGCCGTGATGATGAGCACCACCAGCACCACCCAGAGGAGTCGCCTCACGACATAGCGCCACATGCGTCACCGCGCCTGTGCTCGGGGGGCGGCACGGGCCCCGTTCGGACCCGTGCCGCCCGCGCTGCTAGCTGCTGACGGTTGCCTTGTTGTTGACGGCGATCTGGGTGAGCGAGATGTAGCCGGAGAACTGGTCGAACTCGTACTTGGTCACCGACGGGGCCGTGGTGGTGACGTTCTGGGCCCACAGGAAGGGGACCCAGGGGACCACGTCGGTCATGATCTTCTTGTCGATCTCGACGAAGCAGGCGGTGCGCTCGTCGGCCTGCTCCTCCACCGAGATCTTGTTGCAGTTGGCGAGGTCGGCGTCCACGCTCGGGAAGGTGGTGCCGGCCGGAACCTTGATCCCCAGCTCCTTCTGCTTCTCCGGGGTGAGGCCGATCAGGCCGTAGTTGGAGTTGTTGGTGGGGACGATGTTGGGCCCGCCGAACAGCGGCGCCCCGAAGGTGCCGGGGTCGGCGTAGTCCTTGCCCCAGCCGGTGTCCATGCCGATCGGGATCTGGTTCTTGACCGTCTGCACGGCGGTGTAGTGGTCGGCCAGCTCACGGGGCTTCACCTGGATGCCGATCTTGGCCAGGCTGTCGACCACCACCGGCTCGGCGTTGGTCCAGGGCGGGGTGTTGCGGTTGACCATGATCAGGCCCTTGCAGGACGCCGCGTCGCAGACCCCGTCCTTGTTGCTGTCGTACTTGGACTGCTTCATCTCCTCCTTGGCCTTGGCCTCGTCCCCGGCGAAGTCGGCCGACTTGTAGGGGTCGAAGTCCTGGCCCAGGGTGTCGTTGATGACCGACGGCGGCATGACGTGGGTGGCGATCTGGCCGAAGGTCGTGCCGCCCCAGGCGCGCAGGATACCGGCCTTGTTCATCACGAAGTTGGCCGCCTTGCGCACGTGGATGTCGTCGAAGGGCGGCGTGCCCAGGTTCATGAAGACGAACCAGGTGCGGTCGCCCGAGTTGCTGTGCAGGTACTGCTTCTTGGCCGGGTCGGTGACGTACTGGCGCACGATCGTGGCCGGCGGCGGCTCGTACAGCGAGCCGTCCAGGGTACCCTGCAGCACCTTGTTGAAGATGTCGTCGACGTTGCTGTCGACCTGGATGTCGATCCCGTCGACGTAGTTGCCACGCAGGTCGTCGGTGGCCTGGTCGTAGCTCGGGTTGCGGACCATGACCATCTTCTTGGTCGGGTCGTACCCGGAGATCGGCTTCAGCGTGCTGCACGACGAGGTGTCGAGCTTGTCGGAGCCCTGGAGCATGTAGGGCCCGGAGGAGATCACGTAGCGCCCGTACCCGCCGATCTTGTTGTCGAAGCACTTGGCCACCTCCCGGGGGATGGGGGCGGTGGCGGCCATCGACAGCCGGTACAGGAAGTCGCTGATCGGCTGCTTCAGGTGGAAGACGATCGTCTGGTCGTCGGGCGTCTCGATCCCGGAGATCGGCTTGGCCTCCTTGGCCTTGCCGTCCATCCCCTTGATGGCCTCGTAGTAGTAGGTGCCGTAGCCGGCGCCCAGGGTGGCGATGTTGAGCCGCTCGAAGGCGTACTCGATGTCCTTGGAGGTGATCGCCCGGTCGAGCGGCGGCCCGAACTTGACGTTCGGCTTCAGCTTGAACGTGTAGGTCAGGCCGTCGTCCGACTTCACGCCGTCGAGCGACTGGGCCAGGTCGGGGTAGAGCTTGTTGCCCTCGCCCCCGGCGACGTGCTTGTAGCTGACCAGGTTGCGGAGCAGGGCCCCGTAGAAGTCGAAGGCCAGCCCGAGGTACTCGGCCGTCGGGTCGAAGCCCTGGGTGAAGCCGAAGCTGGAGATCGCCGTCCGGTAGACCCCGCCCTTCTGGGCGGCGCCACCGGCCGTCGTCGCCGTCGAGTTCTCGTTGTCGTTACCGCCGCCACAGGCCGCTGCCACCAAGGCCACGGCAAGGGCAAGTCCCACCATACGGAACGTCCGTCTCCTGCCCATCATCCTCGCCTTCCGAAGGGACTCCAGAACCTTGCACCGTTGAGGTGGGCGACCTCCTTTCGCGATGGCGTCGCCATCTCAGCGTTCCGACGGTCCGAGCGCGTCCCGCAGACCGTCGCCGACCAGGTTGAATGACACGACCGCGAGGATCAGGAAGATGCCGGGGAAGAGCATCATCCACCAGGCGTAGGTGAACAGGCTGCCGGCGGTCGCGTCGGCCAGCATCCGGCCCCACGAGGGGGTGGACTGGGGTACGCCCACACCCAGGTAGGACAGTGCCGCCTCGAACAGGATGTTGTTGGGGATCATCAGGGTCGTGTACACGACAATCGGGGCGACCAGGTTCGGGAGCAGCTCGCGGAACATGATCCGGCTGGGGCGGGCCCCCAGCGACCGTGAGGCCTCGATGAACTCGCGCTCGCGCAGGCTCAGGACCTGCCCGCGGACGATGCGGGCGATGTTGGGCCAGGTGAACAGGGCGATGATGCCGATGACCAGGCTGAACCCGGGCTGCAGGAGGCCGCCCAGGCAGCCTTCGCTGGTGATCGAGCAGACGCCGGCGATGCCGATGGCGAACAGGATCACCGGCATGGCCAGCACGATGTCCACGAACCGGGAGACGACCATGTCGGCCGCACCGCCCCGGAACCCGCCGGCCAGGCCGAGGGTCACGCCGATCAGGGTGGCCAGCCCGGTGGCCACGAGGGCGACGACCAACGAGGTCCGGGCGCCGTAGAGGGTGCGGATGAACACGTCCCGGCCGACCTGGTCGCCGCCGAACCAGAACTCGGCGTTGGGCCCCTTGGGGAGGCCGAGGTCCTCGGTGACCATCTCCGGGAACAGCTCGTTGGGCCCGTGGTCCAGCGCCTTGGCGAACAGCGGGGCGGTGAGGGCCAGGAGCACCAGGATGACGAGGATGACCGCGCCGGTCATGGCCGCCTTGTCCTTCACGAACCGGGACCGGAACAGGTCCCAGTTGGTCCGGCCCTGGATCTCGGTAGAGGCGGCCTGGGTTGGCTCAGGGATCTCTTCGAGAGCTGGTGTGCTCACGTGGCCCTCCCACCGAGCGCCGTTGCCTCACCCGCCAGTTGCAGGTTGCGCCGGTGATCATATCCTGCGCGTGACGCCACTTCCCTAAGACTTCCTCTCAGCTTCGGCGGGCTGGGCTTGCACCGCTTGCGAGAGGATCCCGGTCAGCCGCCGGACCCGGGGCTCGGCGGCCAGGTCGTCCAGGGGCACGGGCAGGGGGAGCGACCAGTTCGGGCGCTCGCCGACGGTGCCGGGCACGTTGGGGCGGTCGTGGGCCTCGAGGGCGTCCTCGAGGGTGGCCGCCACCAGCATGGCCGGGGTGCGGGCGAGGAAGCCGTAGAGGGCGGCGATCAGCGCCTCCACCTCCCGCTCACCCGGATCCAGCAGGCCCTCCTCCTCGAGCAGGCGGCAGAGGCTGTCGCGCTGGGCCTCCTGGCCGGCCCGCTCGTCCCCGCCCGGGGTGGCGGCGCCGATCTCGGCCAGGTGGGCGAGGTCGCTGCCACTGAAGAACCCGGCCACGGTGGGCAGGTCGTGGGTGGTGGTCGCGGCCAGGGCGAGGCGCGGGTAGTCGGCGGCCCGCCGGCGCCCGCCGCCCGGGCCCTGCTCGAACCAGGCCAGCCGGTAGGAGAGCACCCCCTCGGCGGCCAGCCGCTCGCGCACCCCGTGCTCGACCGTCCCCAGGTCTTCGCCCACGACCAGGGCCTCGGCGGCCACGCTCTCCTGGGCCAGGATCCCGAGCAGGTCGTCGGCCGGGTAGCGGACATAGGTGCCCTCGGCCGGCTCGGCCCCCTCGGGGATCCAGAACAGCCGGAACAGCCCCATCACGTGGTCGATGCGCAGGCCGGCGGCGTGGGCCATGCCGGCCCGGATGGTCTGGGCGAACGGCCCGTAGCCGCCGGCGGCCAGCCGGTCGGGGACGAACGCGGGCAGGCCCCAGTTCTGGCCGTGGGGTCCGAGGGGGTCGGGCGGGGCTCCGACCGTCATGCCGGCCGCCAGCTCGTCCTGGAACGACCAGGCGTCGAACCCGTCCGGGGCGAACCCGATGGCCAGGTCGTTCATCACCCCGAGCTGGCCCGGTCCCGGGGCGGTGGTGGCCAGCTGCTCGTCCAGCAGCCACTGCAGCCAGGCGTGGTAGCCGACCTCGGCGGCATGGCGGACCGCGAACGAGACCACCTCGGGCCGGCCGGGATGGCGGTAGGCGGCCGGCCAGTCGCGCCAGTCACGGCCCTCGACGTGCTGGATGGCGCAGAAGGTGGCGAACCGTTCCAGGTTCGGGGTGGCCGCCCGGTGGGCGGCAAGGCCGGCCCGGCGCCCCGGCAGCCGGTCCAGGGTGGCGTAGGCCAGCCGCAGGGCCTCGTCCTTGCGTCGGTAGACGGCCATCCGGTCGATCCGGTCCCGGTCGTTCAGAGCACGGCCTTCGCTGGCCAGGGCCTCGACCCGCGCCCGGTCGGCGCCGTCGAGGGCGGCCAGCTCGGGCACGGCCTCGATGCGGAGATACAGCGGGTTGCGGAACAGCCGGGTGGAGGGGTTGTAGGGGCTGGGCTCGCCCGGGGAGGCGGCGTGCAACGGGTTGAGCAGGGCGAACCCGGCGCCCAGGGGCGCCGTCGCCGCCAGCAGGTCGGCCAGGTCGCCCAGGTCGCCGATGCCCCAGCTGGCCCCCGAGCGGACGGCGTAGAGCTGGGCTGCCCAGCCCCAGGCACGCCCGCCAGCCTCCAGGGACGCCGGCAGGTGGCAACGGGCGGGGGCGACGACCAGGGTGGTGGCCCCGCCCGGGCCGGTCACCCGGTGCCGGCCCAGGGGGAGGTCGCCGGGCAGCTCGGCCGGGAGCGGCCGCTCCTCGCCCGACGCCAGCTCCAGGGTCGCGGGCTCGCCTGCCGGGGGCCGCCAGGGATAGCGCCAGCCCTGCCTGGCCACCACCACCGGCGGCCAGTCCCGCCGGTCGGGGGCCGGGCCCATGGCCTCCAGGACGGCGTCCAGGGTGGCCTCGGAGACCTGGTAGAAGCGTCCGCCGGCGTCGGTGAAACTGGTGGCGATCCCGCGAGCCTGGGCGGTTCGGCGGAGCTCGTCGAGCGTCATGTCCGGAGGTTACGGCACACTGACCCCAACCATGCCATCTCCCGTCTCTCGATGACGGCCGCGCAAGAGCCCGTGTGGCCTGGGCAGCCCCGCCCGCTGGGGGCGACCTGGGACGGCGAGGGCACCAACTTCGCCGTCTTCGCCGAGGGGGCCGAAGCCGTCGACCTGGCCCTGTTCGACCAGACCGGGGTCGAGCGGCGCCTGCGCCTGCCCGAGGTCACCGCCCACACCTGGCACGGCTACGTGCCCGAGGCCGGCCCCGGCCAGCGCTACGGCTTCCGGGTCCACGGCGCCTACGACCCCGAGCGGGGCGAGCGCCGCAACCCGGCCAAGCTCCTGCTCGACCCGTACGCCCGGGCCGTCGAGGGGATGGTCGACTGGGACGACTCGGTGTTCGGCTACCGGGTCGGCGGCGACGACCTGCACCCCGACGACCGCGACTCGAGCCCGCACGTGCCCCATTCGGTGGTGGTGCACGACGCCTTCCCGTGGGGCGACGACCGCCGCCCCGGCGTGCCCTGGGCGGACACGATCATCTACGAGGCCCACGTCCGCGGGTTCACCATGCGCCACCCGGACGTGCCCCCCCACCAGCGGGGCAGCTTCGCCGCCATGGGCTCGGGCCCGGTGATCGCCCACCTCCAGAAGCTGGGCGTCACCACCCTGGAGCTGCTGCCCGTCCACCACTTCGTCTCCGAGCACCACCTGGTCCAGATGGGCCTGACCAACTACTGGGGCTACAACTCGATCGGCTTCTTCGCCCCCGAGGCCCGCTACTCCTCGACCGGCACCCGGGGCCAGCAGGTCAGCGAGTTCAAGGCCATGGTCCGCAACCTGCACGCGGCCGGGATCGAGGTGATCCTCGACGTCGTCTACAACCACACCGCCGAGGGCAACCACATGGGCCCGACCCTGTCGTTCCGGGGCCTGGACAACCGCTCCTACTACCGGACCGTCGACTCCAACCGGCGCTTCTACATGGACTACACCGGCACCGGCAACACCCTGAACGCCCGCCACCCCCAGGTGCTGGCCCTGATCATGGACTCGCTGCGCTACTGGGTCGAGGAGATGCACGTCGACGGGTTCCGCTTCGACCTGGCCAGCGCCCTGGCCCGCAGCTTCCACGAGGTCGACCGGCTGTCGGCCTTCTTCGACCTGATCCACCAGGACCCGGTGGTCAGCCGGGTCAAGCTGATCGCCGAGCCCTGGGACGTGGGCGAGGGCGGCTACCAGGTCGGGAACTTCCCCGTGCTGTGGACCGAGTGGAACGGCCGCTACCGCGACACCATGCGCGACTTCTGGCGCGGCGCCCGCACCGGGGTGGCCGACATCGCCTACCGGCTCACCGGCTCCAGCGACCTGTACCAGTCCGACGGCCGCCGGCCGTATGCCAGCATCAACTTCGTCACCTGCCACGACGGGTTCACCCTGAACGACCTGGTCAGCTACAACGACAAGCACAACGACGCCAACGGCGAGGGCAACCGCGACGGCACGACCGACAACCGCTCCTGGAACTGCGGGGAAGAGGGTCCGACCGACGACCTCGAGGTCCTCCACCTGCGCGAGCGCCAGAAGCGGAACTTCCTGGCCAGCCTGCTGCTGTCGGCCGGGGTACCCATGGTACTGGCCGGCGACGAGCTCGGCCGCACCCAGCAGGGCAACAACAACGCCTACTGCCAGGACAACGAGATCTCCTGGGTCGACTGGGAGCTGGACGAGGACTCCCAGGCGCTGATCGAGTTCACCCGGGCGGTGATCGCCCTGCGGCGCGACCACCCGGTGTTACGGCGGCGCAAGTTCTTCCAGGGCCAGGCCATCCACGGCTCGGCAGTCAAGGACATCGGCTGGTTCACCCCCGACGGCCATGAGATGGACGAGACCCACTGGCGGGCCGCGGACATCTCCACCCTGGGGGTGTTCCTCAACGGCGAGGAGCTGCCCGACCGGGGGCCGCGGGGCCAGCCCATGGTCGACGCCAGCTTCCTGCTGCTGCTCAACGGCGGCACCGAGCCGGCCCTGTTCACCCTCCCGGGCGACCCCTGGGCCAAGGAGTACGAGCTGGTCGCCGACACCGGCCTGGCTTACGTCCGTCCCCCAGGGGCCGACGCCCCCAGCTACCTGGCCGGCGAGGAGCTTTCGATGACATCACGCAGCTTGGCAGTCCTGCGCAGGCGGGCATGAGGCGGGTCCGGGGGGTCGCCGCCGCCGCGACTGTGGTCCTGGTCGCCCTGATCCTCACCGGGTGCGGGGGCGGGGAGGCGCCGCCGACCACACCGACCATCCCGCCGCCGTCGACCTCGGGCGGCGGGGGCGCGCGGGACCCCGGGGTCGAGGTCCAGCCCCAGGCGTTTCCCGCGGGCGGTGGGTCGGGGATCGTCGCCTCCAGGCGGTATCCGGGGGTGCTGTGGGCGATCCGCGACCGCGGCGCCAAGGACCAGCCCGGCCGGCCCCGGAACGCGCTCTACGCCTACAAGGTGACCGGCGGGCGGGTCGCCAGGATCGGCGGGGCCGCCTTCAAGGTCGTGCGCCTGCCCGTCCCGGCCCGCGACTCGGAGGACATCGCCCGCGACGACGACGGCAACCTCTGGATCGGCGACATCGGCAACAACGAGTGCGACCGCGACGACACCGCCCTGCTCAAGGTCCGCGAGCCCAACCCGAGGCAGACCCATCCGGCCAAGCTGCTGGCCACCTACCGCTACAGGTTCCCCGACGCGCCCCCCGGCTGCGCCGGGCGCAACGCCGAGGCGCTGTTCCTGGTCGACGACGTGCCGTACCTGATCGACAAGGCCGAGGAGTCGACCCTGTACCGGTTCCCGCGGCTGGACCCGAAGAGCACCGTGACCCTGGAGAAGGTCGGGGTGCTGGCCGGCGAGCTGGCCAACCTGTCGGGCGCCGACCTGTCGGCCGACCGGTCCCGGCTGGCCGTCGACACCCACACCACCCTGTACATCTACCAGGCCGGCGACCCCTCGGCCGGCGGGGCCACGCTGGTCGCCGACCTGATCGCCCGCCCCCCGGCCTGGACGGTCCAGCTCGGCGGCCAGGGCAGCGGCGGGGGCGTGACCAACGTCGAGGGCGTCGCGTTCGCCTGGGACAGCCACGACCTCAACCTGCTGGCCGAGAACCGCGACGTCTACCTCGTGCCCGCCGCCGTCTACGAGCGCTAGAACGGCGAGCGGTGTTCTAAGGACCGGCTGCCGCCGGCTCCAGAGGTGCATGGCGAGGCCAGGGGCGGAGGGTCTCGAGCTGGCGGGCCACCGACAGCAGCAGGGCCTCGCCACCGGGGGCGGCGGCCAGCTGGACCCCCAGGGGCAGGCCGTCGTCGGTGGTGCCGGCCGGTACCGAGGCGGCCGGGAAGCCGACCAGGTTGAACTGCGGCGGGAACGGCATGTAGGCGGTCAGGCCGAGCAGGGTCCCGGCCAGCCCCTTGCCCCGGTAGTCGCCGACCCGCAAGGGCGGCTGGGCCAGGGTCGGGCTGAGCAGCACGTCGTGATCGGCGAACCAGGCCTGGAAGCGCGCCAGGACCCGCCGGGGCGGACCGTCCGGGGCCGGCCGGGCCCGCCGGAGCAAGCGGCCGACCCGAGCCTCGGCCCGGGTCCGGGGCTCGAGGGCCTCCCAGGTCACGCGGTCGGCGTCCTCGGCGCAGCCGTAGAACACCCGCCGCAGGAAGGGGGCGGCGTCGCCGTTGCGCCAGGGCGGGTCGGCGGTCTCGACCCGGTGGCCGGCGCCGGCCAGCGCCTCGGCGGTGGCGTCCATGGCCGCCCGGACCCGCGGGTCGACCTTGACCCCGACCGCCCCCGGCTTGGCGCTGACCCCGATCCGCAGTGGCCGGGCGGGCGGCGCCACCGCCCGGTAGCGGTCCCCGCCGGCGAGCACGTCCAGGGCCAGCCCGAGGTCGGCCACGGTGGTGGCCAGGGGCCCGAACTCGCTCATCCGTGACCAGGTGGAGACGCCGGTCCGCGGGAACGGCACCACCCCGTACCCTGGCTTGAGGCCGACCAGCCCGCAGTTGGAGGCGGGCATGCGGATCGAGCCGCCGCCGTCGGCGGCCAGGGCGATCGGGACCATGGCCGCGGCCACCGCGGCCGCGCTGCCCCCCGAGGACCCGCCCGGGGTGTGGTCGAGGCTCCAGGGGTTGCGGGTGGTCCCGAAGGCCTCGCTCTCGGTGAACGGCCACAGGCACAGCTCGGGCACGTTGGTCTTGCCGACGAGCAGCCCCCCCGCCTCACGCAGCCGCCGGACCAGCTCGTCGTCGGCCGCGGCGGGCTCGGCGCTGGTCGCCGCCGAGCCGTTGCGGGTCGGGGTTCCGGCCAGGTCGACGTTGTCCTTGATGGCCACCGGCACCCCCGCCAGGGCCAGCCCGCCGAGGTCGCCCCGCGCCTCAAGGGCCCGCGCCTCGGCCCTGACCTCCTCGGCCCGCAGCAGCCGGAACGCTCCCAGGCGGCCGTCGAGGGCGGCGATCCGCTCCAGGTGCCGCTCCAGCACCTCGGTCGGGGACACCTGCCCGGACCGGACGGCGGCGGCGATACCGACCGCGGTCTCACCCACGTAGCGACCGTCCATGACGACCTCCCACCAGCTCCCGCTAGGCTGTCGTGTCGATGGCAGGCTATCAATCCACCTACCGGGTGCAGCTGTCGGCCGCATTTGGCTTCGCGGCCGCCCGGGCGGTCGTGCCGTATCTGGCCGACCTGGGCGTCTCCCACCTCTACGCTTCTCCCATCCTGCGGGCCAGGACCGGCTCGCCCCACGGCTACGACGTGGTCGACCCCACCCGGGTCTCCCCCGAGCTGGGCGGCGAGGGCGGCCTCCGCGAGCTGGTGGCCGCCCTCCGGTCCGCCGGCATGGGCCTGATCGTCGACCTGGTCCCCAACCACCTGACCACCTCGGGGGAGAACCCCTGGTGGGTCGAGACCCTCCGGGGCGGCCCGGACGCCGGCGCCGCCCGGGTGTTCGACATCGACTGGGAGGCCGGCGGGGGCAGGGTCCGCCTCCCGGTCCTGGGCGGCCCCCTGGACGAGGTGGCCGACCAGATCCGGGTCGCCGACGGCTGGGTCACCTACCACGAGCACCGCTTCCCCATGGCCCCCGGGACCGACCGCCTCGACCAGCAGCATTACGAGCTGGTCGACTGGCGCCGGGCCGCAGTCGACCTCAACTACCGCCGCTTCTTCACCGTCAACGAGCTCATCGGCGTCCGCCAGGAGGACCCCGAGGTCTACGACCTGACCCACGCCACGATCCTCCGGCTGGTCGCCGAGGGCCTGATCGACGGGATCCGGGTCGACCACGTCGACGGCCTCGCCGACCCGGCCGGCTACCTGGAGCGGCTGGCCGCCCAGGTCCCGTTCGTGGTCGTGGAGAAGATCCTCGAGGACGGCGAGCGCCTGCCCGGCTGGCCGATCGCCGGGACCACGGGCTACGAGTTCCTGGCCGTGGCCGACGGGGTCTTCGTCGACCAGTCGGCCGAGCCGGCGTTCGCCGTCGGGTACCGGGCCCTGACCAGCTCCGACCCCGACCCGGCCGCCCTGGCCGCCGCCTGCAAGCGCGAGCGCCTGGAGCGCGACTTCGGGGGCGAGGTCACCGGGGTCGCCCGCTTCCTGCCGGGCGCGTTCGAGGCGAACCGGGTCGCGGTGATCGCCCTGGCCGTCCACCTCCCGGTGTACCGGACCTACGTGCGGGGGTCGCGCGAGGAGGTGTCCGCGGCCGACCGGGCGGTGATCGGGGAGGCGGCCGCGGCCGCCCGCTCGGAGCTGGACCCGGACGCGGCGGCGGCGCTCGACCGGCTGGTGGCGGCGCTGCTGCTGGAGCGGCCGGCACCCGAGGTGGTGCGCCGGTTCCAGCAGCTGAGCGGCCCCGCCATGGCCAAGGGGGTCGAGGACACGGCCCTGTACCGCGACACGCGCCTGGTCGCCCGCAACGAGGTCGGCGGCAACCTGGCCCGCTTCGGCCGCCCCGTCGCCGAGCTCCACCAGGCCAACGCCGAGCGTGAGGCCCGCTGGCCCAGGAGCCTGCTCGCCACCTCCACCCACGACACCAAGCGCGGCGAGGACGTCCGCGCCCGCCTGGCCGTCCTCAGCGAGCGCCCCGGCCGCTGGTGGCCTCTGGCCGACCGCTGGACCACCCGCCTCGCTGTCGGCGTCGATCCGGCCGACGCCCTGCTCCTGTGGCAGACCATGGCCGGCGCCTGGCCCCTGGAGCAGGATCGCTGCCAGGCGTACATGGAGAAGGCAGCTCGAGAGGCCGGCCTCCGCACCACCTGGACCGACCCCGATCCCGCCTACGAGCGAGCGCTGGCCGCCCTGGTCGGCCGTGCCTATGCCAACGCGCTGTTCCGCTGGGAGCTGGAGGACCTGGTCGCCGAGCTCGCCCCCGCCGGCCGGGTCAAGGCGGCCGGCCTGACCCTCCTCCGCCTCACCAGCCCCGGCGTCCCCGACACCTACCAGGGTACCGAGACCGAGCGGCTGGTCCTGGTCGACCCCGACAACCGCGGGCGGGTTCGCTTCGCGGGCGACGGCTCCCTCAAGTTCCGGGTCACCCGCACCACCCTCCGCCTGCGCCGCGACCACCCGGAGCTGTTCACCGGCTACCGCCCCCTGACGGCCCCCGACCACCTGGTCGCCTTCACCCGCGCCGACGACCGCCTCGCCGTGGTCGTCACCCGCCTCACCACGGCCTCCCCACCGGACGGCCCCCCGATCGACCTCCCCCCCGGCCGCTGGCACGACCTCCTCTCCGGCACCCCTCACCCCGGCGGCCCCACCCCCTCAGGCGATCTCCTCGCCGCCGAGCCCCACGCCCTCCTGGTCCGCACCTGAGCCGAACCGGGGGGCTGTGGACAACCGCCGCCGCGAGCCATCGGCAAGGCGTAGGGTCAGCCCATGACCGCACAGGACGTGGCCCGTCGCTTGCCGGAGATCCCAGTGGTCCGGGACCGATCCCGGGCGCTCGCCATGCTGGACGCGATCCTCTGTCCCGAATGGCAGTACCGCTACTACTCCTTCAACGCCTCCTGGGGACCGGCGCAGGAGCTAGCATCGATGCGCAACGGGTGTGGGGACGAGTACGCCATCGTGTTCTCGCCGGCTGGCGCCTGGGTCCGGGTCTTCGATCACGAGTCGGCGATGAGCCCATGGGGCCTGGAGTCGGGCCGGCCCTGGCCCGGCGTGCTCGACACCGTCCCCGCCGTGTTCCAGGCTTGCGTCCACGAGCCGGCCTTCACCATGGACGGGGTCCCGATGGCGAGCGCCTGCCTGTGGCGCCAGACCACCGATGACCGCTGGCATACCGGCGCGATCAGCTTCCCGGCCGGCCAGCAGGACCCAGACGGCAGCGAGTGGCTGCTGGAGCTGCTACTGGACGACGCGCCAGCGGCGTATCGACGGTTCGCCGAGGACTACTACGAGCTCGGGTCGCTGCGCCTGGCGGCCGTCCAAGAGGTGTATGCGCTGCGGTCGTTGACCCAGCCGATGGTCACCGCTCTCAACGACCAGCTCTCGGTGGCGGACCTGGCCGACGACATCGCCGAGATCGGCTATCCGACGGCGCAACCGTCATGACCTTCGAACTGGTCCCGCTGGGGCCGTTCTCGCTGGCGGCGAGCGCGGCCTTCCTCGAGGGGTTCTCGCCGGCCGCGTACCGGGGGGCGGAGGCGGGGCACCTGCATCTGGCGTTCGTGCCGGACGGTGAGGCGGCGGCGGGCGGGGTGTGCCTGCGCCAGCCCGACGGGGTGGTGGTGGGGGAGGTGTTCGGGGACGCCGATCCCGAGGCGGTGCGGGACCAGGCGGCGCGGATCCTGTCGCTGGACGTCGACGGGAGCGGGTTCCCCGAGGTCGGGCGGCGGGACTCGGTGGTCGGCGGGCTGCAGGCGCGCTGGCCGGGGCTGCGGCCGGTCGGGTTCTTCTCGCCGTACGAGGCGGCGGCGTGGGCCCTGATCGGGCACCGGATCCAGATCGTGCAGGCGGCCCGGATCAAGCAGCGCATGGCCGACGAGCTGGGCGAGGTGGTCGACATCCACGGCGACAGGCGCCACGCCTTCCCTGGGCCGGCCCGGCTGGCAGAGCTGGAGGGGTTCGGCGGGCTGTCCGCGCGCAAGGTCGAGAACCTCGGCGCGCTGGCCGCGGAGGCGATGGAGGGCCGGCTGGACGGGGCCCGGCTGCGGGCGCTCCCCAGGGAGCAGGCCCTCAAGGAGCTGAAGCAGCTCCCTGGGATCGGGAACTTCTCCGCCGAGCTGGTCCTGCTGCGCGGGGCCGCCGACCCCGACCACCTGCCCCTCCACGAGCCCCGCCTGTGCCGCGGGGCCGCGATCGCCTACGGCCTCGACGAGCCCCCCGGCCGCGAATGGCTGGAGGAGCGCGCCGAGGCCTGGCGCCCCTACCGCACCTGGGTCGTCCTCCTGCTCCGGGTGCTCCTCGAAGCCGAGACCGGCGACATCGGCGGCACTCGCAACGTCGGCGGCACCCGCAACCTCGGCGGCTGATCCGGCCCAACGTCGGCGGCTGATCCGGCCCCTGGGTCGCCCCGCCCGAGGCCGGGTCTCGTGCCTCGGCGACCTGGGCGGCCGGTCAGGCCCAGGCGACCAGGCCGAGCTCGGGGGCGCTGACCAGGCCGACGTGGCGGGGAACGACGCGGACGGTGTAGCCGAAGGCGCCGGGGGTGGCGAGGGGGACCTCGCCTTCGAAGGTCCAGCCGTCGGGGGTGCGCTGGCCGGCCTGCTTGAGCGTGGTCAGCTCGACCTGCGGGAGCTCGTCGGCGTCGTCGACCCGGCCGTAGGCGACCTGGACCTCGACCTCGTCGGGGCCGAGGTCGCCGAGCTCGACGAAGGCGCGGACGGTGAAGCGGGCCCCCAGCAGGCGCTCCTTGACCCCGTTCTCGACCCGGCGGACCGACACCCCCGGCCAGGCGGCGGCGGCGTGGCGCTTCCAGGCGGCCAGCTCCCGGGAGGCGGCGAAGTCGTCGCCGGCCAGGCGGCGCGAGGTCGCGGCCGCGGGCAGGTAGTAGCCCTCGGTGTAGTCGCGGACCATGCGGCTGGCCAGGATGGCCGGGCCGAGCGAGACCAGGTTGTGCTTGATCATCGCGATCCAGCCCCTGGGCAGCCCGTCCTGGCGGTCGTAGAACAGCGGCAGGACCTCGTGCTCGAGCAGGTCGTAGATGGAGGCGGCCTCGAGCTGGTCGCGGCGGCCGGGCTCGATGGTCGGGTCGTCGGCCGAGGGAATGGCCCAGCCGTTCTGGCCGTCGTAGAGCTCGTCCCACCAGCCGTCGCGGATCGACAAGTTGAGGCAGCCGTTGAGGGCGGCCTTCATCCCGCTGGTCCCGCACGCCTCGTACGGCCGCAGGGGGTTGTTGAGCCAGACGTCGGACCCGGCGACCAGGGTCCGGGCCATGGCCATGTCGTAGTCGGGCAGGAACGCCACCCGGTGCCGGACCTTGGCCTGGGCGGCGAAGCGGGCGAAGTCGGCGATCAGCGACTTGCCACCCTCGTCGGCCGGGTGCGCCTTGCCGGCGATCAGCAGCTGGATGGGGCGCTCGGAGTCGAGCAGCAGCCTGGTCAGCCGCTCCTCGTCCTCCAGCAGCAGGGTGAGGCGCTTGTAGGAGGGGACCCGGCGGGCGAACCCGACGGTCAGCACCTCGGGGTCGAAGGCGCGGTCGATCCAGCCGAGCTGGCCCTCGCTGGAGCCCCTGGCCAGCCAGGCCCGCTTCAGCCGGGTGCGGACGTCCTCGACCAGCCGCTCGCGGGCGATCCGGCGCAGGTTCCAGACTTCCTCGTCCGGGGTGTCGGCCAGCGGCTCCCAGGTCCTGGCCGAGACCCGGAAGTCGTCCCCGACCCGGTCCTCGAACAGCTGGGGGAACTCGCGGGTG
>Ga0081539_10001199_pt1 | contig 46742 bp, 43 predicted proteins | sample TabmetS4T2R2_FD_71023 | JGI IMG/M metagenome (GOLD analysis project Ga0081539, IMG submission 71023) | Tabebuia heterophylla rhizosphere microbial communities from the University of Puerto Rico - S4T2R2 | ecosystem: Host-associated > Plants > Roots > Rhizosphere ... | reverse complement strand
TCGCCTCGCCTTCGGCTGCGGCTCGCACTCTCAGCTCCATTACAGGCTCGCCTCGCCTTCGGCTGCGGCTCGCACTCTCAGCTCCATTACAGGCTCGCCTCGCCTTCGGCTGCGGCTCGCACTACCGTAGCTTCAGCGTGGTGAGCGCCAGCAGCGCGAGCGCGACGGAGACGATCCAGAAGCGCACCACGATCTTGGGCTCCGACCAGCCCGTCAGCTCGTAATGGTGGTGTAAGGGCGCCATCCGAAAGATGCGCCGCCCCGTGAGCTTGAATGACGCCACCTGCAGGATGACCGAGACCGCTTCCACCACGTAGATGCCCCCGATCAGCGGGAGCAGCAGCTCGGCCTTGGTGAGCACCGCGAGCGTGCCGATCGCGGCGCCCAGCGCCAGCGAGCCGGCATCGCCCATGAAGACCTCGGCCGGATGACAGTTGAACCAGAGAAAGCCGATGGCGGCGCCGATCAGCGCGCCGCAGAAGACCGACAGCTCGCCCGCGCCGCGCACGTTGAGGATCTTCAGGTAGTCGGCCGCCCGGAAGTTGCCCGTGAGGTACGCGATCACCCCGAACGCCGCCCCGGCCATCACGATGGGACCGATCGCCAGCCCGTCGAGCCCATCGGTGAGGTTCACCGCATTCGAGGCGCCGATGATGACCAGCATCGCGAAGAAGAACCACGCGGCGCCGAGGTGCACCAGCCAGCCCTTGAAGAACGGAATCGCCAGCACCGGCTGCCACACGTCGGGTGGCTGCCAGTAGACGATCTGCAGCACGGCCAGCGCCAGGATCACCTGCGCGGCGAGCTTGCCGCGCGCGGGAATCCCGCGCTTGGTGCGCACCTTCGTCCAGTCGTCCCACATCCCGATGAGCCCGTATCCCGCGACGGCGAACATCGCCACCCACACGTAGCGGTTCGAGAGGTTCGCCCACAGGAACGTCGAGCCGAGGATCGCGCACAGAATGATGACGCCGCCCATCGTCGGCGTGCCCTTCTTGCTGCTGCGATGGTGCTCCGGCGTGTCCTCGCGCAGGGTCTCCGCGCCGTGCTGCATGAGCCGCAGTCGGCGGATCAGCGACGGGCCGACGATCAGCGAGATCACCAGCGCGGAGATGAGCGCCATGAACGAGCGGAACGTCAGGTAGCGAAAGACGTTGAAGACGATGTGGTCCTTCGCCAGCGGGACGAGCAGGTAGTAAAGCATCCGCCATCCTCATCCGGAGGACCGATCGGTCCGGGCCAAACGCGCGACGAGCGCGTCCACTACGCGCTCCATCCGCATGCCCCGCGAGCCTTTGACGAGCACCACGTCGCCCGGCGCCAGGCGCTTGAGCAGGTGTGCGACCGTGTCTTCGAACGTCGCCGCGTGATGGGCGTCGGCCAACCCGGCGGCGCGCGCCGCCTCGACGGCCATCGCGGCGGCGCGTCCCACCCCTACGAACTCGTCCGCGGGCAGCGCGGCGACGAGCCGCCCCACCTCGCGGTGCGCGGCGTCGCTCAGCGTCCCGAGCTCGAGCATGTCGCCGAGCACGACGACGGCGCGCCGGCCGGCACGCCGCGCGGCCAGCGTCTCCAGGGCGGCGCGCACCGACGCGGGGCTGGCGTTGTACGTGTCGTCGAGGATCGTCACCTCGCCCGCGCGCTTCCAGACACCGCGGCCGCCCACCGGCCGCGCGGCGGCGAGCCCGCGCGCGATGTCCTCGAGCGGCAGCTCGAGCGCGACGCCGACCGCCGCCGCGGCCAGCGCGTTGGCGACGTTGTGCCGGCCGGCGAAGGCCACGCTGACCGGCTGCTGTCGCCCCGCCGTCTCGAGCGTGAACGCGAAGCCCTCGTCGGTGTCCGTCGGCTCGCCGACGATGCGCACCGTCGCGCCGGCCGCGCGGCCGAACGTGACGACGCGGCCCTTCGCGTCGCGCGCCATCGACGCAACACGCGGGTCGTCGGCGTTGAGCACGGCGATGCCGGTCGGCGACAGCGCGCGCACGAGCGCGGCCTTTTCCTCGCGCACGCCGTCGATGCTGCCGAGGAACTCCGTGTGCACGGCCGCCACCATCGTCACCACGCCGATGGTCGGCCGCGCGATCGCCGACAGCGTCGCGATCTCGCCCGCCTGGTTGGTGCCGATCTCCACCACCGCCGCTCCGTGCTCGGGGCCCAGGCGCAGCAGCGTGAGCGGGAGCCCCCACTGGTTGTTGAACGACGAGGCGGGCTTGAGCACGTCCCAGCGCGTGGCGAGCACGGCGGCCGTCAGCTCCTTCACCGTCGTCTTGCCGATCGAGCCGGTGATGCCGACCACGGGCACCGCGAAGCGCGAGCGGTGCCAGGCCGCGAGGCGACCGAGCGATCGCGTGGTGTCCTCGACGAGGACCAGCGGCACGTTGGCCGGCGGCTCGTCGGGCAGCGTGTGGACCACCACGCACGCGGCACCGCGCGCCGCCGCGTCCGCCAGGAACGCGTGGCCGTCGAGCCGGTGCCCGACGATCGCGAAGAAGGCCTCGCCGACCTGGAGCGTGCGCGAGTCGATCGACACGCCGGCCACGGGGACGCCGAGGTCGCCGCTCACCAGCGCGCCCTCGGTGGCGCGCACGAGCTCCTGAATGCTGAACGCCGCCATACGCCTCCCTATCGCGCCTTCTCCGACAGGAGCCGTCGCGCGACGTCGCGGTCGTCGAACGGCAGCACCTCGCTCCCCACGATCTGGTACGTCTCGTGGCCCTTGCCGGCGATGACGACCGTGTCGCCGGCCTTCGCCCAGGCCAGCGCTGCCCGAATCGCATCGCGCCGCTCCGGCTGCGGCACATCACCGTGTGCCCGCACGCGCGCGGCGCCGGCCGCCACCTCGGCGACGATCGCGTCGGGATCTTCCGAGCGCGGATTGTCCGAGGTGATCCACGAGTGATCCGCCAGCCGCGCGGCGATCGCGCCCATGATCGGCCGCTTCGTCCGATCGCGGTCGCCGCCGCAGCCGAACACGACGCCGAGCCGCCCGGTGGTGATCTTGCGCGCCGTCGTCAGCACGCGCTCGAGCGCATCGGGGGTATGCGCGTAATCCACGACGACGAGAAACGGTTGGCCCACCCGCACCTGCTCGAAGCGACCCGGCACGGTTTGCACGCCGCCGAGCGCATGCGCGACGGCGTCGGGGGCGAGTCCGAGCGCCAGGCCGACGCCGATCGCCGCCAGGAGGTTCATCACGTTGTGCTCGCCGATCAGCGGCGAGATCAGCGAAAGCCGACCCGCGGGCGTTGCCACCTGCATGTGCACGCCGTCGAGCGTCGACGTCCACTCGGTGGCGCGCACGCGGTTGTCCGCCCCCAGGCCGAAGGTCAGCGTCTCGAGGCCGAGCCCGGCGACCATGCGCGCGCCGAAGGGATCGTCGCCATTCACCACGGCCACGCGTCGCGGCTTGGGCGAGGCCGCCAGCAGCTCGAAGAGGCGCCGCTTGGCGCGGCCGTACTCGTCGAGCGTGCCGTGGAAATCGAGATGGTCCTGGGTGAGATTGGTGAACACGCCGACGTCGAACGCGAGCGCGTCCACCCGCGACAGCGCGAGCGCGTGCGACGACACCTCCATCGCCACGCCGCGCACGCCGCGCTCCCGCATGGCCGCGAGCATCGACTCGATCTCGAGGGCCTCCGGCGTCGTCTGACCGGCCGGCCGGATCTCGTCGCCCACGACGTACTGGATCGTGCCGAGAATGCCGGTCGCGCCACCGCGCGCGCGCAACAGCGCGTCGACCAGGTACGACGTCGTCGTCTTGCCGTTGGTGCCGGTGATCCCGACCAGCGTGAGCGCGCGCGAGGGATGGTTCCAGTACGCGCCGGCGAGCGCGGCGAGCGCACGCCGCGCCGAGGGCACGAGCACCTGCGCCACGTTGACGCCGCTCAACGCCTCGCCCTCGGTGACGACCAGCGCCGCCCCGCGGCCGACGGCCTCGGGAACGAAGCGCCGCGCGTCCTGCTTGAACCCGGGCACTGCGACGAAGGCATCGCCACGCTCGACGCGCCGCGAATCGGCGGCGAGACCGGTGACCGCGCGGGGCGGGGTGCCGACGACCCGCTTGTCGCTCAGTGCCTCGAGCAGCACGCTCACGGACACCTCGTGGGGCATGTCAACGCACGACCCCGGCGCGTGCGCCGCTCGCGGCCAGCGTCAGCCGCACGACGGCGTCTTGCTCGACATGCTCGCCCGGCGCGGGCGATTGCTGCGCGACGCGGCCGTGTCCCTCGAGCTCGACGCGCAGGCCGAGCGGCGTGAGCATCGCCAGGGCCTCGCGCAGCGTGCGCCCCGAGACGTCGGGCATCACGCCGGTGGCGGCTTCGGCGGTGGACACGAGCCTCACGCGGGCGGCCGGGGCGGTTTCCGCGCCCGGTCCGGTCACGATCTGGATCGGCGCCTCGTCGCTCGGCGCGACGTCGAGGTAGCGCAATGCCGGCCCCGCGATGGCGGAGAAGATCGGCGCCGCCGCCTCGCTGCCCCACTTCTCGTTTTTCGGCTCGTCCAGCAGCACGAGCATCACCAGTCGCGGCGACTCGGCGGGAACGAAGCCGACGAACGACAGGACGCCGGGCGCGCGGGAGTAGCGGCGGGTGTTCGGATCCATCTTCTGCGCGGTGCCGGTCTTGCCGCCCACCGCGTAGCCGGGCACGGCCGCCAGGTGGCCGGTGCCGTGCTCGACCACCTGGACCAGGATCTGGCTCAGCGTGCGCGCGGTCTCGGCGGAGATCACCTGGCGCACCATGCGCGGCTCGATGCGCCGCACCTCGTGCCCGTCGGCGTCGAACTCCGCCTTCACGAGTCGCGGCTGCATGAGCGTGCCGCCGTTCGCGACGGCGCCGAACGCGGCCAGGATCTGCATCGCGGTGACCGACACCTCCTGACCGATCGACATCGTCGGCAGGGACAGCGGCGACCAGCGCTGCGGATCGCGCAGCACGCCGCGGCTCTCGCCCGGCAGCCCGACGCCCGTGGACGCGCCGAAACCGAAGGCGGTCATGTAGTGGTGATACCGGTCGCGACCGAGTGCGAGACCGACCTTCATCGAGCCGACGTTCGAGGAGTTCTGCAGCACCTCGGTGAACGAGAGCCAGCCGAACTTCTTCCAGTCGTGGATCGTGGTCTTCGCGATCGTGAGCTTGCCGTTCTCCGCCCAGATGCGCTCGTCGGGCCGAACGACGCCCTCTTCGAGGGCGGCGGCGGCCAGGATGACCTTGAAGGTGGAGCCGGGCTCGAACGGGTCCGTCACCGCCCGGTTGCGCCAGACCTCGCGCGACGCCACGTTCAGGTACGCATTGGGATTGAACGTCGGGCGCAGTGCCAAGGCGAGAATGTCACCCGTGCGCGGGTCCATCGCCACGGCCATCGCGCCCTTCGCCTGCGTGCGCCGATATGCGGCGTCGATCTCGCGCTCGGCCAGGTATTGAATCGTGCGATCGAGGGTCAGCATCACGCCGCGCCCCGGCGCCGGCGGCGTGAGCACGCGCTGCGTGACCACCTCGCGGCCAAGCGCGTCGCGCCCCACGATCGCGCGGCCGGGCAGGCCGGCCAGCGCATCGTTCCACGCGCGCTCCACGCCCTCGAGCCCGCCGTCGGCGCCCTCGAAGCCGAGCACGTGCGCGGCGAGCTCGCGATTCGGATAGAGGCGCAGCGGCTCGTCGAGGAAGCCGAGCCCCGGCTCGCCGAGTGCGCGCACGCGCGCGGCCACGTCGGGCGACAGCTTGCGGCGCAGCCAGACGAAGCCCTTGCCGGAGGTCAGCTGCTCGTGCAGCTCGCGCTCCGGCATTTCGATGATCGGCGCCAGCGCGGCGGCCACACGCACGGGATCGCCGAGGGCGCGCGGCTGCGCGAACAGCGACTCCGCGGGCGTGGACGTCGCCAGCGACGCGCCATGGCGGTCGACGATCGCGCCGCGCGCGCCGTACAGCGTGACCGTGCGGGAGTACTGCCGTTCGGCCATCGCCGCGAGCTCGGATTGCTTGACGATCATCAGCCACCCGAGCCGGCCCGCGAGGCCGGCGAATGCCACCGCAAGGATCGCCGCGAGGATCAGGGTCCGCGTTCGGAGCGCGGTGCCGCTCACGGGGTGCGTCGAATCTCCTGAACCGCCGCCTCGATGCGGTTCCTCTGTGCGGCGCCGAGGCCGGTGGTGCCGGTGACGTACTCGCGGGCCAGACGCACCTGGTCGCGCGCGGGCGACGTCAGCCCGAGCTGGCGCGCGCGCTGATCCACGCGCACCGGCGAGCGCAGCGTCGCCACCTCGATCTCGAGCTGGCGAATCAGCGTCTCCGTGCGCGTGCGCTCGGCGCGCAGCGCATCCAGCCGATAGGCGAGCTGCACCTGCTGCACGCGCAGGCCCACGACGAGCAGGGCGCCGACGACGAGCACGGCCGAAATGGCCAGGGCGGCTGCGAACGAGCGCCGCACCTTTGGATCGGGTTCGCGATGGAGTCTCTGGTGCTTGATCACGACGTCCGCTCCAGCACGCGTAGCTTGGCGCTCCGGGCGCGGGGATTGGCCCGCACCTCGTCGTCCCCGGGCGTCAGGGGTGACGGCTCCAGCTCCGCAAAATTCGCGGCAGCGAGCGCACGGAACGCCTGCTTCACGATGCGGTCTTCGCCCGAATGGAAGGAGATGATGCCCAGCCGCCCCCCGAGGGCGAGCAGGTCCGGGGCCTCCTGGAGCGTCTGGCGGAGCGCTCCGAGTTCGTCGTTCACCGCGATGCGCAGCGCCTGAAACGTGCGCGTGGCGACGTGCGTGCGCTTGGGCCACGCGGCACGCGGCACGGCGGCGCGGACGGCGGCGACCAGGTCGCCGGTCGTCCGCAACGGACGGCGCCGCACGATGGCGCGCGCGATGCGCCGCGCGAAGCGCTCGCCACCGTGCTCGAACAGCACGCCCGCCAGCTCCGACTCTTCCGCGTGGTTCACGAGGTCCGCCGCGGTGCGGTCGTGTGCGGGATCGAGCCGCATATCGAGTGGCTCGTCGTTCTGAAAGCTGAAGCCGCGGCCGGACTCCTCGAGCTGATACGAAGACACGCCGAGGTCGAGCAGCACCGCGCGCGCCTCGGCGACGCCGTGCGTGGCGGCCACGCGGGCGACGTCACGGAAGCTGGCCCGCGCCAGCACGACGCGCTCGCCGAACGCCGCAAGACGCGCGCGCGAGCGCGCGAGCGCCTCGGGATCCACGTCGAGGCCGAGCAGATGCACGTCATCGCCGCTCGACCTCAGCACCGCTTCGGCGTGGCCGCCCATTCCCACCGTCCCGTCGATCACCCAGCCCTCGCGGCGCGGTCGCAGCACAAACGCGACCTCGTCGACGAGGACGGGAACGTGAACCGCTAGACTCCGAGCGCCGAGAGCTTCTCGTAGAGCGAGGGCAGCTTCGGCTGGCCCGTGCGCTCGTACTCCTCGAAGCGTGCGCGATCCCACACCTCGAACTTGTCCAGCCCGCCGCCGACGATCAGCACGTTCTTGTCGAGGGCCGCGTCACGCCGCGCATCGGGGGCAATCAGCATTCGACCCGCTGCATCTAGCGTTACATCTTTTGCACGTGACACGTAAAGGCGGCTGATCTCCCGGACCTCGCTGTTGAAGCGCGACTGCTCTCGCAGCTTGGCCTCCATCCGCTCCCACTCGGCCAGGGGGTACACCTCCAGGCACTCCCCATCCGGGACCATGACGAGGTCCCCCCCTTCGTAGCGGCCGAGCACCTCCCGGAACCTCGCCGGGATGCTCACCCGCCCCTTGGCGTCCACAGTCGCCGGGTAACGTCCCCTGAACATTGACTTTCGGGCCTTGGGACCCACTTCGTCCCACTTTGACCCACCTTCTTGGCGAATCTACAGTCGGCGTTCATGGCGTGTCAAGCGAAAACCACACGATTTTTTAGGGAAATAGGCTACCCATGCGTTTGGCGGACGGATGGGGCAGTGTTCCCACCGTTCCCACGGCAGATGGTGGAAATCGCTCGGAGAGGACCGAACGGCGAGCGAGTGGGACCTGCGAGCGAGCTAGCGGGGCTGGTAGTACTTCAGCGCTTCTGGGAGCCAGGCTTCGATCTGGGCGATCCGGGTCTGTGGCAGTGGGTGCGTCGAGAGGAATTCGGGTTGCTTGGTCCCCCCCTGCGACGCCATCCGGACCCAGAGGTCACGGGCGGCCTGCGGATGGTAGCCGGCCTTCGCCATGTAGATGAGGCCCAGGTGATCGGCCTCGGATTCCTGGCCGCGGCTCCAGGGCAGCAGGAGGCCGACCGTCGCGCCCGCGCCCAGGCCGGCGGCAATCAACTGCGTCGTGCCCGGATCGCCGCGCGAGAGCGCGGCCTGCGTGGCGACGAGCCCTCCCTGCACCGCGAGCTGCTGGCTGATGCGCTCGCCGCCGTGGCGCGCGATGGCGTGAGCCACCTCGTGCCCCAGGACGGCCGCGAGCCCCGCATCGTCCTGCGTGACCGGTAGGATTCCCGTGTAGACCGCGACCTTGCCGCCGGGCAGGCAGAACGCATTCACCTGCTTGTCTTCGAGAACCGTGAACTCCCACTTGTAATCGGTGCGGCCGGTGGCCTCAGCGATGCGCGTGCCGACGCGGCGCACCTGCGCATTCTGTTCCGGGTTCTGTGAGACGCGGCCCTTCTTGAGGATGTCCTGGTAGGACGTGAGCCCCATCTGCAACTCCGTGCCCTCGGGGATGAGCAGGAGCTGGGAGCGATTCGTGTACGGCACCGTCTGACACGCGACGGGGCCGAGCAGTGCTACGACGATCAGCGGTCGTGCGAGTACGCGCACGGCGCGTATTCTAGCCGAGACCGCGCTCAGCGTCCTCCCATCTCAGCGGGCCGCCTCGCGCATGATCCGCGCGAGTGAGGGGCGTGCGGCCACGGCTCGGGCCTCGAGATCGGCCATGCACAGAAATGGGCAGCGCGCCTCGGATGCGGCGGCGTCGCCCGCCAGGCGCAATGCGCGCGGTGACGGCCCGACGGAGACGAAGACGTGCAGCGTGCGACCATCGCGGACGCAGTCGCCGATCACGTCCGGTGGCGTCTCGAGCGTCGGCGCGTCGGGCGCGGGAGAGATCACCACGGATCGGATCGTCCGGGCTCGCGCGAACCACGGCAGCTCGCCGAGGGGATCGAAGCCGATGGGCAGCGGCGTGTCCAACTCCACCAGGTAGCGCAGCAGCCCGAAGTACCCCGGCAGCGCGCGCGCGAGGCGTCCTTCGAGCACGGGGAGCGCGAGATCGAACGTACTCGGGCTGATGATTCGTAGGCCGACGGCACGTCCGACGGCCGCCACTGCGCTGCGCGGAGGAGGCACGTTCATCGGGCGACCCGCCCCAAACGCAAAGTCCGCGCCGGGCCGCCGCGTGATCCAAGTGTATAGAAACGCTGACGCTGCCGGGCGCGGCCCGCCGAGGGTTGGCCCGTGGCTGTGCAGTCGCGCCCAGTAACGGGCCAATCACCGATTGCGCAGGCGCACGCGCGTGGTCAGGACCGTCGACGCGCTTGAGCGGATGACCGAGTAGTCGGGGCGGGTCACGAGCGCGATCTCGACGCTGCGCACGTCCCGCGGCGAGAACGTGGGCGCGCCGGCGGCATCGAAGTAGGTCAGCGTCAGGCGACCCACGCCGTTGATGATCGGCTGCAGGCCGCCGCCGGCATCGCGGCGCAGCACGCTGCCGACGAGCCGCCACGTGACCCGCTCGCCGTTCGCGGCGATCACGCCGTCGCCGTCGAGGTCCTGCTGCAGCACGATCGCGTCGGGCGCGGCGAGCGCGACCGCGTCGAAGCCGCGGCCGCCGCGACCGGCCACGCGGATCTCCGCGGCCAGCCGCGCCAGCGCGATGCGCGCGCTCTGCTGCGTTTCCGCGCGCGCGGCGCCGAACGCCCACGCGCGCTGGCCTTCGTCGAGCAGCGTGAAGGCGGCGGCCGCGGCCAGAGCGAAGATCACGAGCGCGACGAGCAGCTCGGCGAGACTCACGCGGGCAGCGTCGTCGCCGACGCCGCCCGCGTCAATGTCCAATGATCGAGACGCGCGCTACGAGGTCGCCTCCATCAGCATGCCGCGCAGGTGAAAGCCGACGGCGCCCGCGGCCGTCGCGGTGCCCGTCGGCGTCGTCGCGTCGGGCGCGTTCACGAGCTGCACGGTCTGCCCCGCGCCGAACTCGATGCCCGTCGTGAACGGCAACGATACCGTCGTGCGCGGCGCGACACAGAGCGGCCCGGTGATGCTCGAATCACTCTGGGTGACGGTGCCGACGACGCCGGGCGTTGTCGTGACCGGGGCGCCGGCGGTCGACGATCCATTCGTCGTGCCCGTCGTTGTCTCCGTGGTCGTGCCCCTGGTCGTGGTCCCCGTTTGCGGCGTCACCGTTGTCGGCGGTGTCGTCACCGCCGTCGATGGCGTCGTGATCGTCCTCGTCGTGGCAGCGCCGCCGGCGCGATTGATCGCCGCGCCGCACGTCGCCGCCGCGCCCGTGTTCGTCAGAAGCACGGCACGCGCGCAATGTGGGTGCCAGGGAGTTCCGGGGCTCAGCCGATAGGAGGTCGCTGCTGGCGCCACGGCCGCGCGCGCTCGAACGCCGCCGATGCGCGCAGGACGAGGCTATCCGCGAATCGCCGACCGACAATTTGCAAACCGATCGGCAGACGGTCTTTCGTATACCCGCACGGCACCGAGGCGGCCGGCTGGCCCGTGAGGTTGAACGCCGGGGTGAACGGAATCCAGCCGTAGAACGACACCGCACGGCCCGCGATAGCGCCCGGCGTGTCGAGTCCCACGCGAAATGGCGCGCACGCGATCGTGGGCGTCAGCAACAAATCGTACTTCTCGAAGAAGGCGCGCGGATGCTGCCACCAGTTCAGCCGGTCGAACCACGCTTGCACGTAGCGCGTGGGCGGATTCTTCAATGTGGCATCGATCAAGCGCTGCAGCCCCGGCTCGATGAGATCACGCTGGTCGAGGTACGGCGCCATGCGCGTAGCGATCCCGCCGCAAAAAATCTGCTCCCAGCACTCCATCATCGAGGGCCACTTCGGCTGGACTTCGTCGACGCGGCAGCCCAGCTCGCGGAACGCCTTGGCCGCGCGCGCGCACACCGCGCTGATCTCCGGATCCACCACCTCGGCGAATCCGAGGTCGTCGGTGTACGCCACACGCAGCCCCTTGAGATCGCCGCTGAGCGCGCGCGTATAGCGTTCGCCGCTGGCGGGGAGCGAGTAGGGATCACGCTCATCGGGGCCGGCGCAGATGTCCATCGTCAGCGCCGCATCCGCGACGGTGCGGGTCATCGGGCCGATGTGCGAGAGGCTCCAGGCGCCGCTTGGCGGGTGCAGCGGAATGCGCCCGTACGACGGCTTGAAGCCATAGATGCCCGCGCACGAGGCGGGAATGCGAATCGAGCCGCCGCCATCGGTGCCGACGTGCAGCGCGCCCAGCCCGGCCGCGACCGCCGCCGACGCGCCGCCGCTCGAGCCACCCGGCGTGCGATCGGGGTGCCACGGATTGCGCGTGGGACCGAACACCAGGTTGTGCGTCGCGCCGATCCAGCCGAAGGTCGGCGTGTTCGTCTTGCCGATCATGATGCCGCCGGCCGCGCGCAGGCGCTCGACCATCGGCGCGTCCTCGGTCGGCACGTTGTCACGGTAGATCGGCGTGCCGAACGTGGTGCGCACGTTCTTGGTGATGACGAGGTCCTTGACCCCGAACGGGACGCCGTGCAGCGGCCCAAGCGTGGCCCCGCGCTTGCCGACGGCGCGTTCGGCGGCCTTGGCCTCGCGACGCGCCTGGTCGGCGTTGATGAGCACGAACGCGTTGAGCCGCGGATTGACCTTGTCGATGCGCGTGAGCAGCGCGTCCACGATCTCGAGCGGAGAGATCTTGCGGCGCCGGATCAGCGCGACCTGCTCGGTGACGGACAGCCAGTTGGGATCGGTCTCAGCCATGTCGTGGCGCAAGATAGACGATCAGGGACGTGCGGCGCAACGCGAATGAGGGGGTTTGGGGGAAGCCGTAGGGGTCCCCCAATCTCATCTGGACCCCCGCAGCCGCGGGTCCAGCGTGTCCCGGAGCGCGTCGCCGAGCAGGTTGCTGCCGAACACGGCCAGGCTGATGGCGATGCCCGGAAACAGCACGAGATGCGGCGCTTTCTGCGCGTACTCCGCCGCGGAGACCGAGAGCATCCGGCCCCACGACGGGTACGGTTCCGGGACGCCCATACCCAGGAAGGACAGCGTCGCCTCGACGAGGATCGCGCTGCCGAGCTGCGCGGTGCACAGGACGATGAAGGGCCCCACGGTGTTCGGCAGGATGTGGCGGAACGCCGTGCGCAGATGCCGCACGCCGAGCGCGCGCGCGGCCTCGACGTACTGCATCTCGCGGATCGACAGCACGCTGGCGCGGATGACGCGCGCCGCGCGCGGAACGATCGGGATCGAGATCGCGATGATCACGTTGCGCACGGAGGGGCCCAGCGACGCCGACATGACGAGCGCGAGCACGAGCAGCGGCAGGCCTTGCAAGATGTCGAGCAGCCGTTGCGTGATGAGATCCGTCTTGCCGCCGGCGTACGCCGACAGCAGGCCGATGATGCCGCCCAGCACCGAGCCGAGCAGCGTGCTCCCGAGGCCGACGACCAGCGAGACCCAGGCGCCGTGTACGATGCGCGAGTAGATGTCGCGGCCGAGATGGTCGGTGCCGAGCCAGTGCTCGGCGCTCGGCCGGCCCAGCGTGTAGGACGCGTCGGTCGCGATCGGGTCGTGCGTTTGCAGCCACGGCGCCAGCAGCGCCGTCACGACCATGAGCAGCATGATGGCGCCGCCGGCAGCGCCGAGCGGCTTGCGGCGGATGAAGCGGCCGAGCTGCGTGCCCCACCCCGGCCGTGCCGGCGCGGTCACCACCACCAGGTCGACGGGGACGCCAACCGGGCTAGCCATAGCGCACGCGCGGATCGAGGACGCCGTACAGCATGTCGACGAACAGGTTCGACAAGATGACGACGATCGCGATGAACATCACGAGGTTCTGCACGATCGGGTAGTCGCGCCAGAGGATCGCCTGCACGAGGAAGCGCGCCACCCCCGGCAGGTTGAAGACGGTCTCGGTCACGACGAGGCCGCCGATCAAGAACGCGAACTCGATACCGATGACCGTGACCACGGGCAGGATCGCGTTCTTCAACGCGTGCCGCCAGATGACCACGCGACCCGCCTGGCCCTTGGCCCACGCCGTGCGGATGTAGTCCTCGCGCATCACCTCCAGCAGCGACGAGCGCGTGATGCGCATGATCAGCGCCGACGACCGGTAGCCGACGGCGAGCGCCGGCAGCATGAACTGGATCGCGTGCGCCTTGAAATTGTCGGTCGGCTTCACGTACGTCAGCGGCGGAATCCAGCCGAGCCAGGAGACCATGCCGAGGATGATCACCATGCCGAGCCAGAAGGACGGCATCGAGAGGCCCGCCAGGCTCAGCACGCGCAGGACGTAGTCGAGCGTGGAGTCCTGGCGCACGGCACTGATGACGCCGGTGGGCACGCCGAGCACGACGGCCACGATGATCGACAGCACGGCGAGCTCGATGGTGACCGGCACGAGCGGCCGGATCACGTCCCAGGCGGGGATGTCGTACCGGTACGACTTGCCGAGATCGCCCGTGAGGATCTGCCGGATCCAGTCGAGGTACTGGATCCAGTACGGCCGATCCATCCCGAGCTCCTTGAGGATCGCCTGCTTCTCCGACTCGTTCACGTAGCCGGCGGTCGAGAACAGGATGTCGACGATGTCGCCCGGCGCCAGTCGAAGCAGCGCGAAGATGACGATCGACATCCCGACGAGCGTCAGAACCGCGATGCCGAGGCGCTGGGCGACGTAGCTCTTCATGCCCCTACTTGTCCCGCCAGACCTCCTGCATGCGACCGAAGTTGTAGACGTTGTTCTGGGCGATCAGCCCCTTCACGTGCGGCCACAGGGTGAAGTAGTCGATACGCCAGGACAGGATCGGCCGCGCGGCGTCGTCTTCGAGCTTCTTCTGGATCGCGTAGACCTGCTGCAGGCGCTTCTTCTGATCGACCTCCTGCGACTGTTGATCGAACATCTTCTGCACCTGCTCGTTGCAGTAGTGCGTGTAGTTGCGCGGCGAGCCGCACGCGTAGTTCTCGTAGAAGTTGCCGTCGGGATCGTCGGCGCCGAGACCCGTGAGGTTCGCGCCGATCTGATACTCGCCTCGCACGGCCATGGCGTGCCACTGGGCCGTCTCGATCTGCTTGAGCGTGGACTCGATGCCGATCTGCTTCAGCTCGTTGATGACGAACGACGCCATGTCGACGTAAACGGGAATCGCGCGGGTCACCATTTCGACCTTCAACGGCTTGTCGGGGCCGTAGCCCGCCTCCGCCATCAGCTTCTTGGCCTTGGCCTTCTCGTCGGCGGCCTTGCCGTAGCCCGGCAGGGCCTCGAGCTCCTTTTCGCCGAGCCCCCAGAACGCGTGGGGCTTGGGCGCCATCGCCGCGCCGACGACCCCCCCGCCCTGATACACGGCCTGGATGAGCGCGCGCCGGTCGATGGCGTGGCTCACGGCGAGCCGCACCTTCAGGTTGTCGAACGGCGGCTTCTTGATGTTCATGATGATGTTGTTGTTCACGTTCTCGCTGACCGGTGTCACCACGAGCTGCGGCACCGCCTTCTTGAGCTGCTCGGACTGCGTCTTCGACGTCTCGCCGGGGAAGGGAATGTCGACGGCGCCCGACTGCAGGGCGGCCGTGCGCGTTCCGCGCTCGACGATGATGACGTACTTCAGCCCGTCCAGGTACGGCCGACCCTTGACGAAGTAGTCGGGATTCTTCACGTACTCGACGAACTCGCCCTTGCGCCACTCCTTGAGCTTGAACGGCCCGGTGCCGACGCAGCTCGTGCGATAGTTCGCCGGCGGAACGTGGGCGGCGTAGATCGGGCTGTACCCCGAGGCGAGCATCATCAAGATCGAGGGCTGCGGGCGCTTGAGGTGGAACACCACCGTGTTCGCGTCCGGCGTTTCGATCTTGTCGACGTTGGCGTACCAGTCCTTGCGCGGGTTGATGCGCAGCTTCGCGGGCGCGTCGGGCGCCTCGCGGATCATGTCGAACGTGTATTTCACGTCCTTGGACGTGAACGGCTGGCCGTCGTGCCATTTCACGCCTTTGCGCAGGAAGAAGACCAGATTGCGGTAGTTCTCCTGCCATGACCACTTCTCGGCGAGCTCGCCGACGATCGTGTCGAGCGACTCCACCTTCTTGGCCGGGTCATAGATCACGAGGTTGTTGAAGCACGGCATCGACGGCCACACCGTCGAGCTGGTTTGTGTCTCGTGAATCGCGAAGCCCTGGGGCAGATCTTCGCGCTGGGTGACGTTGAGTGTGCCGCCGCTCTTCGGCGTCTGGCTGATGGCCGGCGTTCCGAGCGCGACGACGAGGACGAGGCTGACGATGGCGAGTGATATCGATGCGCGCATGCGTGACATGCGTTTCCTCCTGAGTCGATTGGGGGCGCTGAAGTGGTGGCTGAGTCTACGTGAAAAGCAGAGCCCCCTCAACACTTCGCGGCGCCGAACGACGCCGCGCAGGCGGCACACGCCGTGCTCGAGGCGACGGAACCGCCGAACGCTTAGAGCAGGCGGAACAGCAGGTGCACGCCGTAGATCGCGCCGCCCGCGAGCCCGCCCACCACGGTGCCGTTGACGCGGATGTACTGCAGATCGTCGCCCGCGTGTTCCTCGATCAGGCGCACGACGCCCTCCGGGCCGAGGGCGCGCACGCCGTTGGCGATGAACTCCGCGATCCCGCCGTGGTGACGCAGCACGAGCTCCGACACGCGGTCCTTGAGCCAGCCGCCGACCTCGGCGCGGAGCGCGGCGTCGGTGAGGAGCGCCTGTCGGGCGCGCTCCAGCCGCTCGGCGATCCACGCCGCCGCCTCCGAGCGCGGCGCGGCGAGGTCGGCCAGCAACGTGCGCCGCAGCGAGCCCGCGAGATCGTCGAGCAGCGCCACCACCGCCGGCGTGGCGAGCAGCTCGTTCTTCGCCGCCTCGACGCGCGCGGCCAGCGCGCGGTCGGACGTCAGCCGCGTTTCCAGCTCGGCCACGATCTCGGTGACCCGCGCACGCAGCGGATGGTCCGGGTTCTTCGCGACCTCGCGGAGCCCCGAGTGCAGCGCGCTGACGATCCGGTCGCGGTCGAGCACGCCGAGCACCTCGGCGAGGCTGATGAACAGCCGCGGGTACACGCCGATCCGCGTCCGGTACCGCATCAGCACCTCGTCGATCACCTCGGCGACGGTCGCCCGCACCTCCGGACGCTCGAGCGCGTCGGCCAGTGACAGCACGACCGCCTGCACGACGCGCCGGTCCCAGCCGGCGTCACGCGCGATGCGCAGCGCCGCCGCGAGCGTCGGGGCGACCGGCTGGTCGACGAGCAGCGTGCGCAGCCGCGCGACGAGCTCGGAGGCGGTCGACGGCGTCAGCTGCTCGGCCGCCCAGCCCGCGACCGCGCGGGTCGCCGCCTCGAGGTCGGCGCGCGACAGGCGCTCTGCGCCGCGCGCGATCAAATCGCCCGCGTCCACCTTCTCGATCTCCTGCACGACGTACGTGGGCGTGAGCACGCGACCGCCGACCATGGAGCCCACGCGCTCCGCCAATCCCTCCCAGTTGGCCGGAATCAATGCCGTGTGAGGGATGGGCAGGCCGAGCGGGCGGCGAAAGATCGCGGTGACCGCGAACCAGTCGGCGAGACCACCGACGACCCCTGCCTCGGCGATCGCCAGAATCCAGCCACCCCACCACGTCGTGCGGAATGGAAAGGCAGCTGCCGCCAGCGCGGCCGCGGCCAGGAGGACGCCGAGCGCGAGCCTGCGTTGACGCCGCACGGCTCAGCGCCCGAGCAGAAACTCGAGCATGCGCTCGGTCGCCGGCGGCCCCGGCGGATAGGTGTGCGAGCCGCGCGCGTCGCCGCCACTCCACGCGTGGCCCATGGCTGGCACCAGCCACGTCTCCAGCACCGGTCGCTTGCGCGCGTCGCGGTGCACGCGGTGGACCGCGCCTTCCGCGGGCTCGGTCGTCGCGCTCACCGCGCCGACGGCGCGCGCCAGCATCGTCTCGAGCGCCGTCAGGTTGGCGGAGCTCACGACCGTGTCGCTGCCACCGTGCCAGAGCGAGGCGCGCACGCTCAGCGTCGTGACGCCCGCCGCGCGCAGACATGCCGTGGCGGAGACGCTGGGATCGGCGCCACCGCCGCGCATGCACTGGATGGCGCCGGTGGCGCCGCTGCCACAGCGGTAGGCACCGCCCGCCATGACGCCGATGCCGCTCACGAGCTGCGGCGCGGCGCACGCGAGGTTCACCGCCATGAACGCGCCGGCGGAGAAGCCGAGCACGAGCAGATGCGGATCGCGCAGGCCACGCTCGGCCTGGACGTGCCGCGCGAGCGCGAGAATCTCCCCGACCTCGCCGGTCGTCGGCGTCGCCCCCGCGACGAACCAGTTCCAGCAACGGTACGGGTTGTCGCGCCGGCCTTGCGCCGGATAGACGACGACGAGGCCGCGGCGCTCGGCGGCCTCGTTGAGCTGCGTGCCAAGCGCAAAATCCTCCGGCGTCTGCCAGCAACCGTGCAGCGCGACGACCAGCGGTCCGGACGCCGGCGTGCTCGGCGTGAACAGCGCGTAACTGCGTCCCTCGTAGCGACCGCTGTCGAACGTGCCGGCGGCGCCCGCCGGCACCGCCGCCAGCGCGACGAGCGCCAGCGTGAGCGCCAGACGCGTCATCAGCGGCGGCGCGACGCGAGCAGCACGCGCGCCGCCTTGACGTCCCAGACGCCGCGCGGGGTGAGGCGCGCCGCCGGCAGGAAGTCCGCCGACAGGAAGAACAGCGTGAAGAACGCGTCGTGGAACGCGTACCCCCGGTCGGCGAGCTGCCGGAACAGCTCGCGCTCGCGGGCCGCGGCGTCGGGCAGCTCGACGCGGGTCATGATGCCGCCGAGCGGCAGCGGCAGCTCCCAGGCAACCTCGTCGCCATCGACGAGCACGACGCCGCCACGAACCTCGAGCAGACGGTTCACCGCGCGCGCGATCGACTCGCGGCGGCGCCCCAGCGCGAGGATGTTGAAATCCGTCGAGATGGTCGTGGCCAGGCCGTCGACGCGCTCGCCGAAGCCGGCCAGCAACGCGGGCGCGACCCAACGGCCGCGGCGATCGACGAGCGCGGCGTGCAGATCGCCGGGCTGCGGCGCGCGCTCCTCGATCTTCGTGATCACGGCGCTCACGAGTCTGAGCACCGGCAGCGTCGGGCGGTCGGGCACGCGAAAGTCGTCGGCGCGCGCCCGCCACCGGACGTCGAGTCGGGCGGCCGGCGTGGTGAACACGCGCGTCCACGACGGCTCGGGCACCGCCACGAGCGTGCGTCCGTCGCGCGCGGCCACGCGGCCGCGCGCCACGACGACCTCCGGGCGCGGCTCGCCGAGATCGCGCAGGATGCAGATGTCGGCGTAGCGGCCCGGCGCGATGCCGCCGAGGTCGGCATCCTTACCGAAATAGGTCGCGGGGTTGAGCGTGGCCATCCGATACGCGTCCAGCGGCGGCACGCCGCGCTCCATCGCGGTGCGGATCAGATGATCGACGAAGCCGTGCTCGAGCACGAACGCGGGCATCGAGCCGTCGGCGGTGAGCATCGCGCGCGCGGCGAGACCCGGCGCCTCTTTCAGCGCGTCGAGCAGATCGGAGAGATCCCGGCGCAGCGAAGATTCGCGCAGCATGACGGCGATCCCGAGCCGGGCGCGCTCGAGCACCTCGCGCGCGGTGATCGGCTCGTGATCCGAGGTGAGGCCGCCGGCCGCGATGGCGGCGAGCTTCTCCGCGGACGCGCCGGCGGTGTGACCCTCGACGCGCCGTCCCCGCGCGAGCGCCAGATCGAGGCGGCGCAACAGGTGCGGATCGCCGGCGAGCACGTCGGGCCAGCGCGTGACCTCGCCGATGGCCACGGTGTTCGGATGCGCGAGCGCGCGGGCGAGGTCGCGCAGCGCGAAGCGCCGGCGCTCGTCCGGGCTCCGGCTCTGCGCATGCGGCCGCATCATCCAGTAGAACTTGACGGGCGAGCGCGCCAGGGCGTCCGCGACGACCGTGCACGCTCGCACGCCGCCGAGCTCCCAGAACTGCAGCGTGTCGGCGAAGAGCGTGGTCGTGCCCAGGGCCAGCACGTGGCGCGCGAGCGCGGAGGGCGTGATGACGTGCGCCGGATGCACGTGGGGATCGATGTAGCCGGGGACGAGGACGCGTCCGGCCGCGTCCACCACCGTCGTCGCCGGGCCGACCATGTCCTCCCGGCGGCCGACGTAGGCGATACGCTCGCTGCGCACGGCCACGTTCGCCGGGTAGAGCTCACCCGTATAGACGTTGAGAAGAATGCCCCCTCGGACGTAGAGATCGGCCGGGGCCGCGCCCCGCGCGACCGCGGTGAGGCGCCGTCGCTCCGCGACCCTCACTTCGTCCGCTTGCGAGTCGACGCGCGATACGCGGCCGCGCCCGCCGCGACGCCGGCGCGAAGCCCGCGCCCGATCTGCGCCGCATCGCGCATGGCCTGGCGCACGCGGGGCTCGGCATCGCGCAGCGCCCGCTCGACCAACCGGCGTGTGCGCCGGTTCAGGACCCTGAGCCGCGTCCGCGCCTGGCCGCGGGCCTTGCGCGTATCGACCTCGAGCTTCCGCAACTGCTTCACGAGCGTGTTCCACTGGGCGTCCAGGCCGGCCATCCGTGCCTCCTTCTGCGGTGCGTGCATGAATTATGCGTCACAATGATGCCGTGAGCGACGCGATCGCCGTGACGGACACCGTCCGCGTGCCCGCGGCCGCCCTGCGCATCCGCGCCGTGCGCGCCTCCGGCCCCGGCGGCCAGAACGTGAACAAGGTGGCGACGAAGATCGACCTGCGGGTGGAGCTCGACGCGATCGAGGGGCTGTCGGAGTCGGCGCGCGAGCGGCTGCACGCGCTGGCGCGCCATCGCCTGGACGCCGATGGCCGTCTGGTCGTCACCAGTCAGGTGACGCGCAATCAGGCGAGGAACCTCGAGGACGCGCGCGACAAGGTGCGCGCGCTGGTCGCCGCCGCGCTCGTGCGGCCGCGCCAGCGCACCGCGACCCGACCGACGGCATCGGCGCGCGAGCAGCGCCTGGGCGCCAAGCGCGTGCGTGGCGCCGTCAAGCGGATGCGCGCGCGGCCCTCGGCGGAGGACTGAGCGGGCTCAGAAGCCGAGCGCCCGAACCTCCTCACGGAAGCGCCGGACGTTGGCGAGCTTGATGTCCTCGTAGCCGCGGATCAGGTCGGGGAGCCTGGCGAGCTTCACGGCCCGCGGGTAGGAGGCCGGGTCGAGGCCGACCAGCGCCTTGTCGATGAGCGCGCAGTATTCGCCGACGAGCGCGCGCTCGACGCGCCGCACCTCGGGCCAGCCGAAGGGATCGAGCGCGGTTCCGCGCAGCCCGCGCATACCTCGCAGCGCCCGGAACACGCCCTCGAACCATCGGCCGAACTTGATCTTGCCCTGCCAGCCGAACGCCCGCAGCAGCGGCGGATGCAGGTTGTAGTGGATCGTCGCGCCGTCCGGATACTGCTCTTTCAGCGCAGCGGCCAGATCGTTGTTCAGGTGCAGCCGCGCCACCTCGTACTCGTCCTTGTACGCCATGAGCTTGAAGAGGTAGCGCGCCACCGACTCACCGAGCGCCGTCGCGCCGGGAACAGCCGCCCGCTCGGCGTCCCGCACGCGCCGCACGAACTCGACGTAGGCGCGGGCGTACGCGGTGTCCTGGTATTCGATCAACTCGGGCACCCGGATCTCGAGCAGTCGGCGCAGCTCGCCGTCGGCTCCGGCCGCGTCGACGAGCGCCCGCGCCTCGGCGGTGAGCTGCGGCGTCGTCTCGGCGGCACCGACGCGGCGGTGCCGGAGCGTCGTGGTCCACGTCGGATCGGCGACGACCAGTCGGCCGGCGCGGAAGGCCTGCGTGTTCATGTCGACCGACACGCCGTTCAGCGCGATCGCCCGCTCGATCGCCCGCGCGGCGACCGGGATGGCGCCCGCCTGGTAGGCGGCCCCGAGCACGATCATGTTGGCGGCCATGTGATCGTCGAACAGCGCCTCGGCCAGGCCGAGCGCGTCGAGGAAGACGTTTTCGTCTTTACGCGTGAACCGGTCGATCGACGCCTGCAGCCCCGAGCTCTCGGGGAACTGCACGTCGGTCTTGGTGACCATCGCGCCGGTCGGGACCTGGCTCGTCGAGACCACCGCGATCGTGCGATCGGCGCTGGCGTGGTCGAGGTTCTGCGGCGAGGTCGCCACGAGCACGTCGAAGCCCAGGTAGCAGTCGGTCTCGCCCGCGGCGACCTTGTTGGAGACCTCGACGGGACGCTCGGCGATCTTCAGATGGGAAACGACGGGGCCGCCTTTCTGGCTGAGACCCGTCTGGTCGAGCCCGCGAACGTGCTTGCCGTCGAGCAGCGCCGCCGTGCCCAGGATCTGGTTGACGGTGACGACACCGGTACCGCCGATGCCGGTCATGAACACATTGGCCGAGCCCGGCACCTTCAGCGTCGGCTCGGGCAGCGCGCGGTCGACGACGAACGTCTTGCGCTCCTTCGCGCGACGCTCGCCCTTCGGGATCACGGTGAGGAACGACGGGCAATCGCCGCGCAGGCACGAGTAGTCCTTGTTGCAGGAAGACTGATGGATCTGCGTCTTGCGCCCGAACTCCGTGTCCACGGGCTGGACGGACAGACAGTTGGACTTGGCGCCGCAGTCGCCGCAGCCTTCGCAGACCGCTTCATTGATATAGACGCGCAGGGCGGGATTCGGGAGCCGGCCGCGCTTGCGCAGGCGGCGCTTCTCGGCCGCGCAGCGCTGATCGTGGATGAGCACGGTCACGCCGGGAATGTCGCGCAGCGTGCGCTGCGCCTCGTCCAACCGGTCGCGGTGCCACACTTCGGTGCCGCGTCCCCACAGCACGCTCGCATCGTACTTGTCGGGCTCGTCGGTGGTCACGATGATCCGCTTGACGCCTTCGGCCTCCAGCAGCCGCGTCATCTCGGGCACCGGCATCGCGCCCGCCGCGTCCTGGCCGCCGGTCATGGCGACCGCCGAGTTGTAGAGGATCTTGAACGTGATGTTCGTTCCCGCCGCGATGGCCTGGCGGATGGCGAGCGAGCCCGAGTGGAAGAACGTGCCGTCGCCGAGATTCTGGAACATGTGCGTCATCTCGGTGAACGGCGCCATGCCCACCCACTGCACGCCCTCGCCGCCCATGTGCGTCGTACCGACCGTATGTCGCTCCGGCATCGCGAGCGCCATGCCGTGGCAGCCGATGCCGCCGCCGGCCATCGATCCCTCCGGCACGACCGTCGAGCGATTGTGCGGGCAGCCGGAGCAGAAGAACGGCTGGCGCGCCAGCGTCAGCGGCGCGGGTCGCTCACGCAGCGCCTCGAGCAGCGCCACGCGCGCGGTGATCGACGGCACGCTGAGCTTCTTCTCGAGCCGCGAGGCGAGCAGCAGCGCGATGCGATCGGCGTCGAGCTCGCCGTTGGCGGGCACCAGCGGGCGCCCCTGCTCGTCCTGCTTGCCCACGATGCGGGGCCGCTCGGCCTGGTTGTAGAGGACGTCGCGGATGAAAGTCTCGACGAACGACCGCTTCTCCTCGACGACGAACAGCTCCTCGAGCCCGCGCGCGAACTCGCGCACGATCATGGACTCCATCGGCCACAAGAGGCCGATCTGCAGCAGCCGGATGCCGTACCGGGCCAGGGCGCCGTCATCTAGGCCCAGCTCGCGCAGCGCTTCACGCAGGTCGTAGTACGTCTTGCCGGCCGCGGCGATACCGAGCCATGCCTGCGGCGTGGCCACCGTGATCCGGTTCAGCGGATGCGCCGCGGCAAAGGCCTTGGCCGCTTCGAGCCGCCCGTAGTGCAGCTCGCGCTCCAGCTCGAGCCCGTAGGGCGGCAAGAGCATCGGGTTCTGCGTCGCGCGCCAGGGCTTGCCGCTCCAGGTGAAGCCGGGGTCACGAATGACCAGCCGCTCGGGATGCACGATGGCCGTGCCGATCTCGTCGGCGACGTTCGTGACGATCTTGAAGCCGACCCACAGTCCGGAGTACCGCGACATCTCGAAGCCGTACCGCCCCAGATCGAGAATTTCCTGCACGTTGCCGGGGAACAGCGTCGGCATGAACGCGTCGTACAGCGCGACTTCGGAATGCGTCGGCAGCGTCGAGGACTTCGAGAGCGGATCGTCGCCGGCCAGGGCGAGCACGCCGCCCCACCGGCCGATGCCGGCATAGTTGGCGTGCTTGAAGATGTCGCCGGTGCGGTCCACGCCCGGTCCCTTGCCGTACCACATGCCGAGCACGCCGTCGTACTTCGGCCGGGGGAACAGGTTCGCCAGCTGGGCGCCGTAGATCGCGGTGGCGCCGAGATCCTCGTTGAGCCCGGAGATGAACACGACGTCGTGCTCGGCGAGCAGCCTGGGATTGCGCTCGAGGGTGAGATCGAGCCCGCCCAGCGGCGAGCCCCGATAGCCCGAGATCAGCGTCGCGGTTCGTATGCCGCGGCGGCTGTCAGCGCGATGCTGATCGAGCGGCAGACGGACGAGCGCCTGGATGCCGGACAGGAAGATCGTGCCCTCGTCCAGACGATACTTGGCGTCGAGCGTGAAATCGTCGTGAGTTGCCATGCTCTCCTCGAGAGACAAGCGGTTCGCGGCCGGTCCCGAACGTTATGATACGGGCGCGGTTAGGCAGAGGCAACGACGGGAGTGCGAGCCGCAGGCCGGATGGTGGTGCGAGCCGCAGCGCGTCGAGCGCGAGGCGAGCCTGAGTGAGAACGGCCGAGGCGAGCCTGAGTGAGGGCTGCGTGGCGATTGCGCTGTGCTTGATGATCGAGGGGCAGGAAGGGCTCACGTGGGACCGCTGGCGGCGCCTGGCCCGCGCCGCGGAGGATGGCGGCTTCGAGGCGCTGTTCCGCTCCGACCATCTCACCGGGCTCTTCGGCGACCCCAAGCGCGCGTCGCTCGATACCTGGGCCTCACTCACGTGGCTCGCGTCGAGCACGAGCCGCATCCGCTTCGGCCCGCTCGTCTGCCCGCTCACGTTTCACCACCCGGCCTTGCTCGCCAAGCGGGCGGCCGCCGTGGCCGAGTTGTCCGGCGGCCGCTTCGATCTCGGCATCGGCGCAGGCTGGCATGAGGGCGAGCACGCGATGTTCGGCATCCCCTTCCCCGGGCTCAAGGAGCGCATGGACCGGCTCGAGTGCGGCGCGCGGGCGATCCGTGCGCTCTGGCAGGGCCGGCCGGTCACCCTCGATCAGCCGTACTACCCGCTACGCGACGCCGAGAGCTATCCGTTGCCGCCCGGCGGGCGCGTGCCCCTCGTCATCGGCGGGCGCGGCGAGAAGCGCGCGCTGCCGATCGTCGCGGCCTGCGCGGACGAGTGGAACACGACACGGATCACCCTCGACGAATACCCGGCCAAGCGCGAGCGGCTCGACGGGCTCTGTCGCGCGGCCAGGCGCGACCCGGCCACGATCCGACGCTCGCTGATGGTTCCCTACATCGTCGGCCGCGACGCGCGCGAGCGCGACGCGCGGCTGCTCAACGCGCGCCGGATCTTTCCCCGCGTGCCCGAAAACGAGGCGGCGTGGCGCGCGGCCGGGTTTCTGTTCGGCGAGCCTGCCCGGCTGGTCGACGACCTGAAGCGGTGGGAGGCGCTCGGGGTCACACGGGTGATGCTTCAGACCCTCGACATGCAGGACGACGCGGCCATCGAGATGCTCGCCCACGACGTGGTGCCGGCGTGCCGCTGACCATCCGCGAGTGCCGCATGGACGAGTGTGCGGCCGTGCTCGAGCTGTGGAAGCGCGCCGAAGCCATTCCGCGGCCGACCGACACGCTGACCGACTTGCAGCGCATCGTCCGTGAGCACCCGAACACGCTGCTCCTCGGCGAGGAAGATGGGCGGATCGTCGCCACCGTCATCGCCGGCTGGGATGGCTGGCGCGGCGGCATCTACCGGCTCGCCGTGCTGCCCGAGTGCCGGCGTCGGGGTGTCGGTCAGGCGCTGGTCGCCGAGGCGGAGCGGCGGCTCGCCGCGCGCGGCGCGCGTCGCCTCAACGCGATGGTGGCCCGCGACGAGGCGCACGCACTCGGCTTCTGGGACGCTGCGCCCGGCTGGGGCGGGGACGCGCGCTGGCACCGGTATACGAAGGATCTGTAGCGGAGAGGCGCGCGGCGGGCGTCAGCCGAGGCGGACGAACGCGTAGCCGAGCGTCTTGAGCTGGTCCGCGAGATCGGGCTGGCCGCGACGATCCGACCGCCGACGCTCGCCCTGCGGCATCGGCGCGCGATCGCCGCGCGTGCGCCGCTCGCCGTAGCGCCGATCCAGGATCACCTCGACGTCCGACTCGGTCGAAAACTCGCGCGCAAGATACCGATAGAGGTCAGGCTGCTGCCTCGACACGATGAACAGGTGATCCACATTTCGTTTTGTAGCGGATCGAACAGCGGAGAGTCAACACAATCGCGACCGTTTCGGCGATTCGCTCGCGCGAGACAATCCGGCATCGTCATGCGTGCGTCAATGCGCAGTCTTTGCGTGCCAGCATGACGTTGCCGCGAGAGCTTCCGCGCGTGCGCGGCGCTGATCAGCGACGTCCGCGCAGCCGCTCGAGCGCGCGCCGAGCAGCGCGCTCGTCGCGTGAGAGGCGCCGGGGATTGCCGCCGCGCCGTTCAACGCGGTCGTCGTCGTCCTCGTCGTCGTCGCGCCCGGTGTCGTGCGGCGCCGCCTCGCGCAGCGCGGCGACGAAATCTTCGGCGGACACGGCCACCGCGCCCGCGCGGCGCGCGGCATCCCGGACCGCACGGTCCGAGGACGCGACCACCGTGCCGGCGCCGCCCTTCACCGCCATCACGCGAAGCACGTCATCCGCTGTCTGGGGCGGCCGCGAAAACACAACCTGCACCTGCCCACCGGCGCCCGGCGCGGTGTCGCGACGGGCGCCGTCGAACACCACGGTGAACTGGTCGCCCGTTCGGCGCGCGGCGCCGGCAACGGCAGCGAGGAGCGCCGACCGGCCGGCCTCGAGGCTGTTCTCTTCGTGTCCGCGGAGCTCCGCGTCGCGGCGGATGACGTTGTAGCCGTCGACGAGCCATTTCACCGCGTGGCCGGCGCGGGGTCGTTACGCGTCGTCGTCGCGGCGCACAGGCAACGGCCACGACCGCCGCGCGAAGAAGCGATCGATGCCGGCGCGTCCGTCGTCACTCGCGGTCAGCTCGCCGAAGCGTCGTGCCTCCAGGGCGAGCCCGGCATCGAGGCCGTGCGTGAGACCCGCGCGAACGACCTCGACGATCGCTGCGGCGGGCGCGCCGCGTGGCACCGCCGTGTGGTGGCTGAGCAGCCGCACGATCTCGGCGTCGCGCTCGACGTTGGGAAACGCCAGCGTCCCCACGTCGGCGAGCGGCGAGAACAGGGCTCCGCCGAACTCGCCGGTCGCCAGTCGGCGCGCGACGCCCAGCGCGTGAGAGAGCGCGTCGGACGGCGCGACCTCGTCGATGACGCCGAGCGCCTGCGCCTGCGCGGCCGTGCGCCGGCGGCCGTCGAGCAGCATCGCCAGCGCGTCCACGAGCAGCGTGTACATCTGGCCGCCGCCTGCGCGGGCGCGGCGCGCCGCCAATCGCGGCAGCATCTGCGTGCCGCCGAACCCCGGGATCACATGCAGGTTGATCTCCGGCTGTCCGAGCTCGGCGCGCGCGCCTGCGACGCGCCAGGCGCACGCCATCTGCAGCTCGTTACCGCCGCCGAGCGCATAGCCGTCGACCGCCGACACGGCGGGCGCCTTCAGGCGGCCGATCCGGGCGAAGAGGCGCTGCGCCCGGGTCGCGAGCGCCGCCACGTCCTCCGCGCGCGCGAACGCGCGGAGCTGACGGATGTCGGCGCCGGCGACGAACATCGAGCCGGCGCCGGTCAGCACGACCGCGCGCAGGTGCCGCTCGGTTTCCAGCGCGACGAGCGCACGCTCGAGATCGTCGAGGACCTCGACGCCGAGCGCGTTGGCGGGTGGCGAGTCGAGCGTGACGAGGGCCACGAGCTCGGGACCGCCGCGGCGCACGGGATCGATGCGCACGCGCACCGTCTTGCCGTCGACGAAGCGAGAGCCCCATGCCTCGTAGACCTGACGCGCCGTGCGCGCCGCATCGAGCGCCGCGGTTGCACCCACACGAATCGTCATCGTGCCGGAGTGACGGTTCTCGTAGAGCGCCTGGTTGGCTGCGGCCAGCTCGTCCCACGCGTGGACGGCGGGGCGATGCACGCCCAGCGCGCCCGCGTCGATGAGACGCACGCACGTGTCCGCCTGGTGCGCGTTCGAGAGATGGCTGCCGAGGATGGCGAAGGACGGGAAGAGCACGCGCTTCTCGTGCATCCACACGTTCGGCGCATAGAACGACAGCCGCCGGCCCGCGGTCGGCTCCAGGTATACGACGGCACCGGTGAATGGCCGCGCCACGAACGTGCTGGTACCGAGCGTGTCCTGGCCGGCGCGCTCGACGATCACGTCCGGATAGCCGCGCGGGTTGTCTGGCGTCGCGAGCAGCCGGCCGACGGCCTGGCCGAACGGCTTCAGCGTCGCGTCCTGATAGCGGCGATACCCCTCGGCGTCCGCATCATAGTCCGGCATCGCGTCGGGCCAGACGAAGCCGCGTCCGCGCCCCAGGGTTTCGAGGCTCACCGTTCCCCTGAGCCCGCCGATGCGCTTGAGATGCGCGGCCTGGGCGTCGGTTCGGGTGACGGCAACCACGCGCGCGCCGAGCGCCAGCGCCGTCTCGATCGCCTCCTCGGCGGTCGCATCTGCCGGCGCATCGCTTGCTCCGGCTGCCGTGAGACCGTGATAGACGAGCACGCCGTGCTGCGGCCGCACGTCGACGCGGGCGAACATGTCCGCCGCCGATGCCTGTCCCGGCTTGCCGAGCAGCGTCAGGGTGTAGCCGGTGGTGGCGCCGTAGAACACGATGCGCCCGCCCGGGCCGAGCAGCTCCACCATCCGCGCGAACAAGTCGCGACCAACCGACGAAACGACGACGTCGATGGCATGGCCGTCGTTGGCCGCGCGCACGCGCTCGCCGAAGGGGCGGCCCGCCTCGACCCAGCGCGCGCGGGCCGCCGCGTCAACGGGGACCGGCGTGAAGATCCCGGCGAAGGCGGGATCCGTGCGATCGATCGCCGCGCGCGCGCCGCGCTCGGCGATGAGCCGCGCCTTGGCGGGCGTCGACACCAGGCCGGTCACTGCGGCGCCGCGCAGAACCGAGCAGGCCACCGCGTACAGTCCCGTGCCGCCCGCGGCACCCTCGACGAAAACGCGCTCGCCGCGCTGCGCGCGCGACATCGTAGAGCGCCTTGTACACGGTCTCCAGATCGAGCATGAACGACGAGCCCTCGGCGAGCGTCAGCCGCTCCGAGTGCGTGAGCCACTGCGGCGCCTGTCCGCGCACGAACTGTGCAAACGATCCGTCCGGCGTCTCGTAGCCCTGGATCTTGAACTCCGCATGCATCGGATCCTCGCCGGCACGCGGTGAGAGCAAGTCGGAAACGCCGGGATAGAGCACTCGGAGGTCGCCGACCTTCAGCCGGCCTTCGCGCGCGACCTCGGCACCGACCGCGGCGAGCAGCACGACGGCGCCGCTGCCGGGCACGTGCGCGTCTCGGTCGTGCAGGTCGAAGACCGAGATCGGCACGCCACGCGCCGCGAAGACGGTGTTGTACGTCAGCCCGGCATAGAGGACGTAGCCGAGCGCGTCGTTGGGGCCGATCGCGGGCAGCGGCTGCGTCACCGCGCGCAGGGCGTCGCGGGGCTCGCCGTGCGCGGGCCGGCCTTGCCCATCTTTCGTCACCGCCCACACCCGCTGCCGGCCGGGCAGCGGATCGAGGCCGGGACGGAACGGTGCGCCGAGCGGCAGCGCTTCGTCAGTCACTCTTATTTGCCGTCGGAGCGCCTCCGCCGGGCTCCGGCGCTCGACGGTCGGGCACATGCTGGGCGAGTTCTTGTCTCACGAGTCGGGCGCCCGCGCCGAGGGCGCGGAGCTTGGCGCGCGCCACGTCGCGTGGCAGCGGCACCATCCCGCAGTTGGTGCACGGCAGCAGGCGCGTGGGCTCCACATGGCGCAAGACCTGACGAATGCGCGCGGCCACGACCTCGGGCGTCTCGACTTCGTGCGTGGCGACGTCGATCACCCCGGCCATGACGTCCTTGCCGCGCAGCAGCTCGAGCAGCTCGAGGGGTACGCGGGAGTTGGCGCATTCGAGCGAGACCTGGTCGATCCGGCTCCCGGCGAGCAGCGGGAACGTCTGCTCGTACTGCCGCCACTCGGCGCCGAGCGTCTTTTTCCAGTCGACGTTCGCCTTGATCCCGTAGCCGTAGCAGATGTGGACGGCGGTCGTGCAGTGAAGCCCCTCGATGGCGCGGTGCAGCGCCTCGATGCCCCACGCGGCGACGTCGTCCATGTACACGTTGAAGGCCGGCTCGTCGAGCTGGAGCACGTCGAGCCCGGCCGCCGCCAGCTCACGCGCCTCCTCGTTGATGACGCGCGCAAAGGCGAACGCGAGCCGCTGCCGGTCTCGGTAGTGCTCGTCGGCGAGTGTGTCGACGATGGTCATCGGCCCCGGGATCGTGAACTTGAGCCGACGGTCCGTGTGCGCGCGGGCCCACCGCACCTCGTCCAGATGAACGGGCGCGCGGCGTGCGACGGGCCCCGTGACCGTCGGGACCTCGGCCTTGTAGCGATCGGCGCGGATCCCGATCGTCACGCGCTTGCCGAAATCGATACCGTCGAGCCGTTCGAGAAAGCCGTGAACGAAGTGCTGGCGCGACTGCTCGCCGTCCGTGACCACGTCGATGCCCGCGCTCTCCTGGTCCCGCAGCGCCACGAGCACCGCGTCGCGCTGTGCCTCGGCGAGCGCTTCGGGGGCGACCCGCCATGGCGCCCAGAGCTTTTCGGGCTCCGCCAGCCAGGCGGGCTTGGGCAGGCTGCCCGCGATCGTCGTCGCGAGCATCGGCGTCAGGCGACCTGGATGATTCCGGGCTCGAGCGCCTTGAACCGCGTGCCGACCTCGGGATCGTGGCCGGTCACGACGCGCGCGGGATCACCGGCGAGCGCGTTGATCGTGTCGAAGCCGGCCAGCATCTCGGGCAGGTTCGTGATGATCTGCGTCGGCTGGTAGCGCTCGACGTTGCGATAGAAGTGCGCCGCGTCGGACGTGAGCACGACGCGGCCCCGTGACGTCTCGACCGAGACAATCTGCAGGCCGGCGGTGTGGCCGCCCACGCGATGCACGCGCACGCCCGGCATGACCTCGCGCTCCCCCTCGACGATCTTGATCCGCCCGGCGTAGTTCAACGGAACGAGATTGGCGAGGGCGCCGACGTTCTGCGACTGGCTGAACGCGTCGTAGCGGCCGAACGGACCGGTCCAGAACGCCACCTCATCCTTCTGGATCCAGAACTCGGATGCCGGAAACAACCGATGGCCGGCCCAATGGTCGTAGTGCAGATGCGAGATCAGCGCGATCGGGATATCGGTGACCTTCACGCCCATGCGCTCGACCATCACGGAGGGTCGGACGTAGTTGCGGATCCCGCGGCGCTCGACGTCGTCCTCCTGGAAGCCGGTGTCCACGAGCAGCGGGTGCGGGCCGCCCAGGATCAGCCAGACGAAATAATGCAGCGTGATCGTGTCGTGCGAGTGCTCGCGGAAGAAGAACTGGCACGCGGTCGTGTCGCGTTCGGCGTACTTGAGCGCATAGATCTGGTACATGGGTCTCTTCCTTATTGAGGGCGCAGCAGCCGGGCAGTGCCCTTGAGGCCCTGCCACACCACATGTCGCGCGCGCCGCCCGTACGCGAGCGCGAGAGCCCGGGGCCCCGACACACCGTACTCCGCCATCATGAAGTCCGGCGTCGGGAACATCAGCCGCGCCGCATAGCGCGCGCGGCGGCGCACACCCGGCAGCGCGAAGAGCAGCGCCAGACTCTCGCGGCCGTCCACGCCGGCGTCGGCATCGAGCAAACGATCGAACGGCGTCGCGCTCGCCGAGTCCAGCGTCGCTAGCACGCGCGGGGGCAGCGGCGTGGCCAGCAGCGCGGCCACGCCGCGCAGCGCCATGGCCACCTGGCGCTCGACGCGCGCCCCATGCGCCAGAGCTAGCAGCTCGTCCCAATCGATGCCGTCGGCCTCACGTCGCACGAGACGATCGACGTCGAGCAGCCAGAGGAGCGGTACGTCGGGCGCCTTGTGGACGAGGTGCAGACAGAGGTTGAGCAGCGTCGCTTCGGGCGCGAGCAGCAGCGCAGCCTCGCCGACGACGTGGCCGGCGCGGCAGCGGGCCCACACCCGGTCCATGTCGAGCGCGTCGCTGAACGGAGGGTATGCGAGCGTCCAGTGCGGCTCGACGACGATGCCGCCATGGGCGTCGCGGACCAGCTCGAGCGTGTACGAGAACTCGCGAGCGAACCCGGGCCGCCGGTCGAACGCGCGAAAGCCGCACGCGGCGAGCACCGCCACGACGGCGTCGACCTCGCCACGCCGCACGAGCAGGTCGATGTCGCCGGCCGGACGCGCGCACGGATCGTCGTACAGCCGCTCGGCGAGCGCCGCGCCGCGCAGCGGCGCGCACGTGAGGCCGGCGGCGGTGAGCGCGCGGATGATACCGCTGAGCTCCGCCGCCAGCGCCAGCGCGCGCGCCGTGAGATGCGCGCCGGCCTCCGCCAGGCGCGCGCGTACGTCGTCAGGGACGCTGACCTCACTGCGCGCGATCCGGCGATAGAGCCACAACTCGAGGCCCTCCGCCTGCGCCGCCGCGGCCGCACTGCGCCAGTCCTCCGCGTCGGCCGATAGCGCACCGTCGCCGCGCAAGGCGCTGAGCAGCAGGCGATCGGGCTCGGACCTCATGCCGATACGTCCGCCTCGATCGCGGTGCGCACGGCGGCGAGCCGGTCGAGATCGCGCGGATAGGCCAGCGTCTTCACCGGCACGCGGCACGCCACGCGTGCGGCGAGCGCGAACTGGCGCGCCAGCCGCGCGGGATCGAGCACGCAGGCGTTGAACGTGTTGCGCGTGAGCTCGACGAATGCGCGGCGCGGCGAGAGGGCGCGGATGGCCACGCCGCGCCGCGCGCCGCCGGGGCGCAGGACATAGAGCGCGCGCAGCGGCGTCGCGCTCCGCGCGGCCCGGGAGCCGATCGGGAAGACCAGCTTGCCGCCGCGTCCGTTCATGGGCGTGCCGCGAGCGCCGCGGCCCAGAACGCGACGCGCCGGCCCGCGGAAGAGCTTGATCCGCGGCGGCCCGGCCGCGGCGCTCAGGCCGCCCCCCCGGTCGTACAGCACGAGCAGGTCGTCCGTGAGCAGCCGGTGCCCCGCGCGCACGAACGCGGCACCGAGCGTGGACTTCCCCTGACCGCAGTCGCCGAGGAAGCCGATCGCGCCGTCGCCGACGACGACGACCGTGGCGTGCAGCGGCTCCAGCCCGCGCGCGATGAGCGCGAAGGACAGCACCTGGCCGAGCAGATACGTCTCGAACGCACGCGGCATCCGCGCCGGCCGCGCCAGCCGCCGCGCCGCGATGTGCCGACCGTCCGGCGAGACGAGAAACTCGAAGAGGCCGGCCCACCGCAGATAGCGCCGGCCATCGGCGAGTGTCCGCTCCTCGAACCACCGCCCGCGACCGAGGGGCGGCGCCAGCCCCGCCCTCACCGCTGTGAACGCAGCGGCTCGTCCGCTCACGACCTCGACGTCTGCTCCTCCCTGAGCGTCGCGGCAGGCCCGCGGCAGCGGCAGCGCGCTGCGCACCCGCAGCCCGTAGACTACAGACGTCCGCATGCTAGCCGCCGCCGCCCATCCTCGTCTTCACGCCGGAGGGCTCGTCCCTGTTGCTGCGGCTGCCCTGCGTGAGGCGCCGGAGATCGCCGAACTTCGTCAAGCGCGGCGGCCGATAGGGCTTTCGCGGCGGGCGTGCAGGCTTGGTCATCGGATCGCTCCTTTCACGAACCGCTCCAACCAGCGGTCGACGGTGATCAAGAACCAGACTTCCCAGCGTAGATCGCGGTCGCCGCGGCGGTACCGTGCGATGAGCCGCTGGACGGCAAAGCGTTCGACGTACCGATCGAGCAAGCCCGATCGGTCGGGAACGCCGGCGCCGTCACACGCACGCGTCAGCGCGCGGGCGACGGGCAGGGTCCAGTCGCCCTTGCCGTGTCGGCCAAGAACGGCCGAAGGCAATACGTCGGCGACGGCAGCGCGCAGCAGGCGCTTGCGCTCGCCCTGAGCAACGAGCGGCGCCGGCGGGATGGCCAGCACCAACTCGACGAGCCGGCTGTCCAGCAGCGGATACCGCATCTCGAGGCCCGCCCGCGCCGCTCGACGCTCTTCGGCCTCGAGCTTGAGACCGTAGTACGGGCTCGACAGCACCAGCCAGGTGTCCCACTGGGCATGCGACGGCCACGGAACCCCGTGACGTGCCGTCCGCACGCGCCGCCGCAGTCGGGCGCGATCGGCAGTCGTCCGGTTGATCCATGGCGGCGGCACCCCACGGAAGAGCCGCTTGCCCCAGTACTTCACGATCGCGGGTGGGAGCATCCCGATCGCGGTCAGCCCGACCTCACGCGGGGAGGCGCCGTACCAGCCGGCGAATGCGCGCACCTCCCGTACGAATCGCACCGGATGGAGGTGGCGCAGCAAGTCCGCGAAGTAACCGTGCGTATCGAGCAGCTGATCGCCGCCCTCTCCAGAGAGGAGCACGCGACAGCCTGCGCCGGCGACGGCGCCGAGACACGCGGCCATCGTGTGATGGCTGGGATCGACGATCGGGCCCTCGACCGCATCGACCTCGTCGCTTAGGCCATCGAGCGGGTCCGCATCGAGGCGGCCAACCTCGTGCCCCTTCAAGCCTGCGGCCGCCGTGACGGCGCGCGCGGGCTCGCGCTCGTCACCGGCGGGATCGTCGGAGAACAGGGTGAACGTCTCCAGCGGCGGCGAGCCTTCGCCGCGCTCTTCGAACAGCCGCGCCGCGACGCCGATGATCGCGGAGGAATCGAGGCCTCCGGACAGCAGCGCGGCCACAGGCCAATCGGTGCGCAGCCGCGCGGCCACGGCCTCACGAAACACGGAGCGGAAGCGGTCGACAAGCTCGGCGTCCGAACCGGTCTCCACGACCCGACCGGGGTCGGGAGCCCAGTACCGCATCGGACGCGGTCCGTCGCGGTCCACGATCAGCGCGTGTCCGGGCGGCAGACGCTGTACACCGGCCACCAGCGTGCGCGCCTCGTCGCCGGGGCGGAACTCGCGCAGAAGAAAGGCCAGCAACATCTCGTCGTCAGGTTCGACGCTGCGCAGCCGGGGGAGCAGCGGGCGCATCTCGGACGCGAACGCGAACACGCCGTCCCGCCATACGTAGTGCAACGGCTTGAGACCGAGACGGTCGCGCGCGCAGAGCAGCCGGCTGCGGCGCGCGTCCCAGAGCGCAAACGCGAAATCTCCGAGCAGCCGCGACGGCAGCTCGTCGCCGAAGCGCATATAGGCGCGCAGCACGACGGTCTCGTCACTCTCGTCGGCAGCGGCGCTCAGCTCGCCGCGATTGTCGAGCCGCCCATCCCAGACCAGCCGCACCGCGCCCGAGGGATCGGCGACCGGGTGGTCGATGGCCGCCGACGCCCGGGTCGTCGCGAGGAGTCGGTGCGCCAGGCCGATCGGTCCGTCGCTCCACTGCCCCGCGGCGTCGCGGCCGCGGTGCGCCAGCGCGGCAGACATCGCGCCGAGCTCGGCCTGATCGACGTTGCATCCATCGCTGCGGTAGAGACCGCCGATGCCGCTCATGACGCGAACGTCCGCCGTAGCCACTTGTCGAGCAACAGGAACGACCACAGTCTCGCGCCGTGCGGCCCCCGGCCGGCGAGGTACTCATCGCGCATCCGCTCGGCGCAGGCGCGATCGACGTACTCGAACACGAGCGCGCCGGGACGGAACAGCTCCCGCTCGATGAGGACCGCCTCGTGCCGCAACGCGACGGCGGGATCCGGCGATGCGACGTGCTCGGCTCGCCCCTCGACCGTCCGCAGCAGCAACCCGGAACCGAGCGAGCGCTGGACGAACTGCTTTCGATAGCCGTCGCGGACCAAGACGTCCGGGGGGATCGCAAGGACGCACTCGACGACGCGGCGATCGAGGTACGGATGCCGCGGCTCGATCTCCAGCCGCGACGCCTCCGCGTCCATCTTCTCGAGAGCAAACGCCAGCGTTGGCGCGGTCAGCGCCCGCCAGATCGTCGCCGCGGTTCGCGTCTCGAAGCGCACGTCCCCTGCATGCGCGGGCCGGCGTGCGCACGCGACGTGCGGAAGGAGCCACGCAGGCGCGTCGCGACCGGCGAAGCCGCGGGCCGTTCGCCGCAGGCGCGGCGACAGCGCCGACCACAGCACGTCGGCGGTCGCGCCGCGGCCGGCGCCGCCGTACGCGTGGGCGATCGCCGCCGCCTCGCGCCAGGCGCGAACGAAGGACCCGGCGCGCAGTCGGTCGGCGAGGGCGCCGCGCTCCGCAGCGCTCGACAGCTCGTCGCCGCCGATTCCTGTGAGGAGGACGCGAAATTCGGCCGTGGCCACGGGCTCGAGGAGCGGCTGCAGGACCGGAAAGCCTTCGTGGCTCGGCGGCTCGGGCGAGGTGAGCAGCATGTCGGCCAGCGGAAGCCCCCGCCGCGTGCGCGGTGGCGCGATGGCGCCGGCGGCGGCGAGTTCGCTGATGGCGTCCCAGTCCTCCGCGAGAAATCCGTCGTGGAGATAAGTGAATGCGTTGACGGAACGATCGTGGCCGCGAACCGCGCCGGCGACCGCAGCCACCAGCGTCGAGTCGATGCCACCGCTCAACAGCACTCCGGCCATCGCAGCATCGGCAAGCCGATCGCTCACGGCGGCGTGAAAGCGAGTGGCCAGCTCGCGTGCGTGGTCCGCCGTGCTGCCGGGGCGCGACACGCCGTCGGGCGTCCAGTAGCGTCGCACCGAGAGGCCCTGCGGGCCGACGGTGAGCACGTGCCCGGGCGGCACACGCCGGATTCCTTCGAAGAACGTGGCGCCGGGATCACGGAACTCCAGCATCAAATAGTCGGCGATCGTCGCCACGTCGGGCCGTCGCGGAATCGACGCGTCCTGAAACAGCGCGTCGGGCTCGGAAGCAACCAGCAGCCGCCGGCCGTTGTCGTGCACGTAGAGTGGCTTGACCCCGAACGCGTCGCGCGCGCACACGAGCGTGCGCAAGGGCGCATCCCAGGCGGCCACCGCGAACTCGCCGAGCGCATCGTCGACGAAGGCCGGGCCCCGCCGTGCGAGCCGCTCGAGCGTGCGGTCGAGCCGACCATCGACGACGGCGACCCGGCCGTCGGGATCGACCAGCGGCGGCTTGTCTTCCGCCGACGCGGACGCGAGGTGACGGTGCGCCAGACCCACTGGACCCGAGATCCAGCAGGCTTCGCCATCCGGACCGCGATGCGTGAGCGCCCGAGCCATCCGCGCCACCAGCTCGGCCTCGGCGGGGCGGCCGTCGGTGTGCAGGACACCGGCGATACCGCTCATCCCACCGGGCTCCGCGGCACCGGACCGACGCGGACGGTGAGGATCGGCGTGTAGCCCGCCGAGTCGGAAAGGTGGCGCAACGGCCGGCCGTCGCACTCGAGCCACGCGTGGGCCGTCAGCCGCTCGGCGTGACGGGCGACGCCGACGCGGAGCGTGGCCGGTGTCCCCTGCCGGTCCAGCAGCCAGGCCGTGACGACGGCCACGGGCAAACAGCCGGCGCCGGGCGCGAAGCGCGCGGCGACTTCGACGAGCCGTGCGACGCGCTCTGGCGCGAGTCCGACGACCCGCGGCCCGCCGTGCAATCGCAGCAGCCGGCACAGTGGGACGAACCTCAGCATCAAAGGCGCCAGCACCAACAGCGCCCACGCCAGCAAGAGTGCCCGCCACTCGGCCGTCGTGATTCGGCGCAGTTCAGCGAGCCGGCGCCTCACCGGCCATCGTCCGGTTCGACGAGGCCGTTGGCGCGGAGGGTCTGGACAAATCGCGCGAGGTCGGCCCGGCACGTCGCTGCGTCGACGTCGTACTCGACCGTGATGGCGTCGACGATCTCGTCGACCGATCCGCCGCCGTCGAGGAGCTGCCATATGCGGGTGCCGACCGGGTCGAGGCCGAAGTACACGCCGGTCGCGAGGTTGAGGAGAACCATCTCGCCCTCGAGATCGCGGAACACCACGTCCTTGCTGATCCGGATGGCGGCGTCGGCCGGCGGCCGGCGGGGCATGGCGCGAGCCTAGCACAACCGGTTGCGAATGGACGCCGGCGCGTTGTACGACGATCACCGGTGACGGCACGCTCAAGCTGGCGACCCGCACTCTTCGCAACCGTTCGGATCGCATCCCACGGCGCCGACGCTCTGGCGCGTGTGTTGGTCTATGCCGCGGCGGGTCTCGTGACGACCGAGCAGATGGCGGCGCTCGTCACGCGACGCTGGAGCGATTTCGGCGCCGACCGCCCGCACGTGCTCGCGGGGCTCGAGCGCTGGGAGACCGAGTTCTACCGGCGCTTCCTCACGCCCGGCGAGCGCGTCCTGGTCGTGGGGTGCGGCTCGGGCCGGGAGCTGATCGCACTTCGGCGCGAGGGCTATCGGGCTGACGGCGTGGAGCCGGCGGCGCCGGCGGTGGCCCGCGCACGCGCCGTCCTGGCCGAGCTCGCCATCGAGGGCGACGTTCACCTCGGCTGCATGGAGACGACGCCGCCCGCCGGCACGTGGGAAGCCTGCATCTTCTCGTGGCACTGCTACAGCTACATTCCCGAGCGCGCGCGGCGCGTCGCCGCGCTGCGCGCGGCCCGCGACCGCCTGCCGGCCACGGGGCGAATCCTCCTGAGCTACGTGCGACGCGGCGCGCCGCCGCGACGTCTGCCGCGCATGATCACCGCGACGATGGCGCGGCTGAGCGGGTCCGCGCGGCGGCCGGAAGCGACCGACGTCGTCGAGCTGCAGGCCGGTGGCCTGCACTTCGAGCATCAGTTCGTGCCCGGCGAAATCGAGGCCGAGGCACGCGCGGCGCGGCTGCGCGTTGTCCACCACCACAGCGCCGAGGCCGAGACGGCGGTCCTCGCCGACTGATTAGCGTCACGCTTCGGCCTGAGTTCATCGTATGATCGGTCTCGCGTGAGCGAAGCGACCCGGTGGCCCGAGACACGCGCCCGGCACGGAGTTGTCGCCTCCCCTCACGCCCTCGCCTCCGACGCCGGCGTTGCGATCTTGCGTGCCGGCGGCAACGCGCTCGACGCCGCCATCGCGACCGTGGCCACGCTCGCCGTCGTCTATCCGCACATGAACGGCGTGGGCGGCGACAACGTGTGGCTCATCTACGATGCCGGCCGCCAACGGCTGCGCGCGCTCGACGGCACCGGCCGCGCGGCGCACGCCGCCACGCTCGATACCTACGTCCGCCGCTTCGGCGCGGCCATCCCCGTGCGAGGCGGCGCCGCGGCGTTGACCGTGCCCGGCGCCGTGTCGGGATGGTCGGAAGCCCATCGCTATAGCCGCGACGTGATGAAGTCGTCGGTCGCGTGGTCGGCGCTGCTCGAGCACGGCATCGCTCACGCACGGGACGGCATCGAGGTCTCGGCCGGGCAGCGCCGCGTGACGGCGGCGACGCCGGCGCTGTTCGCCGCCGATGTGGCGGACGAGGTGCGTCGCACGCTGTGGCCCGTCTACCACCCCGAGCGGCTCGCCGCCGGCCGGCTGACGCAACCCGAGCTCGCGACCACGCTGGCGGCCATCGCGCGGGATGGCGCGGAGGAGTTTTATCGTGGGCCGCTCGGGCAGCGCCTCGCCGCGGCGGCCAGCGCCGCCGGCAGCCCGCTCAGCGTCGACGACTTCGCCAAGCACGAGGCCACCTGGAAGGAGCCGCTGCGCGTGTCGTATCGCGCCGGCGAGGCGGCCAGCTTTCCACCGCCAGCGCAGGGTTTCGCGGCGCTCGCCATCCTCGGGCTCCTCGAGGGCTTCGACGTGGCCTCGCTCGACGAGCTGGATCTCGTGCACCTCACCGTCGAGGCGACCAAGCTGGCCTTCGAGGACCGCGATCGGTGGCTCACCGATCCCGACGCCGTCGACGTGCCCGTCGCCGTCGCGCTCGATCGCGATCGCCTCGCGACGCAGCGCCGGCTGATCTCGCGCCGTGCGGCGCGGCCCGCCGAGGGCGTGCCGGCCGGCGGTGACACAATCGCGACGGTGACGGCGGACGGCGCCGGCAATGCCGTGTCGGTGATCCAGAGCCTGTACCACGAGTTCGGCGCCGGCGTCGTCGCGGGCGACACCGGCGTGTTGCTGCAGAACCGCGGCGCCTTCTTCTCGCTCGATCCCGCCCATCCCAACCGTCTGGCGCCACGCAAGCGCACCGCGACGACCCTGATTCCGTCGATGTACCTGACCGGCGGCCGGCCCCGCTTCGTGTACGGCACGATGGGCGGCGAGGGGCAGCCACAAACGCAGGCCGCGCTCGTCACGCGTCTGGTCGATCGCGGGCTCGGCCCGCAGGCCGCCGTCGAGGCGCCGCGTTGGCTGCTCGGTCGCACGTGGGGCGAGCCGACGAAAGCGTTGCGACTCGAGTCACGCTTCCCCGATTCGATGGCCGCCCGCCTCCGCGAGCGCGGGCATGACGTGCACGTCGTGGAGCCATGGAGCGATCTCATGGGGCACGCGCAGGTCGTCGCGCTCGATGCCGACGATCTGCGCGGCGGCTCCGACCCCCGCGCCGACGGCGCGGCGAAAGGCTGGTGACTATGTCCGCGTGGCGGTGGGGTGTCTTCAAGGTCTCGTACTACGTGGGCCGCGGACTCATTCGCGCCGCGCGCCTGCTCGCGTACGCGACGGCCGGCGTGCTCACTCGTCGAGAGCTCGGGTGCGCGGCGGCGGGACGCTGGAGTGACTTCGGGATCGACGAGACCTACGTGATGTCGGGGCTCTTCACCTGGGAGGAGAACTTCTACTTCCGGTTCCTCAAGCCCGACGATCACGTCCTCATCGTCGGTGCCGGCTCGGGCCGAGACCTCATCGGCTTGCGCCGCGCCGGCTATCGCGCCGACGGCCTCGAGCCATCCCAGACCGCGGTGACGCTGGCGCGCAGCATGTGTGCGAAGGCCGGGGTCCAGGCGGACTTCCACGTGGGCTGGATCGAGACCGCGGAGATTCCAGAGAAGTACGACGTCTTCATCTTCTCCTGGTACTGCTACAGCTACATTTGCGATCGCGCGACGCGCGTCGGCGCGCTGCGCGCGGCGAGCCGGCATCTGGCGCCCAACGGGCGCATCATCCTGAGCTACACCGTCACCGAGCCCGTAACGCGGTTCCTGCCGCGCGCCGTCGCCGCCGGAGTTGGTCGGCTCACCGGCGCAGACTGGACCCCGCTGCCGACCGACGTGATCATGTTCGAGCACGGCGGCCTACACTTCGAGCACCAGTTCGTGCCGGGTGAGATCGAGTCCGAGGTGGCCGACGCGGGGCTTCGCATCGCCGCCCACCAGGTCGGCGACGATGGCCTGATCATGCTCATGGCGGACGACTGAGCCTGACGTCGGGTCCGCCGAGCGCGGCGCTCGGCGCGACGACCGTCTCGAAGGCGACGAATGCCGAGCGGCGGCTGTCGTCGAGCGCGCGCCGGATGTCGGCCTCGCCGCGACCGGCGCCCTGGCGCAGCAGCGTGTCGAAGAACGCCGTGTAGAACGCGTCGGGATAGACGATGACGCTGAAGCGTGCGGCCACCGCGCCGCGCTCCAGCGCTCGCGCGTAGCTGAGCTCCGCGCGCTCGCCCGGAGCCAGCCGGGTGTCCGACAGCTCTCGCTCGAGGTCGAGCGTCACCTCGCGACCAATCCGCCGCTCGGCGCGCGTGCCCGACACGGCGCGTCCGGTCGCATCGAACAGCTCGGCGCGCAGGATAACGAGCGGCGTCACGTAGGTCGGGAAGCGGTGGCCGACGCCGGTGTTCTCGACGATCAGCCTCGCCGCGACGGCGCCGCGGGCTGCGGGGCCCTCGACCACACTGATCGTCAGCCCGCTCCGCACCATGTCCGCGTCATGAATGCCGCGCCACAGGTGACGACGATCGGGCATGTGGCAGTCCTGGCACTGCACGCCGGCGGCGGCGAACCGGCTGGCCTTCCACTCGGCGTAGGTGTCTTCGAGCAGCTTGCCGTTCAGCGCATAGCCGTCGGGGCCGAATTGATGACAGCCGCGGCAGAACTCGGAGGCGAGATACGCGGGCGTGCGAGTGACGCCGCCGTGCGGCAGCGTCTCGCGCGGCGCGGTGCTCGCCAGCGAGCCATCGCGACGCGGCGGACCGAAGCGTGCGTGACCGCGTACGTGGCAGGCGGCGCACGGAATGCCGCGCGTGCGCAGCGCCGCGTCGAACGCCGGGTTCGTCACGAGCGACCCGGCAATGAGCGGCGCCTGCTCCGCGAGCGGGGCGTGGCACTGCTGGCACGAGAGCGCCGTGGCCGCATCGCGCGCGAGCAGCTCGACGAGCTGACCCGTCACCCCGGGCCCCATCGCGGCGGCGTGCGTGCTCGTGCGCCAGTCGGCCAGCTGCACGGGATGGCACGTCCCGCACGCCTCCGGGGCGAGCGAGGCCTCGACCGCCGAATAGCGCGCCGGCGGTGGACCTTGTGGCGCAAGTGGCGTGCGCCAGTGGCGCGCCAGGAACGTTTCTACGGACTCGACACGCGCGCCCGCCGCCCCGCCCGCGCAGCCGGCGATGAGCAGCGCGCACGCGGCCCACGCGCGTGAGCGCTTCGGCCGTCTCACAAGGCACCACGATATCAGGGCTAGAATGCGCGCCGTGCAGATCTGCGGGCTCGGCTGGCGCGCCGCCCGCGCGCTGCGCGACGCCGACGGCGAAACGCGAGTGCTCGCCGCGCTCAGCGCGTCGGTGTACGTGCGGGCGGGCGACGAGGTTCTCTGGATCGGTGGGCCCGACGCGACGCCGCACCCGCGCGCGATCCACGTCGCCGACCCCGCAGCGCATCTTGCGCGACTTGGAAGCGGGGATCGTCTGCGGCTCTCGCCGGTCAGCGCCCGTACGCCGTGGTGCCCCGAGGCCGCTCCGACGACGCTGACGAGTGCGACGGCGTTGCGCACGGGCGCCGCCCGGTTGGCGGTCCGCGAGCTTGGCGAGCCACGCGGCTTCGGCGTGTGGCTGGTCGGCGCGCCGATGGCATTCCCGCTCGAGGCCGCCGGCGCGCGCGCCGATGCGCTCGCCGACGCGTGCGCAGCCGACGATGCGGCGGGCGCCGAGGCGGCGGCGAGCGCACTCGTCGGGCTCGGCCCCGGCCTCACGCCCGCCGGCGACGACTTCATCGGCGGAGCGTTCTTCGCGCGGGCGCTCCTCGTGCGCGCCGGCAGCGTGGACGCCGCCGCATGGGAGGCCGCGGCGTCGAGCGTGAAGACCGCGGCAACACGGCTCACGCACCCGATCGCCGCCGCGCTGCTCGGCGATCTGCTCATCGGCGAAGGCTGGGCGCCGCTGCACGATCTCGCGGCGGCGCTCGCGCGCGGCGATGCGCGCAGCGCTCTCGACGCCGCGCGCCGACTCATCCGTCTCGGGCACTCGTCCGGCTGGGACCTCCTGGCCGGCTTCATCGCCGGCGCCCGCGGCTGACGGCCGACGCGCAGCGGCCGACGGCACCGGACGTGCAGAACTGACGTCGCAGGGAGGACTGGGATGACGACCAAGGCCGAGCGCATGATCAACGTTGGCGAGAAGGAACGGCTCGTGTCGGCGATCGCCGGAGGCGCCCTCGCCGTCTACGGGCTGAGCCGTAAGTCGCTGGGCGGTCTGCTGCTGGCCGCCTTCGGCGGCGCGCTCGGCTATCGCGGCCTCACCGGCCATTGTGACCTCTACGAACAGCTCGGCATCGATACCGGCGGCGCGCGTCGCAACGTCGGCAATCTCGGCGTCAAGATCGACGAGTCGATCGTCGTCAATTCGCCGGCGCAGCGCGTGTACGCGATCTGGCGCAACCTCGAGAACCTGCCGCGCCTGCTCTCGCACGTGGAGCGCGTGGAGGTGCTCGACCCGACCCGCTCGCGCTGGACGGTGAAAGGTCCCGCCGGAACGCAACTCTCCTGGGACGCCGAGCTGATCAACGACAAGCCCGGCGAGATCATCGCCTGGCGCACCACCGAGAGCACGCTGGTGAACCATGCGGGCTCGGTCACCTTCGAGTCGGCCGGCCAGGGAAGCCGCGTCCGCGTATCGCTGCAGTACGATCCTCCGGGTGGGCGCTTCGGCCACGTCGCCGCCTCGCTCGTGTCGGCGGACGCCGGCTCGCAGGTCGCGCACGATCTGGCCGAATTCAAGCGCGCGGTCGAGGAAGGACGTTTGGCGGCGTAGCCAGGTCGCGGTACAGTAGCGGGGCAGCGCCCATCCCAGCTCGGAGGCAGCAGTGGATCCCTATCGTCTGCCCCGGACGGCCGTGCCGTCCCGTTACGACCTGCGACTGGAGCCCGATCTCACCACGCTGACGTTCCGCGGTCAGGAGAGCGTCGCGCTCGAAATCACGGAGCCGGTCTCGGAGATCGTGCTCAATGCGATCGAGCTCGCGATCGACTCGGCGAGCCTCGAAAACGACCGCGGCGAGACGATCCGCGCCACCGCCACGATGGACGAGACGGCCGAGCGCTGCCGCTTCGCGCTCGCCTCGCCGGCGGCGCGCGGTCGCTGGCGGCTGCGGCTGGCGTTCCGCGGCACGCTGAACGACAAGCTGCGCGGCTTCTATCGTTCCGTCTACAAGGACCCGAGCGGCGTGTCGCGCACGATGGCCGCCACGCAGTTCGAGGCCACCGACGCGCGGCGGGCATTCCCGTGCTGGGACGAGCCGTCGTTCAAGGCGGTGTTCGCGGTGACGCTCGTCATCGACCCCGCGCTCACGGCGGTGTCGAACACCGCGATCGTGTCCGAGACGTCGGAGAACGGGCGCAAGGTCGTTCGCTTCGCCGACAGCATCGTGATGTCCACCTATCTCGTGGCCTTCGTGGTCGGCGAGCTGGAGGCGACCGACGCCGTGACCGTCGGGCGGACGCCCCTCAGAGTGTGGTGCGTGCCGGGCAAGCGGCGCCTCGCGACGTTCGGACAGGACATCGCCGCCGCATCGCTCGCGTTCTTCGAGGACTACTACGGGCTGCCGTATCCTGGCGACAAGCTCGATCTGCTCGCCATCCCCGACTTCGCGGCCGGCGCCATGGAGAATCTCGGCGCAATCACGTTCCGCGAGACGGCACTGCTCGTCGATGAGACGGCGGCGTCGCACGCGGAGCTCGAGCGCGTCGCCGACGTCGTGGCGCACGAGAACGCCCACATGTGGTTCGGCGATCTCGTGACGATGACATGGTGGAACGGCATCTGGCTCAACGAGGCGTTCGCGACGTTCATGGAGATGCTCGCCGTCGACGCGTGGAAGCCCGAGTGGCAGCGCTGGACCACGTTCGGCGTCTCGCGCGCGGCGGCGCTGTCGCTCGACGGGCTGCACAGCACGCGGCCCATCGAGTTTCCGGTGACCTCGCCGCGCGACGCGGACGCGATGTTCGACGTGCTCACCTATGAGAAGGGCGCCTCCGTGCTGCGCATGCTCGAGCAGTACCTGGGCTCGGTCGTCTTCCGTGAAGGCGTCCGCGATTACCTGCGTACGCATCGCTTCGCCAACGCGGACACCGGGGATCTGTGGGCGGCGCTCGGGCGCTCCTCGCAGCAGCCGATTCCCGCCGTCATGGACGGCTGGATCTTCAGGCCCGGCTATCCCGTGATCACGGTCAGCCGCGACGCGGGCGGCCACCTCGTGCTGTCGCAACAGCGCTTCAACTACCTGCGCGCGCCGCTGCCGCCCGCGAGCGCCGAGCCCGAGCAGGCGTGGCAGGTGCCGATCCAGCTGCGGCTCTACGCCGGCAGTCAGGCGAGCGAGGAGCGCGTGCTGCTCACGGACCGTGAGGCGCGCCTGCGCGTAGGCGCCGGGGCCGAGCGCGTCGTCGCCAACGCCGGCGGCCACGGCTTCTATCGCGTGCGCTACGCGCCCGACCTCCTCGAAGCGCTGCTGCGGCGAGTCGAGGCATTGGCGCCGATCGAGCGTTTCAATCTCGTCAACGACGCGTGGGCGCTGGCGGTCGCCGGGCTCATACCGGCCACCGCATACCTCGACCTCACCGCGCGCTTCCGTGACGAGCGCGACCGCAACGTGTGGTCGGTGCTGATCGGGTCGTTCAACGCCGTCAATCGTGTGTGGGCCGGCGATCGGTGGCGGCTCGAGGCGCTCGTGCGGGACCGCGCCACGGCGACCTTCGAGGCCCTGGGATGGACGCCGCGCACCGGCGAGGACGAGCTGACGCGCCAGCTGCGCGGCGATCTCATCCGCGGACTCGGCGTGCTCGGCAACGACCCGAGCGTGCACGCGCGCGCGGTCGAGGTGTACCGGGCGCATCTCGCCGACTCCGGCGCGGTCGACCCCAACGTGCTGCCCGCGGTGATCGCGGTGCTCGCGCACACGGGCGATGCCGGGCGTTACGAGGACTTCGTGCGGCGCTTCCGTTCGGCGACGACACCGCAGGAAGAGCAGCGCTATTTGTACGCGCTGGCCGGCTTCCGGGATGCGGCGCTCGCGCGGCAGACGCTCGAGCGCACCGTGAACGGTGAGATTCGCACGCAGGACGCGCCGTTCGTCGTGCGCGCCATGCTCATGGGCGTGGACACGCGCGAGCTGACTTGGGACTTCGTGAAGAGCCACTGGGACACGATGGATCGTCTCTACCCCAAGCACGGCATGCGACGGCTGGCCGAGGGCGTGACCGGACTCGCCACCCCGACGCTCGAGGCCGACGTCACGCGCTTCTTCGCCGAGAAGAAGCCGCAGTTCGGGGGCAAGGTGCTTGCCCAGTACCTCGAGCAGCTGCACGTCGCGGTGGTGTTGGGGCAGCGCGAGGCGATGGCGCTGCAGAGCTATCTGTCCAAGTTCGCGTGACCGGAGGGCCGATGCGCGCTCATCTGCTCGCGGTGAGCCTGGCGATGCTGCCGCTGACCGCCGACGCGCAACACGCGGGACACCAGCACACCCCCGGCGCGCCGTCTGAGGGACATCAGAAAGCCCAGGCGTGTCTCGACGAGTTCGACGCCGTCGTGCGCGAGGGCCGGGGCTTCGGCATGGCGTTCGCCGCCGACCAGCACGGCTATCCTGGCCCGATGCACGTGCTCGAGCTGAAGGAGCACCTCGCGCTCACGCCCGAGCAGGAAGCGCGCGTGCGCGCGCTCATGCACGCGATGTTCGCCGAGTCGCGTCCGAAGAGCGCGAGGCTGCTCGATGCCGAGGCGCGGCTGCGCGCGCTCTTCGCAGGCGGCACGGCTGACGAGACGGCGGTGCGCGCGGCGACGGCGGAGGTCGAGCGGGCGCGCACCGAGGTGCGCGTAGTCCATCTACTCGCTCACCTCAAGACGCGCGACCTGCTCACGGATGCACAGCGCCGCGCGTATCACGACGCGCGCTGGCCGGGGCTCCGGTAGCCCGGCGCGCGGCGACGCGCTAGATGTGACGGAGCATGAGGTTGTGTCCCTCAGGGAAGCGACGCATGGGGGGCTGTCCAGCGATACCGCTGTGCGGCCGCGCACAATTGTAATGCTCGAGCCAGCCCGGTAGG
>Ga0081539_10001198_pt1 | contig 46744 bp, 44 predicted proteins | sample TabmetS4T2R2_FD_71023 | JGI IMG/M metagenome (GOLD analysis project Ga0081539, IMG submission 71023) | Tabebuia heterophylla rhizosphere microbial communities from the University of Puerto Rico - S4T2R2 | ecosystem: Host-associated > Plants > Roots > Rhizosphere ... | reverse complement strand
CGGTAGCCGGAGCGGACCAGTTTTTCCAGCTCGGCCTCGGCCTCTTTGACGTTGCGGGCCGGCGACTCGGCGCGGGCGGCGCGGAACGCCTCCTCGTCCTCCTCCCCCGCCCCGGTCAGGGAGAGCGAGGCGCGCGCGGCGAGCGGCTCGGCGACGTCGACGTAGAGGTGCTGGGCGTCGTCGGCGTGCATCGCCGTCGTCGCGTCCTCCCAGTGGTCGCGCAGGGCGGGCTCGATCTCCTCGGCGGCGGCCAGCAGCACCGCGGCGCCCGCGGGGATCAGGTCGAGCGGGGCGCGGAACTGGTCGAGCGGCAGCGCCTCGGCGATGTTGCCGGCCTCGCCTTCCTCCTCGGCCGCCATCGCCGCCAGCTCGGCCAGCTCGCGGTGCTCGGCGTCGAGCTCGGCCGCGGGCGCCAGCTCGACCCGCTCGGCGTCGCCGAGCGAGCGCTGGGTGAAGGTCGAGAACCAGCGCATCGAGTCGACCTCGTCGCCGAACAGCTCAATCCGCACCGCCCGCTCCTCGGTTGCCGGGTAGACGTCGAGGATGCCGCCGCGGACCGCGAACTGGCCGCGCTCCTCGACCTGCTCGACGCGCTCATAGCCGGCCGCGACGAGGTCGTCGGCGACCGCGCCGAGCTCGATCTCCTCGCCCTTCTCGATCGCGAAGCCGGCCGGGCGCAGGGAGGCGTCGGGCACCGCCTCGGCCAGCGCCGTGGCGCTGGCGACGACGACCGCGTCGGGCTCGGAGCCGAGCGCGTCGAGGGCGTCGATGCGGAGGCCGACCAGGTGCGGCGGCGGCGAGACGCTGGAGGCGTAGCCGGTCCCGCGCGAGGGATAGATCCGGACCCGACGCGGGGCCAGGTAGGCGCGCAGATCGGCGGCGAGGTCGCGGGCGGAGCGGTCATCGGCGCTGACCAGGAGGGCCGGACAGCCGGCGAGCCCGCGGTCGTCCTCGAGCAGCGCCGCCAGCAGCAGCGGTCGCAGGGTCGAGGAAGCGCGCAGCTCGACCGCCTCCCCCCCGTCGGCCGCCGCGCGCACGCGGTCGCAGAGCGCGTGGACGCGCTCGTTCTCGGTGGCGATGTCGAGCAGGGGGCGAAGGCTCATGGCGTGCAAAAAGACCGGATGGGTGCCCATCCGGCGCTAGCTCCCGATTCTAGGGAGCGAGCTCGGCGGTCACCGCGCCCGCCGCTTCAGGCAGGCCCGAGCGCCCAGGAGGCGACCCGCATCGCGTTGCCGCTGCAGATCTCCTCGGCATCGGCCCCGTAGGCCTCGGTCAGCGGGCCGACCAGGCTCGCCATATCGGCGGCCGACTCGATCCCGGCGACGGTCGGCTTGATGAAGCCGTCGAGGTCGGTGCCGAAGGCGACGTGGGCGTTGGTGTGGGAGGGGACACAGCGGCGGATTTCGTCGATGTGGCGGCGAATTACCAGCGGCGTTTCGGCCGGATCGTCGGGGTCGGAGACGCCGGCGTTGTCGTTCAGCTGGTGGCGGGCGAGGATCAGGCCGATCACCCCGTCGCGCGCGGCGATCCGGGAGATCGTCCGCGGGCTGAGCATGTATTCCTGCTCGCCGAAGCGGTAGCCGGCGTGGGTCGCGAGGACGGGGTGGTCGCTCGGGGCGGCGCCGCTCTCGCGATCGAGCGCCTCGAGCATCGCCAGGGTCGCGTCGATCGCCGCCTCGTCCATGTGGCTGAGGTCGATCAGGATCCCGTGCTCGTACATCGCCCGCACCGCCGCCTCCCCGAGCGGCGAGAGCGCCGGCCCGTCGTGGCCGAAGATCACCCGGTAGACGTCGTCGCTGAGGAACGGCATCGCCGGGGCGTTGGTCGCGACCCCGCGCCAGAAGAGATGGGCGAGGGTGATGTAGACGATGCCTTTCGCGGCCAGCGTGGCGACGTTGGCTTCGACCTCGTCGGGCTCGGCGCCGAGGTGAAAGCCGCCCTCGACGCAGTGCATGAAGGCGGCCTTGCCTTCGGCGGTGACCCGCGCCAGGTCGGGGGCGGTGGTGACGATCTCGTGCCGGGTGTTCTCGGGGTCGGCTGCGGCGAGGTCGGCTTCGATCTTGCCGATCTGTTCGAGCACGTCGGTGAAGTAACCGGGCTCGGGATCGGTGCCGGGCGGCTGGTCGAGGTCGAACTCGGCGAACGGCTCGTAGAGGACCGAGAAGACCGCCCGCACGTCGCCGGCGAGCAGGCCGTCGAGGCTGACCCGCCAGTCCTCGTCGTGGTTGATCTGCTCGGCGATGAACTCGAGCACCTCGGCCCGCAGGCTTTCCAGCCACTCGGGCCGCCGGGCGGCCAACCTCCCGATCGCCCCCAGGGTCAGCTGCGGGGTTTCGACCTCCAGAGGCTGGTTCGGCTCCCGGGCGATGACGTGGGTCGAGTAGTGACAGTGCATGTCGGCGAACATCGCCGACCCAGGATCGCCGATCGGATCAAGAAGTCAAAACCACTGAGGTTCTCTTATTCGAGCACCGTGAACGTGCGGGTGACGACAGCGCTGACGTTGCCGGCAGGGTCGGCCGCTTTGACCTTGAAGGTGTGTTTGCCCGGCTTCAGCTTCTTGTAGGTCTTCGGCGAGGTGCAGTTGGCGAAGGCCTTGTTGTCGAGCTTGCACTTGAACTTCGAGCCCGAATCGTTGGCGCTGAAGACGAACTTCGCCGTGGTGGCGGTCGATTTGGCCTTCGGCGCTTTCTTGATCGTCACCTTGGGCTTGGTGGTGTCGGGAAGCGACGGCGGCGGCACGCAGCCGGCCGCGCCGACCGACGGACAGACCGGAGGCGGGGGCGGGGGCGCCGGATCGGCCTGCGTCGCGGTGGCTTCGCTCAGTTCCGAGGTTCCCCCCTCGACGGTTTGGGTGGCGGTGACGAAGGTCCCGACGGGCAGCGTCAGGCCGTCGATTTTCCAGTTGCCGGAAGAGTCGGCGACGGTTTTGTCGACGAAGCCCGCGATCCCGCCTCCCCCTTCGGCCGGCGCCCAGAAGACGCGGATCAGCGCGTCGGGTTTGGCGGCGCCGCTGACGCTGGACTGCAACGCGCTCGTCACAGCCGGCGGCTGGATCCCGCCGTTGGCCGATTCCGGGCCGAGATTGATGAAGGGGCCGCCGTCTTCGCCGCGGTTGCGCCCGATCTCATTGCGGGTGGATTCCGGCACGATCAACGTGATCGCGCCGTTGTTGAAACCGTTGATCACGTTTTCGGAGGCAGCGGTGTCGCCGCCGATCCGGTTCCCGCTGGCCGTGCCGCTGAGCCAGACCCCCGTGTAGCAGCACCCGTTCCCGGTGATCGCGTTGCCGTAGACCCGGTTCGGGCCGTTGGAGATCGTGATCCCGAAGTTGAAGTTTTCCGGGACGTCGATCGTGTTGCCTTCGATCAGATTGCCGGCGCCGCCGATCGTGCTGACGCTCGTGATCGCGTTCCCGAGACCCGTGAAGACGTTCTCGAGGATCTCGGCCCCGGGGCCCGCGCCGCCAAGCGCCTGCACCCGGATGCCGACTCCGCCACCTTCGAACTTCAGGTGTTCGACCGTGCTTTCGTTCGCTTTGACCGTGACGGACGCGAAGCCGCTGACGCCTTTGATCGCCGCACATGGCACCTCGGAACCCGAGACCGAGCAGAGGCCGCCGTCGATCAGCGCCGGCGAGGTGACCTCCGGCAGCGGCCCGCCAAGCGTGATCGCGGCACCCGCGCCGCCGTCGAAGTCGGCGCTGAAGACGATTTCGTCCGCCACGGCCGTCGAGGCGTTGGCGGCGAGGATCGCGCCGCGCAGCGTGCAGGTGGATTCGTCCGCTTCGCAGGCAGCCTGCGTGTCGCTGTCACCGGTGGCGCCAACCTCGTAGGTCAGAGCCGAGGCGAGCGCCGGCACCATCAGGCCAGCCGCCAGGCAGGCGAGCAGGGCGACAAACCCGGGGGGAACCGTGCGGCCGAGCACGGGGAGACCCTAGCTGAGAGGCTCAGCCAGGCGGCAGCACCGTGAACTTGCGCGTCACCACGGCGCTGACGTTGCCGGCGGCGTCGGTCGCTTTGACCTTGAAGGTGTGCTTACCCGGCTTCAGTTTTTTGTAGGTCTTCGGCGACTGGCAGTTGGCGAAGGCCTTCTTGTCGAGCTTGCACTTGAACTTCGAGCCGGCCTCGTTGGCGCTGAAGACGAACTTGGCCGTGGTGTTGGTCGATTTCGCCTTCGGCGCTTTCTTGATCGTCACCTTGGGCTTGGTCGTGTCCGGCGGGGGCGGAGGGGGTGGCGGGCAGGCGGAGGGGACCGCGGGGCAGCCCGAGGGCGGGGCCGGCGGGTCGGGCGGCGTCGTCGCCAGCGAGCTGAGATCGGAGGTGCCGCCGTTCAGGGTTTGGGTCGCGATGATCTTCGTTTCCCCGGGTTGCGGAGCGTAGGTCGCTTTCCATTTGCCGCTGCCGTCAACCGTCGCCTGGGCGAGGAAGCCGGCGATCTCGCCCTCTTCCGTGGTCGCCTTCCAGAAGACCCGGACGGTCGCACCCGGTGCGCCGGTGCCGGAGGCTTCGGTCTTGGCCGCGGTGACTTCTTTCGGCTCTTTGATCCCGTTCGGATCGTCTTCGCCGCCGCCGTAGGCGACGAGCCGGAGGAAGCGGAAGTCGTTTTCCTGGCCGCGGTTGCGGCGCATTTCGTTGCGGCTGGCTTCGAGCCCGACGATTTCGATCGCGGCGGTCCCCGATTCGGAGATCAGGTTTTCGGCGTCTTCGCTGTCGCCGCCGATCACGTTGCCGCTGACGTCGATCGCGTCTTCCGGGTCGACCACGATCCCGGACTCGCCGGAGCCGATCACTTCGTTGCCGGCGATCGTGTTGTCCTCGTTGTTGACGAGGATCCCGATGTCTTCGGCTTCGATGACTTCGTTGCCTTCGATGACGTTGGCCGCGGGGCCGGTGCCGATCGTGCGGATCCCGAGCATCGCGCCTTCGACGTAGTTGTCGGTGATCTCGGCCCCGAGGTCTTCGTGCTGGATCCCGGTGCCGCCGACCATCCGCAGGACGTTGCCGGCGATCAGGGCGCCGTCTTCGGGATCGGTGAAGCCCGCCGAGGAAGAGATGATGCCGGCGCCGGAGGGTGGGGTCACCGAGTTGCCTTCGCCGTCGATCCCGAAGGCGTTGCCGATCACTTCCGGCGCGACGCCGCTGGCCATATTGACCCCGACCGTCCCCCCGGCGAAGTAGTTGGCGTCACCGGCCTCGGGGCCGCCGATCTCGACCTCACCGGAGGACCCGGCTTCGATCCCGATCTTGTCGTTGGGGAGCACGCCGAGCCCGGTTGCGTCGAGGCCGATGTAGTTGCCGTGGATCTCGGTCGGGCCGGTGGCCGGGTCGCCGCCGCCACCGAGGCTGACCAGATCGATCCCGGTGCCTTCGGGGCCGGGGCCGTCTTCACCTTGGGCGGCGGCGATCACGTTGCAGCCTTCATCACAGGCCGCGGTCGGGCCACCCGCCTCTTCGATCTTTTCGCCGATCTCGGTGTTTTCGGCTTTGTCGGCTCCGTTGTCGGTGACGACGATGTTGCGACCGTTGCTGGCCTCCGTGGTCCCGTCGGGCTCGACCCCGAAGTAGTTGCCGCGCACGACCGTGTTGCTGGCGCCGTTGATCCAGAGGCCGAAAGTTTCCGAGTGGCCGAAGACGTTGCGCTCGGCGAGGGTGTCGTCGCCGATCAGGGCGCCATCGGACTCAGGGCCGACATAGATGCCGCTCGGGGTGCCGCTGCCGAATTCGCCATCGAGCTCGATCCCGAGCCAGTTGCCTTCGGCGACGAAGCCGGTCGATCCGTTGAAGACGTTGATCGCCCGTTCCGTCCCGGTGATCGCGATGCCGCGGATCGTGACGCCGTCGGCTTCGACTTTGAGGCCGCCGCCATCGAGTCCGACGCAGGGGCCTTCCGGGCCCAGCTCCGTGTCGCAGGGGCCCGCGCTGGTGCCGTTGATGACGACCGGGTCTGCGATCACGGGCAGCGTGCCGATGAAGGGCACGATCGTGTCGACGGCTTCGCCGTCGAAGGTCGCGGAGAATTTGATTTCGTCCTCGACGCCCGTCGACGCGTTGCTGGTTTCGAGCGCCGCTCGCAGCGTGCATTCACCCGGGATGCTCGTTTCGCAAACTCCGGCACCGGAGCTGGCGTCTTCCTCGTCCAGCGTGCTGTTGACGGTGTAGGTCGCGGCCGACGCGAGCGCCGGGATCGCAAGCAGCAGGCAGGCGGCGGTGAGCAGGACGCGGAGGCAACGGGCGATCGGCATGGCGGGAACCCTATTGCTGCGGGCCGAAGGGGACAAACTCCCTGGCCGAACGTCAGCCGAAGGGCAGATCGCGAGCGGCGCGCACGTGCTCGACCTGACCGGCGCCCTCGGCGGCGGAGCGGCCAACCACGTCGTCCCACTCGTGCAGCATCGCCTTCAGCTTCGCGACCGCCTCCGGCGGGTGGGCGGCGACTTCGACCGCCAGCTCCAGGGCTGCGTTCTCGGCCCCCGCCGCCGGGGCGACCCGGTTGACGAGCCCGAGCCGCAGCGCCTCGTCGGCGCCGACCGTGCGGGAGCTGAGCAGCATGTACTTGGCAGCAGCGAGGCCGCAGAGGGTGACCAGGCGGGCGGGACCGACCGGCATGCCGAGGGCCGCGCCAGGAAAGCGCAACCGCAGGTTGGAGCCGCCGATCCGCATGTCGCAGGCGATCGAGATCTCGGCCCCGCCACCGACCACGTCGCCGTGGCAGACCGCGATCGTCGGCTTCGGGAAGGCGACGATCGCGTCGTAGAGATCGGAGAAGAGCTGCATCCGGCGCACGTGCGCCTCGGCGTCGAGCTGCTCGCGCACGTCGGCGCCGGCCGAGAGGCCCATGTTGTCGGCAGAGCTGATCACCAGAACGCGGACCGCCTCGTCGCCGCGGGCGACCGCCAGGTGCTCGAGCAGCTCGGTCAGCATCTGGGTGTTGATCGCGTTGCGGGCCCTCGGCCGTTCGAGCCGGATCAGGGCGATCCCTTGCTCGTCGACCCGGTAGCTGGTCACCGCCGCATCCTGCGTGCCGTTCTCACTCACCATCATCGTCCTCGGAACCTAGCCGTTCGACGAGCCGCTCGGTCTCGCGGGCGGCGTCCGCGACCAGCTCCTCGACCTCGGCCTTCGGCTCGCGGAACTTGCCGAGCACGTAGGCGGAGACGATCTCCGGGTCGGTCGAGTCGGGCCGCCCCACCCCGACCCGCACGCGCCAGAAATCGGCGTCGCCGAAGCCGCGTTTAAGGCTCTTGAGGCCGTTGTGGCCGGCGAGCCCGCCGCCGAGCCGCGGCTCGATCCGCCCGAACGGGAGGTCGATCTCGTCGTGGACGACGACGACGCGGTCGAGCGGCACCTTCAGCGAGCCGCGCGCCGGCCCGGCCGAGGTCCCGGATTCGTTCATGAAGGTCAGCGGCTGCAGCAGCGCGACCCGCGGGCCGCCCGGCGCGCTGCGGCCTTCGGCGAGGCGGCCGCGGAACTTGTCCTTGGCCCGTGGCAGGTCCCAGCGCTGGGCCAGCTCGGCCAGCACCTCGAAGCCGACGTTGTGACGGGTGCCGGAGTACTCGCGGCCGGGGTTGCCGAGCCCGACGATGAGAATGCGGTCGCCCTGCTCGCCGCGATCGCCGCGGCGGAACAGACCCACGGGGCTTACCTACTCCCCGTCGGAGTCGCCCGAGTCGCCCTCGCCGGCATCGTCGCCGCCCTCGGCCTCGCCCTCGCCGACCAGCTCGGTTTCCTCCTCGACCTCGGTCTCGACGACCTCTTCGACGCGCGGCGGCGAGAGGTTGACGATCGTGATCTCGTCGGGCTCCTCGGCGATGAAGGTGACCCCCTCGGGGGCGGTGACGGCGGAGAGCTGCAGGGTGTCGTTGATCTCCATCGCGGAGACGTCGACGACGATTTTGTCCGGGATGTCGGTGGGCAGCGCTTCCACGGTGATCTCGTGGGTGACGTGCTCGAGCACGCCGCTGGCCTTGACGCCGGGGGCTTCGTCGGCCCCCTCGAGCTCGATCGCGACGTCGGCCTGGATCGCCTCTTTGAGGTTCACCTGCTGCAGGTCGAGGTGCTGGATCGAACCGCGCACCGGGTGCAGCTGCTGTTCCTTGACCACCACCGGGACGGCTTTGCTGCCCTCGACCTCGAGGTCGAACAGGGCGGCGCCCTCGTGCAGGATGTTGCGGACCTCGCGTTCGGAGACCTGGAAGGCGGTCGCCTCCTCGCCGCCGGAGTAGACGACGCCGGGAACGACGCCCTCGTTGCGCAGGCGGCGCGAGGCGCGCGAGCCAAAATCGGCCCGCGGCGCGACCTTCAGGGTTGAACGTCCAGCTGCCATCGGACGGGAGAGGATAGAGAAACCGGCCGCAAAGCGGCTCCTGTGGCAACCTTGAAGCGTGGCTGACGACTCGAAGATCCCCAAGGGGAGGATCCGCCGCTCCGCCAAGCTGGGCTCGATCGTCGGTGTCCAGGGTGCCCGATACGCCGGCACCAAGGCGGCAAACGTGGGCCGCGACGAGGAGGCCGGCCGCGAGCACCTCGAGCAGCGCCACCTGGAGACGGCGATGAAGATGGTCGGCGCGCTGGGCCAGATGAAGGGCGCGGCGATGAAGCTCGGGCAGTTCGCCTCCTTCATCGACACCGAGTTCATCCCCGAGGAGTACCGCGAGATCTACCAGGAACAGCTGGCGAAACTGCGCACCGACGCGCCGGCGATGCCCTGGGAGCAGGTGGTCAAGGTGCTGGAGGAGGAGTTCGACGGCGAACCGCTGACCGAGCTGTTCGCGGAGATCGAGGAGGAGGCGTTCGCCGCGGCCTCGATCGGCCAGGTGCACCGGGCCGAGCTACTCGACGGGCGCGCGGTCGCGGTGAAGATCCAGTACCCCGGGATCGCCGAGGCGCTGGAGGCCGACCTCCGCAACGCCGGCACGATCGTGCGCCTGGCCCGGGCGATCGCCCCCGGCCTCGACGCGAAGGCGATTGCCGACGAGCTGCGCGAGCGGGTGATGGAGGAGCTCGACTACGAGTACGAGGCGCAGAACCAGCGCTCCTTCGCCCGCGCCTACCGCGAACACCCGTTCATCTACGTGCCCGAAGTCGTGACCCGGCTCTCGCGCCGGCGCGTGCTCGTCACCGAGCTGGTCGAGGGGATGGGCTTCGAGGAGATCAAGCAGCTGCCGCACGAGGAGCGCAGCCGCTTCGGCGAGATCGTCTTCCGCGGCAGCTTCGGCTCGATCTACCACCTGCAGCACTTCAACGCCGACCCGCACCCCGGCAACTACATCCTGATGGAGGACGGCCGCGTCGCCTTCCTCGACTTCGGGATGACCAAGAAGCTCGACCGCGAGCAGATCCTGCTCGAGCAGCGCGCCTTCGACGCCGCCTCGCGCGACGATCCGGAGGCCTTCCGGCAGGCCCTGCACGACCTCGGCTTCGTCAAGAAGCCCTCGAAGCTCGACGCCGAGCGACTGATGGACCACATGCGCGCGGTCGGCGGCTGGTACGTCGAAGACCGCGAGATCGAGATCACCCCGCGGCGGGTGATGAAGATCATCGAGTCGACCAACGACCCGCGCTCGGAGTACTTCGACCTGATGCGGCGCGAGTCGATCCCGGCCGACGAGCTGATGGGCCGGCGGATGGAGATCGGGGTGGTCGCGGTGCTCGGGCAGCTGCGGGCGAAGCGCAACTGGCACCGGATCGCCCGCGAGTGGGTCTACGCCGACCCGCCGGCGACCGAGCTCGGCCAGGAGGAGTGGGAGTACTTCGAGGAACGCGGACTAAAGCGCACGCCCGGTTTGGCCGAAACCACCTGAGGCCAGGACTTTTCGACGAGTTACGGAGGAACGATGAAGCGGATAAAAGCAGGTTGGGGGCTAACCAAGAAGAGCTGGGCTCTGCTCAACAGCCATCGCGAACTGATCCGCTTCCCGCTCTACGGGGCCCTAATCACGATCCCGCTGGCAATCGTCTTCGGCGGGCCCGGGCTCTACCTGCTCGACCAGAAGAGCTACGGCGGCGCGATCCCGATCCTCGTCGTCGGCATCTACGTGCTCAGCGTGGTCGGCTTCTTCTTCGCGGTCGGCCTCGCCGCGGCCGCCAACCAGATCTTCCAGGGCAAAGAGGCGACGGTCGGCGACGGGCTCAAGGTCGCGCGCGAGCGCTTCCCCGAGATCTGCGGCTGGGCGGCGCTCTCGACCGCGATCGGCCTGGTGATGGCGCTGCTCGAGAACCAGGGCGGCGTCTTCGGCCAGATCGCCGCGCGCCTGGTCGGCCTCGCCTGGGCGCTGGTCACCTTCATGGCGGTGCCGGTGCTGGCGATCGAGGGGCCCGGCCCGTTCGGCACCCTGAAACGCTCGGGGACGATCTTCAAGCAGAAATGGGGCCAGCAGATCACCGGCAACATCGCGATCGGCGGCGCGATCGGCCTGCTGGCGATCCTGCCCGCCGGAATCATGATCGGCGTCGGCGTCGCGCTCTGGTCGAAATCCGGCGCCGCGGCGGTGGTCCTGATCCTGGTCGGCGCGGTGATCATGTGCGTCGCGCTGCTGATCTCCAAGGCGCTCTCCGGCGTCTTCGGCGTCGCTCTCTACCGCTACGCGGTCGAGGGGGAAGCGGTCGGCGGCTTCACCCAGGCGGAGCTGGAGTCCGCGGTGAAGCTGAAAAAGGGGGCGCGCGGCGAAGCGCCCCCTACCGCCAGCCCCGGCACCGTCTGATCCGATCCTGCGGTTTCTTATCCGTCACATGGACGGATCAGGAACCACGCTAGGGTGAGCGCGATGCTGGTGCAGATTCCGCGGGCGGGCGGGGAAACGATTCTGGGTGCGATGCGGGGGCCGCTGGCCTGATGCCGGAGCTGGAGGTCCGCAACCTGAGCAAGCGCTACGGCTCGACCGTGGCGGTGAACGACCTCTCCTTCGCGGTCGAGGGCGGCCGCGTGACCGGCTTCCTCGGTCCCAACGGGGCCGGCAAGACGACGACGATGCGGGCCCTGCTCGGCCTCCTGCGCCCGAGCAGCGGCGAGGCCCTGGTCGAGGGGCGGCCGCCGGCGGCGATGGAGCGGCCGCTGCACACGATCGGCGCGGCGCTGGAGGCGACCGCCTTCCACCCCGGCCGCAGCGGCCGCAACCACCTGCGCGGACTCGCCGCGGCGGCGCGGATCCCGACCTCGCGGGTCGACGAGGTGCTGGAGATGGTCGAGCTGACCGGCGCCGCCCACCGGCGGGTCAAGGGCTACTCGCTGGGGATGCGCCAGCGCCTGGCGCTGGCCGCGGCGCTGCTCGGCGATCCCCACATCCTGATCCTCGACGAGCCCGCCAACGGCCTCGACCCGCAGGGGATGCGCTGGCTGCGCGACCTGCTGAAAGCGCAGGCGGCCGGGGGGCGCACGGTGCTGGTCTCCAGCCACGTGCTCTCCGAGGTCGCCCAGACCGCCGACGAACTGATCCTGATCCGCAAGGGCGAGCTGGTCGCGCAGACCACCCTGGCCGAGTTCACGGCCGGCGGCCGGGCGGCGATGCGGGTGCGCGCGGCCGACCCGGAGACGCTGAACGCGGCGCTCGGCGAGCGCGGCGGCAAGGTCGGGCACGACGAGGACGGGGCGCTGCTGATCGAGGGGCTCTCCGGCGAGGAGATCGGCGTGCTGGCGCTGGAGCAGGGGATCGCGCTGTATGAGCTGGCGGCGCAGCGCTCCAGCCTCGAGGCGCGCTTCCTCGAGGTGATGGGCGAGGACGGCGGCGAGGAGGCGGCGCCGTGAACCTCCTGCACAGCGAGTGGATCAAGCTGTTCACGACCCGCACGACCTGGGTGATGATCGGGATCGGGCTGCTCTGCGAGGCGCTGTTCGCTGGGCTCTTCGTCGGCCTCGCCTCGATCAGCGACATCGTCGGCAGCGACGGCGAAGGCTTCGAAGGGGTGCTGACCGGGCTCGGCCTGCTGATGACCCTGATGCTGGTCCTCGGCGTGCTCGTGATCACGACCGAGTTTCGCCACGGAACCACCGGCTCGACCTTTCTGGTGACGCCGAAGCGCTGGCCGGTCCTGGTCGCCAAGCTCGGCGCCTGCCTGCTGGTCGGGGTGCTCGCCGGGCTGCTCTTCGTCGCCGTCAACGGCGGCCTCGCGATCTCGATCTTCTCCGGCCGCGGCGGCGAGCTGCCCTCGACCGGCCGGATCGCCGAGATCTACGCCGGCGTCGTCGTCTCCTTCGCGCTGCTCGCCGCCTTCGGGCTGGGGATCGGGGCGATAGTCCGCAACCAGGTCGGCGCGATCATCGCCGCGATCGCCGTCTTCTTCGTCGTCTCCAGCCTGCCGGAACTGCTGCCGGGGACGATCGGCGAGTACTTCCCGGCGCAGGCGGTCGGCAGCCTGCACGGGCGGGTCGAAGGCGACGGGACCCTGACCCAGGTCGGGGCCGGCTTCATCCTCGCCGGCTGGTCGCTGCTGCTGGTCGCGGTCGGGACCGCGCTGACGGTCAAGCGCGATCTAAGCGAGTAAACAGCCGCGGATCGTTGGAGACGAGGCCGGTGACGCCGGCGTCGAGCAGCTTCTGCTGGCGGGCGGCGTCGTCGACGGTCCAGGCGATCAGCTCGGTTTTCGCGAGCTCGCAGATCCGCGCCAGCCGCGGCGTGACCAGCGGGTGGTAGACCCACATCGCCTCGACCCCCATCTGCGGCAGCTTCTGCGCCGCCAGCCCGGGCAGGCGGTGGCGCATCGCGACCATCGCCCCGGCCATCGGCGCCTTCGCCCAGCGCTTCCTGGTCCAGTCCTTGGTGACCTTGGGATAGGTCCACCCGCGGCGCAGCTCCGGGGCCAGCTCGAGCACTTTGCCGAGCGTGTAGAGCTCCATCGTCGAGATCATCGCCCGCTCCATCAGGCCGCGTTCGCGCAGCGCGAAGACGAACTCCTCCTCGCGGCCCGGCAGCTTGATGTCGAGGTCGATCTCGACCTGGTCCAGCGGCGGCTCGAGGAAGGCGTCGAGCGCCTCGGTCAGGGCCAGCGGCGTGCGCCGCTCGGCGTCCTCCCAGTCGTGGGCGACGACCAAGGGCGCCCGCTCCTCCAGCGGCAGGTGGGCGTCCGGCAGCCAGAGGACGTCGAACTCGATCGTGTCGACCCCGGCCTCGACCGCGGCCGCGAAGCTCTCCAGGGTGTTGCCGGGCGCGATCGCGTCGGCCCCCTTGTGCCCGACCAGGCGCAGCTTCGAGCGGCTCTCGGCGGCGCCGTCAGGCACGCCTAGAAGAGCTGGTTCTCACCGGCGAAGATCTCGGAGACTGAGTCGTCGGTGAAGATCCGCCGGATCGAGTCGGCGAAGGTGCTGGCGGTCGAGAGCACCGTGATCTTGTCCGGCGCCCCGGGCCGCAGCGGCATCGTGTCGGTAACGACGATCCGCTCGATCGCCGACTCGGCGAGCCGCTCGTAGGCATTGCCGGAGAAGACGCCGTGAGTGGCGCAGGCGATCACCCGCGCGGCGCCCTCATCCAGCACCGTCTGCGCGGCGGCGCAGAGGGTGCCGGCGGTGGCGATCATGTCGTCGACCAGGACCGCGGTTTTGCCCTCGACGTCGCCGACCACGTAGCCGATCTCGGCGACCGCCTGGGCCGGGCGCTCCTTCTCCATCACCGCCCACTGGGTGCCGATCCGGCGGGCGAAGTTGCGCGCGGTCTTCACCCGACCGGCGTCCGGGGAGACGATCACCAGCTCGTCGTTCAGTTCCTGGTCGATGAACCACTGGGTCAGCATCGGCATCGCGGTCATGTGGTCGACCGGGACGTGGAAGAAGCCCTGGACCTGGCCGGCGTGCAGGTCCATCGTCAGCACTCGGTCGACCCCGACCGCCTCCAGGCACTTGGCGACGATCCGGGCGGAGATCGGCTCCCGCGGGGCCGACTTCTTGTCCTGGCGCGCGTACCCGTACCAGGGCAGCACGGCGATGATCCGGTGGGCGGAGGCGCCCTGGGCGGCGTCGATCATCGTCAGCAGCTCCATCAGCGCGTCGTTCGGGGTCATCCCTTCGCGCTCGTTCGCGCAGGTCGACTGCACGAGGAAGACATCGGCGCCGCGGATCGACTCCTCGTAGCGGCAGTAGACCTCGCCGTCGGCGAAGGTCTTGAGCGTGACCTGGCCCATGTCGACGTCGAGCTTGCCGGCGATTTTGGCGGCCAGATCCATCGAGGCGCGGCCGCCGAAGACCATCATGCGCTTGCGGTAATCGTGCTCGATACCGGTGTCCACCTGCGGGCGATCCTCGATCATGCTCACGGGCTTTCTTCCTCTCGCATCTTGGCCGCCTTGTCGGCGGCATATCCATCGATGTTTCGCTGCGCGTTCTCGCTCACTCCAAGCGCCCCCTCGGGCACGTCGGACTTGATCACGGCGCCGGCGCCAGTGTAGGCGGAGTCGCCGACTTCTACCGGGGCGATCAGCATCGTGTCAACGCCGATGCGGACGTCGACCCCGATCACAGTCCGGCTCTTGCGGAAACCGTCGTAGTTGGCGGTGATCGTGCCGGCGCCGATGTTGCTGCCGGCGCCGACGTCGGCGTCGCCGAGGTAGCTGAGGTGCGGGACTTTGGCGCTCTTGCCGATGTGGGAGTTCTTGATCTCGACGAAGGTGCCGGCCTTGGCGCCGGCGTCAAGCAGGGCGCCGGGGCGCAGGTAGGCGAAGGGCCCGACGCTGCAGCCGTCGCGGACCTCGCAATCGACCAGGTAGGAGTGGATCACGCTCGACTCGGCGCCGACGACGCTGTCGATCAGCGTCGTGTGGGGGCCGACGACGGCGCCGGCGCCGACGCTGGTCGTGCCCTGCAGGGTGGTGCCGGGCTCGATCCGGGCGTCGGCGGCGATCTCGACTTCGACGTCGACCCAGGTCGAGCCCGGGTCGACGATCGTCACCCCGTCGAGCATCTGGCGCTGCAGGATCCGGCGGCGCGCCTCGGCCTCGACCGCGGCAAGGTCGACCCGGTTGTTGACCCCCATCGTCACCGCCAGGTCCTCGGCGAGGTGGGCGGCGACCGAGTAGCCGGCCTCGCGCAGGGCCGGGAAGACGTCGGGGAGGTAGTACTCGCCCTGGGCGTTGTCGTTGGAGAGCCCCTCCAGGGCGGCCTTCAGCGGCGCCGCGTCGAAGGCGTAGGTGCCGGCGTTGATCTCGCGGATCGCCAGCTCGGCCGGGTCGGCGTCGCCGTCGGTTTTCGCCTCGACCACGCGCTCGACCTCGCCGGAGTCGGCGCGGACGACGCGGCCGTAGGAGCCGGGATCGTCGAGCTCGATCGTCAGCATCGTCGCCGCCGCCTCGGAAGCGAGGTGGGCCTCCAGCAGCTGGCGGATCGTCTCGGTGGAGATCAGCGGCACGTCGCCGGAGAGGACCAGCACGTGCTCGGCCGCCTCGATCAGCGGCAGGGCCGCGCGGATCGCTCCCCCGGTGCCGTCGGCCTCGGGCTGCTCGACCGTCTTCACGCCCTCCGGCAGGCCGGCGGAGATGTCGCGACCCGGGGAGACGATCGCCGCCACCTCGCCGGCGCCCGCCTCGCGGGCAGCGAGGATTGGCCACGCGACCAGCGGTCGTCCGCAGACAGGGTGGAGCATCTTCGGCGTGGAGGAACGCATCCGCGTCCCCTCCCCGGCCGCCATGACGAGAGTGAGGGGGGAACTCACGTGGCCATCGTATTAGCGGACGCCCCTGGGCGTCTTGCTAGCCGCGCTTGGCCAGATCTTTGCCAACCAGGGCGATGCTGGTCAGCGTCCAGCCGGCGAAGATCAGGTCGATGCCGACCAGGAGGCCGATCGCCCAGTCGGCCGAGCTCGGGAACTTGACCAGGACGAGGATCCCGATCAAGAGGCCGCAGACCCCGCTCAGGCCGATCAGCCCGGCGCCCTGCTGGCCACGGCCCATGAAGGCGACGGCGATCCGGGTGACGCCCATGAAGAGGAAGTAGACCCCGAGCACGAAGGTCAGGGTCAGGGTGCCGTTGTGGGGCTCGATGATCAGCCAGAGGCCGACGATGATCGTCAGCGCCGCCCAGAGCAGGCGCAGGAGCAGCGAGCCAACCGAGTGGGCGGAGAAGGCGGCGGCGATCAGGAAGCCGCCGACGAAGATCAGCACCCAGCCGATGAAGATCGCGGTCCCGACCGAGGCGACCGCCGGGACCAGGATCGCGAAGCAGCCGGTGAGGATCGCCAGGATCCCGACGCCCATCAGCACCTTCCAGCTGCGCTGCAGCCCTGCCCGGACCTCCGGGTCCATCGACGCTCCTCCGATCTCCACGTTGGAAACCCTAAGCGTCCTCACGGACGCGTGCACGCTCTCGTTCGTAGAACCGCACCCACTTGCGCACGGCGTTGTCGGAGACGCCGTACTTACGACCGACCGCGCAGTAGCTCGTCGCCTCGATCTCGGCCATCAGCTTCTCGTAGGGAGGGCGCTCGGCTTTGCGGGTGGAGGGCTTGGGCTTGCCTCGCAGTCGAGAGCGATCCCAACGCGCGCCGCATCCGTGAGAGCAATATCGATGGCTGGCGTATTTCGCGATAAAGCTCTTTCCACAGCGTTTGCACTTCCGCGTCGGACGTTCCTGCCGATTTTTGCGGCCGCAATGGGTCTCGAGCGTTGCCGCGCAGTTCGGGCAGACGATGCGTAGGTTCTCGATTCGATTGTCGTCGGGCACCCCGTTGATGTGATCGAGGATCAGCCCCATCCAGCGACCTCTCCACTCCTCGCCCTGCCCGCACATCTCACAACGGCGCTCCTTGTACCCGCATTCGTAGAGGCGCCGCTTCAGATGACCTCGTGGATACGGCGAATCTCGAACCAGCACCTCAGCCATCGGCGTCGCCCTACCGAACGACCGCCTTATCGAAGCGCCGCCGTCGAAGTGGTCGGTGGGGATCTGCCAGACATCGTCAACCCAGTGGCGAAGCAAGGCGTGGTTTCCGCCGGCAGTCCGCATCCCGAGGCGACGCAGGACCTCGCTGTAGTTCTTCGATACAGCGACCGCGTCGCGTGCTTCCTGCTCGTCGTACCTGGGCACCGGCCCAAGATAGCTACTTATGCAGACAGAATGTTGCGGCAGCTCCAGCGGTAGGCTGGGCACACCCATCCGGGGTGGTGTAGTGGCTTAGCACTCCAAGTTTTGGTCTTGGCAGCGAGGGTTCGAATCCTTCCCCCGGAACTCAGAGACGGCTGAGCCGCTGGCTCAGTCCTCGCCGCCGCGAGGGACCTTGCCGCCCTTGGCGCCGGGCTCCTGGGCCGGGCCGCTGGGCGAGGCGATGCCGAGCACGCGCATCGCCTTGAGGCCGAGGCCGAGCTTCTCGCGGCCTTCGGTGGCGGAGACGTCGTGGCCGCAGAGCTCCTTCACCCGCTCCAGCCGGTAACGGACCGTGTGGCGGTGGGTGAAGAGCTGTTTGGCGGTCGCGGCGACGTTGCCGTCGTTGTCGAGGTAGGCCTCGACGGTCGCGACCAGCTCGGTCTCGTACTGGTCGTCGTAGTCGGAGAGCGGCTGAATCGTCTCCGCGTAGAAGCGCTGCAGCTCGCCCGGGTCCTCGCTCATCGCCGGCAGCAGCAGGCGGTAGGCGCCGGTGTCCTCGAAGGCCAGGGTCGAGCGGCCCTCGGCCTCCCCCACGTTGACCGCGAGGTGCGCCTCGGAACCGGCGCGGTAGAGGTCGACCGGGTCCGAGCAGCGGCGGCTGCGGCCGATCGTCAGGTGGAAGCCGGACAGGCTGTCGTCGAGCTCGCGGGCGAGGCCGGCGACGGCGCGGGCGAGCCGCTCGTCGTCCTCGGCCGGGACGATCACCGCCAGGTTGGCGGCGCCGCCCTCGCCGCCTGCCTCGGCTGTGGCCAGCGATCCGGGCGCCAGCGAGCGCAGGGCGCGCAGGGCCAGGGTGAGGACGCGTTCGCGCCAGTCGCCGGTCTGGGCGGCGCGGGGCGCGGCCCGCAGGACCAGCACGCCGGCGCCGCGGTCGAGGTCGGCGCCGAGCTCGGCCCCGCGGGCGACGATGTCGCCGCGGTCGGTGACCCGCCGCGCCAGCACGTCGCCGACGAAAGCGCTCGCCACCTCCTCGCTCTCCCACTCGGGCGAGCGCGAGCGCTCCAGCTCCAGCGCCAGCAGGGTCGTGACCATGCGGGCGATCGCCGGGTCCGGCGCCACCTTGGCCCGGTAGCGCAGCTCGCCGACCGCGGCGTCGGCGACCCGCAGCTCGACCGCGGTGACGCCCTCGCCGCCGGAGAGCAGCCGCTGCTCCTGGTCGGGCGAGGCACCGGCCACCGCCAGCACCGCGCTGGAGCGGTCGATCAGGGCGACGCTGGCGTCGAGCAGCCGCGCCGCCGCCCGCGCCACCGCGGGCAGCCCAGCGCCGGACTCGACCGCTTCGGAGAGCGCGTCGAGCAGGCCGGGATCTTCCGCGTGCGCAGGGATCTTGGTCTCCTTGGTGCCGTTGGGCATCCGCCCATTATCGCCACATCAGCTCTCGCGGCGGGACTAGTTGCCGTTGATGAAGTCGACGATGTCGCTGTAGTAGTAGACGATCACGAGCCCGATCACGACCCCGGCGACGATCAGCGCGGCGAGCACGAACAGTGAGAGGAAGCCGGCCGCCGCCTTTTCCCAGATCCGCCCGTGCGAGCTCAGGGCCGGAGTGAGGATCAGCACGACGAAGGTGAGGAAGCAGATCAGGCCGGCGCCGCCGAACAGCCAGTACTGGTTGCCGAGATTGGACAGGGCGAAGATCATTGCCGCAGAGTTTGGCGCACTTGCGTGACGACAAGCGCGGTTGCGGCGCAGAAGGAGAAGCAGGCCGCGCCCAGCGCCCAGCCCGCGGAGACGTCACTCAGGTAGTGCACGTTGAGGTAGACGCGGGAAAGTCCGATCAGGATCGTCAGCACGATCCCGGCGGCGACGACGGCGCTCGCCTGGGCCATCCCCGGCCGCAGCCGCAGGACGATCGTCACCGCCAGCCAGACGTATAGAACCGAGTGGGTGGCGTGGCCGCTGGGGAACGCGGAGCCCTGGGTGTCGACCAGCTGCCCCTCGGGCCGGGGGCGGTCGGTCGCGTCCTTGAGCTCGTGGAACCCGATCGAGCTCATCGTCATCCCGGCCAGCAGGACCGCGACCTCGGCCCAGCGGCGCCGCGCCGCCAGCAGCACCGCGCAGACCGCGGTCAGGCTCCAGGTCCAGACGCCGCCGCCGAGGAAGCTGATGACCTTGGAGATCGCCAGGAGGAAGCCGCTGTGCAGGTGGTCGACGACTTCGAAGGCGGTTTCGTCGCCGGGCGTCGGCCCCGGGTCGCGGCCGACCACGACGATGTAGGCGATCAGCACGAACAGGGCCACCGCCAGGGTCGCCATCAGCGAGGTGAACTCGAGCCCGAAGGTGCCGCCCGGGGTGACCCGGTTCCAGAGGAACTGCAGCTGCGGCCGGTAGCGGCGGCCGAGCTCCAGCAGCCAGCTCGCGGCCCGGTGCTCTTCCATCCACCGCACCGTCTTCGCGCGGTTCTCGGCGACCCGGAAGAAGCGGGTCAGCCAGACCGTGGCGACGACGACCACGATCAGGGTGCCGAGGATCAGGGCGCCTTTGGCGGCGTAGTCGGCCGCCGCCTCGATGCTGCGGGAGAAGATGTAGCCGACGAGGATGTGGGCGCTCGCCCAGAGCCCGGTGCCGAGGATGCTGTAGGGGACGAAGGCGCGGTAGCGCATCCCCGAGCTGCCGGCGATGAACGGGGCGAAGGCGCGGATCAAGCTGATGAAGCGGCCGAGGAAGATCGTCTTGCCGCCGTGACGCGAGAAGTAGTCCTCGACTTTTTCGAAGCGCTCGTGGCTGACCCCGAAGCGGGGCCCGTGCCGGAGCACGAAGTCGCGGCCGAGGCGGCGGCCGAGGAAGAAGCTGGTCGAGTCCCCCGCCCAGGCGCAGAACCAGGCGATCCCGATCAGCAGGTAGATGTCGATCGCGCCCTGGCCGGCGACGGCGCCGCCCAGGGTCATCACCGTCTCGCCGGGGACGACGAGGCCGACGAAGGCGCCGGTCTCGGCGAACGCGAGGACGCCGACCAGCAGGTAGGTCCAGGCGCCGAGCGTGTTCGAGATGTCTTCGAGCAGCCCCTGCAGGTCGATGCTGCCGAGTTCCTGGCTGATCAGGTAGTAGCCGAGCGCGACGATCGCCGCGGCCGGGATCAGCAGCAGTTTTTTGCGGCTGCCGCCTTTCTCGCCGGGCATCCTCATGGCGCCAGCTCCAGGGGCGGCGCGGCCCCGGCGGCACAGACGATCGCGTCGTCGTGGTCGACGAGCTTGGCCGCGGCCGCCTGGGCGGCGCCGAGGTCGGGGAACAACCCGACCGCGGTCGGGCCGGAGCCGCTGAGGATCGCGACCGGGGCCCCGGCTTCGCGCAGCTCCTCGAGCGCGTCGCCGATCCCCGGCCGCAGCGAGCGCGCCGGCGCCTCGAGGTCGTTGACCAGCAGCTCCGGGTAGGCGAGCGGCGAGGCGCCGGCGCCGGCCGCCCCACGCAGCTGCGTCGCCAGCTCCTCCAGCTCCGCCGCCGAGCGGCCGGCCCCGAGCCGGTCGGCCTCGCGGAAGACCTCGGCGGTGCTGAGTCCGCCCCCGTCCGGAAGCAGGACGGCGGCGTGTGGGGCTGGCTGGGGCAGCGGCTCGACCAGCTCGCCGGCGCCGCGAACCAGGGCCAAAGCGGGCCGCAGCTGCGAGGGCACGTCGGCGCCGAGCCGGGCCGCGATCGCCGGCAGCTCGGCGACCTCGCCGGCGGCCAGGCGCAGGACCGCGGCGGCGTCGCCGCTGCCACCACCGAGCCCGGCGGCGACCGGCACCCGCTTCTCGATCGCGAGCCGCAGCGGCTCGCGATCCCAGCCGACGGCGCGCAGCTCGGCCAGCGCCCGGGCCGCCAGGTTCTCGCCCTCGACCCCGGGGCAGAGGACCTCGTCGCGCTCCGCCGGCTCGACCGCGATCAGGTCGGCGAGCGCCAGCGGCTCGAACAGGGAGCAGAGCTCGTGCAGCCCGTCGTCGCGGGCCGGGCCGAGGTAGAGGCAGAGGTTGAGCTTGGCGGGTGCGTGCAGGCGCATCGGTCGGGCTCGGTCAGGCTTGCGGGCCGAGCTTCGCCGACAGGTTGGCGAAATCCTCGGCGCCAAGCGCCTCCGCCCGGACATCGGCGGCAAACCCGAGCTCGGCCAGAGCCGCCCGCGCCGGCTCCAGCGAGCCCGGGCGGGCGTGCTCGAGCGAGCGGGCCAGGGACTTGCGGCGGTGGGCGAAGGCAGCCCGCACCAGCTCGCGGGTCGCCGCGTCGGCGGCCGGGCCCGTTCTGCGCAGAGCGAGGATCGCCGAGTCGACCCGCGGGCGCGGCTTGAACACCGCCGGGTCGACCTTGCGGACCAGCTCGACCTCGCAGGCGAGCTGGACCAGCACGCTCGGCGAGCCGTAGGTGCGGCTGGCGGGCGCCGCCCGCAGTCGGTCGGCGATCTCGCGCTGGACCATCACCGTCCAGCGGCCGACGCTCGGCAGCTGCTCGATCGTCCGCAGCAAAAGCGGCGTCGCCACCGCGTAGGGCAGGTTGGCGACCATCGCCGTCGGCGCCGGCGCCAGCGCCGCCAGGTCGACCTTCATCGCGTCCCCCCAAACCAGGTCGACGTTCGCTTGCGACATCAAGCCGGCCAGGGCCGGCTCCAGGTCACGATCGATCTCGATGCAGTGGACGTGCGCGGCCGCGGCCGCGAGGCGCTCGGTCAGCACCCCCTCCCCCGCCCCGACCTCGAGCACCACGTCCTCCGGCGCCAGCTCCGCGTCGCGGACGATCGCCGCCAGCAGGTTGGGGTCGGCGAGGAAGTTCTGCCCGAGGCGGACCACGCCGCCCTGTTTACCAGCCGAAGAGGGCGCGGGCGTTGGCCTCGACCGTGCGCTCCAGCTCCGCGTAGGAGACGCCGCGCTCCGCGGCCACCACCTTCGCCGTCTCGACCACGTTGGCGGGCTGGTTGCGCTTGCCGCGCATCGGCTGCGGCGCCAGGTAGGGCGCATCGGTCTCGACCAGGATCCGGTCCTCGGGGACCTTGGCGGCGGCAAAGCGCAGCTCCTTCGCGCTCGGGTAGGTGACGTTGCCGGCGAACGAGCAGTACCAGCCGCGCTCGGCCGCGTCGGCGACCCGCTGTGGGGCCGAGAAGCAGTGCAGGATCACGGCCTGGCCGCCGGCCCGTTCGTCGAGCGTGGCGAAGATCTCGTCGACCGCCTCCGTGGTCCCCTCGGGGTCGCGGGCGTGGATCACGATCGGCAGGTCGAGCTGCTTGGCGATCTCGATCTGGGCGGCGAAGGCACGGCGCTGGTCCTCGGACGCGGCGGTGTCGCGATAGAAGTCGAGCCCGGTCTCGCCGATCGCCCGCACCTGCTCGTGCGCGCCAAGCTCCAGCAGCGCCGCCGCGGCGGCGTCGTCGAACCCGGTCGCGTCGTTGGGATGGCGGCCGACGCCGGCGAAGACCGCCGGGTGGCGCTCGGCCTGGGCGATCGTCGTCGCGTTCGACTCCTCGTCGAGGCCGATGCTGAGCATCCGCCCCACCCCGGCGCTCGCCGCCGCGCCGACCAGCTCGGCCTCATCGCCCTCGCAGAGAAAGAGGTGGGTGTGGGAGTCGATCACCGCGCGCCCAGCCTACCCAGCAGGTCCCATTAGCCTTGTCACCGCATGGGGGACTTCGCCGACTACTACCGTGAGATCTACCTGCGCGGCCTGGGCGGCGAGACGCCCTCGATCCCGGTCGCGCTCGCCGAGCTGGAGGAGCGGGCGGTGGCGGCGATGGAGCCTCGCACGGCCGCCTACGTCGGCGCCGGGGCCGGCGGCGAGGAGACGATCCGCGCCAACCGCGAGGCCTTCCGGCGGCGGCAGATCGTGCCGCGCATGTTGCGCGACGTCTCCAGCCGCGACCTCGCGGTCGAGCTGCTGGGGACGGCGATGCCGGCGCCGCTGCTGCTCGCCCCGATCGGCGTGCAGCGGATCGTCCATCCCGACGGCGAGCTGGCCACGGCCCGCGCCGCGGCGGCGGTCGGCGTGCCGATGATCGCCAGCACCGCCTCCCACTTCACCCTGGAGGAGATCGCCGAGGCCGGCGGGCCGGGGGCGCCGCGCTGGTTCCAGCTCTACTGGGCCGACGACAAGCCGCTGGTCAAGAGCTTCCTCGAACGGGCCGAGGCGGCCGGCTACGGCGCGATCGTGCTCACCGTCGACACCTTCATCCCTGGCTGGAAGCCGCGCGACCTGCAGCAGGCCTGGCTGCCGTTCCTCGAAGGGGTCGGGGTCGGCAACTACTTCCAGGACCCGGTCTTCCGCGCCGCCCTGGAGAAGACGCCGGAGGAGGACCAGGGAGCGGCGACCGGCCACTTCCTCGGGCTGCAGGCGAACCCGGCGCTGGCCTGGGATGACCTCGCCTGGCTGCGCGAGCAGACCCGGCTGCCGATCGTCGTCAAGGGGATCCAGCACGCCGAGGACGCCCGCGAGGCGCAGCGCCGCGGGGTCGACGGCATCGTCGTCTCCAACCACGGCGGCCGCCAGGTCGACGGCGCCGTCGGCTCGCTCGACGCGCTGCCGGCGGTCGCCGCGGCGGTCGGCGGCGAGCTCGCGGTCCTCTTCGACAGCGGCGTGCGCAGCGGCAGCGACGCCCTCAAGGCGCTCGCGCTCGGCGCCGACGCCGTCTGCCTCGGCCGGCCCTACATCTGGGGGCTGGCGCTGGAGGGCCAGCAGGGCGTCGAAACGGTGCTGAAGATGGTCCTCGCCGAGCTCGACCTGACGATGGCCCTCTGCGGCCTGACGCGCCCGAGCGAGATCGGCCCCGAGCTGCTCCCTTCCGACTTTAGGGCGCTATAGCGCCCTGAATCTAGGACTCGATCTTCGGGAACAGCGCCGGCGTGCGCTCGACCTTCTGGCCGCCCGGGCGGGAGCCGAGCTCAGCCAGCCCGCGCTCCGGTTCGGCCAGCGCCGCCAGCAGCGTCTCCGCCGTCGCCGGCAGGTAGGGGACCAGCAGCAGGGTCGTCACCCGCAGGCCCTCGACCAGGTTGTAGAGGACTTCGTCGAGGCGCTCGGGGTCGGCCTCGTCCTTGGCCAGCTCCCACGGCTTCGTCTCCTCGACGAAGCGGTTGAGGCGGCGAACCAGCTTCCAGATCTCGTCCAGCGCCTGGCTCAGCTCGGCCAGGTCGAGCAGCTCGCGGACGCGGGCGACCGCGCCCTCGAAGTCCTCGGCCAGGGTCGCGTCGACCGCCGCCTCGGGTACCGTGCCGTCGCGGTAGCGGTCGACCATCGCCAGCACCCGGCTGGCCAGGTTGCCGTAGTCGTTGGCGAGCTCGGTCTCGTAGCGGGACTCGAAGCCGGCGGTTGAGATCGAGCCGTCTTGGCCGAAGCTGACCTCGCGGAACAGGTAGAAGCGCAGCGCGTCGGCGCCGAAGCGGTCGATCACCTCGAACGGGTCGAGCACGTTCCCCAAGCTCTTCGACATCTTTTTCTCGCCCATCAGCAGGAAGCCGTGGATCACCATCCGCCGCGGCAGCTCGTAGCCGGCGGCGAGCAGCAGGGCCGGCCAGATCACCGCGTGGAACTTGAGGATGTCCTTCGCCATCACGTGCAGCGAGGCGGGCCAGTAGCGCCCGGTCAGGTCCTCGCCCTCGCGCGCGAAGGTCAGCGCGGTGACGTAGTTGAGCAGCGCGTCGAACCAGACGTACATCCGCTGCTCGGGGTCCCAGGGCAGCGGCAGCCCCCACTCCAGGGTCGGGCGCGAGAGCGAGACGTCCTCCAGGCCCTGCTTGATGAACGAGACCGCCTCGTTGCGGCGGAAGTCCGGCACCACGAAGTCCGGCTGCGCCGCGTACAGCTCTTCCAGCTGCTCCTGGAAGGCGGAGAGCTTGAAGAACCAGTTCTCCTCGCGCACCTTCTCCAGCGGGATCTCGTGGATCGGACAGCTGTTGCCGGGCCCGAGCTCGCGCTCGGTTTTGAAGTCGGCGCAGCGCGGGCAGTACCAGCCCTCGTAGGTCCCTTTGGTCACCCAGCCGTTGTCGTAGACCCGCTGCATGATCTCCGCCACCGCCGCTTTGTGCCGCGGATCGGAGGTCCTGATGAAGAAGTCGTTGGTGACGTCGATGATCGGCCCCAGCGCTTCGAATTTCGCCGCGTTGCGATCGGCCAGCTCCTGCGGCGTGATCCCCTCCCGCTCGGCCGCCAGCTCGATCGGCTCCCCGTGCTCATCGGTCCCGGTGAGGAAGAACACGTCCTCCCCCCGCTGGCGCATGTGCCGGGCGAAGATGTCGGCGGCCATCGTCGAGTACGCGTGCCCGAGGTGGGGCTCGGCGTTGACGTAGTAGATCGGCGTGGTGACGTAGAAGCTCATACGTCCACCAACGTTATGTGACGGGACGTGACTAGCGCCGCGCCTCGCGCCCGGTGAGGGCTTTGTAGAGGTCGTTGGCGCGGGTGCCGGTGAGGGCGGCGACGACGGAGGCGGCGGCGCGGGGGCGGGCGCCGGACTGGACCAGGTGGCGGAGGGCGTCGACCGCGAAGCCGACGTCTTTGTCCTGGGTCGCGGACTCGGTCGGGGCGATCACGAGGACGATCTCGCCTTTGACGTCGCCGCGGAAGCGGCGGGCGAGTTCGCCGAGCGAGCCGCGGGCGACCTCCTCGTGGACCTTGGAGAGCTCGCGGCAGACGGCGGCGTCGCGGTCGGGCGCCAGCTGGGCCAGGGCCGCCAGGCTCTCCCCCACCCGGCGCGGGCTCTCGAAGGCGACGACGGTCTCGGTCGAGCGCAGGACCCGCTCCATCTCCCCCGCCCGCCGCGGCAGGAAGCCCTCGAAGCGCCAGCGGTCGGTCGGCAGGCCGGAGGCGACCAGGGCGACCGGGACGACCGATGGCCCGGGCAGCACCGTCACCTCGAGGTCGCGTTCGATGCAGCGGTGGATCAGCTTGAAGCCGGGGTCGGAGATCGCCGGCATGCCGGCGTCGGAGACCAGGGTGACGGTGTCGCCGCGCTCGATTCGCTGCGCCAGCTCGGTCGCCCGCGAGGTTTCGTTGCCCTCGTGGTTGGAGACCAGGCGCGGGGCCGGGCGGATCCCCAGGCGGTCCAGCAGGCCCCCGGTCTTGCGGGTGTCCTCGCAGGCGATGTAATCGGCCCCGACCAGCGCCTCGCGCATCCGCGGGGTGACGTCGTCGATGTTGCCGATCGGGGTTGGGCAGACGATCAGGCGGCCGGGCATCAGCCGCCCACCTGCTTCTCCAGCTCGGTCCGCGCCAGCGCCGCGGCGCCGATCATCCCGGCGTCGTTGCCGAGGGTCGCCGCCACGATCGGGGTCTCGTTCATCGGCCGCAGCGCCCGTTCTGAGACCTCGCGCCGCAACGGGTCGAGCAGCAGGTCGCCGGCGGCGATCACGCCGCCGCCGATCACGATCGCGGCCGGCTGGAAGATGTTGGCGAAGCTCGAGCAGGCGACCCCGAGCCGGCTGCCGATCAGGTCGAAGACCGCGATCGAGGTCTCGTCGCCGGCGATCGCCGCCTCGGTCACCGCCTTGCCGTCGACCGTCTCCCCAGCCGCCAGCAGTTTGCCGATCGCCGACTCCGGCGCCGATTCGGCCGCCGCCTTGCCCTCCCGCCCCAGCGCCGTTCCCGAGGCGAGCGCCTCGACGCAGCCGTGGTTGGGGCAGTTGCCCTGGCAGGGCGGGCCGTCGGCCTGGATCACGGTGTGGCCGAGCTCGGCCCCGGCCCCGGTTGAGCCGCGATAGACCTCGCCGCCGAGGATCAAGCCGCCGCCGATCCCGGTCCCGATCGTCAGCATCACCACGTCCCGTTTGCCCTGGGCCGCCCCGTAGAGGCTCTCGGCCAGCGCCGCCACGTTGGCGTCGTTGTCGACGAAGACCGGCAGCCCGACCCGCTCGCCGATCAGTTCGCGGATCGGCAGGTCGGCGATCGGCAGGTTGACGGCGCCGACCGCGAAACCGGTCTCCTGGTCGATCGTCGCCGGAATCCCGAGCCCGACCGCAACCGCGTCCGGACAGGCTTCGTGCGCCTCGTTGATCTCCCGGACCAGGAGCTCGACCAGCTCGTCCTCGCTCTGTCCGGTCGAAGCCTCGCGGCTCTCGTGGAGGATCTCGGTTCCGGCGAGCGCGCCGACGAGCATCTTCGTGCCGCCGAGGTCGACGCCGATCGTTTTGGCCTCGCTCACGCGCGAGAGGCTAGCCCAGCGTCGCCCGGGGCGGCGCTCAGCCGGCGATCGTGAAACCCGCGAGCCTCGGGGCGGAGGCGTTGCCGGCGGCGTCGCGCGCGACCAGGGTTGCCCGGTAGGCGCCGGGGATCAGCGCCCTGCCCTTCAGCTTGCCGTTGAAGGGCACGCTGTTGGCCCCCTGGACGCCGTTCGGGGTCAGCTTCCCGACGGTGAGGAAGCGGGTGCATCTCGCGGCGCCCGGTTTTGCCTTGCCCGGCGCGACGCACTTCTTACCGGCCTTGCGCCCGCGCGCCTTGCGGGCGATCGTCGCCGTCACCTTCGCCGGCTCCGAGAGCGAGAACTTCAGCTTGGTGCCGGTCGGCGCGCCCTTGGCCGAGGCCCGCGCTCTCTTGCCCGCCGCCCTGAAGCGGCGCGGCGAGAAGGAGGGCTTGCCGGTGAAGCTGGGCGCGACCGCGTCGATCGGCGCCGGCAGCGGGTCGGGGATCAGCCTTCCGACCTTGCCGGCTTCGGGGTCGGTGAACCAGATGTTCCCGTCGGGCCCAACCGTGATCCCGATCTGGTTCGGTTCCCCGCTCGGGACCGGGTACTCGTTGGTCAACACGCCGCTGGTGCTGAGGCGGCCGATCTTGCCAGTGCCCGAGAGCGTCAGCCAGAACGCTCCTTCAGGGCCGAACACGATGTCGTTGGGCTTGCTTCCGGCCGGCAGCGGGAAGCGCGTGCGGGTGCCATCGGGCGCGATCCGGTCGACCGCGCTCGCTTCCCACATCGCCACCCAGGCACTGCCTTCAGGTCCGACGGCGATGCCGGTGGGACCGGAGCCTTCCGGGAGTTCGATCGTTTTCGTTTCCACGAACCCCGCGTCGTAGATCCGCACGAGGCCGCTACCGAAGACGGACGCCCAGAGCGTTCCGCTGCTCGACGCCCCCAAGCCGGCGACCAGGCTGCCGTCTAGGTCCCCGTGGCAGGACCTTTCGGAGACGAAGTGGTCGCCGTCGTCAATCGGCCGGCAGATAACGGTCGCGCTGACGCCTTCGCGACTCCCCAGCGGAGATGGTTGCCGGGCGCGAGGATGATCGAGCTGCCGTGCAGGGACGATTCGGTGATGCTGACGAATCCCCCAGGGCTGCGGGTGCCGGTGCCTTTTTCGGAGACCCAGGACGCCCAGCCGCTGGGAGCGACGACGACGTCGACCGGTTTGTTCGGATCGGAGATACGGGGGAGGTATTCCCCGCTCGGGCTCATCCGGACGATCCCCGGTTCCGCTTCGATGTCGGTCCACCAGAGATTGCCTTCCGGGCCGCTGGTGATGTTCACGGGGAAGGAGGAGATCGTTTTCGGGTTCCCGGCGAACTCCGTGATCGTCACCGCGCGAACCGGCGACGCCGCCACCAGCGCGACGGCCAACACCCCCAGGATCACGGAAAGTCCCCTTGCCCTCACCGGCCCAGTCTAGCCTCCGCTCCGAACCGTCCTCTACGGTTTTTGACCCTCTATGGCCGGAGATGACGACCCGCAGCGCCCCGACGGGCCGCCTGAATACAACGTCTACCGCTCGCGCAAAGGACTTCGCTCGCGCCTGCGCACGCCTGATCTGGGCGGGCTCAAGGACCGCGCGAAGCTGCCGGGGAAACGGCCCGGCGGCAAGGGTCCGGACCAACCGGGGAGCCCGCGGCGGCGGCGCCAACGCTCGCGCGGCGGCAAGGGGATCAGCGGAAAGCGGGTCGCGAAATGGGTCGGCCTGGCCGCCCTGGGATGGATCTTGCTGAGCATGCTCGCGTTCGGCGTCTCCGCCCAGATCCAGTCCTTCAAGCTCTCCGGCGAAGCCAAGGACGCCCTCAACGGCAACCCCTTCCTGCTGTTCAGCCCGCAGACGATCCTGGTGATCGGCACCGACGCGCGGCCCCCGGGCGTCAACGATGGCGCCGAAGCCTCCGAGCAGTGCTTCGAACAGCAGTCGAAGGGCGAGAAACCGCACGACCCCTGCGAAGCGGGCGAATTCCGCGCCGACACGCTGATGCTGATCCGGGCCGGCGGCGGCTCCTTCCGCAAACTCTCGATCCCCCGCGACGTCTACGCCGAAATCCCCGGCCAGGCGCCGGAAAAGATCAACGCCGCCTACTCGCACGGGGGCGCGGCGCTGCAGATCAAGACCGTCGAGCAGTTCCTCGGGATCGAGATCGACCACGTCGCGATCATCGACTTCAGCGGCTTCGAAAAGCTGATCGACGCGGTCGGCGGGGTCGAGGTCGAGGTTCCGGTCAAGCTCTGCGCCGACATCTCCGGCGGCGCCGGCGGCGGCCAGGGCGGCCAGTCGATCCGCCTGCACAAGGGGACGAACACCCTGAACGGGGAAAAGGCGCTCGCCTACGCCCGCGTGCGCAAGCCCAGCGAATGCCCCGGGGCCGGGGCCAGCGCCTTCACCCTCGGCTACGACGACCTCGACCGGGCCAAGGCCCAGCAGTCGGTGATCAACGGGATCAAGGACCGGCTCACCGACCCCCTGCGCATCCCTTACAACTTCGTCAAGGGCCCGATCATCGGCTGGGAGGCGCCGAAAGCGTTCGTCTCCGACATGGGCTTCTTCACGATGCCGCAGCTGGTCCTCGCCGCCGGGATCGGCGGCAGCGGCGACACCGAAGTGCTCTGCGGCGACCTCGCCAAGTCCGGCTGCACGCTCGACGGCCCCGGCGGCTCGATCGAAGTCCCGGAGGAAGTGCGGCGGCGGGCAGCCAAGAAGCTGCTCGACGGTTGATCGAGGAGTTCACTGCGGTCCCGCGGACCGCTCTATGCTGGCCGCGATGGCCGCCGCTCGCTTGATCTCCGCGCTTGCGCTCTCGCTGGCGCTGCTGGCGCTCGGGGCCGAGCCGGCGCTCGCCGCCTGGCTCGCTCCGGTGGCCGCGAGCGGGGTCGAAACCCGGGTCGAAGAGCCGCAGGTCGCGGTCGACGCCGACGGCAACACGACCCTCGTCTGGACCAGCGGCGAAGCCCCGAATCGCAGCATCCGCTCCACTTTCCGCCCGGCCGGCGGCAGCTGGGAACCCGCCTCCACGCGGATGACCTCGACCTTCGACTGCCACGCGCCGCGGCTTGCCGTCAACCCGTCGGGCGCCGCGGCCCTTGTTGCCGAGTGCGAGAAACCGACGCCCGCCGTGCGCGCCGCCTACCGGCCGACCGACTCCTGGAACGGCCAGATCGAAATCCCCGGCGCGGCCAACGGCAACGCGCCGCGGGTCGGGATCGCGCCCAGCGGCGACGCCGACGCGGTCTGGGCGGGGCCGGGGTCGACCGTGCTCGCCTCCCACCGGCCCGCCGCCGGTGCCTGGAGCAGCGGCGCCCAGATCAGCCCGGCCGCGAAAACGGCGCTGGAACCGAACCTGGCGGTAAGCCCGGGCGGCTACGCGCACGCGCTCTGGCGCGAAGAGCGCGACGGCTATGCCGGCGACCCGGTGGTCGAGGTCAAAGCCTCGCGACGCTCGCCGGGGACCAGCGGGACCTGGATCGAACCCTTCCGCCTCAGCGCCAACTTCGGCCCCAGCTCGACCACCCCGGTGGCGGTCGGCGAACCGCAGATCGCGATCGGCGTCAACGGCCAGCGGATGATGGCCTGGCTGCAGCAGGGGACGGACTTCGTGCTGGCCGAGCGGACCTCGAGCGGCGACCTCTTCGCGATCAACGAACCGGCGATCTTCCTCTCCGAAAGCGGCAACAACGTCGAAGACCCGCGGATCGCGCTCGACGGCAGCGGCCTCGGGGTCGTCGCCTGGCGCAGCGACGAAGCCGGGCTGTTCCCGATCAAGGCCGCGACGACCAGCTTCATCAACGGCGGCTGGTCGGGACCGACGCTGCTCTCCGGCGCGACCACCGGCTTCAACGTCCCCTCGCTCGCGGTCGACCCGGCGGGCCGGGCGACCGCCGTCTGGATCGCCGGCGGTTCGATCTACGCGACGACGCGGCCCGTCGGCGGCGCCTTCCCGACGCAGCTGCCGAAGGTGATCTCGAGCGCGGCCCAGCCCGGCTTCCAGGGGCCGACGGTGACGATGACCGCAGCGGGCGACGCGGTCGCCGCCTACTCGGCGGGCGGCTCCCGAGCGGCGGTCGCGGTCGACGACGTGACGCCGCCGGAGATCACCGCGATCTCGGTTCCGGTCGAGTCCGTGTACGGCGTCGCCGCGACGATGTCCGCCGCGGCGACCGATACCTGGTCGGGCGTGACTCTCGCATGGAACTTCGGCGACGGCGCCACCGCGAGCGGCGCCGACGTCTCCCACGGGTACCTGAAATCCGGGCCCCAGACGGTCACGGTCACCGCGACGGACCAGGCCGGAAACACGGCCACCACGACGCGGACGATCACGGTCGGCCCGCCGCCGTCCACCGGGCCCGAGCCAATCGCCCAGCGCAACCTGGCGCTGAAGCTGAAGGTCCCGAAACAGTCCTGGGCGGCGATCCAGCGAACCGGCGCGGTCAAGGTCAAGTGCAAGCTCGACGCCGCCGGCGGCAGGTGCGCCGGCAAGGCGAAGCTGAAGGGCAAAGCCGCCGGCAAAGGCTCGGTCGAGGCCCTCGCCAACCGCTTCGCGCTCCTCAAGCTGAAGTTGAAGCCGGGCGCGCTGAAGGCGATCAGGGACGCCGACGCGCCGGTCCGCCTGAAGCTCGAAGTGACCGGGACCGCGCCCGGCCGCACCGCGTCCACCTCGACGAAAACTCTGAGAATCGCGCCCTAGGGCTAGTCGGCGGAGGCGGTGGCCTTCGACTCGCTCTTCGAGTCGCTGGACCCGGAGCTCGAGTCGGAGGAGCCGGAGTCTGAGGACTTCGACTCCGAGGAGCCCTCGCCCGAGGGCGCGGCCGCGCCTTTCTTCTTCTTCCCGTAGTCGGTGTTGTAGAAGCCGGAGCCCTTGAAGTGGACCGCGGGAGAGTGCAGGACGCGGACCGCCGGAGCGCCGCACTCGACGCACTCGGTGAGCGGCTCATCGCTCATCCGCTGCATCACGTCGAAGACGTGGCCGTTCTCGCATTTGTACTCGTAGATAGGCACGAAGTGCGGGATTATCGCAGCCGCTACCGTTCAGCTCCTCATGGCCAGCACCGAGCAAGACGCGAAACAGAGCGAGGTGACGATGGAGGAGATCGTCGCGCTGTGCAAACGGCGCGGGTTCGTCTTCCCCTCCTCGGAGATCTACGGCGGCGTCGGCTCGACCTACGACTACGGCCACTACGGCGTTCTGCTGAAGAACAACGTCAAGGCGCAGTGGTGGCGGGCGATGCTGCAGGAACGCGACGACATCGTCGCGCTCGACTCGGCGATCATCCAGAGCCCCAAGGTCTGGGAGGCATCCGGCCACCTCGCCGGCTTCTCCGATCCGCTGGTCCAGTGCCTCGGCGAGTGCAAGAAACGCTGGCGCGAGGACCATCTGCGCGAGGCCGTCGAAGCCGAAGGCGGCGATCCCAGCGCCGAACTGCGCTGCCCCGAGTGCGGCGGCGAGCTCTCCGAGCCGCGCCAGTTCAACCTGATGTTCGAAACCCACGTCGGCCCGGTCGCCGACGAGGGCTCGACCGTCTACCTGCGCCCGGAGACCGCCCAGGGAATCTTCATCAACTTCAAGAACGTGCTCAGCTTCGCCCGCAAGAAGCCGCCATTCGGGATCGCCCAGATCGGCAAGTCGTTCCGCAACGAGATCACCCCCGGCAACTTCATCTTCCGCACCCGCGAGTTCGAGCAGATGGAGATGGAGTTCTTCGTGCCCCCGGGGGAAGCCGAGCGCTGGTACCGCGAATGGATCGAGCTGCGCGAGCGCTGGTACACCGACCTCGGCATCCGCCCCGAGTTCCTCCGCGTCCGCGCCCACGACTCCGACGAGCTCTCCCACTACTCCTCCGGGACCAGCGACGTCGAGTACCTCTTCCCGATCGGCTGGTCGGAGCTCGAGGGGATCGCCAACCGCGGCAACTTCGACCTCACCCAGCACGCCTCCCACAGCGGCGAGAAGCTCGAGTACTTCGACCAGCAGACCAAAGAGCGCTACGTCCCGCACGTGATCGAGCCGGCGGCCGGCGCCGACCGCGCCACCCTCGCCTTCCTGGTCGACGCCTACGAGGTCGAGGAGGTCGAGGGCCGCCAGCGCACCGTGCTGCGCCTGCACCCCCGCCTCGCCCCGGTCAAGGTCGCCGTCCTGCCGCTGGTCTCCAAGGACGGCCTGCCGGAGAAGGCGCGGGAGATCTTCGCCGACCTGCGCCGCCGCCTCCCCGCCGAGTTCGACGAGGGCGGCTCGATCGGCAAGCGCTACCGCCGCCAGGACGAGATCGGCACCCCCTGGGGGATCACGATCGACCACGAAACGATGGAGGACGACACCGTCACCCTCCGCGACCGCGACTCCCTCGAGCAGACCCGCGTCCCGGTCGAGGGCCTCGGCGACCTCCTGGTCGGCAAGCTCGAAGCCCCCTGGCAGAGCCCGAAGCTGGGCTAGCTCAGTCGACCGCGAGGTCGACCTCGTTCACGCAGCGCTGCGGTCGCGAGTGCGGGGTGGTGTGCCAGCGACTGTCGTGAAGCGTCACCTGGGCGAGCCGGTGCAGCGGGATGCAGCGCCAGTCCCCGCCCGGCTTCAGGCCGCGGCTGCTGTAGCCGCCGAACTGAAAGAAGAGCGCGCGAGGCTCGCCATCCCGGCGGCCGAGAACGTGTGGACAAAGCCTGCGGGGGTTGCCGTCGACGAGCGCGTGGACCTGCTTGCGCTCGACCATGGCGCGGCGGACCAGGGCGTAGGCATCCATCGCCTGAATGATCGTCCAGACGCCTAAGCAAGCGCTCCGGAGGGCCGATACGGCGTCTGGATGCGCCGCATCGCCCCAATCCTCCTTGCGCTCGCCGTCGCGGCGCTCGTGGTCAGCGTCGCCGTCGCGGCGCCGAACCAGGGCGCGCGGGCGGGCAAGCAGGCGCCGCGGGTGGGGATCGGCCCGGCGACCGCGCTGGGGCCGGCCAAGGCGGTGGCGAAACCCGGGAAGAAGGGGGCCGAGGACTCGAAGGCGAAGCCGGGCAAATCCGGCGGGTCCGCTACGCCGGCCCCGAGCCTCCTCTTCGCCGACAGCTTCGACCGTCCCGACGGTCTCATCACCAACGAGTACGCGACCTGGAACCCGAACAATGCCGCGGCCGTGAAGTCGGCCGACTGGCAGATGACCTCCGGCTCGCTGTTCGCCAAGGGCGGCGCCGGCTGGACCGGGGTCCCCGACGGGTGCTCGTCGGCCAGCGCCTCGGGATCGCCCTGCACCGCCTCCGCCGTCTTCCGCCTCAACACCGCCCGCCACGACTTCGGCGACGTCACCGTCTCCACCGCGCTGAAGGTGCAGAGGCTGGTCTCGACCTCGCGCACGCCGGCGGTCGCCTGGGACGGGGTCCACGTCTGGCTCCGCTACCAGTCCGAGGAGTCGCTCTACTACGCCTCCTTCGCCCGCCGCGACGGCCGCATCGTGGTCAAGAAGAAGTGCGCCGGCGGCAGCGAGAACGGCGGCACCTACTACGAGCTGGCCCCGGGCGAGGTCAGCGGCTTCGCGATCCCGTTCGGCTCGGTCCAGCAGATCAGCGCCTCGATCAAGACCAACGCCGACGGCTCGGTGACGATCACGATGCAGCGCGGCGGCGCGACGATCCTCAGCGCCACCGACAGAGGCCTCGGCTGCGCCCCGATCACCGCCCCCGGCGCGGTCGGGATCCGCGGCGACAACGCCGAATTCAGCTTCGACGACTTCGCCGTCCGCCGCGGCTAGCCACGAACCCGCGCTGGTGTGCGCATGGCGCACACAGGAACGGGTTCGCGCTCAACCGTCGGCCAGGTGACGGCCGGTCTCGCCGTGCTCGATCGTGTGGCGAGCCTGCTTGAGCAGCGCCCGCGTCGTCGTCCCCTGGAAGACCTCGATTCGCGAAAGCGGGCTGCTCATGCCGGGGCCGATCAGGGTGTCTTCGCTGCGGTTGACCAGCTGGTCCGCGAAGCGGTCGGAGAGAAGCCTGCGCAGAAGCCGTGCGGCCAGCGGGTCGTTCGAGGCTTCGACCGCCGAGAAGGGATAGGCGAAGGCGGTCGGGCGCGGAAGCCCGTGCGCTTGCAGGCGGGCGATCGAGCGATCGATGTCGGCCTCGATCCGCGCCTCGTATTCGCCCCTGGTCTCGAGGCGACGCAGCCTCGGCAGCCACTGGCGGTTGGTCAGGAACGGCCCTTCGTGGCCGTGGCCGTCGGTGTCGACGAAGCCGTGCCCGTCGTCGGTGTGGGAGCCGAAGCTCCAGCGCCCGGACTCCTGCATCGCTTCCACCTCCTCCCAAAGCAGGTAGTAGGGCTGATGGTGGGAGACGTTGGCGGTGCTGAGGAAGTTGCTCGCCTCGAACCCGACCTCCTCGATGATCGGATCGGCATAGACCCAGTTGCTCTTGGTGCCGTCGTCAAAGGTGAGCAGGAGCGGCTTGGCGGGCAGGTCGACCGGTTCCCCGTGCATGTAGGCGTTGAACTCGTCGAGGCTGATCGTCTCGAAGCCGGCGGCCTTCAACGCCGCCATCTGGGCGGCGAAGGAGCGGGGCGTGACCACGTAGGCGTCACTGGCCGTGGGCGAGATGTCGTGATAGCAGAGCGCGATCACACCCTCGTAGTCCGGCATCGGCTCGCCCAGGGTCACCGGGCTCTCCGGCAGCGGCACCTCGACCTGCGGGGCCAGCTCGACCCCTGGCGGGCGGGTCGACTCCCAGTAGGCGTAGGCGGGAACGGCCAGCGCCAGCAGCGCCAGAGTCACAGCGAGCAGCTTGAGGCCGCCGTTGACGGCGTGGCGGGCGGCGCGGCGGTGCAGCTTCACGAGGTCCCCAGACCTAGAGCGGCAGGTTGCCGCGGGAGACGACGAGGATGTAGAGCGCGACCAGGACCACCAGCATCAGCACCGAGACGACGAGGTCGGCGGTGCGGCGACGGCGGCTGCGCGGCTCGCGGACTGGCTCGACTTTCATCAGCCCCGCACCCAGATCTGACGGCGCACCGTGAACAGCGAGTAGATCAACAGCCCGGAGAAGATGAAGGTCGACATCAGGCTCATCAGCGGCCGGTAGACCCAGCGCCCGCAGTCGGGGTTCTGGATCTTGTAGGCGACTGCCCAGATGCACCCCTTCAGCGCCACCCCGGCGACGAACAGGCCGGTGAGGATCCAGGCTCCCTCGAGCGGCAGCATCACCAGATGGCGGAAAGCCATGAACGGGGTCGCGATGACCAGGACCGCGTGGGCGTAGAAGAGCAGCGCCGCCGCCACCCCGCGGCGCCAGTAGAAGCCGGCGGCGAAGGCGAGGTTGCGGATGAAGCTCTTTTTCCAGCGGGTCTGCTGGCGCATCAGCGCCGGCATCGTCGCCGGCACGTTGGTCCACACTTTCGCCGACTTGACGTAGCCGATCTTCCAGCGCTTGGGCTCGAAGTCTTCCTCCAGGAACGTCGAGTCGGCGTGCTCAGCCTTCAGCTTCTTGCCTTTCCACTCCTGCCCGAGCACGTAGCCGGTCAGCTGGCGGTCGGTGGCGAAGCGGAATTCGCGGCCGAGGAACGTGTCCGCGGCCCAGGCCGGGAAGTAGTTCCAGATCGCTTCGCGGCGGAAGCCGGCCAGCGGGCCGGAGACGCAGGAGACCGAGCCGAAGACCGACTCGGTCGCCTTCCAGATCGAGAACTGCCCGTCGTACCAGGTGTCCTGGATCTTGGTCAGCGTGTTGCGCTCGGCGTTCAGCGCCCGCGCGTCGCCGGAGACGGCGCCGATCTTCGGGTCGCGCTGGAAGGCCTCGGCCATCTGCTCGACCGCGTCCTCTTCGATCACGCAGTCGGAGTCGGTGAAGACCAGGTACTCGCCCTTGGCGCCCTCGAGGCCGCGGACCAGCGCCCGCTTCTTGCCCTGGGACTCCTCGTTTCGCAGCAACGTGAAGGCGCCCTTGTGCTCCTTCTCGAGCTCGACCAGCAGCTCGTAGGAGCCGTCGGTGGAGCCGTCGTCGACCACGATCAGCTCCTTGTTCGGGTAGCTCTGGTCGAGCAGCGAGACCACGCAGCGGACGATCACTTCGTGGTCGTCCTTGCAGGCGACCAGGCAGGAGACCAGCGGCGGCGCCCCGATCGGGACCACCTTGGCCCCGTGGTGGGCGGGGTCGCGGTAGAAGGTGAAGGCGACGAACATCACCTTGGTGGTGATCAGCAGCACGATCAGCCCGTAGAAGGTGAGCAGCGCCTCGTCGGAGACCTTGGAGATCCGCAGGCCGATCAGCACCGTGACCGGGACCAGGCAGGCGGCGACCAGGCCGAGCTTCAGCCAGTGCCTGGTCCGCGGCGAGACCAGCGGCTCGTGGCGCTGCTCGCGCTCCGGCGCCGGCGCCCCCGGGGCCCGCTTCAGCGCGGTCGCGGCGCGGCTCATAGATCCGCCTTCCGACCCTCGAGCCGGTAGGTGCAGTCGAGCACCGGCGTCGAGCCGTCGAGGAAGCCGTAGTCGGCCCGCGGGTGCAGGGTGTGGGCGACCACGAGGTCGTAGGCGCGGGCCTTGGGGTCGGGCACCGTGACCAGGGTCTCGCCGGCCCGCTCCAGCACCGGCACCATCGGGTCGTGGTACTCGACGTTGGCGCCGCGCTCGCGCAGGAGGTCGATCAGGGTCAGCGCCGAGGACTCGCGGACGTCGGCGACGCCGGGCTTGTAGGCGACCCCGAGCACCAGCACCCGGGCGCCGTGCAGGCCGCGGCCGGCCTCGCGCGAGAGCAGCTCGGCCGCCCGCTCCACGACCCGGGCCGGGCGCTGGGCGATCGCGCTCATCGCCTCCTCGACCAGCGGCAGCGAGGTCCCCTGCGGGCGCATCTGCCAGAGCAGGTAGTGCGGGTCGCAGGGGATGCAGTGCCCGCCGACCCCGGGGCCGGGCTGGAAGGGCATGAAGCCGTAGGGCTTAGTCGCGGCCGCGTCGACGATCTCCGCCGGGGCGAGGCCGAGCGCGCCCGCCGCCTCCGCCATCTCGTTGGCGAGCGAGATGTTGACGGCGCGGAAGACGTTCTCGTAGAGCTTGGTCATCTCCGCCGCCTCGGCCGAGGAGACGACGTGGACGGAGGGGGCGATCGCGCCGATCACCGCCTTCGCCTTCTCGACGCAGAGCTCGGAGCCGGCGCCCAGCACCCGCGGCACGGTCTCCTGCGGCTGGGCGGTGTTGGCCGGGTCGATCCGCTCCGGCGAGAACGCGACGCAGATGTCCTTGCCGAGCGTGAACCCGGCCTCGGTCAGCGGCTCGGCGAGAAGGTCGCGGGTGGTGCCGACATAGCTGGTCGAGGTGAGGACGATCGTCTGGCCGCGGCGGGCCCGGCGGCAGACCGCGGCGCAGGCGGCGCGCAGCGCGCCGAGGTCCGGGTTGCGGTGCTCGTCGACCGGGGTCGGGACGCAGATCATCACCGCGTCGGCCTCGCTCAAGAGGCTCTCGTCGCCGCTCAGGTGGAAGCGCTCGGGCTGGGCGAGAGCGACCAGCAGGCGCTCGTGGTCGGCCGGGGTGAGGTCGCAGCGGCGGCGCGCGATCTCCTCCAGCCGCCGGGAAGAGACATCGATCCCGACGACGTTGCGGCCCGCTTGGTGGAGGGCGAGCGCGGTCGGCAGCCCGACGTAGCCGAGTCCGACCACGGCGACCAGGGGCGTGCGCGCCTCGGGGGCCACACCGGCCGGGGTCAGTTCCCGCCCACGCGGGATCTGCGCCTCGTCCATCGCCTCGCGCAGGAGGGACTCGCTCATGCTGCCTGCCTTCGTTCCTTCTCTCGGTGCCTTGGGAGGCGCGAAGCTAGGCAGCCCCGGCTTGGTCTGAGTTAGCTATCTTGTTAGATCTCAGTTAGTCAACTTATGATGGATGCCCGCGTACGGAAAACTGGGGCGGAAAGAGCGGAAATTGGCGAATCGGCACGCGCACCCCGAGCTGTTTGAGGGCTTCGTCTACGGGCTCGCGATCTCGCGCAGCGAGGACGGCCGGATCGTCGACCTCAACCGCAAGGCGCGGGAGATGCTGCTGCCGGCGAGCGCCGCCAGCGGCGGCGAGGGCCTGCACTGCTGCGACCTGATCTGCAGCCGCCTGGAGCCGATCATCGGCGGCGGCTGCATGACCGAATGGGTCGCCAAGTCGGCGACCCAGTTGCCCGAGGTGCGGATGGACATCCAGACCGAGACCCTGCGCAGCGCCGCCTGGGTGACCGCCTCCCAGCTCGGCGAGGACGGCTCCCAGGTGATCTTCAACCTGCGCCCGGGCCGGGCCGACGACCGCCGCCGCCGCACCCCCCCGGGCTGGGCCAGCCAGGCCGACCCCGGGCAGCGCCCCGACCTGCAGATCTCCACCCTCGGCCGCTTCCGGGTCGAGGGCGCGGCCGGGCCGATCAACGGCGACTGGCTCGGCCAGCGGCCCGGCCAGCTGCTCAAGTTCCTGATCTGCGAACGGCGCCGGGTCGTGACCAGCGACCAGATCGGCGAGGTGCTGTGGCCCGAGGCCGGCCCGCAGGAGTCGAGCAGCCGCCTGCGCTACAACGTCCACGCCCTGCGCGACAAGCTCGAGCCCAAGCGCGAGCGCCGTTCGCCCGCCCGCTTCGTCGTCGCCCGCCGCGGCGGTTACCTGGTCGACACCGGCAACGTCTGGCTCGACGCCGACCGCTTCGAGGTCGACGCCCTGGCCGGGATCGCCGCCCGCGCCCAGGGGATGACCGAGGCCGCCGCCGTCCACCTCGCCGACGCGATGAACCTCTACCGCGGCGAGTTCCTCGCCGGCGACCCCTACCTCGACTGGGCGATCCCCGAGCGCGAGCGCCTGCACCAGCTCGCCTGCCGGGCGCTGCGCGCCCAGGTCGGGATCTCGGTCGCGCTCGGCGAGTTCGAGCTCGCCGCCGACCAGGCCCGCCGCCTGGCCGAGATGGAGCCGTTCGACTCCGACACCCAGCGGCTGCTGATCGACGTCTGCCTGCGCCAGGGCCGGCGCAGCGAGGCGCACCGCCGTTTCACCCTGTTCAGCAAGAAGCTGCAGCAGGAATTCGGCCGCGAGCCGGACTTCACGCTGTCCGACGTGGAGGCGAGTCTTCGGGCTGGAGATTCGTCCAGCGCCCTCAACCGGGCCTGACCACAAGCCGACCCCTCAAGGGTCCACCACGAAACGGGGAGTACATGGCCTACGAAATGCAAATCCGCGGCACCCAGAGCGAGGTCAAGGTCCGCAGTCCCTGGGCCGCCGCCCTGCTGCCGATCATCACGCTCGGGATCTACCACTTCGTCTGGTGGTACAAGATCAACAAGGAGCTCAAAGAGTACGGCGACGCCAAGGGCTACGACCTCGGTCAGAACCCGACCAACTCGCTGCTCGCGCTGATCCCGGGGTTCCTGATCATCGTCCCGCCGCTGGTCTCCTACTGGCGTGGCACCAAGCGGATCATGGGCGCCGCCAAAGTGGCCGGCAAGGAGCCGGTCAACGGCTGGATCTCGATCATCCTCTACCTGCTGATCGCCCCCGCCTTCTGGGCCTACCTGCAGGTCTCGCTGAACCACATCTGGGAGCAGGAAGCCGACCCGCTGCCGGGCCAAGCCGCGCCGCCGGCCAGCAGCGAGATGCCGCCCCCGGCCCCCTCGACCGGCGACACCCCACCGCCGCCGCAGGCCTAGCTCAGCCCGACAGGAAGCGTTCGACGTCGGCGGCTTCGGCGGCGAGCGCTTTCGTCGCTTTCTTCGTCAGCTGCTGCAGCGGTTTCAGCGTCACCTTGCCGCCGGCGTAGCCCCAGGTCGCGACCGCTCGCCCTTTGACCAGGGCGAAGGGTCGGAAGATCCCGTTGTTGGTGACGAGGAACTCGTGCGGGCCGATGATCTCGGCCCGCGAGCACCAGCCGAGCAGCAGCGGATCGAAGGCGCCGAGCAGCATCGGTTCGGGCAGCGGCGCCGGCTCGGGCCCCTTCTTCAGCTCGACCAGACCGTCCTCGCGCTCGCGCAGCTCGGCGGCGATCGCCGCCAGGCCGGCGCGGGCGTCGCGCAGCGGCAGTCCGGCCCAGCGGGCGAGGTCGCGGTCGCCGGCGGGCGCGTGCCCGACCAAGTAGCGGCGAGCGAGCTCGGCCAGCGCCGCCTCGCGGTCGACCGCGGGCTGCGGACCGAGCCAGTCGCGGGTGAGCACGTAGGCGTGTTCCTTGCCGGCCATCGGCCCGCGCACGGCGATCCCCCGCAGGGCCGCCATGAACAGCAGGTGGATCAGCGCCTGACCCTCGGTGCGCACGCCGGCGCTGTCGAGGCGCTCGCGCAGCTGCGCCCGGGTCAGCGGCCCCTCCGCGGCCAGCGACCGCTCAATCGTCCGCATCGCCCGCTCGCCGTCGGCCTCCGTCAACCCCTCGCGGGCGAGGCGATACTCGCTCGAACTCACAAGCGGCGGCGTGGTCAGCGCCTGCAGCCACGGGTAGTCCTCGCGGCGCACCAGGTGCAGGGTGCCGCGGTTCAGCCAGGTGATCAGCAGCGAGCGCTCCTCGCTCAGCGCCCGGTCGACGTCGCTCGCCGCCCTGCCCTCGGTCCGGGCCCGCACCGCCAGGCGCGCCCCGCGCGCGTCCTGCCCCTGCACGGCCAGCAAGCGCTCGGCGACCTCGACCGGCCCGCCGAGGCGCGGTCCGGCGAGGCCCTGGGCGGTAAGTCGCGCGGCGATCGGCGTCGGGGCCCTGCTCACGCTCCTATTGTGCCGTCGCGTAGGGGCCCGGCAGCTTCGGCTAGCCGGCCGAGCTCAGCGTCGGCCGCCGCGGAAGATGTCCCGCATCCGGCCCATGAAGCCGCCCCCGCCCATGTCCTTGGCGCTGATCGAGATCGAGCCCGGGTTCTTCGTCGGCGCCGGCAGCTCGGCCGCCTCGGCAGCGTCGATGTTGAGGACGACGCCACGTTCGTAGAGCGCCGCCACCTCCGGCGCGTCGACGAATTTGTTGCCGCCGGGTCGGTTCGGGGTCGTGTCGAAGATGATCCCGTCGAACATGTCGGCCTCGCGGGCCGAAAGCACGCGCACCACCCGTCCCAGCTCTACCTCGTCGCTCGAGTAGACCGGGATGCCTTTGTCGACGACCAGGTAGGACGTCGGTGCGCCGAGATCCTCCATCGCGGCAGCGTAACCAAACACGCCCGCCTAGACTGGCGCCGAAGGGAAGCTGTCTGGGAACGGAGAAACGATGGGGCTGAACCTGGCATCGATCGTCACCGAGTCGCGTGAGCGCGTGCCCGACAACGTGGCCGTGCGGCTCGGCGAGACCGAGCTGACCTACGCGGAGCTCGACGACCGCAGCGCCCGCCTCGCGACCCTGCTCGCCGCCCGCGGCGTCGAGCCCGGCGACCGGGTCGGGGTGATGCTGCCGAACGTCCCCGAGTTCCCCGTCGCCTACTACGGCGTGCTGCGGGCCGGCGCGATCGTGGTGCCGATGAACGTGCTGCTGAAGCGGCGCGAGATCGCCTTCTACCTGAGTGACTCCGGCGCCAAGCTGCTGCTCGCCTGGCACGGCTTCGCCGAGGAGGCGCGCGCCGGGGCCGAGGAGGCCGGGACCGAGCTGATCGAGGTCGAGCCGGCCGGCTTCGCCGCGCTGCTCGCCGGGCAGGAGCCGACGCCGGGCCTGGCCGAGACCGAGGAGTCGGAGACCGCGGTGATCCTCTACACCTCGGGCACGACCGGCAAACCGAAGGGCGCCGAGCTGACCCACGCCAACCTGCACAAGAACGCCGACGTCTCGCGCCGCACCACCTGCGAGATCGAGGCCGGCGACGTCGTCCTCGGCGCCCTGCCGCTGTTTCACTCCTTCGGCCAGACGGTGAGCATGAACGCCTCGCTGGCCGCCGGCGCGACCCTCACCCTGGTGCCGAAATTCGACCCCGGCGAGGCGCTGGCGACGATGCAGCGCGACCGCGTCACCCACTTCTACGGGGTGCCGACGATGTACGGAGCGCTGCTCCACCACCCCGAGCGCGAGAGCTACGACACCTCGGCGCTGCGCACCTGCATCACCGGCGGCGCCTCGATGCCGGTCGAGGTCCTGCGCGGCTTCGAGCAGGCCTTCGGGGCGATCGTGCTCGAGGGCTACGGGCTCTCGGAGACCTCGCCGGTCGCCTGCTCCAACCACCCCGACAAAGAACGCCGCGCCGGCTCGATCGGGACCCCGCTGGAAGGGGTCGAGATGAAGGTCGTCGACGAGAACGACGAGGAGGTGCCGCAGGGAGAGGTCGGCGAGATCGTGATCCGCGGCCACAACATCATGAAGGGCTACTGGCAGCGCCCCGAGGCGACCGCCGAGGCGATGTGCAACGACTGGTTCCACTCCGGCGACATGGCCAAGGTCGACGAGGACGGCTACTTCTACATCGTCGACCGCAAGAAGGACCTGATCATCCGCGGTGGCTACAACGTCTTCCCGCGCGAAGTCGAGGAGGTGCTCTACGAGCACCCGAAGATCCGCGAAGCGGCGGTCGTCGGCCTCCCCCACCCCGAGCTCGGCGAGGAGGTCGGCGCCGCGGTGGTGAGGATGGAGAACGAGGAGCTGCTGGCCGAGGAGGTCAGCGCCTACGTCAAGGACAACCTCGCCGCCTACAAGTATCCGCGCGTGGTCTGGTTCCTCGACGAGCTGCCCAAGGGCCCGACCGGCAAGATCCTCAAGCGCGAGATCGAGCGCCCCAGCTGAGCCTGTCGAGTTTGTTCGGCACGTCGGAACAAACTCGACAGGGACAAACTGGCTGATCAGCCAGTTTTCGCGGTATCCTCTCCGCAGCCGCCGACTTATGCACCAAAAGGAGACGAGATGAGCGTCGCATCCCAGAGCCTGATGGACAACATCACCTACGAGGACCTCTACAAGCGCTGGGAGCAGGGCAACTGGAGCGCTTACGAGATCGATTTCTCCGAGGACCGCAAGGGCTGGGAGGGGCTGAGCGAGATCCAGCGCCGCTCGGCGATGTGGATCTACTCGATGTTCTATTACGGCGAGGACCGGGTCGCCGACACCCTCGCCCCCTACGTGACCGCGGCCCCGACCGAGGAGCAGCAGTACTTCCTCGCCACCCAGCAGGTCGACGAGGTCCGCCACGCGGTCTTCTTCCACCGCTTCTTCAAGGAGGTGATCGGGGTCGGCGGCGACTCGGTCCAGCAGACGCTCGCGGCGACCCTGCCGCAGCTCAACTGGGGCTACCGCGGGATCTTCGACCGCCTCGACCGGATGGCCTCGGAACTGCGCAAGGACCGCTCGGTGGCCAAGTTCGCGCAGGCGATCACCCTCTACCACCTGATCGTCGAGGGCAGCCTCGCCCAGCCCGGCCAGCACTTCATCGAGGACTTCTTCGCCTCCGAAGAGACGATGCCCGGCTTCAGCGCCGGCATGGTCAACGTCTCCCGCGACGAGCAGCGCCACATCGGCTTCGGCGTCAAGGTGCTGTCCGAGATCCTCGCCCCGGAGTACCCGGGCTGGGAAGAGAACCGCGCCGCGGTGGTCGAGCTGCTGCAGGAAACCCTCCCCTACGGCCCCGCCGTCTTCTACCCGCCGAACATGGACCGCTCCTACACCGAGTGCTACGGCTTCTCGCTCGAGGACATCTTCGCCTTCGGGCTCAAACTGATCCGCCAGCGCTGGCGCACGATCGGCTTCTCGACCGAGGAGATGCCACCCGGCACCTTCCCCTTCGACCCCGACGCGAGCGCCGAGGAGATCGCCGCCCGCCAGGTGAGGATGATGGAAGCCGGGATCCTCGGCCCGCCCGACGGCCCGCCGCCCTCGACCGACCCGGAGATGCAGCGCATCTACTTCGACCTGATCACCCGCGTCGCCGACCCGTCCGCCGCCAACGGCACGCCCCTCGTCTACCAGTGGCGCTTCACCGACGCCGAGCCCTGGCACCTGATCATCGACAACGGCTCCACGCGCGCCGAACCCGGCGAAGCGCCGAACCCGACGGTCGTGATCGAGAGCACCTGGGCCGACTGGATCGCCCAGGGCAAACCGGACGCCAACCAGCTGAAGATGCTGCTGCAGCGCCGCATCCGCCCCAAGGGCTCGCTGCGCGAGCTGGCCCGGCTGCGCCGGGTGTTCAACGGCTAGCGCTGACGCTCAGCTGATCGGGGGCCGCTTATCCGCCCACGGACGGGCGGCCTCGATCTGGGCGGCGAGCGAGTACAGCGTGCCCTCGTCGCCGGGACGGCCAACTATCTGGACCGCGGTCGGCATGCCGTCGGCGGCGAAGCCCATCGGCACCGACATCGCCGGGTTGCCGAGGTGGTTCCAGGGGATGCAGTAGGGATAGAAGCGGCTCATCCCGAGGACCGTGTGCAGGGCGCCGCGGCCCTGCCAGCGGCGGACCGGGATCGCGGTCCCGCCCATCACCGGCATCACCAGCACGTCGCAGTGGTCGAAGATCGCGTTGACCCGGCGCTCGTCGGCGTCGCGGCCCTTCAGCGCCGCCTCGTAGAGCTTGTCCGGCAGCAGGCCGCCGAGCTTGCCGAAGCCGCGGGTGCGGCGTTCGAGCCGCTCGGGATGCGGCACTTCGGCGACCGTGTCGGAGACGCCGCGGAGAAAGCGCGGGGTGATGTTGTTGCCGATGTTGCCCCACTCGGGATCGCGCTGGCTGACCTCGTGGCCGAGTCCGGCGAGCAGCTCGGCGGCATCGGCGACCGCCCCCTTGACGATGTCGTCGATGATCGGCGGCGCCACCGCCCGCGGCGCCGCGACCGACCAGGCGACCCGCAGCTTGCCGGGCGGGGTCTGCGCGTACTCGACGTAGGAGCGCTCGGCCGGCGCCGGCGCTCCCGGCTCGGCCGAGCCGCCGGCGACGATGTCCAGCCAGAGGGCCGAGTCGAGCACGCTGCGGCTGACGCAGTTGGCCGCGCTGAGCCCGTGCCAGCCGTCTAGCTTGGGGGCCAGGGAGACGCGTCCGCGCTGGGGCTTGAGGCCGAACAGCCCGCAGGAGGCGGCGGGCAGGCGGATCGAGCCGCCGCCGTCGGAGGCGGAGGCGATCGGCACCAGGCCGGCGGCGACCGCGGCGGCGGAGCCGCCGCTCGATCCGGCCGGGCTGCGCTGCGGGTTCCAGGGGTTGCGGCTGATGCCGAAGGTCGCCGACTCGGTGAAGCCGCAGATCGCCAGCTCCGGCAGCAGGGTCAGGCCGACCACGATCGCGCCCGCCTCGCGCAGGCGGCGGACCTGCTCGGCGTCGGCCTTGGCCGGCTCGGTGTAACCGTCGGTGCCCATCGTGCAGACCTCGCCGGCGACCGGCATCTCGTCCTTGATCGCGATCGGGACGCCGAGCAGCGGCCGCTCCTCGCCGCCCTTCAGCCGCGCTTCGGCCTGCTCGGCTTCGAGCAGCGCCTTCTCCGCGAAGACCTTGCGGAAGGAGTTCAGCTCCGGGTCGAAGCGGGCGATCCGGTCGAGCGATAGCTCGACCAGCTCGCGCGGCGAGACCTCACCGGCCCGCACCATCTCCGCCTGCCGCGCCGCCCCCGCAAACGCAACGTCCTCTCCCACCGCCGTACTGGCCATGCAGCCAATCCTACGCGCCGCAAGGGCGGTTGGGGTCCGTGGGTGGCGCGGTAGGGGGTCCCGCGGCCGAGGAAGCTTTAGCTACCGCAGGCCGTGGGGGCACTGCCGCGACA
>Ga0081539_10001197_pt1 | contig 46785 bp, 63 predicted proteins | sample TabmetS4T2R2_FD_71023 | JGI IMG/M metagenome (GOLD analysis project Ga0081539, IMG submission 71023) | Tabebuia heterophylla rhizosphere microbial communities from the University of Puerto Rico - S4T2R2 | ecosystem: Host-associated > Plants > Roots > Rhizosphere ... | reverse complement strand
CTGGCGCTGATCATCCGCCGCAGCATCGGGCGCATCCCCTCACAGGGTGCGCCCCCTTGCTCTTACGGATGAGAGCAGACCAGCCAACGGCGGCATCCGCTGGCAGGTCCCCGCATGATCACTTGGAGAGGCTGATCATGATCCAGTACGAGAACGACGAAAGCGCGGTCAAGCGAGCCATCGCGGACGCCGTAGCGGAGATCGACCACGGTACGGCGCGGACCATCGCGTCGTGGTTCGACGAGCCGGGGCACGTGCATGCGTTCGTGACCACCGGCGCCATGGCCGCCGATGGCGCCTGGTGCACCGACGAGATCATGCACCTGATCAAGTCCGGCGTGGACGCCGCGACGCTCAAGGCCAACGGAGCGGCCCTGGACGCCCTTGAGGCATACCTCAAGGAGCGCGAGGACAACTTCGACCTGGACCCCGTTGAGGGCTGGTCGGGCATGTGGGTCCGCAGGCACGTGGACTACCCGCACGAGTCGGGCCGCATGCCGGGTTGCAACGGCTGCTACATGGGGCCGTGCGTGTGCGACCCGGAGACGGACGCGCCGTGTGAGTCCGGAGAGTGCGTGCAGCTGGAGTGCCCCTACTGCGACGGCTCGTGCAGCGGGGGGCAGTGATCATGGGACTCGTCTACGTGTACCGCTACGACGACCCGGACGAGCACCGGTACCTGTACCGGTGCCCCCTGGTCTGGGCATGGCTTCTGTGCCGCTTCCGGCCCGAGTACGACTACGCCCGGTTCTGGTTCCAGGGAGGCAACGCGTGAGCGCAGACCTGAGCTTCGCCCTGATACGCCTTGACCAGATCGAAGAGCGCATCAGGAGTAAGCACCCCCGCGCGGCGCAGGACTCACACCTTGCCGCACTCCTAAACTCCCTCCGCGATGATCTCGCAGACCAGAAGATCATCATCACGGAGTCCAGAGACTGATCAATCCGCCGGAGTTGGACGAGCGGCCCCCTAGCCGATGGGGGGCCGCTTCCTTGCTCTTACGGATGAGAGCACAACGCCCCGGGCGGCATCCCGGGGCGCTGGCAGTTGGCGCCACCATTCTGGAGAGGCAGGCAGCGCCATGGCAGAGAGTAGCAACAGGCTTAGGTTCGGCGACAAGGTCACTCACTGGTCCCACGGGGACCAGCAGGGGACCGTGGTCGCTGTCGAGCCCGACGAATACTCGTCCACCGCATGCACGTATCACGTTCAGTGGCCGGAGGGCGGCATCCCAGTCCCGTACTACAGCGTGACGACGACGCTGCGCAAGGTCGAGGGCGGGGGCGAGTGATCATGCCCTTCACGGAGATCATCTACCGCGCCATGGTCGGTAGCGACGCGGCCACGGAGTACCCGCAGGACCAGGCGCAGGCGTGCATCGGCATCGGTGACGCCATCGTGGCGGGGTTCAGGGCGGAGCGTGAGGTCAAGCCCGGCAAGGGCGGGCCGGTGACCGTGGTCACCCTGTACGGGCAGAACGACGTGCTCTTCGGCCAGTACGAGTTCCACGGGAGGGCATGACATGCCGCACCTTCCCGATTGCGCTGCCTCGTGGAAGGCGGCGGACAAGCCCTGTTACGTGCGCCCGGAGTTCGTTGTCACGACCGAGGACGGCGCGCAGCAGCTCGTGTGTGAAGCCCATGCCGGGTGGCTCCTCTCGGAGGCCCTTACGGGCCGGGGAGAGGTCGTCGTGACGGAGTACGAGGGCAACTGACCCTGTCACCCCAAGTCGCCGGGCACCCAGCTACCCCCCTGGGTGCCCGGTCTCTTGGCCTGACAGGCCACGCCGCGACGGGACGGCATTCCCGCCACGGCGCCCACCCTGCCTAGGAGAGGCGGCAGATCATGAGCACCACCAAGGTCACGGTGCACTTCACCGGCTCCATCACGTACGACGCGGCGGCGCTGGACTGTGAGGGCAATCACTGGCCCAACACCCCGGAAGGCCATGCCGAAATGATGGCGGCCGACATCGAGAGCGTCATGAACACGGAGTTGATGTATGGCTCCGAGAGCCGGGAACCGACCGACTACGTCCAGGAGATTCACGACGTCGATGTCGTCGGACTGGCCAGCGCCGATGTGGAGCGACTGAAGGAGCTGGAGAAGATCGTCACCAGCGCGTCTGAGCTGATCGGCAAGTTCCGCGCCGATGTCGACCCGATCACGGACAGCGAGGGCGAGCCACTGCTTCGGAAGCAGAGCGCCTACGACCACATCCGGGCCAACTACGAAGGTGACGCCTGGGAGCTGGTCCGGGAGCTGGCCAGGCTCGCCGTGAAGTAGGCCCAAGACTCCGGCGCCCTTGAGCCAGGCGCCGGACCGGCGGCCCAAGCCCCCCTTGGGGCCGCCCGCAGAGCCCCTGTCTTCTCAGTCCCCCCAAGAGACAGGGGCTCTGCCTTTCCCTGTTCCGTACGTTCGCAAGGCTGCACATCCGGCGCCGTGGTGCTCCTCCATAGCCTCTCCCCCGGATGTGCGGTCCTGGGTCCGTACGGGCCACCCCAATTCCCCATGTCAACGGAGAGGTTGGTTTCATGGGTGACAGCAACAGCGCGTTCAGCATCAGCCCTGAGCAGGTCATGAGCCTGGTGCAGCAAGCGCACACGCAGGCGGCAACCGAGCTGAGCCAGGAGGAGGCCGCGCGAACGGCCGCGATGGCCCTCCTGGCCCAGGTCGGTGGCAAGACGATCGGCGAGAAGGATCTCGCCTTCGAGGGCACGAAGTTCATCCTGCCCGCACAGTACGAGGGGAAGATCCCCGAAGCGATCAGCTTTCTGGACCGGTACCAGAGGCAGCAGGGCAAGACGCACGAGTACGTCAAGGCGTTCAACTACCGGCCGTACGACGTGGCCCACGCCCTCACCCTGGCCCTTGGGGAAGTCTTCGGCTCCACGGGCATGGGCGAGTCCTGGCGCGACATGTTCGGCCAGGAGCACCACCCGCAGTACGTCGAGGTCGCCACCGGCGTGGGACAGTCCGTCCAGGTCCCGTGGGACCTGGTTGCCTTCCCCATCCTGGGTCCGGACGCCGTGATCGAGGTCGGGTTCACCCGCAACCGCGAAATGGGGATGCTCGGACAGCTCACGGTCCGCGCCCCCCGGGGCGTCAAGGCGCAAGTCGAGGGCCTGTTCAGGGTCATCGAGAGCCACCTCAAGGAGTCCTCGCTGTACAAGGGCAAGGCCCTGATCGGCGGGGATCAGATGATGCCGACCTTCCTGGACGTGAGGAAGGTCAACCCGGAGCACGTCATCTACTCGGACGACGTGCTGACCCAGCTCAACACCAACGTCTGGGCGCTCATCGAGCACACCGCCCTGATGAAGGCGGAGGGCGAATCGCTCAAGCGGGCCGTCCTGCTGGAAGGCCCGTACGGCACCGGCAAGTCCCTCGCTGCCTTCCTCACCGCCCAGCGGTGCGAAGAGAACGGCTGGACGTTCCTCTTCGTCAGGCCGGGTGACGACCTGGACTCCGCGATGCGCACGGCCCAGCTGTACTCGCCGGCCGTGGTGTTCTTCGAGGACATCGACGTCATCGGCGAGGCCGGCGACCCGGCCCGCGTGTCCAAGCTCCTGGACTCCTTCGACGGCATCGGCGCCAAGGGCGCCGAAGTGGTGGCCATCCTGACCACCAACCGCAAGGACAAGATCCACAAGGGCATGCTGCGCCCCGGGCGCCTGGACGCCGTGATCTCCATCAACCAACTGGACCAGGCGGGCGTGGAGAAGCTGATCAGGGCCCACGTCTCCGCGGACATGCTCCGGGTCATGGACTACAGCCGGGTCCACGAGGCGTTCAAGGAGTTCACTCCCGCGTTCGCCAGGGAGGCCATCAGCCGGGCCAGGCGGTACGCCATCGTCCGTGAGGGCGGCAGGCCCACGATGCTGACGACGAGCGACTTCGTCAACGCCGCCGCCTCGCTCACGCCGCAACTGGAGCTGATGCACGCGGCGGAGGAGGAGAAGGTCACGCCGACCCTGGACAAGGCGCTCCGGGAGACCGTGGCGGACGTCCTCGACGCCGCCCGGTTCGCCGACGAAGACGGCGACATGGTCAGCGTCGGCGCCAGTGACGGCTTGGTGGTCGACCGCGAGGAGCTGCCCGTATGACGGCCATCGACTACGCGGCCAGGGTCGCCAAGGGCGTAGAGCTGCTGGACGCCAAGATGCCCGGCTGGGAGGACCGTATCGACCTGGAGACGCTGGACATCGGCTCCGGCGTCGAATGCGTGGCCGCCCAGCTCAGCGGCATGGGCAACTGGCACCGCGGAGCCCAGATGCTCGGCCTGGGCAGGCAGGCCCAGGAGACCGCCGGAGACCGGCTGATCCCCTTCGGCCTCAACGCCGAACCGGCCTGCGCATGCAGCTGGCCCAACGGAGTCCCCGAGGGCTACACGCTGGAGGCCGCCTACGCCACGTTGAACGAGCTGTGGCGGGGGGTCATCACCGAGCGCCGCAAGGTGCCTGCCTGACGCTGATCTACGGGGCCCGGCGTTGGCCGGGCCCCGCCATCCCTGAATGGGGTTTTCACCATGTGCAACAACTGCAATCAGCAGGCCCTGGCGGCCCTGGAGGCCATCGCCAACGGGGAGGAGATCCCGGAAGCCCCCGCCGCACCGCTGCCCTTCCAGCTCCCGGAAGGGGTGGAGCTGGAAGGGGCTCTGATCCACCGGCCCAACTTCGACCTGCCCTTCCCGGTCATCGCCTTCGAGACCAGCAACGGCAACGTCGGCATCCTGACCAACCAGGACGGCTGGAAGTTCGTCAAGGGTGCGCTGGTCATGCTCGGTGAGTGCGGCCACGACCATCACTGAAGCCCCCCGCCGCCCGGAGGTGACGGCGAAGCCCTCCGGGCAGCGGGGCAAGCATGACGAAGCCCCCCAGGTGAAACGCCGGAATCACCATGGGGGGCCGTCTGAACCATCCCGGCCGGGGCTGCTGCCACGCGGGGACCCTGTCGGCCGGGATGGCGCCTACGGGGCAGCCAGCCTGCCTGGCCGACTGAGCAAAGCCGATTGAGCGGCGGCGCACTCTTCGGGGGTCGCCCTACGGACGTCCGCCACGTGTGCGTTCCACTCGATTCCCCCGCCCACGGGGCGGAGGGCCACCGTAGTGCGGCCGACCTGGGCCATGTACACGCCGGTCTTCCCTCTGGCCGTGTCGACGACCACTGTCCCCTTCTCCATTGCGCCGCCTCTCATCGGCTTTGACTGTGCGCCCTGATCATCGATCGGCACGGCGGACACGTATTGCGTCAAGGGGAGACAGGGGGTGCAGTTCGGCGCTAACGTCCGAATGCGCCAGATGTCCGTGGGGGTCGCCTTGAACACTGCACTTGATCGCGCTATGGCGGAGAAGAACGTACGTCCGAGACAGCTCGCCCACCACGCGGGGGTGTCCATCAAGACCGTGGAACGATGGATCGGTAATACCGATCACGTGCCACATGCCCGTACGCGGGCGAAGGTGGCCGCCTACCTGGGGGTATCGGAAGAGATGCTGTGGCCCAAGATCGCGAGAGCGATCGTCAAGACCGGGCCGGACAGGGAAGTCGTCTCGGTCTACCCGTACCGCTCCGCCTGCCCCAAGGCGGTGTGGGCGGAGCTTGTCCAGTCCGCCGAGGTAGAGATCTTCTTCGGCGGATACACGAACTACTTCGTGTTCTTGGAGCAGCCGCATTTCCATCAGACGCTCCAGCGCAAACTGGAGGCCGGTGTACGCGTGCGCTTCCTGCTGGGGGACCCGGAGTCGGAGACGACCCGCGCCAGGGAGGCCATTGAGGACACGCCCCTGACCGTGTCAACGCGTATCAGAATCGCCCAGGACAACTTGGCCAGGGTCCCCGCCCATGAGGGCCTTGAGGTGCGCTACAGCGCCCCCGAGGACGCCACCAATCACGTGGGCCTGAGCGTCTTCCGCTTCGATCAGGACGCACTTGTCTGCCCGCATTTGGCGCGTCTCGTAGGACACGATTCGCCGATGATGCACCTACGGCGACGTGACGAGAACGGCATGTTTGACCGCTTTGCGGAGCACGCTGAAGAGCTGTGGAACAGGGCCATCCCGGTCAGCTGATCCACCGCAGAACCGAAGCCCCCCGTGACGCAGCACGGGGGGCTTCGTCGTACCCCCGCCCTTGCGGGGCGGGATGAGTGTCGCTCCGTGACGACGGGGCCTAAGCCGGTATGGCATCCACCGGTGACGCGCAACGGTGCCACGGTCCCTTCGGCTAACGGCAAGCCGCCCGTGTAGGGAGAACCTGCTCCGCGCAGGCCCCGAGGGGTAATCCCGGTTCGACTCCGGGCGGGACCACTCACCCCCCGTAGCCCAGCGGCAGAGGCAGGCCCTTAAAAGGCTGGTCAGCGCGGGTTCGATCCCCGCCGGGGGGACGCGCACAGATCGCACCACCAAGGGGGGATGAGAGGTGGCGACCCTCTACAGCTACGTGGACGGCTACGGAGACCTGATCGAGGTCAATGAGGTTCTGATCCCCGGCGTGGGGCTCGGAATAGCCGTCCACACCACCCACCGCGGCCCCTGCCTCCCCCTGGAGGAGGTGCCGCGCCTTCTCAGAGCACTGAGTGAAGGGCTCCACATCGCCCCATCGAAGGAGAGGTAGCATGGCGATAACGAGGACACGGCTTGAGCCGCCCAGGCAGCTTGTGCCGGCGGACGACCCGTACCCGCTCCCGAGTGAGCCCCAGGTCTTGGAGGTCTCCCAGGAGATGGCCTCCTCGTGGGTGTCCTACCGGAGGGGGCATCCGAAGCTCCGGCCGCTATCGAAGGATGTGGCGGGCCGGTATCAGAACCTGATCGAGACGGGCCGCTTCTGTGAGGCCACCCCCGAAGGGCTGATCTTCGACACCGAGGGGTACATCATCTCGGCTCAGCACCGGCTCAAGGCGCTGGCGAACGCCGACACGGCGAAGCTGATCGAGCAGTACGGCAGGCCCTGGCTTCGCTTCTGGATCTTCCCGAACCAGCCCCGCGACATCGGCCCCTACCTGGACCAGGGCTTCCGCCGCACGGCGGCCCACATCATGGTGGGCAAGCCGCAGGCCGCAGCCGTGGGGGCCGGGGGAAAGTACCTGGCCGCCCTCTCGGACGGCGACCGCTACGGCATGCCGCGCTTCAACCGGGTCATGGTCCCGGAGGTCGTGGACACGGTCCAGATGTGGCCGGAGCTGGACCGGTACGTCCACGACGCCCACGCCATCTGGAAGCACACCGGCATCACGCTCGGTCCCCACCTGGCCCTGCTCGCCCAGGCCGCGCGGACCGATCACGCAGTCAAGATCCCCTCATGGCTGGAGGGCCTGCGCACCGGGGCCATCGCCTCCGAGTCCGACCCCAGGCTGATGCTCAGGGAGAAGTTCCGCGGAGGCTTCGTCTCCCAGGCCAAGGTCACCAGGCGAGACCAGGTGTACGCCGTGATGGTGAAGTGCTGGAACGCGTACGTCACCGGCGAGCCGCTGACGTTCGTAGGCCTGCGCTTCAGGGCGGGGGAGCAGATGCCTCCCGTGCAGGACTTCCAGTTCGACGGCAAGAAGGGGCGGGTGGCTGCATGACCGCGTCGCGGCAGAAGAAGAAGGCCTGGGAGAAGAAGTTCGACGCGGACCTCGCGGCCGAGATGAAGGCCGTGGAGGACAAGTGGGTCCACTGCTACCAGGCCCACCTTGACGGCCTGACCAACGCGGACATCGCTTACATGATCGGCTTCTCGTCCGCCTCCAGCATCCCCGCCAAGATCGCGAAGGGTAAGGAGATCCTGGAGAGGCGTAAGGGGGGCTCACCAACACCATGAGCGCCGCCTTCCGCTCTGGCGTGGCCGTCCTCTTACGGCCACGCCGGGGAAGCACCACCCCGACCTGTGCTGAGGTCACCACGCACGTCTCACCCTCCACCGTTCGGGTACGGATCACCGCGGACAGCGGAGGGCGTCAGCGGGGCATGATCTACACGGCCCCGCTGGGATGCCTGGCGCCACGCCAGCGCGGACGGCACCGCAGACCGGCCCTTCCGGACGTCCGTATCCGGGGGTGGAGGGGCCGGTGACCGGCAGTGTCTTACAACGGACGTCTGTACGGCCAGGAGTTGCCACATTCGGTTAAGTTTTCGGCAAGGGTCGCCTGCCGGGGGCGCGGATCTTGAGCTAACCCCCACACTGACCCTGCTGCCACGCACAACCGAAGGGACCCTGGACTGTGCCTCCAAAGAGGAAAGTCGACTTGCCAGACCATGTCAGAGCCGCCGTGCTGTCAGATCTCTCCCTGACGCACGAGACGGCCATCACCGCGGAAGAGAACGAGAAGGTTCGGATCTTCCTTGCCACGGAGCAGGGCCTGGACACGTACGAGATCGCCGAGGAGCTAGGGATTTCTCAGTCCGCCGTGAGCAACTACCGGCGGCAGGGCAAGGAGATCCACGAGCGCCGCCAGCGAGAGAAGAGGGAGCGTGAGTCAGCGCGAGATCAACAGCCTGGCGAAGATCCTCTCAGACCCGGAGAACTCGAACCGCTCAGCTGAGGACATTGCCCAGCTCTGCATAGACGAGCTGGACTCCCTGAGATCCACCACGCACCGCCTGGCCGTCGTCGGCCAGATCACCTTTGGGCCCCAGAGCGACCGCCGCACAGTGGTTCTGGGGCCTTTCCGTGCCCCGCTGCAACTGCGCGACGAGGAGCGGTTCCGAGAGGCCGTACAGCGTCCCTGCACCCAGGCCAGGGACGCCGGCCAGCACTTGGCCTGGGACTCTAAAACTGGCACCGGGAGTGGAAGGTTCATGCTCGCTCCCGCTTTCATGCGTCCCAGGGATGCCTGGGACTTCTACCGACTCCCCAAGGCAGATGCCGGGGAGCCTATGAATCTGCTGGTGCCGCCACCGGCGCACATTGCTGAAGCCATCGAGCGCTGGCGACCCGGCCTCTGGGCTGAGGAGTTCGGCGCCGCGTGACACCTCGCCCTTGCGGGGCGGGAGGAGGCGACAGATGCAGGACGGGAACGACATCCCGGCCGACGAGGCCGGGGATTGGTTGAGGGAGAACCTCAGCAACGAGCCGGAACGCCGCAGTGAGTTGGTCATCAGGGGCGGGGCCATGGACCGCGCATCGCGTAAGCGGCTGCTAGAGATCCTGTTCGGCCCGCTGCCGAAGTGAAATTCCGGCATACTGCGGCCAATTGAGTGACCCCGGCGGTGCTGCGAACACCCCGGGGTCTGGCCAGTCGCGAAGGAACTGACATGACCCAGACTCTCATGGAAGCCGTAGCCGTAGGCGCGGGGCTGCCCGAGACCACCGCAGACCGCGTCAAGAGAGAGGCGCTGTTTCGCGCCCTGGACGCCGTCGCCCAGGTGGCACGCCCCGATCAGCTGCGTGCCGTCGCCTACCTCCGGGTCTCCACTGAGGACCAGAAGAAGGGCTACGGCGTCTCATACACCGGCAAGCGCGTGGTGCGGTACATCGCCAAGAAGGATTGGGCCTTGGTCGGCATCTTCGCTGACGAGGGGTACAGCGGGACGCTTGACCACACCAAGCGTCCCGACCTGAAGAGGCTCATGGAGCTTGCACGGCAGGAGCCCCGCCCCTTTGACGTCGTGGCCGTCCAGGAGGCGCGGGCCATCGGCCGCGAGGGTGAGGCCTTCTGGCCGTGGGTCTGGGAACTCAAGAAGCTGGGCATCTTTGTTGCCGTCGCCAAGAGGGACTACGACAACACCACCGACGAAGGCCGCTCCAAGATGCGCAAGGACGCGGACCAGGCCGAAGACGAACGCATCCTGATCCGTGACCGCACGCAGGGCGGCATCCAGGACAAGGCCGAAGTCATGGCTGCTGACGGCGCCTATCTCGGGGGCAACGTTCCCTACGGGTACCGCATCGAGAACAAGGGCGTGACGGGCGAGAGCTGCCTCGTGCCCGACGATTGCGACTGCCCCGGCGAATGCGCCAGGCTCCATGAAGCCGATGGTGTCCGCTTTGCGGTGGCACGATTCGCCGCCACGCTTAACTTCGAGGGCACCGGCAGTGAGATGAATCGGGCCGGATACCGGCGGAAGAACGGTGCCCTGTGGGACTACGGCTCCGTCTACAACCTTCTCCACTCCAGGGCAACGGTTGATGCTGTAACGGTGCACCGTGGCTCCAAGGACGTCGTCTTGGGCCCGGAAGGGAAGCCCCTCTACGGTGAGTCCATTGAGATCAAGCTGAAGCCGATTCTCACGCAGCAGGAACTGAGCATCCTGAGTGAAGCGAAAGCCAAACGCCCACCTCGCCGGACCCCGAAGACCTTCACTTATACCCTCGCCGGCCGCATCAAGAGCCCGTGCGGGTTCGTCTACGTGGCGAGGGGTATGAGCAGGCAGGGCGACAAGCACGGCCGCAGCCCCTTCAAGGGCCTCCAGTGCCAGGGCAACAAGAGCAACATTCCCAAGGCCAAGCGCTGCAAGTGCCCCATCATCCGGGCGGAGCCCGTGGAGCGGGAAAGCTGGCGCCTGGTGAAGGAATTCCTCTCGAACCCGGAAGAGCTGGAGCGCCTGGCGACCGAAGCCATTCAGGCTCAGCGACAGACCGGCGCGGATTTCGACGCCCAGCTTGCGGAGCTGAACAAGCGCGCGGCCGAGCTGGAGGAGTCCATTGACCTGATGCTGATGGCGGCCACGCAGCAGGCGACGGCACGACGGCTGAGCCGGACCGAGGCCGAGAAGTACATCGCCAAAATGACCGCCGAGCCGAACGCGGAGCTGGCCGGCCTCCAGAAGCAGCGGGAGGAGATCGGGCGCTGGAAGGAGAATGCGGCGAACGCCGATAGCGTGGCAAAGCATCTGCGGACGCTGGCCGAACGGGCGAAGGGTCGTCTGGAAGGCACGACACTCGATGAACAGGCGGAGCTTTTCAACCTGCTCCAGGCCGAGGTGGAAATCGTGGGGGAGGCGCCTTCACGGCCGCTCGGTCGGCCGTGTCAGGCCGTGGCCTTCTTCACCGAGCGCGGCCTGACGGTGCCGTATTTGACCGATGAAGCCTGGTCGAAGGTTGCGGATATCGTGCCAGTGCTTTCCCGGCAGTTCCCGCCCCGGGACATCTTGGCGGGCTTCCTGGAGAAGGCCCGCACAGGTCTTGCCTGGACGGCCCTGGACGTGGGAGTCCCGCACACGACACTGATGAACCACTGGATTCGCTGGGGCGTCACAGGCGGCCTGGAGGCCGTCATGGAGCGTCTGGCAGGCATGCCGGGGACCCCGCCGCCCGACCACGACGCGGTCACGGTCAGGGTGCGCTGCACGATTCTGCCCGAGGTGCTACTCATGGACTCGGACCCTGACGGTAATGAGGCATCTAGCCTTAGCGTCGGTTCGAACGGTGGAAGTAAGGCACCCTTTACATTCTCAGTGCTCCTAGCCGCCTGACCTGCACAAACACAAGGCCCCCGCTCCGGTGGGGGCCTTCGTCATGGGAGGAATCGTGCCCGAACCGGACTGGAAGCACGCCCTACGGGCCGCCTTGGACCAGGACGCCTGGAGGGTCGGCGGCCCTTACGGGGACTGGGATACCGACGAGGCCTTGACCACCGTCATGCCCCACATCGAGGCCGCCTACCAGCGCGGCCTCATGGCCGGGCGGAGTCAGGCCGGGTACGCCACCACCCGGCGCAAGAGAAAGGAGCCACCGTGTGCCCCATCTGCGGAAAACCCTTCCCCTGCCTCGACCACTGAGGAGGGGGAGCCGTGATCCTCAGCCGCCTACAGAAACTCATCATCCTGGCCGCCCTCGTAGCGGCCTTCGTCATGAATGGGGTGCCGCATTGGAAATGATGAAGCGCGCCCGGAAGGTGCTCTATGAGAGCCAGCTCGGGTGGACGATCACCAGCGCCGTGATCGGCTCTGGTATCGGGCTGTTCTTCGCGATGCTGTATGAGAGGGCGCGGTGATGCTGTACGACCCTCACCGCCGGTGGAGCCCGAGGGGGATTTGCCGCTGGGAGGACCGCGGGCTGTTCTTCGCGCCGGGCGGACAGCCCGATCGAGTCCCCTCGCGGGCCGTACAGGATCTGTGGAGCCAGGCGAAAGAGATCTGTGCCATGTGCCCCGTGCTGAAGGAATGCCGCCGGGACACCTTGGGCGAGGAGTACGGCGTGTACGGGGGTCTCGACGAGACCGAGCGCTACCGCATCCGCATTCAGCTCTCCGCGGCGATCGACCGCTGGGACGAACGACGCCGTATGGCGTGGGCCAAGGAGGCCTACACGCTGCGCAAGGCAGGCTTTTCCTACTCCACCATTCAGACCCAGACGGGACTGTCGAAAGCAGCCGTGCTCAAGCTGAGTGAGATCTGGCGCGAGCACCTGGGGAAGCAGCCCGAGCCGGGCTCGGTCGTCGATCTGAAGTTGCCCGAGCCGGAGACCGAGAGCGCCCCATTCCCCGCCCGCCAAGGACGGCGCCATGCCTGGGTCAGGCACCGGGGCATTGTCAGTGACGCCTGGTATCGGGGTGAGACGCCGGACGGTGCCTGGGTCTGCGTCACCGTCGAATCCGGAAAGGGTCAGGCGCACAAGTGGATCCGCCGCGAGGACGTACACCTCTACCGCCCGCAGGCGGTCGTCATTCTCAACTACATAGGCAGGCCCGATGACAGCACCCGTACTCCAGCTGCCTAGGCATATCTCCCACAGCTCCCGTGAGGCGCTGGAGCGTTGCGCCTTGCAGTACTTCCTGACCCGTGTGGCGAATGCCCCGCAGACGCCCGCTCTGTGGCTTGCCGGGGGCTCCGCCGTTCACGAGACGACGGAGGACTACGACCTGTTGGCTTTCGCCGATATGGCAGAAGACTTCGACGCCGGGGAGGTCTGGAACCTGGTCTTCGACCAGCAGTTGCACGAGGCCAGGGAGAGGGAGAAGGACGAGCGGAAGTGGCGCTCGTCCCAGACCGAGCCCATCGAGGTCTGGCGCCGCATGGGCCTGAACTTCGTGCAGGCATACATCGACTGGCGCGAGCGGTCTCCGTGGGAGATCTGGACCACGCCGGACGGCGAGCCGGCCATCGAGCTGGACGTGTCCGGCAAGCTGCCCGGCTGCGAGGTGGAGATCAAGGCCTTCCTGGACCGGGTCTTCTGGGACCCCGTCCTGAAGCGGCTGATCATCGTGGACCTGAAGACCTCCAAGAAGCCGCCCAAGAACGCCGACCAGTTCGGCACGTACGGAGCCTTGCTCAAGGCCAAGTACGGGGTGGACGCCGCCCTGGGCGTCCCGTTCATGAACCGCAGGGCCTCGCTCGGGACGCCCTTCGACCTCTCCGCCTACACGCCGGAGTTCGTGGGCGAGGTCTTCGGCAAGGCCTGGCAGCAGATCAAGGGGTACATGGCGGCCGGGAAGTTCCCGGCGGACACGTCGGACTGCTTCCTGTGCGACGTCAAGACGTCGTGCCATGCGCAGGGCGGGCCGCTGGCCCACCTCTACGACCCGGCGTCGCCGGGCTACCCCGCCCGTTCTGATGCTTCCCGACTGTGACTGTGGCGCCTGCTGCGAGAGCTGCGGGCACTACAGCGACTGCATACGCAACGAGCTGCCCGAGGAGGGCGATACCGAGTGACCGAGACTCCTGAGGCTGTTGGGCCTGATATGGACGCTGAGGGCTGGGATGACGCCGCAGATGGTGCGTCGTACCCGGAGTACCCGGCCAATCCGCACAACCACAAGTTCACGATCAGCATGAACGGCCAAGGCCCCATGCTGGTGGTCCGCGGCAACACCGTGGAGGAGGTCAAGGAGGCTTTCGAAGAGCTGGAGGACGCGGCCGTAGGGGCCGCGCTGGGCCGTGGCTGGGCCGCTGTACGGGCCGGTGCCGCTCTCGGCAATGGCCTTGGCGCCACGCCTGCTCCGCCCGCTCCTGCGGGCCCGCAGGCCCCGCCGGCTCCGGCGTACGGGGCTCCCGCCCCGCCTCCGCCCCCGCCCGCCCCGCAGGGCTACGGCGGCCAGCAAGGCAGCGGCCGGGCCGAGCCGAAGCCCCGGCCCCCGTGGCCGCAGGTCTACAAGATCTCCATCGCCCGTGGAGACCAGTCCTTCAAGCAGTACCGCGAGGCCAACCAGGGCTACTTCAAGGGGAAGGTGCAGTGGGCCGGCGGCGGTGACTACTGGATTCACGGTGACGTTGTCCAGTCGGTGGCCCAGTGGCACCCCGTCCCGGCATGATGCCCCCGGGGAGAGGGGGTGTGATGACGGACTATCGCTTGAGCGACTACGACCGGGAGCGTCAGCGTGAGCTGAACAGCGGCAACCTTGCCCTGTTCTGGCTGGCGTTCTTCCCGGTCGTGTTCGGCGGGATGTGGCTGCTGATCCAAGTCCTGGACTGGCTTGGATAGTGGCCAGACTCTCTCGCCTCGTGAAGCGGGCGGCTAGCGGAAAAGATCCGCTGCCGCCCGCTTTTGCGTCCTGGACAGCTCAGGGGATCAAGTTCCGGCGGGCGTCGGTCTCGATGCTCGCGGGGGTCCCCGGCACCCACAAAACCCGGATCGTGCTCAACGCGATCATGAACATGCAGGTCCCCACCAAGGTCTTCTCCACCGACTCGGACGAGTCCACGATCGAGTCCAGGATCTTGGCCCGCGAGACGGGCACGCCGACCTCTGTCACGGAGGAGTGGCTGAGGACCGAGCCGGACAAGTGCGCCCGGCTGCTGGCCAAGCATGACTACCTGGACTGGGACTTCCGCCCGGATCCCACGATGGATGACATCTGGCTGGGGCTGTATGCCTACCACGAAGAGGAAGGCCAGTACCCCGCACAGATCGTCATCGACATCGCCTCCGACGTCGGCCATGACGCCGGGGACGAATGGGCCTCGCTGCGCGACCTGATGCGCCAGGCCAAGGTCATTGCCCGCGAGACGCAGGCGCACCTACTGCTGGTGCATCACTGCTCGGACTCCCCGGGCACGAAGCGGCCATGCCCGCGCCGGTCGGACATCCACGGGAAGATCGCCGCCATTCCGGAGCTGATCGTCACGTGTGGCCTGGACGCCTCCGGCGGCCTGTATGCGGCCCCGGTGAAGAACCGGCACGCCAAGGCGTCGGCTGATGCCGAGATCCGGATCCCCATGACGCTGAACGCTGAGACGTCCTTCGTCGGGGACTACGTGCCGCCAACCCCCGCCTATGCGGGCTGGGATGAAGAAGAGGAGGGGTGGGGTTGACGTCACCCCCAACAGAAGACCCAGAGGCGGCCCCCGTGGCCGCCTCTCTTGTTTCTCCGGCGGCTGACGCTGCGCGGATAGCCGAACTGACCGCAAGCGCTCATGCCGTTCTGGACGAAGCGATCGAAAAGCACGTCCTAGCCGACAAACGCAGGGTCGCCGGCATCGTCATTCTCTTCTCGGGAGGTAACGACTCAACCACCTTGGCCCACTTGTTTAAGGACCGTGCCACACATGCGGCACACGCCAACACGGGCATTGGCATCGAGCAGACCCGACAGTACGTCCGCGACACCTGCACGTCATGGGGTCTGCCTCTGATCGAGAAATACCCGGAAGAGGGGGCCACGTACAGAGACTTGGTCCTGGGCAGGGTCAGGGCGCGCACGGGCGCGAACGCTGGAACCGTACTGTGGCCCGGCGGATTTCCGGGCCCGGCGTCCCATTGGATGATGTACCAGCGCCTGAAGGAGCGGGCCTTGGAGAAGGTCCGCAACGACCTGGTGAGCAACCCCTACCGGGAGCGGGTCGTCTTCCTCGCCGGTCGCAGAGCCGACGAGTCGGGGCGCCGTAAGGGCCTGGCCGACAGGGGACCCATTGAACGGCGGGGGTCCACGGTATGGGTGTCCCCCCTGACCAACTGGACGAAGCTGGACCTCAATGCGTACCGCCGGGTTCACCCCGACGTCCCCCGCAACGAGGTCTCGGACCTTCTCCATATGTCTGGCGAGTGCCTTTGCGGCGCCTTCGCCCACTCCGGCGAACTGGACGAGATCGCCGAATGGTTCCCCGAGACCGCGGCCGAGATCCGCGCCCTTGAGGAGGAAGTCCGTGCATCGGGCGTGGCGCCGCCCGAGCGGTGCAAGTGGGGCTGGGGCGCAGGCAAGCAGCGCCCTTCCCGCGTGGGTGATCTGTGCTCGTCCTGCGATGCCCGATTCGACGCACTGAGGGGTGAGGCGGCGTGAGTTGCACCTACTTCCACCGCTGGAGCCGGTGGGAGACCGAGTTCGAGGAAAACCCAGACGGCGAGATGGGCGTCTACGAGTTCCGCACCCGCCGCTGTAGGCGGCCGGGCTGCCGCATGATCGAAGAGGAGGGCGGACGGTGCGTGTCTTTGTCACCGGAAGTTCTGCGTGGCCTGACCCGCTAGCGGTAGGCCAGGAGCTGACCAAGCTCTACTTGCAGCACGGCCCCTACGTGCTGGTCCACGAAGGCGGCGGCATCGGTGTGGACGCTGCCGCGCACACCTGGCAGGAGTGGGCCGGGAAAGAGCTGGGCTGCTTCGAGGTTCGCCACCCGGCGGACTACGAGCACCACGGCAGGGGGGCCCGCGTCCGCAAGGGGGCCGAACTCGTTGCGACTGGCGCGGATCTGGTCGTGGCCTTCTCGCTCTTCGCGGACGAGGAGACGCGGCAGATCGTCGGCCTGGCCGAAGAGGCCGGCATCAACGTGCGGGAGATCCTGTCGTGACCGGCCACACCGTCGTCATAGACGAGGATCCCGGGCCTGACGGCTACCGCGTGGTCTGCATACCTCACGGCCCCATCGGGGCCTGGGACGACCGTGTGGAGGCCTTCCTGAAGGCCCTGGAGCACGACCACGAGCACGGCGGGGGGTCGTGCGGATGAGCGACCACCACGGCCCTTCGCACGACCTGCCCGAGTACCGGCCCAACTGGCCCTTGCCTACCAAGATCAAGGTACTCAAGCGCGGGGACTGGTGGTGCTGGGAGCACCCATGCCGCTACCGCGGCGGGGTTCCGAACCTCTCCTACCCCTACACGGATTGGGGCGCAGCCATGACCGGCGCCTGGCGCCACCTGGAGCGGTGCATATGAGCACCGCCAGCAAGAAGAAGGGCACGGCGGCAGAGCGCGAGGTCGTGACCTACCTGAAGAACTGGTGGCCCGCTGCCGAGCGGCGGGCCCTGTCCGGCAACAAGGACAAGGGCGACGTCGCCGGGATCCCCGGCGTGGTCGTCGAGGTCAAGGCGGCCACGCGCTTGGAGCTGGCCAAGTGGCAGCGCGAGACGCTGACGGAACGGCGTAATGCCGAAGCGGACATGTGCGTCCTGGTCGTCAAGCGGGCGTACAAGCCCGTTTCCGAGTGGGATGCCTACCTGCCATGGGACGTAATCGGAGCGGGAGGCGCTGACGGATGGGTGCGCATGGATCTTCAACTGGCCGTCAGCTTCCTCCTCTTCCCCTCGCTCCTGTCCTCGCCCATTACGGCGTAGCCCTCCACGAGGGCCGCTGGGGCAACGAGATGGTCTGTTGCCCCATCCACGGCGAGCGCCGTGCATCCATGTCCGTCAGCGCCGCCAAGGGCGTCTTCCACTGCTTCGCCTGCGGTGCCTCGGGCACCGCGGTGAGGCTCGTACAACTCATGGAGGGCTGCGACCTTGCAGACGCTGTCCGCCGCGCAGAGGAGCTACTTCGAGCAGGCGGCTACGACCTACCAGCACGATCTGTCGGGAGATACCGCCGTCCAGGCCTACCTGGCGAAGAGGGCGCTGGGGCCAAGCGCACTCGCTACGTTCCGCCTGGGCGTCGTGAGGCGCCCGCTGGTCGGACATGAGCAGTACCAGGGCCGCCTGGCCATCCCGTACCTGACCCCCGCAGGGGTCGTGAACCTGCGGTTCAGGTGCCTCCAGCCGCACGACTGCCACGATCAGGGCTGTCCCAAGTACCTGTCCGTGGATGGGGCGGGGACGAACCTCTACAACGTCCTGGACCTGAAGAAGGACTCGCCCTTCATCGTGGTCTGTGAGGGCGAGATCGACACCATGTCCTGGTCCTTGGCCGGCGTCCCGGCCGTGGGGGTCCCCGGCGTGGACGCCTGGCAGAAGTGGTTCGGGCGCTGCCTGGAGAGCTATGAGGTCGTCTACAGCGCCGGAGACGGCGACAAGGCCGGGTCCAAGTTCAACAACCTCATGGCCCGCGAAGTGCGGGCCCGGCCCCTGCGCATCCCTCGGGGTGCGGACAGCAACACTTTGTATGCACAAGGAGGGGCTGATGCCCTGCGACGACTGCTCCAGGACTGAGTCCTGTCCGCCCTGCCCATTCGAAGCCCCCGAGGAACCCCCCATGACGCCCGAGGAGGAAGAGGAGGGGCCGCCGGACTGGCGCTGCATGCACGAGGGCGGCTGCCGTCATCTCCTGACGAAGGACTGCCGTCACGGATGCCGTGACGCGGCCGACGAGCTGACGCGCCTGGGCCAGGAGATGGAAGCACCCCCGCCCCAGCCCGAGCGACGGCCACCGTACGCCGTCGCCTACTCCGTCCAGGGCCACCTCTACGAGGTGGCCCTTCCTGGTGACGCCTCCGCGCAGGCCATCGACGGAGCCCTTGTCATCCGCCATCACCTGGGCCCCGTCGCCGGGATCGTCCACGTGTTGCCCATCATTAGTGAAGGAGGCGCCGATGGCGCTGAAGCTGACCAGTAAGAATCCCGTCCGCTTCAGCTGGGCGGACGACTCGATGGAGGCCCTGTTCGTCCTCAAGCCCACCGACTCCGAAGAGGAGTTGGTGGAGAAGATGCAGCGCATCATCAACTTCGTCACCGAGCGGCGCCGGCCGGAGCTGCCGGAGCGCACGCCGGGCCTGGCGCTGGAGATGGCGCAGATGACCCACCCGGCGCCGGTCGGCAACGGCTGGGCCGTTCAGCCCGAGATCCCCGCCCGCCTCCAGAACGAGGTAGAGATGATCCCGCCGGAGGAGCGCGATGCCTGAGCCGTATCAGCTGCCTGAACTGAAGGCTCAGGCAGGCTTCCGCTTGAACGAGGAGAGCAGGAAGGATCTCCGGATCCTCCTTGCGGACCGCCAGGAGACGAACGTCTCCAAGCTCCTGAAGGAGCTGGTGGCGGAGGCTGCCGCCCCCGTCCGCGCCCGCTGGGAAGAGCGCTTCGCCGCACCGGGAGACGAGTCGTAGCATGCGGAGGCCGCTCCGGCCTCTGGGCTCGTCACCCGGAACCTCTCCTCGGGGCAGCGCGGGTGCGCAGCGCCGGGTCAACTGCCTCTGATCCGCGAAACGTGGTCCACCCCAAGGGAAAGCCCCCGCCAGCTTCGGCTGACGGGGGCTTCCTTGTGCCCGCAAGGGACCAAGCGGGCACCTGCCATACACGACAGTACCGGGGGCCTATGACAATCGCATCAGCGTGTGTTCGGGTCTTCACGGCCAGTCAACGCTTTCGACACACCTTCCGCCACTGCGGCATTGATCCGCTCCGTCAGAACCCCGTTTGTCTGGTGAGTGATTTGGGCCAGCGCCTCGTCCTGCCTGTCCGAACGCCGGCTGACCTCACCGACCACGAACACGGCCGCCAGGATTGGCGTTACGACCGAAACGAAGACCGTGACGTCCTTGTCCTTCAAGGTCAGGACGACGAAGCCGCCCAGGATCAGGGCCAGAACGCCAAATTGGAACAGCTTGTTGGTCATGCGTCCTCCCTTAGGGACGGGTGCTTCAGTCTGTCCAGGGCCTCCGCCGTGACCCTGTCGAGGACTCCCGAGACGGGGAGCTTGAAGAGGTGCTGTACGCCGCGCAGAGAGGCCTTCGTGGCCTCGTCCATGTCTCCGGTGACGTCGAGCCCCAGCGCCCGCTGTGCGGTGCGTACGGCCTCCCTCTCGCCCTCGTTGGCGGGGGCGATGATGACGCGGTCAGGGGGCCACATCAGTGGCCTCCGCAGGGCCAGTGCCAAGAGCCTTGGGCCTTCGTGCCCTCGATGTGTGGCACGTCCCGAACCGGGCGCCAGGACGTTTCGCCGGGGGCCACGCAGGAGAGCCAGACCGAATACAGCTCATCCTTGGTGACGACCGCAGCCCAGCACTCTTCGCCGGTCCAGAAATGGACCCAGTCGCCCACGTCGGGGTCCCGGTCCTCCTTGTCCGTGCGCCGCGCACGGACGTAGTTCAGGAACGGCGCCGGGTCGTAGGCGTCCTGCTCGTCGGGCTTGATCAGCTCATAGTCCACGTCACATCACCACGTCTGCGATGGTTCGGAGTTCCACCCACAGCACCCCGCCGTAGATGGACCGGTTGGCGGCCGGCTGGGCCGCCTGCTCGAAGCGGTAGTCGTCGATGACGACCAGATCACTGGTCCCGTTCTTGAGGTCTTGCCAGGCAACGGCATCGCCGCGGGCGAAGATCTGCTCGAACGCCGCCAGGCGGGCGAGGGTACGTCCTTCGTAGCCCACCATCTGGCCCGAGCGAGTTGACTCCCTGTCCCAGCAGGCCAGCGGAATCGTGATGACCCTCTGGCGCACGGCGCCCGGCATGGCCTTGAGCTGCCAGCCCTCCACCTCGCCGCCCTTGGTGGTGTCGGTGCCCGAGCGGGTGAGCGTGAGCTTCAGCCGCACCCACTCCGCGGCGCTGGTCGGGGCAGGCAAGACGACGTTCTCCAGGGTCTGCGAGCCGCCTTGGGCGACCGTGAGCACGGATGTGTCCCCGCCGCCCGGGTCCAGGATGGAGACGCCCACAGAGCCCCACAGGGGGCTGGGTGTCCGCACCGTCACGAACTTGAAGATCTTCGGCTCCAGGGTGTTGTACCGGACCCGGCCCGTGGTCAGCGTCCCGGACGCCTCCAGTGTCGAGGCGGACTCCAGATAGGCGCCCTGGCCGACGACGGCGAGGACCATACGGTCCGAGCTGCCGAAGACGGTCACGGAGGACACCTCGCCCGTCACCTTCGCCTGTAGGTCCGTGGCGTAGGCGAAGCGCACGCTCGGGCTGACGTCTCCGCTCTGGAGCGGCTGGCCCAGGTCCACCCGGTACAGGCCGGACTGGCCGTTGATGGCGTTCGTCGCCGCGACGAAGAAGAAGCGGTCATAGGCCGCTATGGCCTTCACTCCGGAGGAGTTGGTGAAGAGCAGCGGCCCGTACTGTATATCGCCCTGGTCGTCGATCTGGCCGACGCGGAAGCCGCGGTTGGTGCCGATGCCGACGAAGCTGCCGAGGTACGTCGTGATGGCGTGGACGATCTCCCCGCGCGGCAGCTGGGCCGCCAGGACGCCGCCCGAGGACAGCACCGGCACGGCGCCGGTGGTGTCGAGGCCGAACTTCAAGATCTCGCCCTGGGAGCCGGCGTAGCCGGAGGCGTAGATGGCGTTGGTGCCCTCAGCGAAGTCGGTGAAGACGAAGGCGCTGTTCAGGTGCGTGAAGCGCAGGTTCTTGGCGGGGGTGTTGTCGCACTCGTAGACCTTGTTGTCCAGGGCCAGCATCAGGCGGCCCTTGACCCAGCGGCACACCACGGCCGTGGTGCCGGTGGTGACGAACGAGGCCCCGGCGCCGTTCCCGGCGCCCTTGTACACGGCCACGTTGTCTGCGGCGAAGTAGTTCGTGCCGTCGCTGGTCAGGGAGCGGATGGTGTTCGCTCCGCCCCACGTGATCGTGGTGGTGGCAGAGCCGGTATCAGACTTCAGCGCTGTGCCTACGGCGCTCCAGAAGCGATCCGTGCCGTTGTTCCAGCCCACCACGTGGTGGGCGTTGGCGGTGCCGTCACCGATCCGTAGCGAGGTCTCCCGCAGGAGTGACAGCTTTCCGTTCACCCACGGGTTCACGCCGACACTTTCGCCGTAGCGGATGGCGTACTGGTTGTCAGTAGAGGGGTCCTGGTAGAGGACGCCGGCCCCGCCAATCCACGACGACTGAGAGCGCAGCCACCAGGAGGCCAAGGACTGCTCGCCGGGGATCTGCTGGTTGTCGAACTGCTCCTTCTTGATGGGCGCGCCGCTGCGGGTCATCTTGCGTTCGTCGCTGATGGCGGAGAGCCAGGGCATGCCGCCCAGGGCGAACTGGTACTGCACGCCCTCCAGGGCGAACGAGGATGCCGCCGCTGTTGTACGTCCCGACAGGGGGAACGGGATCCGGTCAACGATGCCAGCCATGGGTGCCCCTTTAGGCCGACTCGTACTGTCCGACGACGGTGAACCTCATGCCGCTGGTCCACGTGAACGGGGTCACGGCGTCCGCGATTCCTCCGGCTGTGGAGCCGCCGTCGACACGTGCGGAGTCGACATACAGCAGCACCTTCGATGCGTCGGAGGCCCAGGTCTGGGCCGATCCGCTGGTGGCGCGGACGGTGCTGCCCGGCTCCAGGCTTGCTGCGCCCACGGGGATGCCGGCCGCCGCGGGAGTGACCGGCAACGTAAAGGTCCAGTTGTCGGCGCTGCCGCCGCCACCGAAGTTGGTGGTGGTGCCGAAGGTGATGTTCATGAAGAACATGACCGTTTTGCCGTGCTGGGTGTACTTGCAATCCACGACGGCATTGCCATAGGTGGGAACGCCGGCGCCTGTGGTGGTGCCCCATGTGGGTGTCCACGACACCCAGACCCCGGCCGGCCAGTTGGCGGCCTCGAAGGCGTCGTCCGTTTTCAGCACGTTGGCTGCGGACCGGTACAGATTGGTGTCGACGGTGGCGGCCCCTGAGCCCCACCAGTGCCGACCATCGGCCTGGACGAAGTGCCGGGCGAAGGAGTCGCCCGCCTGCCGGGATTCCCACTGCGAATCCGTGGAGATGGTCCTGGTGCCGCGGAAGAGGTTGCTGTGAGCCACCTCGCCCGTGATGGTCACCGCGGTGACCGAGCCGGTGAAGGTCGTGTTCGCGGAGAAGGTGGGGTTCCCGGACAGGGTGGGGTTCCCGGTGAAGGTCCCGGTCAAGGTGCCCCCGGCGGACATGGTGACGGCGCCGGAATAGGTGTGGGCACCGGCGAAGGTGCCGCTCAGGGTGGCGCCGTTGATGGTCGGGCTCGTCAGCGTCTTGTTCGTCAGGGTCTGCGTGGACGTGGCGCCCACCAGGGCGCCCGTCACTCCGTGCACATCCGACGTCGCGGCCTCGTGCGTGCGGAAGTCCGTCAGGTCCTGGGCGTTGACGACGTGACGTATGACGGCGCCGATGGAGTGCGATTGAGCAGACGTTCCGGAGAAGCCCCGGGTGACCGTGAGTGTGGTCCCGGCCACACCGGTGACCACCACCAGCTCCTCCGTGGCCGCGCCGTAGTCGACCGCCAGCACGTAGGGAGTGGTGGACGGGAAGCCCGTGGTGGCGCCGACCGTCAGCGAGGTGGCACCGCCCGTGATGTTGCCGCCCAGGGTCGTCTGGACGGCCGTGTTGCTGTAGTTGTACGCGTTAGGCACGTCAGCTCCCCTGGAAGTACGCGTAGTTGGGGACCTCTTGGCGCTGGAGCGCCTTCTCCTGCTCCAGGCGCTCCGCGTACAGCGAGGCGAAGAGCTGGGCGGCCTTGGTGGCCGACGTGGGCGGCACGAGCGGTGCCCGCTCCGTCGTCTCCACCGACTGGAGCTGGAGGCGTGCGGCCTCCAGGCTGGGAAGGAGGCGCTTACAGGCGCCGTAGACCACCAGGTCCGTGTACCGCTCCGGGTAGCCGGTCACGGTGAAATCCTGACTGCCGCTGGTCAGCTCGGTCGGCAGCTTGGTGTACACGATCTTCATGGCCTGGCCGGCGGTGACGTAGTCGAAGAGCTGGATCGACTTGCCGGAGGCGAAGTTGGCCGTCCTGGCCTTGGGGTTGTACCGCCAGTTCGGCAGCGGCTGCGCAACCTTCGAGGGGCCGATCAGCTGGCCGACGACGTACCAGACGTCATCGACTTCCGCCGGAAGCTCGTACTCGATGACGGGGGCCAGCTTGGTGATCTCGGTGGAGCCGAAGACCACCAGGTCCGGGTGCAGGCCCCGGATCGTCTCGTTGATGGCCTTCTTGATCCGCGCCTTCGGGAAGGCGGGATTGGCAGTGACCAGAGCGTTCACGGCATGGCTCGCGGCCGTGGTGCCCTCATACCCGCGCCCGTTGGCCAGGCCCATGACCGAGACGACGCCGGACAGGGCGTCGTACGTCTTGACCAGGATCAGCTCATCGTCGATTTCGGCAAGCCCGCGGGACAGGTTGTCAACCGTGTCGGTGTCAACGGTGAACGTGGTGTCCGCCGCGGTCATGGGCGCGGCCAGCTCCGAGACGGACTCCTGATTCAGGGAGTAGCCCAGGAGCTGCTGGCGCACCTCACGGACGAGCTGATCCAGGGTCGTCATGTCACACCGCCTCAGCCCCGGCGGGCATCGGTGCGGCTGCCGAGAAGTCCCGCCCGTAGGCCGCTCCGGCCGCCTCCGAGGCCTTCAGCGCGGCCACGATCTGATGCGTCTTGGTCCCGTCCGGCTGCACGCCCTGGGCCCGCGCAGAGCGGTAGAGGGACAGCTCCTGATCCCACTGCTTCTGCTCGGTGGCGTCGCCGCCGCCGATGCCGCAGTACGCCACCCGCAGGCGTGCGGCTCTGGCGCACTCGCCCCACGTGGCGTGATCCTTCGTCTTGCACCCTGTCCGGCACATCAGTGACGCCCCGGCTCCTGCATGCCCTCCGTGCGTACGGCAAGGCCCTGCGTGGTGCGGTCGAGAATCGGCTTCTCGTCCTGGTTGGTGATGGTGCTGTCGCCACCCGGGCCCTTCGGGCAGCACTTTTCGTCGGCCATGGGGGTCTCCTACGCGGGTTCGAACGCGACCCAGGCCACGGTGGATGTGTCCGTGGCGCTGGAGCTGGTGATGGTGAAGCTGGTTGCCGCCGTGCGGGCGGAGACCCGCAGCCAGCCCGGCGTACCGCCGTCAGCCTGCGAGGTCAGGTGGATTCGGCTGGTGGCCGTGATGGAGGTGTTGGCCACGGTGGCCGTACCGGCCACGAGCGTGACCACGCCCTGGCGGGCGTTGGAGCCTTCCGCGATGGCGATGCCGCCGCCGGCGGATCCCAGGCGGAGGGTGTTGGCGGCATTGCCGAAGACGGAGAACTGTCCTCCGGACTGGCCGGAGCCCATGGCGAAGAAGCCCGCAGTTGACAGGGCGTTGACGCCCGAGCGGTTCAGCGTGCTGTCTGTGGCTCCAGTGCCGGACCCGAACTTCAGGTCTCCGTTCGCCGCCACCTCCACCAGGGCACCGGTGCCGCCGTTGCGCAGGTGGAGCAGGGGGCCTGTCGTGCCGCCGGTGGTGGAGGTCACGAAGATGCCCTGGGCTGCCGTGCCGGTGCCCATGAGGTCGATCGATAGAGCGGAGGCGTTCGCGTCCGCACCCACGCCACCGGTGTTGGTGTGGGACACCTTCACCGTTCCCCGGCCGCTCTCTACGCCGGACACGCCCAGGGCGCTGTGGCTCGTGTTGCTGGAGGCGATGTTCACCGCGCTGGAGCTGGCACCGGTGCCCTGGTGGTTCACGGAAATGGCGTGGGAGGTGCCCACATACTCCGCGTAGATGGCGGCCTGGTTGAAGGTGGCGTTGTTCGCCCTGGCCACGATCAGGTGCCCGGACGGCGTGGCCTGCGTCGAGTAGACGACCAGGCCCGCACCCGTGCTGGACGTGTTGGTGATGTTCAGAGCCCCGCCGACACTGGAGGACGCCGACGCGTTGGCCGTGGGGGTGATGCGCAGCTGTGCGGCGGAGGCGCGGACCAGTGAGACGTCCGCGACGGCTGCACCGGTGCTCCACTCCAGGCCTCCGTCCGCGCGGGCGCGGATCCGGTCCTGGGTGTCGCCGGATACTCGGGTGGCAAGAGCGGTGTCGCTGGCGCTGGCGGTCGTGGCGGTCACGCTGTTCGTGGCGCTGACGGTGCCGCTGACGGACAGCGGGCCAGCGACAGTGCCGCCGCTCAGCGGCAGCCTGTTGTTGACCTGGCTCTGTAGGTCATCGAGGGCGTCATTGAGGATCTGGCCCCACTGGTCCTTGTCCCCGCCGATGTCTGGCTTGGTGACCATCTATCCTCCGTACGGTCCCTCGCCGTAGTCCCCCGCCCCGTAGGTGCTGTGGGGCAGGGAGAAGTTGCCAGCGGTCACCCCGACCCCGGCCGCGATCAGCGCGGCTTTTGTGGCGTCGGTGACCTCGTATTCGTGGCCGCCCATGTAGAAGAAGAAGGCGTCTGCGATCTCGTCCTGAGTCGGGAACCGCAAGGCGCGGTAAGTGCCCTGCGGCAGCTCCTGGATCGAGATGCCGCGGGCCAACTTGACCCGCAAGAACAGGCGGTCCTCCCAGGACGCCGGCCCCTCGTCCACGGACGGGGGCCGGAACGTCCAGGTGGCCATCAGCTGGAGTTGATCGAGGAGGACGTCTCGGCGCGGATCAGCGCCTCGTTCCGGTAGATCTTCCAGCCCGCCACGCCGTACCAGCCCAGAGGCCGGAAGCGCGCCAGCTTGTCCACGATCGGGCCAGCCACGATGTGGAACTCGTCCGCGACGGCCTCAGCCAGGGCCTGCTGACCTGCGTAGTACGTGCGGAAGCGACGCACCGTGTTGTCGCCGGTACCGGCGTCCACGGCGTTGTAGCAGCGGGGCGACTCGATGTAGAACGCGCCCTCGTAGGCGCCGATCTCACCGGCCCAGATGTTCCCGGCCGCGGAGTAGTTGTGTGGGTCGCGCCACGCGGCAGCGCCGGTCTCCGCGCGGAGGTCGTGGGAGACCTCCGGGTGGATCGCAGCCCAGTACATGGAGCCCTTGCGGGGAACCGCCTTGTTGGCGCGGAGCTTGGCCGTGGCCAGGCGGGCGATGGCGGAGTTGAAGGTGTCGGTTGCCGTCATGGTGGTGCCCACCGGGGTGGACACGGTGCCGTTGGTGACGTAGCTGACCGTGCCCGCCTTGCGCTGGATCACGTTCGTGCCCGAGCGAAGCTCGGTCTGGACGATCGTGTCGACCGAGTCCGCGGCGTTGAATGCCACGATGTTGGCGATGGCCGGGTCCACGTCCGTCAGCGAGTACAGGAAGAGCTTCCGGGTGCGGAGCACCGGGTTGCCGTACTCGTTCAGCGTGATCGTGACCGTGGTCGGGTTGCCGATGGCCACGGAGTCCGGGTCGGTGGTCTCCGTCAGGGCCGTGGTCGCCACGGCCAGATCCTGGTAGCGCTCCAGGACGATGGAGCCGCCGGGGGCGGTCGTCTCTGCTGGCCTCTTGTCGGCGACGGCACGGAACATGGGCTGCGAGCGAAGGGCGAATTCAAAGCGCTTGTCGTAGGCGGTCTGGACCGCGTTGGACATCGCTGAAGTATCTGTATAGGCGTTAGCCATGGGGACCTCTCACCCCTTCCGGGGTGCCGCAGGGACGGGGAGAGGTCAGGCGGTGCTCACTGCCAGTCGTAGGGACTGCCGTGGCTCTTCATCAGCTGCTCGAACTGCTCGGGCGTTTCGCACGCCTTGATGGCGGCGGCCAGCTCTGCATCCGAACCCTGCGGAGGGGCGACGCCCTGCGTGCCCTGCTCCTGCATGCGCTGCATCTGCGCCTGACCGTCAGCCGGGACGGTCGAGGCTGGCGGCCCAGAGGGGGCCTGCTCTCCTGGCTGCTGCTCGCCCTCGGGGGCAAGGCGGGCCAGGGCGCCACCGTTGGTGGTCAGCCACGTGTCCAGCTGATCGGGCTCACCCGTGAACAGGCTGGCGGCCTGCGGGGCGTAGCCCTTCGCCTTGAGCGCATCCGCTACGGCTGCGGTCTTCTGGTCGGCCTTCAGGCGGTCGTTCTCTTCCTGAAGCGCCTTCACCTGTCCCGAGAGCTTTGCCAGTCCCTCGCGGAACCACTTGGGCCCCTGTTGGTTCTGGTCGTTCGCCTCGCCCAGGTCCGACATGTCATCGGATTCGAAGCCACCGAAGCTGTACTCGCTCACTGCGCACTCCCGTTATCCGTCGCGGCCGGCTACGCCCCCGGGGGGAGGGCTTCGCGCTCCGCTACCGGCCTTGTCATCGGACGGGGCCGGTCGGTCCGTCAGTGAACGACTGTAAACCCAACTGGTCAAAATTGACTAGCTGGGCCTAGGTCTGCGAGAAGCCGGCATTCAGGCCCTGGATCGTGGCCCCGCGGCCACCCGCGAACAGGGCCCGCTCCTGGGACTTGAGGCGCTTACCCTTCTCGGCCGCAGACTCGCCCTTGACGGTGCTGGAGGCGCCGGGCGTGAACAGCTCCTGTTCCGCCTCGCGCTGGCTCCAGCTGGAGCCGTAGCGGCCCGCGATGCCCAGCATGGACTCAAAGCCCTCTGCGATCTGCGCGTACGCCTGCTCTGCCTGGTCGGCCGTGATGCCCAGCGTCGCGTAGCCCTCCAGGTCCAGGACGTTGGCCGCAAAGCCGCGCCGGATGGCGGCGGCGCCGATGGCGCCTGCGGCGGCCTGCTTCTTCAGGATCGGTTCCGCCCGCTTGCGGTCCAGGAAGTACGCCGTCAAGTCGGCCTCGTTGATGCCGTACATCTGGAACAGGGCGTTTTTGTAGGCCGGGTTGGCCTGGCCGGTGGCGGCAACGGCCAGGTCTACGCGGGACTTGATCTCCGTTGGTGAGACGTCGTCGGCGATCCACCGAGTGAAGTCCGCGGGGTTGTCGTAGAAGCCCTTCGGCAGCCCGGCGGAGCTGAGGATCTGCCGGTACGCGGCCTCGGTCGCCAGGTAGTCAGCCGGGTTCAGCACGGCCAGGCCGGCCTTGGCCCTGGCCTCGTTCCCGGCGAAACGGGTCTTGTACTCCTTGGTGTCCTGAAGAAGCAGTGCGATCGTGTCGGCGCCGTAGCCCTGCTTGACGTAGTCGTAGATCTTCCCCGCCAGTGAGCCCAGCCCGTACGTGTTGAACAGGGACTTGAGCGCCAGGTATGCGTCCCGGTTCTCCCCCTTGAGAAGCTTGTCGTACTCGCCGGACAGCTCGTAGACCTTGTTCTGGAGCTTCGGCTGGGACTCGACAGCCTTCTTGTTGGCATCGGTCAGCTTCTTGACCTGACCCCGCTGAATGGCCAGGTTCGCCAGGAGCGCCTTGCGCTCCTTCGGGGTCACCCCCTTTTCGTGAAGCCGCCGCTCCAGCGCGCGGACCTTCTTCTGGGCCGCCCCGAGCTTGCCCTTGTTCAGGGCTGGGATCTTCTTCGCGTTCGCCAGGTCCTGGCGGGCCTTGGACAGGGCCGCCTGGTCGATCTGGTCCGGCTCCGGAAGGTCCAGCTCATCCTGGAACTCATCGGGAACGTTCTGCTCAACCGGTGTCGTCATGTCAGTACGCCAATCCGAAGTCCTTCGCCACCTGGCGAGCCACGGTCATCATCGACTCCCGCGCGTTGTTGGTCTTGCGCCAGCGCGGATCGTTCCTCACCTGGTTCTCGAACTCCCACAGGGGGAAGTTCGCGCCAGCCTTGCTGCCGTTCATCGCGCTGTAGACGTGCTTGTCGAACAGGTCCACGTCCGTCTCCGGCAGCTCCAGGAGCTGCGAGACGGTCTTGATGTACGGGGCGGCCAGGTCCAGGGCGTTCTGGCCCGCCAGGATCTGCTCCTTGAAGGCGCTAAAGCGGGCCGCGGCACTCTTGCGGATCTGCGCCTCCAGGTTCTCGACCGTGGTCTTCCCCGAGGCAATCGCCGTGGCGTTCTTCCTGTACCAGTCGGTGGAGTACCGCATGCCGTTCAGGTAGGCCACCGTATGCATCTTGTCGAAGGCCTCGCCGGCCTCGCCCCACATGATCCCGTCGTGGACCGTGGTAAGAGCGCCCATCCAGTCCTTGACCCGCGCATCCGACCAGCCCAGGGCCAGGCTGTTGTAGATGGCGGACTTCAGCAGCTTCGAGGACTTGCCGCCCTTGATCTGGTTGCCCAGGCCGACCTGGACGGCCAGGGCGTTGATCTTGTACTGGGCGTTCTTCCAGTTCTGCTTGAAGGTCGCCGGGTCGGTGAATTTGGTGGTGATGTACTTCCGCAGCGTCGAGGACTGCGTCTTCCACCACTTCGAGTTCTTCAGCGCAGCCTGGAACTTGGCAGCAGACCAGCTGCCCGAGACGGCCTTGTTGAACAGACTCTTCAACTCCTTGGAGGAGTTGATCAAGGAGGCTGACAGGCCGTACTGCTCCATCAGCTCGTCTTCGTCCAGTGCCACCTTGACCGGTCCTCCGCCCGTGTATCCGCCCCCACCGCTGCTGTATGGGGTGCTCTGGCCCGAGTACTCGGAGGCGTGGCCCATGACCGAGCTGACGTACTTGTAGACCGGGGGGTTGCCGTAGGTCTTGGACGGGTCGGGCTGGCCCGAGTACCACATAGCAGCGGCACCCTGGGCGCCGTACTTGTTGTAGTAACCCTGAAGCACGCCACGGGCCACGGCCTCCTGGGCCTGCGGGCTGTTCAAGAACTGCTGCGGCGTAAGGGCCGTTCCCCAGTACTTCTTCGTCCACGGCCCGACGTTGGGCGCCAGCACCTGATACTTGCCGTAGGCGTGGCCGTACTTGGTCATGGGGCCCACGGCCTTGTAGTTGCCTCCGGATTCCTGAGTGGCGATGGCCCAGTAGAACGCCTCGAAGCTCACCGCCATGTCAGAACCCCAAGCCCATGTCAGACAAGACCTGTCGGCCGATGTTCAACGCCTTGTCGGCCACCCCGGGCTGGCGCCTCCAGGCCGGGTCGTTGCGCACCTGCTGCGTAAAGGCGCTCAGGTCCATGGCCTGCGGTTCTCCCTTGGAGTTGGCCCTGTTCAACGCCTGTCTGACACGCGGCGTGAACGCGTTGACGTCCGTCACCGGGACGCCCAGTTCCTGCGCCACGATCTGGACGTAGGGCTGTGCCAGCTCCTGAATGTCTGCCCCCGCCTTGATCTGCTCCGCGAACGCCGGGTACAGCCCGGCGGACTGCTCGCGCATGGACGCCTGAATCTGTTCCATCGTCGTCAGTCCGCGCACGAGGTACTGCGCGTTGTTCAACACGCTCTGCTCGGTCACGGAGACGCCGTTCTTGTACGCCTCTTCCTTGATGGCCTTGGCTGCCGCGCCGGCCATGCCGCCCAGGACGTGCTTGTCCGTGAAGTCGACGTACTGACCCAGGAAGTTCTGGACCTGAGCTTCCTGCCAGCCGAAGTGGACCATGTTCTTCGCCAGCTTCTCGACGTTCTTGTCCGAGAGGATCGCCCCGGCCTTCACGGCCATCTGCCGGGCCGCCACGCGGGCGGCCTCCATCTGCGCCTTGTAGGTGGCGGGGTCCGTCTTGGCGAGCACCTGCGCCTGGCGCATGGTCTCTGAGTTGGTCTTCCACCACTTGCTGTTCTTGACGCTGGCCTGGAACTTCTCAGCCGACCACTGGCCTTCCACAGCGCTGTTCAACAACTTCCACAGCTCGGGCTGGGACCTGAAAAAGCCATACGACATGCCGTAGGTCTCCGCCAGCTCGTGGGCATCGAGCCGCGGGGCAACCTCTTCGGCGTAGCCCCCGCCGGACGCGGAGGAGGCGGAGACGCCGGAGATCCGGCGCCCGCCCATCCACCGGTCCATGTAGTAGCCATCCGCCAGGGACGAGATCTTGACGCCCTGCCCCGGCCGGGGGGCGTGGATGAACTTGCCCCCACCGATGTAGATCCCCACGTGGTCCGGACCGCTCTTCTTCCGGTCGGTGTCAAAGAAGACCAGATCCCCGGGGCGGAGCTTGTTCGGGGAGACCGAGGCACCCACGTTGATCTGGTTGTACGTGGTGCGTGGCAGCTCGATGCCGTACTTCGCATACGTCCACACGACCAAGCCCGAGCAATCGAAGCCCGACATGGATTCGCCGCCCCAGACGTACTGAACGCCCAAGGCCTGGCGGGCCGTGTTGACGATGTCCTCGCCCTGTGCCATGGCCTACTCCGGTGCCCCGTAGATCAAGCCCTCGAAGGCGTTCTGGTACGTCGTCACGGCCTGCGTGACTCCGTACTCCTTCTTCTTCTTGATCTGCTGCTCGCCGATGTAGGCCTTGCCTTCGGCGCTCACGCCGCCGCTCTGTGTGGTGGCAGAGCTGAGCTGCTGGCCGGTCTCCATGTCGTACTGCGTGGTCGTCGTGGAGACCACGGGGTTGTTCTGCTCCGCCATGTGCAGTGCGTCAGCGAAGGCCTTCAGCTCCCCGGCGCCGGGGTCGCGGCCCATCATGTCCTGGAACAGGCGGGTGGCCACCGAGCGGGCGGTGTCCGGGTCGGTGAGGTCAACCCGGGTGTCCGTCATCTGGGCCCGGCCGCCGCCCAGGTAGGTGCCGGGGCCGACGTACCGGCTCTCGCCGGTCTGCGTGTTGAACTCGAACGCCCCGCGCTGGACCCAGGCATTCGCTCCGCCGCTGGCCTTCACGTACGACGCCATGAGGTCAACCGGGCTGACCTTCTTACCGGCCTTGCCGTACTTGGCGGCCTCCTTGACGAACTTTTCCCAGATCTTGCCCCCCTCTAGGGGGCCGTCCCCGATGTCCAGCAGGCCGGCCAGGATGGCCTGATCCACGAAGCTCTTCTGCTGCTTCATGGACCACGTGTAGTACTCGTTGATCGCCTCGTCCGTGGACATCCACTTGGAGCGATCACCCGGCTCACCTTGCATGTTCTTCCACGCCTGGTTGCTGGAGCCCTTCGGGCGAGTGGGCGACCACTCGCCCATGTAGACGCGGCCCCCGCCTCCGGCGGTGCCGCTGTTGGCGGCTATCCCCTGAAGGATCGCCATTATGTCGTCGTCGGTCTTGCCGCTTGCTGCGATGGCCATTACGGCGCCTCCTCCAGCTCCAGATCAACCCCCATGTCGCGGGACAGGTACCGGAAGTACAGGTCTCCGAAGCTGGTGTTCGACTCCACCAGTCCATCCACGATCCGGCGCCACGCCAAGGCCAGGTCCGAGTTCGACTTTGCCGACAGAGCGGCGGAGCCGCCCGCCTGGTCCCGCTGCGCCAGGGCGGCCTTCACGGCCCGGCGGTAGCTCAGGTACTCCTGAAGGCGCAACAGGTCGGTGCGGTTCTTCCGCTTGGCCAGGTCGCTGTTCGCCACGGCCGTGAGGCCGGGTATCAGCCGCTCGTACCGCATGGGGTCGATGGCGTAGAAGTCCTGCGACCACTGTTCGTTGTAATACGGGTTCTCCGTCACGCCGTCCGGGAGGGTGGGCGCGCCCAACAGCTTGGCAATGCTGGACCGCATGGCCTTGAACTGTTCGGCGCCCTCGTCTTCGAAGGAGTCGAACCCGGCGCTGTGGAGCTGTGCGGTCACCGCGTTGTTCAGCTGCGTGAAGCGCGCCCAGCCCAGCCGGCGCTGGTTCTCTGCCATGGCCTCGTCCGCGGACAGCTTGGTCCGCTGGGCTTCGGCGCCGCCGGGGGTCAGGGGAGTGGTGAGCTGGTAGGCGTACGCCTCGGGCGAGAACGGGCCGTCCCCTTCGGGTCCAATGATCAGTGCGGCCAGCTCCGGGTTTTCGGCGATGACGTCCGCGTACTTCTTCTGAAGCTCAACAGCTTTCATCGTGGCGGGGATGCCGCCCTCGTTCTCGCTGGTCGCCTGCGCGAAGACGAAGTAGCTCTCGCCGAAGCGCTCCAAGAACTTCTCGTCCGCGGTCATCGCGTCCATGCGGCGCAGCGCGTTGTACTGGTCGCGGAAGAACTGGTACTTGTCCGCCTTCTGCGTCGCGAAGGGCTGTGTGAAGGCCGTGGCCGCGGAGAACAGCCAGTAGTTCCGTGTCTGGTCGGCGATCTCCTTCGCCGATGGCATGGGCTTGCCCAGGTTGGCGTGCTCATAGGCCGCACGCTGCATGATCTGCAACTTGATCCGCTGGTACCGCTCGTCACTGGTGTCGAACGCGCTCAGGAAGTTCCTTGCGTACAGCGGCAGGCCCTGCTGCACCACCGTGTCCCCGATGCCGCCGGGCGTGGGTCCGTACGGCAGGACACCTAGATGCCGCAGCAACTCCGCCTGCTTGGGCTTGTCCCGCACCAGCAGGGAGGCCGGGATGGAGACGACCGGGCCCGTGCCCGGGTTGAACCAGGGATCCCCCTGAGTGATCAGGAAGGCGCTGTCCTGAGAGATCTTCCAGTTCTTCATCCGGTTGTCGACGCTGTCCAGACCCAGTGCCTTGCCGACGTCCGAGCCCACCAGGAACTTCGGCACACGGGCAATGATCAGGCGCTCGCTCTTCGGAACGAACTTCTGTGTGAGCTTGCCCGTCTTCTCGTCAATTACCGAAACGGTACCGTCTCGCTGAATCTTGTTGCCGTCACGGTCCTGCGCCCAGCCCCAGCTGATCGGGGCGTTGAAGAACATCGAGGCGTAGCCGACCGTCTGCGGCCGGTCAGCGATGATCCGCGCCCAGCGCTGCCATGCCTCCGTGGTAGCCGCGAAGAACGGCGACATGAACCGCAGCATGTGCCCGGCATCCGAGCGGTGAGCGATGTCAAAGACCAGCTTGCGCGTGTCCTTGAGCGCCAGGCGGCGGGCCGTCTCCGCGATGCGGTCAGCGTCCGCCTGCGTGACCTTGGCGCCCTGCTTGATCTCCTGGCCCACCAAGTTCCGGGCGTGGCCCTCATAGAGCTGATTGAACAGCGGGTGCCGCGCCATACGGTCAGCTGGCATCGAGGCGGCCCACTTGTACCACCAGTCAATGACGTGGTCCATCGAGCGGGAGACCGCGTTCGATCCGGCCAGGGCCTCCCCAAGCTGGGAGCTGTGCACGTACTGCGGGTACTGCTTGGTCTTGGCAAGCTCGGTCAGATAGTCGATGTCCGCCTCGCCCTTCAGGGCGGCCTCGCGGACGCCGGAGGCGGCAGGCATGTACTCGTCCACCTCATGCCAGACGGCTGCGGCAATCCGGTCCGGCGTGGAGTACTTGATCCCCAGCCGCTTGCGGTACGCCCGGCCGGCCGGCGTCTTCGTCAGCCATGCGGCCATCTGCTCGATGGAGGCGCCGCGGACGGCCTGAAGGGCCAGCTCGTCTTGCATGATCTGGTGGTTGATGGCCTTGTGCCAGGCCTCAACGAACGTCTTCTCGGTCCCGGGGTAGGAGATCGGAGCGGCGGCCTTGGTGCTGCCCGAACGCTGGAGGTTGGAGTGAATCAGCTGCTTGTTGCGCGCCAGCAGGGTGCGCAAGGAGTCGTCTGAGCTGATCAGCTTCATGTAGTACTCGCCCTGCTCGCCCGCCAGGGCGGGCGGCAGCTCGATGCCGCCCACGTTCACCGGCCGGTGCAGCTGCGAGGACTGGCGGAAGCCCTTGAGCTTCACGGCCTTGGCCGCCTCCGCTGCGGTGACCTGCATCTCCCGGCCCGCAAGGAGTTCGTCCATCTGTTCCGTCAGCGCCGCCAGGCGCTCACGCCTGGCGGGGGAGTGCGTGCCCATCCGCTTCTGGGCATCCCGGGCCGCCTTATCGAGCTTCGCGGCCAGCTTCTCCATCGCGGCGTACTTCACTGGGTCCGCCGCCCGGCTCATGCCCGCCAGCGTGTTGTTGGCCTTGGTCGCCCGTGCCTGGGCCTTGCTCAGGTCGGTGCGGTACACCACCTCAGCCCGGTCAAAGCTGGTCTTGATGCGGTCCAGCTCCGGCTGAAGGGCCGCGATCTCCTCATCCGCAAACTTGATCCCCTGGCGGGCCGTAGCCTCCGCACCCTCGTAGTACGAAGCCCGCTTCCACTGAAGCAAGTTGGAAGCCAGGTTCTTCACGCCGTACCCGGCGCGCACTGCCATCGTGGCCGCGCCCAGACGGGCCACCTGGCCCAGAAGGTCATCCGCCAGTACGCGGGGGATATAGCCCAAGCGGAAGAGAGTGGCGAACTTCCACATGTGCGACATGTAGTCCAGACCGTCAATGATCCAGTCCGGGTTGCCGGCCTTGGACGTCCGCAGAGCCTTCAGGGCGCTGGCATGACGCGCCAGCGTCTTGTCCAGCATGGTCAGGTCGATCAAGACCTGATCGTTGGCCAACTTGGTCACCATGTTGGGGTGGATCTTCAGACGGCCATCGGCACCGGCGAAGATGTCCACCGACTGGGCCTCCCCGTCGAAGTTGGCGGCGGAGTACCGGCGCAGCTCCTCCTGACCGTGGGTCACGTTGGCCCGGTACTCCCTGTACAGGGCTATGCCCTCGTCATAGGTGAACCCGTGCTTCTCCGCGACCTTGGTCACGCCGGTGCCCTGGATCTCCTCCAGGAGCGCCATGCGCTCGCCCTCTGTCGTCGTCTTCAGGTAGCTGTTCAGCATCCCCGCACGGATGTCCGGGCCGATGCCCGGGATACGGGCGATCAAGCCGCGCAGCTCGTCAACCGCTTCCGGATGAATGTCGTCAATGGCCATCATCCCGTTGGGGTGCGCTTCTGCGAAGGAGCGGATGAAGGTAGCCGAGCTGCCGAACATGTCGGACGCGTAGATGCGGGTCTTCGCGAGACCGGGCGCCTTGGTGGCCGTCAGACCTCGTTCCGTCCTGACCGATGTGGTCGCGAGAGCGGGGCCGGTACGGAAGAGCTTCTGGTTCGCGGTGCGGGTGTACGCGCGCGAGGCCGAGTACCGCGTCAGGTTCAGCGCGTCCAGCTCCGCATAGTGCCCCAGCGTCGCGTCATACCGGGCGACCAGGTCCTCGTCCGCCTGGAGCTGAAGGCGCAGTTCGTCGATGCGGCTCTTGACCATCGCCTCAGCCGTCTCGTTGGCCTGCGCCTGTACGCGCGGCAACGCCTCCAGCTCCAGCGTGGCAATGCGCTCGTCCACCGCGTTCATCCGCAGCGCAGCTGCCGCGTTCTCACTCTTCAGCTGAGCCCGCGCCTGGACGTCGCCCAGGGTGGTGCGCAGAAAGAGACTGACCTCTTCCGGACTCTTGAGCTGGGAAATAATGCCGCCGGCCCGGGGGCCCAGGGCCGACTTGCGGAACATGCTCAGGTTGTTGATGAGCTGCGGGTTGTCCTTGTTGGCCCAGATGAACTCTTGGGCCTTGGCCATCCGCGAGGACTCCATCATGCGGCCAATGTCCTCGCCGGACCATCCGCCCTTCGGGCGGGGCGTGACCACGTACTTCGTGCGTGCGGCACCAATCGCCTTACCGGCCAGGACCGTGGGGTCCAGCCACCAGCGGACCGCGAAGTCCGTAGCGCCCGAGGCGTACTTAAAGAAGTCGGAGTCCCGGCGCATCTGCTCCACGGCGCGGTTCCCGACGACCGGGGCTCCAGCGTCCTTCAGGATCCGCTGCTGCTCGTCCTCCGACAGCTCATCCCACCCGGCCGGGAGGTACGCCGCGGGGGGCGTGGCGTACAGAGGGCGGCCCTTCAGGATCTCTTCCACCTCGCCGTGGTCGGCCCAGAAGGCCTGACCGGGGCTGACGTTGTTCGCCGTGTGCCAGGCCTTGGCCCAGGCTGATGCCTTGAACAGATCCTCGAAGTTGCCGCTCTCTGCGTGCGTACCCTGAAGGAGGAAGGTTGAGATGGGCTGGCTGACGCCGTTGTCGTACAGCCACGCCATGCCGTGAAGCGCCTTCTCCAGGGGCTTGGAGCCCGGCTTGAGAAGGTTCTGTTCAATGAACTGGCCTGTTCCGGACTCGCCTACCTCGTCCTCGTCCCCCATGGCCCAGGTCAGACCTGCACCCACGTAGGTGCCCACGATCGGCACCGCCAGGGAGCCATCGCGTACGTTCTTGAGGACGTCGCTGAAGTCCACTCAGACCTCCGGCCCGAACATCGTCTCCGCGGGGTAGACGTCGATCGGTGTGCGCGCGGCCTGGAGGCCGAAGGCGAGGTCGTATCCCACATGGTTGGGGTTGGGGCCGTTCATGGCCATGTCGAAGGCCAGGGCCGGCGTCTCGTCAAAGAAGCTCAGGTAGTTCCCCAGCTGGTTCCACCAGTCCATCAGGCCATTCCCTTCAGCTGGCGCACCATGTTCCGTGCCGCCTTCGAGCTGCCCGGCTGGTTCGCCATGTGCTCGAAGACCGGCAGGTACATCACGAGCCGCCGCAAGTCCTGGTCCGGCTCGTTGGGCAGGCCCAGGGCCTCAAGGCCCGGTCCCTCACCCCTGGCCGCACCGGCCGTGACCGGCGTGTCCGGCTCCTGCGTGGCGGCATCGAAGCCCACCAGGCCGGCCGTCACATCCGCCATCTGCGGCGCCCCGACGTCCCCGCCGGGAGACGCCGACACGGGGGCCGCCTGCTGGAGCTGTTCCAGCTCCTGGCGCTCCCCGTACTTCCCGCCCGAGGGCGCACGGACCGGCTGTGACGGTCCGCCATCGGTGCGCTTGCTCAGTGCGCCCGGCCCGCTGACGGGGGCCGGGTTCCCCGGCTGCCTGTATCCGCCGCGGGTCATGGCTTAGTGCGCCTTGTTCTTGTCGTTGCTCCCGGTCGGGGCAGGCTTGGCGCCCAGGCTGGTCGTGTTCCAGCCCGCGATGCTGCCGGTGGTGTCGGTGGCGTTGCCCTGGCTCTTCCCGGCGTTCTCGCCCTGCATCGGCTGCTGGGTGTTGGGCTGCTCCATGCCGCCCTTGAGGTGGATCATGGGCTTGTTGCCGCCCTCGTGGAACGGGTCGCCCGCGAATCCTTCGGACATGTCGATCTCCTTCTACTTGTGGCCTTCGGCGCAGTACTTGGGCTTGGCGCCCTTCCCGGACCAGGGCTTGCGTGGCTCCGAGCATCCGTCGTGCTCGCATAGCGAGCTGGCGAGGTCGGGTTCGACGAGGTTCCGCGCGTGCTCGCGCAGGGCCTCGGGACAGCCCAGCCAATGAGTGGGCTTGCCGTTCTCGCCCGGACGGCCGCATGTCTGGCACGTCATGCCGGAACGCTCCTCTTCACGGATGCGGAGGCTGTAGGCCGTCCGCTACTGGTCAGCCCGGCGAGCAGGCTCATCACGTCCGGCTTGCCGCCGGGGCCCAAGTGGGCCTGGCCGGGGGCGATGCCGCCCGGCATGCCGGTGGTGGGGTTGATGCCGAAGGGCACCCCGGCCCCGCCCTCTTCGGGGCTCGGGGTGCCGGAAGGCCCAGCCGCGGACGTGGGGGGCGCAGGCTGGGGCTCCGGCTGGAAGGCGGTCAAGATCGCTTCGTGCATCGGCATCTTCTCGCGAAGGTCGATCAGCTTGGCCGCGTTGGTGAGCAGCATGGTGGGGTCCATGCCCTGTTGGGCCATGATCCCGATGGAGCTGAGCAGGGCGAAGACTCCCTGCTTGAGGGCGTCGGTGGTCTGCTCCTTGTCCACCTCGGCCTGGAGCGACGCCACGTCCACATCCATGGGGAGTTGCCGCTGGACGAAGTCCCGGCTGACCAACTGATCGCCGCGCAGCTGGAGGAGGAAGATGAGCGCCTGGTTCGGGTTCATGCCGCTGGCGAAGCCGTAGCTCACGCTCACGCGGTAGTTGCCCTTGATGTCCTTCGCCGGCGTGTAGGTCTCTTCGAAGGGCGTGCCGTTGATGACGCCGCTGATGGACTTCTTGGAGTCCGGCCAGAACTTCTCGTCCATCTCGAAAGCCAGCTCCAGGGCGCGCTCCAGCGCGTCACCGATGATGAGCTGGCCGGTGGCGACCTGAATGTCGTAGCCGCCGTTGAGGGCATCAACACCACGGCCGGTGATGATCGAGGCGTCCACGTCACCGGTCGCTGAGGCCGGCGTGCGCGTGCCCTTCATGACCTCCGCGGCCAGCAGGGCATCCTGCTGCCAGGCGGCCTGCGGCATGTCCGTGCCCACGCGCCGGATCTTCTCCGGGGAGTTGGTGCGGATCACCGCATCGTCGCCGAAGGGGATCTTCTGAACGTCGGTAGGGATGGCCAAAGGGGCCCTGACTGTCTGCTGCGTGGCCTGGAGCCCGAGCATCGCAACACGGTTGCGCGCGAGCATCGGCCAGACCACGTCGTCGTACTGCCCGCGGTCCTGGTCGTCCCAGGTGGGCTTCCGTCCGATGGCGACGGGGACCTTGCCGAAGGCGTTCGGCGTCTCCAGCAGAACGAGGTTCTTGCGCTCCGGCATGTAGAGGACGTAACTGTCCTTGTCGCAGTACTTCACCAGCTCAAGCTCTGTATCGCCGGTGACCTGCTGGCCGCCGCCGAAGGGCTGCTGCTTGCCGAGGATCTGTTCTGCGTGCTCGGGGAACTTCGAGGCCAGCTGGCGGGCGCCCTCGCGCCAGACCTTGGTGTAGCTGATGACCTTGCCGGACAGGCCGGTCTGCGCGTAGTGCTTCATCGGGTTGTCGATGCGCAGCCGCGGGCGGCCATGCTCGAAGTCCGGCTCCACCACAATCGGCATCGCGCCGTACGTCAGGTACCAGTCGCAACCTGTCGGCATCTGCCGCTTCAGGCCCGAGTCCAGGACGTACGAGTAGGCAATCTTGGTCTTCTTGGCGACAAACTTCTTCTGCCGCTCCGAAGTAACCACGCCGGGGGCGCAGTTGATGGACGGCAGGGGCGCCAAGTTCTCTGCCAGCTGGCGGGCGGAGGTATCGAGGATGTTCGCGGTAATCGGGCGCGGCCAGGCGTCCGGCATCGAGCCCGGCGCGATGTTGTCGATCTTCTGCGCGCGGGCGTCGAAGACCGTCTGATGCCGCTTGTCCCGTTCATGGGCGTCACGGCGCAGCGCCTCTACGCGAGCCGCAATCTTGGATATGTCTGCCATGACACCTCCCTACCTATCAATCTAAAGCAGAACTAGCCGAAAACCTTCGCTTCGAGGCGCGCGAGGCGCTGCTCGACCGTCAGCTTCACCACGGTCGTGGCCCCACCCCACTTCCCGGCCGGCTTGGCCAGGCAGGCGGCCAGGTCCCGGCGGAACTTCGCCATGTCGACGCCGCGGGGGTCCACCTTCTGGTTCGACCACTCCCGATGGGCTATCGCGGACTTCGCGCCCCACTTGTGCGCCCGGCAGATCGCGGCCTGAGCCTTGACCATCGCCACGTACTGGGCGGTCGGCCAACTCTCCCTGCCCGTACCAGAGTTGACGCACTCCCAGCCGTAGAAGTGGGTGTTCCCGTCGATCGCGTCAGCGTCCCCTTGGCCGTACCGCGGCGAGGGCGGGGCGTCCCCGTAGCTCTCCTCCGTCACCGCGGCCAGGACCCGCGGGTCCCCGCCCCCGGCGTGGTTCGCCCGGCCGTTGCCGATCAGGTACACGGTGCCCGTCTTGCCGATGACCCCGGTGGACAGCGGCCCCGGTAGGGCGGCGCTCCCGCTGAAGCAGTACTCCATGATCTGTGACTCGGACACGTACGCCCCGGTGTGGTGCACCATGGTGCCGTTCACCGGTCCCCAGGCTCCCCGGTGGTTGCGGTTGTGCTCCCGCCAGCCCGCATGTCCCACGACCTTGACGCCCTCCGCACGGAGGGCGTCCACCAGCCTGTCAGCGCTCAGCGGTGCTGCCATCGTCTACTCCTCAAAGTCTGTCCAGCGGTGGCAGTACGCGTCTCGTGCCTGCTGGTCCTGGTGCTCGTCATGCGCCCCGGCCAGCCGGATACACTGGCGGCCAGTTACCGGGCTCAATGCCGGGCATTGAGTGAAAACGCCGTCCATCACTTCCCTCACCACGACAGGGCTCCGTCCCAGGCGCCCGCTCCCTGCTGTTGCAAGGCGAAGTCGATGTCGACGACCATCTGTCCGGCGGCATCGCGCTGCGACGTGAACTCGCTGTTGTTCACGTGCCAGCCGGAGAAGTCCGTGGTCATCAGCTCCCGGCAGCGGATCTCTGCGAACCACAAGGCCATGACGCAGTCCGTCAGGCCCTTCGTCTCCGGGAACCAGCTGCACAGCTGCTCGATAAGGGCCCGTACGCCCTCACTCCGGGTCTGGCTCGGCAGGCGGATCAGGTTGTTGCCCTGCCGCCACCCCTCAAAGAGCGGCGCCATCGAGCTGACCCCGAAGTCGGGGTCCCACTTGTTGGTGTTCGTGTGGTGCGGCGATATAAGGCAGCCGCGGGCCGAAAGGAACGTACGGACCAACTGGTCCTGCGTGATGGACGCCTGGTAGGCGTTCTTCTCCACCCGCCATTCGCTGATCGAATACCGCTCCGTCAGGCGCTCCATCTCCGAGCGCATCTCGTGCGGCGGCATCCCCCGGCGGTTGACCACATCGAGCACCCACCGGGTACCGGTGCGCCGGTCCAGCCCGACCACCACCATGGCCGTGCACCCGGCCGCCGCCGGGTCCAGGCCGGCCACGACGAGGAGGCCATCCATTCCGTAGCGGCGATGGTCGGACTGGCCGTCGAACATGCGGCCCGGATATCGGGCCCGGTCCACGCAGCCCTGGACGTCCTCCATCTTGAAGACCGCGTCATCGGCCACCTGGTCCTGCATGTAGACCATGGACCAGTTGCGGGGGCTCATCTTGCGGCGCTTCTTCGCGAGCGCCTTGCCGTCCCACATCGGCCAGAGGCCGTTCTCGTCCTGCTGGACCAGCTTGCGGGCCGCGATGGTCACCGGCGGCCTGTTGGTCTTCGGCCACAGGGTCACCCAGTTCTCGGGCTCCTCCGAGAACTCCAGCACGGCCGGCTGCGTCAGGTAGGTCCAGGGGCTCTGACCCTCCGCGTAGTACTGCGGCTTCAGGATCTCCGAGTAGAGATCCACCGTCTCCATACGCGTGCCGATCAGCAGCATCCGCCCGCCGGCGTCGGCCACACGCGAGCCCACCTGGTTCTGAATCCACGTGATCTGAGACTCGAACTGCTGATGATTCGTGTGGTCAACGCAGTCGTCCATGATCGCCAGATCACAGCGGGAGCCGTAGATGTGACCCCCGATACCAACCGCCTGGACGGTCGGGTCTTTCTCACCCGCTGTACGCCCCGCCACATAGATGCGGTCCGCGGTCCAGGAGGCGGAACCCTCCGAAAAGCCGCCCGGCGGGCCGAAGGCCTGCTGAAGATCCAAGTACGCCTCGGACTCCGCCAAGCGCTCCTTGATTGACAGCAAGAACTTCTTCGCCATGTCCTGCGTCTTGGAGATCAGCAGGATGCGGACGTTGGGGTCCTGAACGATGCGCCAGACCACGTAGTTCACGGTCAGCGTGGTCGACTTGGCGTGCTCCGGCGGGGTGTTGACCAGGATCTGGTCTTCGTCGCCCTTCACGAACCGCTGCCGCGGATGCAGGTCCCGGGGCTCCCGGCCCTCCAGCAGGTCATACCACTGCAAGTGGTGCCAGAACAGCTGCGTCTTCAGGTACCGCTCGCAGAACTCGGGGAAGTCCGGGACCTCCTCCCGCTTCCCCTCCGCCTTCTCCACGTTGGACTGCAAGGCCCGGTCGATCAGGTCCCGGAAGTCCGGGTCACGCTTGCGGTAGTAGTCGTAGGTGCTGCGCACCACGCCGGCCTGAATGCAGCCCTCAGCGATCGTGTGCCCCATGCGGACCGTTGCCAAGATGATGTTCTTGCGGTCCTGGCTGGAGGCCTTCGAGATCCGGCGGTCCCGGCCGCCAGGAGCGGCCAGGCGCCCATCCTTGTTCACCGCCAGACGAGCCACCGACACCTCCCCGCGTCCTGGAGCCCCCTGGGGGCCGACCAGCGGGGGAGGCTACGCCCTGCTAGCGCAATTCAGCTAGCAGTCAGAATCTAACCGTCTAAACAAATGTAGAGGGTTAGATCTTCAATTCGGCGGGGGGTCCCTTAGCCTTTGCCTCGCCGGGTCGAGCACGCTCCCCGGTCGCCGCACCTGAAATGCGACGCAGGCCGTCAGAGGGCGCCGCACAAGCGCGCCCGGATTCGGCCAGGCGCACCCACGAGCAACAGGCGTCCGGAGGTCGGAACGCCGTGGCGGACATCAGAAGACCTGTTGCAGACAGCCGCGTTGACCTGGAGTAATGCCCAGGTCCAGCCCGTCAGGGCTAACCCTGCCCCCGGCCAGGCCGGCCGGGACCGCAGCGCCCCCGGCGGAGGGCGCACAGGCGCGGCCACAACGGCCGCGGAATACGGGCCCGACAGGCCCGCCAAAGCCGCCACCGGCGGCCCAGATTGGGTAGTTGCCCACGCATCCCTGGTGAGAGACCAGGGATCGGGGGCTGAGGCGGTTTTAGCACCGGGGGGTCAGTCCCGGTGCGAAACCGGACAGATGGTGCCACCTGGGGTGGCCAGGAGGGGGCCTCAGCCCCCGATCATGCGAGGTGGACACCTCGCTCACCTGCTCTTCGCAGGCTCGCTGTCCACCTCACCATGGATCCGTAGGCCGACTGGCCTACATGCAAGGGGCTGCACCACCACAGGTGCAGCCACATGTGGTGGTGACGCACCACCAGTGCACGGCCACCCAGCAGTGGCCGTGCGCCCGTAGGGCGCATGTGTGCCTCCGGCCAGCAGTCCGGGGCCGGAGGCACCGGTACGCGCACGCGCGAGAGGATCATTCCTGCTCACCGCTGATACCGGCGGTAAGTCATTCCGCTTCCGCTACCCGCGTTGCGTCTAGTGACGCAACGTGACTGGCGTCTCACTACAAGGCGGACGACCGGTTTTCATCGCTTGATGACTTGTCATATGCCTTGGGCAACGCCTGACGTGCATTTATGCGTCTCACACCCCGTGTGCGCTACATGCGCTCCGAGTGCGCCGGACACTCCCGGCCACGCCTTCACATGCCCCCCACATCCACGCTGATCACATTCCGCAACCACGAACGTGCTCGCATGCGCTTGCATCCAACGATCTTGACCCACTGAGGCAACCCTCATTAGCCCAGCTCACAAGAGGTCTGGAAAAGATCTTGGAGAAATTTTCCTGTGGGGTATTGACCACGATCGTGGTCAGTGAAACTCTCATGCCCTCACCACCGAGGGCGCCTGATCCACCCGGATCGGGAGGAATCGGCGAGTGACTGAGGCCGAGATTCACATCTTGACCACTTGAGAACTGGAGATCACGACCACCGGGTGACGACCGCCGCGCATGACGCGGTGGGGGCGCTTGCGCCCCACGGGGTGACCGGAGGACCGCCGCGAGGCGGACCGCGAAACGGGAGTGATCAGAAGGGCGGCCCGGGAGGCCAGAACATCCCGGGGCAGTACTGCGGAGAGCAGAGACGCGAGCGACCACCACAGGTGGGCTGTCGAGTGCGCGGTGAGGGCATAGCCCCGCGCAAGAGACTCCAGCCGCCACCTAGGCGCGATGACCGTCAAGGCCCCGGTACTGCGACCGCGTAAGGGCCCTTGGCCCTCAAGAGCGCGCGGCGGAAACGGAGCTAGGCCGAAAGGTAAGCCCGCATTCCCGTAAGGGGACAAAGGGGAATCCGATGCTGACAGCCGCCGGTGGACTTGGGGCCAGTACAGGGCACCTGCGAGAGACAGACCGGCCAAGGTGGGCCGTAGCGCTGTCACTCGTCATGCGGGCAGGGGGGAGTGAGAGCAACCTCCCTGCCCGCTTGATGAGTCAACCAACATGATCTTGGAGAGGCGATCATGGCAAACACGCTGAAAGTGGCAGTCGAGCCCACGTGCCAGGAGTGCGGGGAGGAGATCGAATTCGCTGCCATCGGGCACACCGGTGCCATGCGGTTGTGGCTGCATGCGGGTGAGGACCGTACATCGGTGATCGGACCGCGCGACGGGTACCGGGGCCACCTTGCGGCCCCCGTGCGCAAGTGCGCCGATTGCGGCGGAGACATCACCTTCCGTCAGGACGCATGGGCTGACTACACCGAGTGCGTTGCGTGCGGCACCGAGAACCGCTACGGGTTGGGGGACTGACCATGAGCGACGAACTGATGCGGTTTGAGGTCACGCTCACCAAACCCGGTGAGCGCACGCAGACCACGTTCACGTGGGCTCCCACCCGTGAGGGGGCCCAGCGGCGCATGCGCGAACAGATGGCGCAGTGCCCGGACTTGTGGGACGGCTGGACCGCCCACGTGGCCGAACGGCACACGGCGGTTGTCTCCGCGACCAATTGACCCTGCCGGAGCATCGAGCGGCCCCCCACGGCATTGGGGGGCCGTTGGCTTGCTCTTACAGGACAGAGCACTGTCCCGGGGCGGCATCCCTGGGGCAGGCACCACACGATCACTCTGGAGAGGCAGTGATCATGAGCAACATCACGTACCACCGGTTCCTGCGGGACGGACGTGTCGAGACCAAGGACATGTCCGAGTCGCATCGGGACTTTCACGTGGAGTCCGTCCGGCAGACGTACCCCACGTCTCACGTCATGAACGGCGTGACCGGTCATCGCGTGGACACGATCACGCGTGAGGGGGCCACGTTGCGCGTGGACTGGCTGTCTGACGACACCGGGAACGCGTACGTCTGGTTCTCCGAGGAGGGCGAGGCGCCCCGCAAGGGGCCCGAGTGCTACGGGACCATTTGGGTCTGCGGCGACTGCCTGCACCATCACGCCAACGGCGAGTGCGGCAGCTGCCACGACGACGAACACGGGCACGACAAGGAGCCCTTGAGCGCCATCGGTGAGGGCTTCACCGTGGCCATGGGCATGGCGCGTGATGAGCACTCGTGCCGCGAGGAGTGCCCGGGGCACTACGACACCGACGACGCGCTGACGTCGGGCGCGGGCATCGGCGAGCCGGTGTTCTGCGACGGGACCTGTCAGCCGATGCCGGACGAATGCGACTGTGAGACGAACACCTACAGCACGTCCCAGTGCGAGGGGTGCCGCTCGTGGTTGCACGGTGAGCGCCACGCCATGACCCTCTTCAAGGGGGTCTGATCATGCAGATTCGACGCCTTCACGGCATGCGTGAACGGCTTGAGACGCGCCAACTCAAGGTCAACGGCACGCTGTTCCGCGTACACCTGTCGCAGACCCGGGGGTGTACTGCGCGTCTGTGGGCAGAGCGCTACATCCCCGCCCGTTCTTCCTGGAACGGGCATCACGGGGGTCCCTTCGGCAGCTGGGTGACCATTCACGACTGGCGCTGATCAACCGCCGCAGCATCGGGCGCATCCCCTCACAGGGTGCGCCCCCTTGCTCTTACGGATGAGAGCAGACCAGCCAACGGCGGCATCCGCTGGCAGGTCCCCGCATGATCACTTGGAGAGGCTG
>Ga0081539_10001196_pt1 | contig 46791 bp, 40 predicted proteins | sample TabmetS4T2R2_FD_71023 | JGI IMG/M metagenome (GOLD analysis project Ga0081539, IMG submission 71023) | Tabebuia heterophylla rhizosphere microbial communities from the University of Puerto Rico - S4T2R2 | ecosystem: Host-associated > Plants > Roots > Rhizosphere ... | reverse complement strand
TGGTGATCGTGGCGGTGACCGAGGATTGCAGCGGGTCCTCGCCGACCGTGATGGTGGCGGTGGCCTCACCGAAGTTGCCGCGTACCTTGCTGACCATCAGGTGTCGCACCACGAAGCCGACTCGCTTGTGCGCGGCGTCCAGCAGGTAGGTGCCGGTGGCGGGGATCTGGAGACCGCGGAACTCGCGGGTGGCGGCGACGGCGGGCTCGGACATGGGTGTGGTCCTCTCAGGGGTGAACCGATGTTTGTGTGACACAGCAACTATATGCTAGGCAATATTCCCGCTGTCAAGTGACGCTGCTAGCATGGATGCTGTGAGAGCCGACCTGGATGATCCCCGCTTCACGGCGGTAGGCCTGTTCGCCGAGGCCTACACCGGCCTGATGAACCGCTTCGCCGTGCAACTGGACCAGTACCGCCTCTCCCCGGTCGAGTTCGAGGTCTTGATGCGGCTGGCCCGCTCACCTGGCCGGCGACTGCGGATGACCGACCTCGCCGGCCAGACCTCGCTGTCCACCAGCGGCGTGACTCGGGTGGTGGACCGGATGGACCGCGACGGTTTGGTCCGCCGGGAAGCTTGTGCGACCGATCGCCGCAGCTCCTACGCGGTGATCACGGAGGCCGGCCTGACTCGCCTCGAGGAAGTGCTACCCGGCCACCTGGAACTGATCCAGCAATGGTTCGTCGGCCAGCTCTCGCCCGGTCAGCTCGACAGCCTGCTCGATGCGCTGCGCGTGCTGCGGGATGCGATCAATCCGTGCGCCACGGCTGGTAGTGACGAGCCGGCAGAAGCCAAGAACGTTTAGATCGGAAGGCCCGAGGGCGGTGTCAGAGGCCCAGGGAGCGTGCGATCAGCATGCGTTGCACCTCGGACGTGCCCTCACCGATCTCCAGGATTTTCGCGTCCCGGTAGAACCTGCCCACCGCCGACTCGTTCATGAAGCCGTACCCACCATGCACCTGGGTTGCGTAGCGGGCGTTCTCCATCGCGGCGTTGCTGGCGTTCAGCTTGGCGATCGCGGCGTACCGCTTGAAATCCGCACCGGCTACCATCCGGGCAGCGGCGTCGTAGTAGGCCAGCCGCGCGGTGTGCGCGCGCATCTCCATGTCCGCGATCATGAATTGGATCGCCTGGTGGTCGCCGATCGGGCGGCCGAACGCCTGGCGCTGACGCGCGTACGTCACGGATTCGTCAACACAGCCCTGGGCGAGCCCCACGGATAGCGCCGCGATGGCGATCCGGCCCTCGTCAAGGATCTGCAGGAACTGGGCGAAGCCCCGGCCACGCTCGCCGAGCAGGTTGGTCGCGGGTACGCGGACGTCATCGAACGCCAGCTCGTGGGTGTCCGATGCGCACCATCCGACCTTGGAATAGCCGGGCGCCACGGTGAAGCCATGCGTACCGGACGGCACGATGATCGTGGACAGCTCCTTGGATCCATCCGGGTTCGTTCCGGTCACCGCCATCACCGTGACGAGGCAGGTGATGTCGGTGCCGGAGTTGGTGATGAACGCCTTCGAACCGTTGATCACCCACTCGTCGGTCGCCGGATCGAGGACTGCGCGCGTGGCCGTGCCGCCGGCGTCGGAACCGGTGCCCGGCTCGGTGAGCCCGAACGCGGCGAGCGACTCGCCACTGGTCAACCGGGGAAGCCATTGAGCGCGCTGTTCGGGCGTACCGAAGCGGTAGATCGGCATGGCACCCAGCGAGACCGCCGCCTCCAGGGTGACCGCGACGGAGCTGTCCACCCGGGCCAGTTCCTCCAAGGCCAGGCAGAGCGCGAAGTAGTCGCCGCCCATGCCCCCGTACTCCTCGGCGAATGGCAGGCCGAACAGACCCATTTTGCCCATCTGCCGCACGATGTCGTACGGGAAGGTGTGCCGTTCGTAGTGCTCGGCGATCACCGGCGCCACCTGCTCGCGCGCGAACTCGCGCACACTGTCGCGCAGAGCCTCCTGCTCCTCGCTGAGCCGGAAGTCGATCATCGAAGTCTCCTCGATACGGGCCGGCGCCGGGATCACCGGTCGCCGCCAGGTGTGATCAGACAGGTGTGACGCCGTGGCGCCGCTCGGAAAAGCCGCGATCCTTGCCGCGCGCGGCGGCATACCGGCGGATCAGTTCGTCACGCAGATCCGCCGGCTCGACGATCGCGTCGATGACCAATTCGCTGGCCAGGCGCATGATGTCGATGTCGCGTTCGTACTCGGCGCGACGATCCGCGATGAACTGGCCGCGCTCGTCCTGCGGCAGCGCGGCGATCTTGTTGGCATAAACCGCATTGATGGCCGCGTCCGCGCCCATCACCGCGATCTTCGCGGTGGGCAGGGCGATGGTCGCGTCCGGCTCGAATCCAGGGCCGGCCATGGCGTAGAGACCCGCCCCGTACGCCTTCCGTACCACCACACAGATCTTCGGTACGGTCGCCTCGCTGATCGCCGTGATCATCTTGGCACCGTGCCGAATGATGCCCTGCTTCTCCACCGCCGCGCCGACCATGAAGCCGGGCACGTCGGAGAGGAACAGCAGCGGCACGTTGAACGCGTCACAGAGCTGCACGAAGCGGGTCGCCTTGTCGGCCGAGTCGATGAAGAGCACGCCGCCCTTGAACATCGAGTTGTTGCCGACCACACCGACTACCTCGCCGTTCAGCCGGGCGAAGCCGATCGTCAGTTCCCTGGCCCACAACGCCTGGATCTCCAGGAACGAGCTCTCGTCGACGATGCCCTTGAGGTAGCGCCGCATGTCGAAGGCCTGCCGCTCACTGCTGGGGACCAGCGCCGAGATGTCGACGTCGGCCGGAGGTCGCGCCTCGGCCCGCGGCGGCGCCGACCTGAAGTTGGACGGCAGGTAGGAAAGGTAGCGCCGGACCACGTCGAGCGCATCCTGCTCGGTCTTGCAGAGGAAGTGGCCGACGCCGGATTCCGCGCAGTGCACTCGCGCGCCGCCCATCGCCTCGAGCGTCGTCCTCTCGCCGGTGACCATTTCGACCATGCGATCGGAACCGAGGTACATGCTGGCGTTGCCGTCGACCATCGCGACCACGTCGCAGAATGCCGGGATGTACGCCCCGCCGGCCGCGCTCGGCCCGAACAGCGCGCAGACCTGCGGGATCGATCCGGACGCCCGGACCTGGTTGTAAAAAATCTTCCCGGCGCCGCGGCGGCCGGGGAACAAGTCGACCTGATCGGTGATGCGCGCGCCGGCGGAGTCGACGAGATACACCATCGGTACGCCGGTCCGGTACGCCCGCTCGATGATCCGAATGATCTTTTCCACCGTGCGCGCGCCCCAGGATCCGGCCTTGACCGTGGAGTCGTTGGCCATCACACAGACGTCGCGGCCCTCGATCCGGCCAATCCCGGTGATCACGCCGTCTGCGGGCAGCCCGTCGGCCAGACTGTTGGCGTAGATCCCGTCCTCGACGAACGAACCCTCGTCCAGCAGCAGCGCGATCCGCTCGCGGGCGAACAGCTTGCCCTTGGCCGCGTTGGCGGCGTGGTACCTCTCCGCGCCGCCGGCCATGACCCGCTTGCGGACCTGGGCCAGCGCCTCGTCGTCGATCACCAGGAACACCGCCTCACCTCAACGATCATCCACCTGAACGATCGTTAGGTTAGCGCATCGCGGCAATCGGCGACAAACGACGGACGGGGGCCTCCGCCGGTTGCGGAGACCCCCGTCCGTTTCCTGCTACCGGCACCGTGGAGGAGCACCGGCTATATTCCGACGCCGCGTGGCGTCGGTTCGGGTCGCGCCCGGGACCGGCGCAACCCGGACCATCGCGCTACCGCTGGGTTCAGCGAAGCGTGTTCAGCAGGTTGAGGCCGAGGCCGTTGACGGCACCGAGGCCCTCGGTCAGGTCAGAGACCTCGGACCGCTCGGTCGCGGCCTTCCTCTGGGCCTTGTGTGCCGCACGGCCACCCTGGTCGGCCGAGCCGCTGCCGTAGCTGGTGCCATCGCCGTCGGCCAGGGTGTCGTCGCCGTCGCCGTCATAGTCGCCTTGACCCTGGTCGCCGGCGTCGTCAGCCTGACCGTCGTCGTCGGTGCCGTTCATGCACACCGCCGAAGCGTTCGCCTCACCGAGGATGCCAAGGGCGTTACCGCAGATGTTGACCGGTGCGCTGATCGGTGCGGCGATCTGGGTGCCGTTCGCAGCCCCGTTGTTGTCGGACGAGTTCTGCTCGAAACCACCCTCGTGATCCGATTCGTTGCTCGCGGCCGAAGCGGAGTTGGCCTCGCCGAGCACCGCCACCGAGTTGCCCGCGAGGTTCACCGGCAGGCTGATCGGCGCGAACAGCTGGGAGCCGTTGCCGACGCCGTTGTTGTCCGACGAGTCCTGGCTGACCCAACCACCCTCGGTGTGCTGGGGCTTGGAGTTCGAGCACATGGCCGAGGAGTTGGCCTCACCCAGCAAGGCGAGCGAGTTGCCGCAGAAGTTGATCGGAATGTCGATCGGCGAGTAGATCTGCGTGCCGTTACCGACGCCGTTGTTGTCCGACGAGTTCTGGTCGACCCCGCCGCTCTCCGTGCGAGCGCTTTCGGTCTTGTTGCCGTTGACCCCGGTGCCGTTCGCGTTCGCCTCGCCGAGGAGTGCCACGGCGTTGCCCACCACGTTCACCGGGACGTTGATCGGCAGGTAGGCCTGGGTGCCGTTGGCGACGCCGTTGTTGTCGGAGGAGTTCTGCTTGACACCCTCGGTCCACCGGTAGCCGTTCCAGCCGGCGCCCGCGGCGTTGGCCTCGCCGGCCACGCCGATCGCGTTGCCGACGATGTTCAGCGGAACTTCGACCGGGGCGACGATCTGCGTGCCGTTGCCGACGCCGTTGTTGTCCCAGGTCTCCTGCGAGACGTCGGCGTGCGCGGCGCCCGGGGCGAGCAGCAGGGCGCCGGCGGCCAGGACACCGACGCTCAGAGTTTTACGAACCCAAGTCTTCATGAGATGAAGATGCCTTTCGAAAATTGTCAGCAGAATGGTGGTGCGCTTATGCAATTGAGCGTTGAAGAAACAGGTGCATCAGGGCGCAGCGGTGCCTGGCGTGATTTTCTGACCTGACTCCGCTTCGTCGACGTGCGCCCACAGCGGGATGTGATGGATTTCGGCCGAGCTGATTCGCCGCTTGTGCGCAAACGGTCGTGGAATCCGGCCCCTGAATTCGCCGCCCGGACGGGCGGCTGCCAGCCGATGGGCCGGCGGCCATCACTAGTCAGGTGAGACGGTCGGTGCCTCGGCGTCGTGACGCCGGACCTCGACATCCGTCGCGTGTGGCAACCGGTGGCTCGCCACCGTACCGACGCCGACCGCGGCTGGAAGGACGGCGGCGGAGCCGCCTTCCGCTTGTGCTCCCGACAGGGAGGTCGAGATGCCGCTGAATGCCCCGGGGTACACCTGCCGAGGCGTAGGCCCGTCACCGCCGGATGTGAAGCCCCGGACCGTGCCCGGTGCGGCCGCCGTGACGGCGGTCTGGTGCCGGCCGGTGACGATGGGGAGCCTCTTGCTGACCGAACCGGTCGCACGCGCATCGTCACGGTCGCCGGCGACGCCGGTGATCGGAACGGTGTGCGCGACGCCGGCGTCCGCGGGGCGGGTCGCCACCGCGTCACCTGCGGCCGACGCCGGAGCCTGGTACTCGGCCACCGGCCCTGACGGGTGCTGCAGCAGGTCAGTGACCTGGGACAGGGTCCGGGTGAGCGGAGCCACCGAAGGGAACGGCTGGGCATCTGCCGGTCCGCCGGTGAGGCGGAGTGGGCCGGACAGGTGCCGGACAACAGTGTCCACCGCGGTGCCTTGCTGCGTCGCCTCGTCGAGCGTTTCCGTGAGCACTTCGGCCGGTCGGGCCAGAGCTCGTGCCGGGGCAGCGAGCACGGAGGAGGCGACGTGGTGCGTGTCAGACGTGCGGTCGGATTCCAGCGGCTGGGCGGCCGCCTTGAGAACCTTGCCGACCGCGGGCGGTGCGGCCTCGCCGTCCACGACGGCACCGATCAGCGACGAGCCGAGGAGGCCCTCGGGCGCCGGATCACGGTCCGCTGCGTGCGCGGCGGCCCCGGTAAGCAGCCAGGCCACCCCGGCCAGGCCACCGATGACGAGTGTGCGCAGGGCCCACCGGGAACCGGTGCGGCTTGCGCGGCGCTCCGGACGCCGCTCCGCCCCCTGGCTGTGGGGCGGCATGGGCGAGGAGACGCCGGCGGGCGGTGCTGACGTCGGGTACGCCGTGCACATCGTGCGCCCGACCTCCCACCCCGTCATCGGTCCACCCCTCGTCGTCGACTCTGACCGGCGGCCCGATATCGGCCACTCGGTATTGGTAACGAAGAGGGACAGCCGGGGTCACGCGGACAATTGGGAAAAATGATCCCGCGAAACGGCTCCCGAATCACACCAATCTGGTACGTGGTCCGGCCCGGAGAACACCGGACGGAAGCGTTCTGCCCAGCAGTTTCTCCGCCATCTCGGCGACCCCGATCAGGGCGTCCAGGTCGATCCCGGTGTCGATGCCCATGTCGTGAAGCATGTGAACGACCTCCTCGGTCGCCACGTTCCCCGAGGCACCCGGGGCGTACGGGCAGCCGCCGATTCCGCCCACGCTCGCGTCGAACTCGGTCACCCCGAGGTCCAGCGCGGTGAGGATGTTCGCGAGACCCGTACCGCGGGTGTTGTGGAAGTGCAACAGATCCGGGCGCACCTCCGCGAGCAGGTCGCGTACCCGGCGCGGGGTCGCCATGCCGGTCGTGTCGCCGAACGCGATGCGATCCGCGCCGTCGGTGCGCACCCGCTCGACGATGGCCGCCACACGCTTGGGATCGATGTCACCCTCGAAGGGGCAGCCGAAGCTGGTCGCGACGATGACCTCGACGGTCGCTCCGGCGTCGTGGATCAGCGAAATCAGACCGGTGATGTCGCCGAGCGAGTCCTCCGTCGACCGGTTGAGGTTCCGGCGGTTGTGGGTGTCGCTGGCCGACACGACCACCTCGATCTCCCGGAAACCGGCATCCACGGCGCGCTGGGCACCGCGAGTGTTCGGAACGAGCGCGGAGTACCGGACGTCCGGCCTCTTGGTGACCCGGGCCCAGACCTCACTCGCGTCGGCCATCTGCGGGATCGCCCTGGGATGCACGAAGGAAACGGCTTCGATCCGCTTGACACCGGTACCGCTCAGCGCGTCGATCAACCGCACCTTCGAATCGGTCGGCACCGGGTTCTCGTTCTGCAGCCCGTCCCGGGGTGCCACCTCACGGAGGGAAACCGTGCTGGTCACCGCCCTCACCTCATCCGCGAGACGATGCCGGTATCGTAGTCGCCACTCAAGAATTCCTGGTTCTCCAGCAACACGGCGAAGAACGGCAGGTTGCTCTTGGGACCCGCGATCCGGAATTCGGCCACCGCGGCGCGGGCCTTGGCGATCGCGTCGATGCGGTCGTCTCCGTACACCACCAGCTTGGCCATCAGGGAGTCGTAGAACGGCGTGACCGTGGTGCCGGCCGCGTACCCGGAATCCACCCGGATGCCGGGCCCCACCGGCTCGACCCACGTGCTGACCTTGCCCGGGCCGGGCAGGAATCGCACCGGGTCTTCGGCGTTGACGCGAAACTCGATGGCGTGTCCCCGGGCGCGCAGCGCGCCCGGTTCGAAGGTCGGCGCCTGGCCGGACGCGATCCGCAACTGCTCCTCGACCAGGTCGATGCCGTGGATGAGCTCGGTGATCGGGTGCTCGACCTGCAGCCGGGTATTCATCTCGAGGAAGAAGAATTCGCCCGTGGACGGGTCGAGCAGGCACTCGACCGTCCCGGCGTTGCGGTAGTTCACGGCCTCACCGGCCTTCACGGCCGCGGCCAGGAAGCCTTCCCGAAGCTCCCGGGACACGGCCGGCGACGGCGCCTCCTCGACCAGCTTCTGGTTGCGTCGCTGCACCGAGCACTCGCGCTCGCTCAGGGCGATCACCCGGCCGTCGGCGAGGCCGAGGATCTGCACCTCGACGTGGCGTACCCGGGGGAAGTAGCGCTCGATCAGCACCGAGCCGTCGCCGAACATCCGCTCCGCGAACGCCCGCACCTTCTCGTACTCGGTGCGCAGGCCCGCCTCGTCGTTCGCCACCGCCATGCCCATGCCGCCGCCGCCGGCCGCGGCCTTGACCATCACCGGATAGCCGATGGTGGCACCCGCGTCCAGCGCGGCGTCGACGGAAGCTGCCGGGTCATGCGTGCCGGGTGCGACCGGCACGCCCGCCAGGGCCATCAGATTCCGGGCATTGATCTTGTCGCCCATCGCCGTGATCGCGTCGCTCCCCGGTCCCACCCAGAGCAGACCGTCGGCTTCGACAGCATGGGCGAACTCCGCGTTCTCGCTCAGGAAACCGTAGCCGGGGTGTACCGCCTCCGCGCCGGTGGACTTGGCCGCGGCCAGAATCGCCTCGCTGTTGCGGTAGCTCTGCGCCGGATTCGCCGGGCCGACACAGACCGCTTCATCCGCCTCGATGACGAACGGCAAGCCCGCGTCCGCCTCCGAGTAGATCGCGATCGACCGGATGCCCAGTTTCTTCGCGGTACGGATGATCCGTCGGGCGATCTCGCCCCGGTTGGCGATGAGCAGCGAATCGATCATGGCAACCTTTCTATCAGCCGGTCGGGGGTGGATCCGCGATGTCCCGGTCCGTCCGGCCTTCCAGCGCGTGCGCAGTGGCATCCCTCAGCAGATCCGCCCGGCGCCGGCGGTCGACCTCGCCGCCCAGGAACGGGGTCGAGTTCATCAGGCCGAACGCCGCGTGGGCGAGCACCCGCGCCTCCGACGATTCGAGCTCGGGGCGCAAGGTCGCCAGCACACCGACCCACTCCTCCACGTAGAGGCGCTGTAGCCGGCGAATCTGCCGCCTCGGCTCCTCCGGCAGGCGGTCCAGTTCGTGTAGGTGCAGAGCGATCACGGCCGGGTTCTCCAGCGCGAACTCGACGTGGAAGTCGATCAGGTCGGCGAGGGCGGCGCGGGCGTCGTCCGGACGCCGGGCCACTCGTTCCCGCCCACCGTTCAGCAGACCCTCGCTGACCGGGACCAACGCGGCGACCAGCATCGCCTCCTTGCCCGCGAAATGGTGATACAGCGCCGGACCGGTCACTCCGGCGGCCGAGCCGATGTCGTCCATCGAGACGCCGTGGTACCCGCGAGCCGCGAAGAGACCGACCGCGATGTCCAGGATCTCGTCGCGCCGCGAACGTCGTCGAGGGCCGGGCGGACCCGTCCGCTCCTGCTGATCTACCGTCACGTGGCAACTCTAACCCGCTGTCAATCCCCTCCTGAACGAGCGTTCAGGCGGGTCGCTGATCAGCTGAGGCCGCCCGGCTCGGTGCCGCGGGCGATCGGAGCGCGTACCAGGTTGCCCCATTCCGTCCACGAGCCGTCGTAGTTGCGAACCTGTGGATAGCCCAGCAGATGATGCAGCACGAACCAGGTATGGCTGGACCGCTCGCCGATCCGGCAGTAGGCGATCACGTCGTCCGCGGTTTCCAGCCCCAGCTCGTCCCGATAGATCTTTGTCAGCTCGTCGGCCGGCCGGAAGGTGCCGTCGTCATTCGCCGCCGATTTCCACGGCTTGCTCAGCGCGCCCGGAATGTGCCCGCCACGCAGCGCGCCCTCCTGCGGATAGGACTCCATGTGCGTCAACTCGCCGGTGTACTCCTGCGGTGACCGCACGTCGACCAGCGGCCGGCCGCTCGCGATATGCGCCATCACCTGATCGCGGAAGGCCCGGATATCGGCGTCGTTACGTACCGGCACCGGATAGTCCGCGGCCGGCCGCTCGGTGCGGTCACGGGTCAGCTCGCGTCCCTCGGCCACCCATTTCTGTCGTCCACCATCGAGCAGGCGCAGGTCGCGGTGGCCGAAAAGACTGAAGACCCACAGGGCGTACGCGGCCCACCAGTTGAAGTTGTCGCCGTAGAAGACGATCGTGTCATCGCGCCCGATGCCTTTCGCCTTGCACATGGCGGCGAACGCGGCCGGATCGAGGTAATCGCGGGTGAGTTGGTCGTTCAGCTCGAGGTGCCAGTCGACCTTCACCGCGCCGGGGATGTGACCGGTGTCGTAGAGCAACACGTCCTCGTCCGACTCGACCACGACGAGTCCGGGCGTGTTGAGGTTTTCGGCCAGCCACTGTGTGGTCACCAGCTTCTCGGGGTGTGCGTACGCCTGCAGGGCCGGCGCCGGATCGTTCGCAACGGACATGGCCCAAACCTATCGCCGCCGGTCTGCCGGCGCGTGTCCCACCGACATCCGCGGGCGACGACTCAATCCCGGATCGGAGACAATGCCGGCCGCTTGGCGGTCACCCTGTCACCGGATGAGGCGCCGACCAGCCGCCGCCGGATCCACGGCGCCAGGTGCTGCCCGGCCCAGCGCAGGTCCGCGCTTCGGGCCAGCAACCAGGGCGTCGGCGCGGGCGTCGGGGGCACGAGCAGCCAGTCCTCGTCCACACCCACGCCGAGTGTGTTGAGCACGTGCCCGGCGACGCGCCGGTGGCCGGCTGGCGACAGGTGCAGCCGGTCGGCACTCCACATCGCCGGGTTGTAGAACGTGTCGTCGGCGAACAGATCGATCAGATATGCGCCGTGCTTCTCGGCCAGCCCTCGTACGCCGTCGTTGAGCAGGGCCGCCCGGGGGCCGACGATCCGCTGGCCGGGCAGGCGGGTGGTCACGTCGGCGAAGCGGAACAGGATCACATCGGCGCCATCCGCTCGCAGCCGGCCGACCACCGAGTCGATCGTGCCGATCAGCCGGGCCGGGTCCACCTTGCGGCGCAGCACGTCGTTACCGCCCGCGGCGAAGCTGACGAGAGACGGCCGCATCGCGAGCACCGCGGGCAGCTGCTCGTCGACAACCTGGCGAAGGAGTCGTCCGCGGACGGCGAGGTTCGCGTAGCCGAAGTCCGGCCCTTCGTCGATCGCCAAGCGCGCGGCCACCAGATCGGCCCAGCCGCGAAAACTCCCGTCCGGGTACGGGTCGTCAAGTCCCTCGGTGAAGCTGTCCCCCATGGCCACGAAGCTGCCCCAAGCCATCCGCCGCCCCCTAGACGTCCCACCTGCATTCCGCAACAGTTTTCCACCGCACCGTCGCGGTTTTCCACCACGCCATCACGGCGGCGGCGTGACGCTGGCGACACCCCGATATCGGATGCTTTCTGTCGTACCGGCTCCCTAGGCTTGCCAACCATGCTGCTACGAATGTCGACCCTGCTGCTCAAAACCCTGCGTGAGGAGCCGGCGGACGCAGAGGTGCCGAGCCATCGGCTGCTGCTGCGCGCCGGGTACATCCGTCGCGCCGCTCCGGGCGGCTACACCTGGCTGCCGCTGGGCAAGCTGGTGCTCGACAACGTCACCCGGGTCGTGCGCGAGGAGATGACCGCTATCGGCGGCCAGGAGGTCTCCTTCCCGGCGCTGCTGCCACGCGAGCCGTACGACGTCAGCGGGCGCTGGACCGAGTACGGCGACGACATCTTCACGCTCAAGGACCGGCGTGCCGCCGACTACCTGCTGGCGCCGACGCACGAGGAGATGTTCGCGCTGCTGGTGCAGGAGATGACGAGCTCGTACCGGGATTTTCCGTTGGTGCTGTTCCAGGTGCAGACCAAATTCCGGGACGAGGCCCGGCCGCGTGCCGGTCTGTTGCGCGGGCGCGAGTTTCTGATGAAGGACGCCTACTCCTTCGATCTCAGCGACGAAGGACTGGTCGCCGCCTACGAGAAGATGCGTTCGGCGTACCGGAAGGTCTTCGCCCGCCTGGGTCTCGACCACACCATCGTGGCGGCGATGTCCGGTGCGATGGGCGGCTCGGCGTCGGAGGAGTTCCTGGCGATGTCGGAGGTGGGCGAGGACACCTTCGTCGGCTGCACGCATTGCGACTTCGCGGCGAACACCGAGGCCGTGACGACGCCGGTGCCCGAGGCGCCGCCGGTCGAGCACGGGCCTTTGACGGTGCACGACACCCCGGCGACCCCGACCATCGCGACCCTGGTCGACCTGGCCAACGACCGCGCGCTCGACGGCCGCACGGACTGGACGGCCGCCGACACGCTGAAGAACGTCGTGGTCACCGTGCACCGCCCGGGCCGAGAGGACGAGCTGCTGGTCATCGGCGTGCCGGGCGATCGGGACGTGGACATGAAGCGGCTGGACGCCTCGCTGTCGCCGGCCACCGCGACGATGTTCGAGGATTTCGCGTCGCGGCCCGACCTGGTCAAGGGCTACATCGGCCCGCAGGGCATCAAGGTCCGCTATCTAGCCGATCCCCGCGTGGCGCCCGGCACGGCCTGGCTGACCGGCGCGAACGAACCCGGTAAGCACGCCACCTCGGTCGTGGCCGGGCGGGACTTCACACCGGACGGCACGATCGAGGCCGCCGAGGTACGTGCCGGCGACCCGTGCCCGAACTGCGGCGCCGGCGAGCTCACCATGCGCCGCGGCATCGAGATCGGACACATCTTCCAGCTCGGCCGGCGGTATACCGATGCGTTCAAGGTCGACGTTCTCGGCGCCGACGGAAAACCGGTCCGGCCGACCATGGGCAGCTACGGGATCGGCGTCTCCCGTGCCGTGGCGGCGATCGCCGAGCAGCACCACGACGACCGTGGCGTGGTCTGGCCGGATGAGGTTGCGCCGGCCGACGTCCACGTCGTCGCGGCCGGCAAGGACGGACAGATCGAGGCCGCGCTGACGCTCGCCGCCGAGCTGGCGGCGGCCGGGCTACACGTGCTCGTCGACGACCGTGCGAACCTCTCCGCCGGGGTCAAGTTCACCGATGCCGAGCTGATCGGCATCCCGCGCACCGTCGTGGTCGGCCGCCGTCTCGCCGAGGGGTACGCCGAGGTCCGCGACCGCCGAACGGCCGAGCGCCGGGAGATCCCCATCTCGGCTGTGCCCGACGCCGTCACACGCGTGTAACGACGTCGGACCGCGGGTACCCGGGTGGTCTGACCGGCGGGGAGGAACGAACGATGGCCAAGGGATCGGTCGCGGATGCGATGACGCGACAGGTGATCTATCTGCCCGCCGAAACGACCTTGGACGAGGCCGCCCAGGTCATGCGCGATCAGGCCATCGGCGATGTGGTGGTCACCCGGGGCCCCACCATGGCCGGGCTGGTGACCGACCGCGACATCGTGGTCCGGGCCATAGCGGAAGGCCTGCCACCGACGACCACCACGCTGGAATCGATCGCCTCGCGCGAAATGATCATGGTCGAGCAGTCGGCCACTGTGGAGGACGCGGTCCAGGCGATGCGCGACCGCGGCGTGCGCCGGCTGCTCGTCTGCGATGCCGACCGCAAACTGGTCGGCATCATCTCGCTGAGCGACCTCGCCCTCCTGCCGACCTCTGCGACCGCCTGATCACGGCCGGCTCGTCAGGCCGTCGCTCCAGATGGGGGTGACGCGGCCCTCTCCTGCGCGCCGTGAGCTGGGCGAAGATCGCGCGTAGGGTCGAACTGTGACCGACATGCCGACGAAGCTTGCCGAGATCGTGGACGAGTTCAGCTCCGCGCCGCGCGAACTTGTGCTCGAGATGCTGCTCGAGTTCTCCGACGTCGTGCCCGATCTGCCGCCCGAGCTGTCCGCTCATCAGGGCATGGAACAGGTCCCCGAGTGCCAGACCCGGTTCTTCCTGAAGGCCGATGTGCAGCCGGATGGCACCGTACGGACCTGGTTCGACTGCCCGCCTGAAGCGCCGACCACGCGGGCCTTCGCCGGCATCTTGGCCGAGGGCCTCGAGGGCGCGACCATCGGCGAGATCATGGCAGTGCCTGACGACCTGTACGCCCGCATGGGCCTCGGCCAGGCGATCAGCCCGCTTCGGATCCGGGGCGGGTCCGCCATCCTGGCCCGGCTCAAGCGCCAGGTGCACCAGCACCGGATACCCGAGCAATCGGAGATCTGATGGAAATCCAGGTGTGGGTCGACGTCGTCTGCCCATGGTGCTACATCGGCAAGCGCCGGCTCGAGCGGGCGGTGGCGGGGTTCAACGGACCGGTGACCGTGACCTACCGGGCGTTTCAGCTGGACCCGACGCCGGTGCCCGACCCGACGCCGATCAAGCAAGCGCTCGCCGCGAAGTTCGGCGGCACCGAGCGAGCCGAGCAGATGTTCGCGCATGTGACCTCGATCGCGGCCGGCGACGGCTTGGCCCTGGACTTCGATCGTGCGGTCGCCGCCAACACCTTCGACGCGCACCGGCTGATCGCGTGGGCGGCGCACCAGGGCCGGCAGGCGGCGATGCTGGGGGCGTTGCAACGGGCGCATTTCACCGATGGCGTGGACATCGGTTCGCATGCCGCTCTGGCCCGGCTCGCCCGATCGATCGGCCTGGACGAGACGGTCGCCCTGGCCTACCTGCGTTCGGCCGCCGGTATCGACTCGGTGCGGGCCGACATCATGGCAGCGCGCGAATACGGCATCACCAGCGTACCGACGTTCGTGATCGACGGACGATACGCGGTTCAGGGCGCGCAGGAGGCAGCGACACTGCGGACCGCGTTCGCCGAAATTGCCCGGCGGGACGCCGTCGACGCCGGTCGATGAGGTTTCACGTGAAACGATCAGAGCCGGGATCGTGAGTGTGCCTCAGGAAGTCCTGATCTCCTGAGCCAGCCCTTCGATGACTTCCGCCCCGGGCAGCGCGCCCAGCGCCGGGCCCGCAATCGCGATCTTGCTGTGCCGGACACCCGACCCGATGATCACGTGCGGCATCGCCACAACCCGCGCATCGACCAGCACGGGCCAGTCCTTCGGCAGCCCGATAGGGGTGATCCCGCCGTATTCCATACCGGTCAAGCGAACCGCGTCATCCGTCGGGGCGAAGCTGGCCTTCCGCGCGTCCAGGTACCTCCGAACCACGCCGTTCACGTCGGCCCGGGTGGTAGCCAGGACGACGCACGCGGCGTACCTGATCACTTCGCCGCGGCGGCCGGCCACGATCACGCAGTTGGCCGACTCGTCAAGCGTCACGCCGTAGGCGTCACAGAACGCCACGGTGTCGGCGAGTCCCGGATCGATCGGCGCGACCATCACCTGGTCGCCGTCGATGGGCGCCTCGACCGGCCATACCTCCAGCGCGGCAGCCACCGGTTCGGCCAGCAGGTCCGGGCGGGCGAGGGCGGGTTCAAGATTCAAGGTTCCCATCACGCTCGCAATCCTGGCGTACAACTCCGCATCCAGGTAGTCCCGCCACGTTCGGGGTTCCGGTCGGCTGCGCGGTGTCCCCGAACCTCCCGGCCGGGCGGGACGGTCGGGCACCAATCGATATGGCCTTTCCTACGCCAGCCAACCGCTCCGGGTGGCCGGCATGTCGCTGCGCCCATCCCGATGCGTCTTCACCGCGAGCACCTGGTTGACGCCGATCCGCCCCTGCTCGAACGCCAACGCCGACGCCGCCATGTAAAGCCGCCAAACCCGGGCCCGGCCCACCGAGGTCAGTCGTACCGCATCCGGCCAGTCCGCCTCCAGGTTGGCCACCCAGCTGCGCAAAGTTCGGGCGTAGTGCTCCCGAAGGGCCTGCACGTCGCGCACCTCGAACCCGGCGACTTCCAGGAGCGAGACCGTGGTCCCGATCGTGGCCAGCTCGCCGTCCGGGAACACATACGCGTCGATGAACGAGCGCTTCTTCCGCCTCTGCGTCGCGGGGTGGATGGCCGCAATCTGGTGATTGACCAACCGGCCGCCAGCCTTGAGCTGCCGGAACAGGATCGCCGCATACTCGGCGTACGGACCGGTGCCGACGTGCTCGGCCATGCCGATGCTGGAGATCGCATCGAACGGGCCGTCGTCCACATCGCGGTAGTCCTGGAGCCGGATCTCGATGTGCGCGGTCAGGCCGGCCTCGGCCACCTGCTTGCGTGCGTAGTCCGCCTGCTCGGTGGAGAGCGTGATCCCGACGACATCGACGCCGTATTGGCGCGCCGCGTGCATCGCCAGACTTCCCCAGCCGGCACCGACGTCCAGCAGCCGCTTCCCGGCGTGCAGGTCGAGCTTGCGGCAGATCAGATCGAGCTTGTCGCGCTGAGCATCGGCCAAGCTGTAGCCGGCGTCGTCGCTGGCCCAGTACGCACAGGAGTAGACCATGCTCGCGCCGAGCACGATCCGGTAGAAATCGTTGCCCACGTCGTAGTGATGACTGACCGCCTGCCGGTCGCGGCGCTTGCTGTGCCGGACGCCGGACAGCGCGATCTCTTCAGGCGGCGGCTTGGGCTGGGTGCCGACCACGCCGAGGCGTACGAGATCACCGACAATCGCGCGGACGGGTCGGCCGCCGGATACGTCGGGTGCATGCCATATCAGCGACGAAAGCCTGCCGAGTGTCTCGTAGAGGTCGCCCTCCACATCGATCTCACCGGCGACGTACGCCCGGGCCAGGCCGAGTTCCGTTGGTTCCCACATGAGCCGGCGCAACGCGCGGCGGCGGCGGATGATCAGTACAGGTGCCTCCGGCGGGCCCGATTCGGATCTGTCCCATGCCCGGATTCGTACCGGAAGCGAAGCCTGCAGGAGATTCTCCAACAGGGTCTTGATCTGGACTGCGATGTCGGCCATCGAACCCTCCCCAGGTGAACGGGGCAGACCTTGACCGGATCACTATGCTCCCGGCACCGATCGATCAACAGGGGGCGTCGACAAATCTGTGATCGAGGACTCATACCTTGCGCAGAACGTCCTCAAGCTGCTCTCGCCGCATCTGCCGTGGGTGGTCGCGGCGGCTCTGGGCAAAGGCCACAATCACCGTCTGGCGTTCGACTTCCGTGAGGATTCCCGTGAACGGCGACATCCGCCGCAACTCGACTGCGTAGCCCGCCGACGACGTCAACGCCTCCAGCACCGCTTCGACACCCTCCTCGAAGACCGCATCCCATCGATCGAGCCACTCCCAAGCCCTTCCCTCGGGGTGCATCCGGCGCAGGCGACGCAGGTTGATCGCCGCGGCGGCCAGGATGGCGGACGGGTTCGCCACGACCTTCCCAGCCACCGCGCGGTGTAACCACAGCGTTTGCAACTCATCGCGGTTCAGGCCGGGTTCGATCAGCGCCTCGACGTCGGCCCGGCGGATCCGCCGCTGGCCGCCGACCCGCACGAACGGCAGCAGGCCGCGAAGGCACAGATCCACCACGTGTGCGCGAGAAGTGCGGAGGAGGATCGCTGCCTGTCCCGTCGTCACCAGGCCATGGGTGCGCATCGCCACTCGTGGATATTGGCGTTTTCAGGCATGAAAAGCAAGAACCGAACGGGTATTGACTCTTTCACGCTTGTGCCCCACCGGTGAGCTCCCTCCCTACCGCTCCCCCTCCGCCGATCTTGGACTTGTGGTGGCCGTTATAAACCCATACGCCCGCTTTGTGGGGCACCATAAGTCCAAGATCGGCGCCAAAGGTTGCTACGACAGTGCGTCGTCCACCACGTCGAGCCTGGCGATCAAGACCTGGTATCCGGTGGAGGTGAGCCGTCCATCGTCACGGTACTTGCGGAGCTTGTAGCGGATCCGGTCAGCGTAGTACCGGGCGGCGCCCCAGTCGCCCTCGCTGACCTCCCGCGCCACCTGATGAACCTTGCCCTGCAGGTCACTGCCGGCGACTGGGTCGAGACGGCCGGCCTCGACCTGCTGACTTATCGCGGCGCTCAAATCAGCCAGGGCGGCTTGGACGTCGGTCGCTGAACCACCCGTCGGAACCGGTTCCGCGGTAGCCCCTGGCCCGGCGGTCCCTGCCGGTGCGGTGGTTGCCGGTCCTGCTGTGCCCGGTCCCGCCGTGGCCTCAGGTCCCGTCGGCGCTGCGGCCACGCCCGTAGCCGGGTCCACGCCCGGCCGGCCTGGCGTCGCGGCCGGGTTGATCGGCCCGCCGGCCGGTGGAGGTGCTACCACCGAGCTCGTCGGAGTGCCCGCAGGGCCGGGTGAGGTCTCGCCAGCCGGGGCGACGCCGCCCGTCGGCGAGCTGGCGGCCGGGGCAGCCCGCAAAGCCGACGGATCCGGTGACCCGCGCAACCCGGGCAGCCGGGTCAGGGTTGCGGCGACCACCAAAACCACCGCGACCGCAATCGCGACCACGAATAAGCCGAGCCGACGCTCTCCGAGGTCGGGAGCGACCGGATGAGCAGCAGCGCCGCCGTCCGGACCATCGGATCCGGCGGCGAGACCGTCCCATGCGGCGGCCGGCGCGGCCTGTCCGTCCTCGGCCTGACGACGGTCGGCCAGCACGCGTTTGAGCACGACCGTCAATGTAATGCGCAACCACCGCAGCCGCACACCCGTGAGGCGGGATTGTTACTCCACGCAGGAGGGGGCACGTACGCACGGTGGGATGGTGCGCGGTCTCTTTCTCACGTTCCCTCATTCAGCCACCGTGAGCAGCGACCCGTCGATCGCTACGCGTCGGGCAACACCTGACGGACAGTGACGGATGTCGCTGGCTCGCGCATTGTGCGTTACGGTGCGTCGGACTCTGCAACTGCCCGGAGGGACATCCGTGCCAGGCCGACACCTTTCCGAGACGCCGCAAAGCGGGTCTGCCCACTCCGCTATCGGCACACTGGTGATCGTCACGCTCGCCGTCGTCGCCATCCTGGCCGGAGTGGCGACCATCGCGGCCCGGATCGCTTCCAGCGCCAGCCGGGATCAGGAACCGTCGGCCATCGTCGTCCAGCCGTCCGCATCGCTGTCCGGGCCGCCCGCAGCCATTGACGGATTGACCTCCGGGGACCTCTTCCCCAGCAGTTTCGCGGTACCGACCCCGTCGGCGTCACCGGATGATTCTTCCGCACCGACCGCCACCGCCCTCATCGTGGCTTCGTCCCAACCGGCCGCGCCGACTGCCGCCCCCTCGCCGGCGACACGAGCGAGCCGCACCGCGACCCCGCCGACCTCACCCACCACAACCGCCCTCATCAGCACCCCGAAACCGCCGGGCGAGCTCACCGCCGGCTATACGGCGACCAGCACCTCGGCCAACGGCTTCTCGGCCGGCATCACCGTGCACAATTCCACCCCCGCCGGACAGGCGTGGACCGTGGTGCTTACCTATCCGTCCAATGCCCGCATCACGATCACCGGCTATTGGAACGCCACACCCACCGCCAGCGGCCGGCGGCTGAGCTTCGAAGGCGGCCCACTACCTGCCGGCGCGTCCTACACGTTCGGATTCGAGGCTTCGATCGACAAGGACCGCGACGTCGAACCGACCGGGTGCACGATCAACGGTGTTCCCTGCACCGGATTCTGATTCCCGGCCGGTCCCGCTTGGGCGGCAGTACGCCGCACCACGACCCCTATTCCTCGGATGCGCGAGAAGATTGGCTGCGCGCAGGATATCCGAGCAGCTCCACGAGGTTACCCGTCGCTGCGATGAAAGCCTCGTAGACATCGTCATCGAAGTGGTTACGCCAATCGCCGGCCTTCCCGGCCCGGTAATGAGAAATCGACTTGGTGCTTTCGCTATCGTTGCGCATTCTGGAGAAGCTGTATCGGGAGAGCAGCGTCGCCAGATCGGCTGGTGGGAGGGAGATCCCGCAATGCCGCATCAGCAGATCCACTTCCTCCGCCTGACGCTCACCGGTCAGATCCTCATACCGGAACAGACGGAAGTTCTCCGCGCTCGGAGCGACCTGCCAAGACCGAAGCGACTTGAAGGTACCATTTGCGGAGAGGTAATTGATGACGTGCAGCAGTCCTTCCTTACGTGGTTTCTCCTGCAGGATCCTCCGCACCTCGGGGATGTCACCCATGGGGGTGTGCGACGTACGAAGTGAGAAGTAACTTGACACCACGATGTCACGCGGGTCACGAAGCACGAAGAACGCCCGGTGCCGGTCGGGTTTCGGGATGGCCTGGAAGCTTGAGTAGGAGATGAATAGGGCCAAGGCCGTACTGCCCGACGGGATGTCCCGTGGGTAACGCCGCTTATCCAAACGTCGATCATAGGGCAATAACCCGGAATAGCGATAAACGATGGGATCGCTGAACATCGCCTTTATCCATTGGCTGGCCGTTTTGCGTACCGTGCAGTGATAGATATTCTCGTACTCACAGCGCGCCACAACCGGTACCGTCAGTCGGAGTCTGGCGTTATGGGTTTCGAGCATCGCTCGCCGTACCGCCACACGCACGGAATTGGGTGTGTGGTGTTTGGCGAACCTCATGGTCCGATTAGTCATCGTCTGCACTCCCTGTCCGCACCCTCTTGCGCACCCGCGAACCAGGGCGAACTCGTTCGCGAAGTCCGTGTCGGTGAAACTTCTCCAGCTCTGTAGGCACGGCGAATGCGGCCTCGGTCGGCGACCGGCCCGCACGGTACGCTTTCCGCCGTCGGTACCCTAACCATGCCGCCTGGGCGGTGTGCAACACATGACGGGCCACAATCCCGGGGCAAGCGGACGCGGCCGACATCCCGGGAGCCTGTGGCCCGTGGATGGCCCGGCGACCACCGCGTTGCAAAAGATCGATCTTCCACCGGAGCGGAACGCTCGGCGGACGAAAACCGGTTGAGTCGTTTGGGGTCGTGCCGCCATGGTCATTGAGTGGATGTTGCGCTGGTACAACGCTTCGTGGAGGACGGTTTCGTCAAGCTGGCCCAGGCCGTACCACCGGAGGTTGTCGACCGCTGCGTCGATCTGCTTTGGGCCGAAACCGGCGTTGACCGCCATGACGCGTCCACCTGGACCCACCCGGTCGTCTGGGTCGGGGGTATGAGTCAAGAACCCTTCGTGCAGGCCGTGAACGCTCCGATCCTGCATGACACCTTCGACGCCTTGATCGGACCGGGACGGTGGGCCCCACGGGACTCGATGGGATCGTTTCCGTTGCGGTTCCCGCATCCCGTCGAACCGGATGATGCAGGCTGGCACATCGAGGGCAGCTACGAGCTGCCCGGTACGGCGGGCTACTGGACCAACGTGCACTCCCGGGAGCGCGTCCTGCTCCTACTCTTCCTCTTCACCGAGATCAACGAGGATGATGCGCCCACGCGTATCCGAGTCGGCTCGCACTGGGACGTGCCACGAGTCCTGATGCCCTATTGCGACAAAGGCGCACCAGGGCACGTGCTCGGCCCTCAAGTCGACGCTGCCACGGCTCATCGCCGGGTTGCGCTCGCCACCGGGCAACCCGGCGACGTGTACGTTTGCCATCCCTTCCTGGTGCATGCTGCGCAACCCAACCACGGAAACAGGCCACGCTTTCTCGGTCAACCCGGCCTGCCGCCACCAGCCGCATTTCGACGCCGGCCATTCGACCTCACTGTCATCGATGCCGAACCCTCGCCTGTCGGGCGCACCATCCGAGAGGCCCTCACCGCCGCACGCTGAGCGCTCTACCCCGGTGGCCGTCGACCGGCTTGCTGTACTCGTGGCTGTACAGCCATCCCTGCTGCTCTTCCACGTTGGCGCCGCCGCATTCCAGCCCATAGGGTCTTGCAGGCACTGTCTGGCCTGGCGAAGAAATGAGAGACATGGACGCCGAAGACAAGCGTCGAGTGGGTCCAGCGGCGGCCCTCCACCGCTTGGCGACGTACGGAACCCTGGCTCCCGGCCGGCCGAATCATCACCAACTCGACGGGCTCGAGGGCCGCTGGTTTGAGGGCCGGGTCTACGGAACGCTCGTCGATGCCGGCTGGGGCGCAACTTTCGGCTACCCGGCGCTGATACTTGACGCGTGTGGGAGCGCTGTCGATGTCCAGGTCTTCGAGTCGATCGATCTGCCGGCTCACTGGCCGCGCCTGGACCAGTTCGAGGGACCGGGCTATCAACGTGTCGCGACTACCGTTCGTACCCCGGTGGGTGAGGTGGCGGCATCGATCTACGTCCTCCGCGCTTGACTCCACCTCGGCCGCACCATTCGCCATCCTGGAGCCCGAAGCGCCCCCGCCGGAGGCATCTGATCCTCGTCAGGAACGCGCACGGTGCGCCGCGCCTTGGCTGTCCTGCGAGTCGTGGTCAATAGGCGCGGACATGGCGGAGCCTAAGGGACTTGAACCCCTAGAGGCTTCCCGTCGCGCGGGCGAAGCTCAATCGAGCCGCCCCGGCCGTCTGATTGCCTCCGGTGCGTGGCGGGGAGTCGCTTCCGGGAGCGCCGGGGTCCGAGCGGAGCCCCGCGTAGTCCGTGGGGTTGTAGGGCCGGAGGCCCTGCCCGCCGGAGGCTCGCTGTGAGCAATCGGTGAGCAACTCGAGTTCGGCTAGCGAAGCTAGTGACCAGCCGCCGCCTACGCGCTCACGGGCCGGAAGCGGGGAGCTAGTATGGCGCCACTCGAGGATGCCTTGCGGGCGCGGCCGAATGATGGTGTCGGGCCGCGAAAGCTCTCGGCGATCGCCCGAAGAGTACGTGCATCCCGGTCAGAGACATCAAAGGTTTGCATGAACTGATCGAGGGGCCAGCGCCGGTGCGGATGTATGACCTCTAGACCCAGCGGACGGCCGTTGGCGTCAACGTCCGCCAGCGTCCCGTTGTCAAGTTCAACCGTACGAGCGACCGAACCCTCACCCAAAGTAACGTAGGCGGCGTCTGCTCGAAGGTCGTGCGTTGCACTGATCATTCGGCTTCCCCTCGTCATCGATCCGGCCACGCGGCTGTGATCACGGTGTTGGGATCGTCCGCCCGCACACACACCTTAAGTATCTCACCGTTGACTGCGTAGCCCCATCTCCAGACTGAACCCGGCTTACCAGGCGTTATACGCCCCGTTGGGCGGTTCAAGGCGGACTCGACATCTTCTCGGCTAATGTTTCGCTGTTGGAGACGCTGCAGGCCATGGATCGTGATGTCGCGCGCCACCGCTATGCCTCCTGCGGAGGACCAACGATAAGCGGTATGACCTTCAGCTCTTCACCATCGACAAGCAGTGAGAGTGTGTGGACTCCATGCTCCTGAAAGGGAACGAGGAGATTTAGCCCTAAGCCCGTCTGGATGGGCCAGTCCTCTGGGACATCGGGAGCCGGCGTAGCGGCCATCTCGCCGCGAACTTGGAGCACGGTTTTGCCGTCCGGTCCAGTGATGCGAACGTCGGCGACATGACGGTTCGAGGCTTCTTCGCGGTCGAAGGTGACCCGACCCGCGAGGCCCAGAAATACTGCTCCAGGCACCTCAGTAAAGATCCGGTCAACGCCAGCGGCCAGAATGTTGAAAACCCCGGAGTCTGGGCGGACGTGGTCACCAACGACCAAGAAGTCAAGTTTCGGCACAGCTGTCCCCTGCTAGGCGGTATGACGGCGCAACTATGCTGCTCCAGACCGCGGGTCGTAGCAAGCGGCATCGAAGCTGCCGACCGAGCGTCGAGGACCATAGGGAGGGGCCCGCGCGGTCTGATTGCCTCCAGCGCGCGGCGGGAAGGCTCCTCCCCGAGCGGCCGCCCGAGGCGTATGGGTTTCGGCGGGGCCGCAGGCCGCCCCCTGCAGGGTCGCCGGAAGCACGCCCGTTCGGCGCGCCGGCTCCAGAGTCTCGCTCGGATGACCCGGCTCTACGGACTAACCTCGTGATTCGATAAGCCCCGGCTGTCTCGCTGTGTGTGGGATGGTCGGGGCTTCGTCGTGTCTACCGGGGTTTCGGTTTGCGCGGCAGCGCCCTGAATGAATGCGGAGCCGTCGATGTGGGCCGGAACGTGGGCCAGATGATCTAGTTCTTACGTTCGGCCTGCTCAGAGGCCCTGTGAAGTGGAGCCCAGGGGACTTGAACCCCTAACCCCCGCCTTGCAAAGGCGGTGCTCTGCCAATTGAGCTAGGGCCCCGGAAATCCGGACTTCAGCGAAGGTCCGGCGCGGTCGTCGCCTCGTGCCACAGCGCCCGCTCGTCGCTGGACGCCTTCACCCGCTTGACGATCAGCGCTGCCGCACCGACCAGGCCGGCGACGATCAGGAGCTTCTTGATCATGGCTGTTCCCTCACGGTTTACGACTGCCTGGCCGGAAGAGTGGGGCTAGCTGGAATCGAACCAGCGACCTCAGAGTTATCAGCTCTGCGCTCTAACCGACTGAGCTATAGCCCCGTAACTGCGACACCGAAGGTTAGCCTACCGCGCGGCGCCACCCACAATCGGGGGCAGCCGGCCGGCTGCCCCCAAGTTGGGAAGCGGTCAGTCGCGTTCGGCCAGCGTCAACTCGACGCCGCCGACCAGGTCGGCACAGACGTTGTAGATGAACGCACCCAAGGTGGCCAACGCGGTGAACAGCACCACATTGACGGCTCCGACGAGCATCGACGTGCCGATCACGCCCCATGCGGTGATCCGGAAGCCGTCCGATGCGGCGCTGGCGCCACCGCTCGCATTCACCAGGTCGCTGAGGCTGCGGTTGACCTCACCCCACACGCCCATGGCGTCCAGGGCCAGATACAGCACCGAGGTGGCGACCACGACGACGATGAACAGCACGACCGAGACGGCGAAGGAGAACTTCATCACCGACCACGGGTCGATCCGCTTGAGGTTCAGTCGCGCACGCCGCGGGCCCCGCGCGGCGGCTGAGGCGACCGTCGACCGCGCAGCCCGCACGGTCTCGCTCACCCGGGCCGCACCTACGGCGGCCGAACCGGTCACGCCCGGCCGCTTGGCGCTCTCCCCTGGACGAGACGGCGCACCGCCGGGCTTGCCCTGCGGCATCATTCCGCTGCGGCCCGGTGGGTTGAGAGGCGCACCGCCCTTACCCTTCGTGACGATCGGTACAGTCGCCGAACCCTTGGCCACGGTGGGACCGCCCGGACGCTTGGATTCGGCCGAGCCCTCCGGGACGGCGCCCGGCTCCCCTGGTGGCGGGGCCATGCCCGGCGCCCGGGTGAACTTGGGCTGGGACGACGAGCTGTCGGCGGGGACCGCCGCGCGGCCGGCGCCGTCACGGCCGTCGGCCTCGCGTCCAGACGGGTCGGAGCTGTGCCTCTGCCCCTCATCGACCGGAGTTGTCGAGGCCCCCGAAATCCCCGACTTCGCCTGTGTCTCCGTCATCAACTAGTCCTGTTCGTCAGGCTCGTCGGCATTGCGAGCAAGCGCCACGATGGTTACACCTTCTGGGAGGTCCATGAGCTTGACCCCCATTGTGTTCCGATCCCGCGTACGCCGTACAGGCTTCACGGGAGTCCGGATGACACCACCATTGCTGGTGATGGCAAACAGTTCATCCTCCGGGCTGATCACTAGTGCGCCCACCAGTCCACCACGACGCTCCGTGATTCGCGCGGTCAGCACTCCCTTGCCGCCCCGACCCTGCACGGGATACTCCTCGATCGGAGTCCGTTTCGCATATCCGCCGTTGGTAGCGACCAGAACGTCCATGCCTTCACGAACGACCTCCATCGCGAGGAGCTCGTCGGAATCGGCGAAGCGCATGCCGATCACGCCGGACGTCGCCCGGCCCATCGGCCGCAACGCCTCGTCGGTGGCGTTGAACCTGATGGCCTGGGCTCTCTTGGACACCAGGAGCAGGTCGTTCTCCGGCGCGACTAGCGTGGCACCCACCAACTCGTCATCCTCCCGCAGGTTGATGGCGATGATGCCACCGCTGCGGTTGGAGTCAAATTCCTCCAGCCGGGTCTTCTTCACCAGGCCGTTCTTGGTGGCCAGCACTAGGTAGGGTTCGACCTGGTAGTGCGGGATCTGGATGACCTGGGCGATGTGCTCGTCCGGCTGGAACGCGAGAAGGTTCGCGACGTGCTGGCCCTTTGCCACCCGGTTGGCCTCCGGCAGCTCATAGGCCTTGGCACGGTACACCCGGCCCTTGTTCGTGAAGAACAGGATCCAGGCGTGCGTGCTGATCACGAAGAAGTGGCTGACGATGTCGTCCTGCCGAAGTGACGCCCCGCTCACACCCTTCCCCCCGCGCTTCTGCGAACGGTACATATCGACTTTCGTCCGCTTCGCGTAGCCCGTTCGGGTAATTGTCACCACTACGTCCTCGCGGGCGATGAGGTCCTCCATCGAGACCTCGCCGTCGAACGGGATGATGTGCGTCCGCCGCTCGTCGCCGTACTTGGCGGCGATCTCGCTCAGCTCCTCGGAGACGATGGCCCGCTGCCGCTCCGGCTTGGCAAGGATGTCCTTGAGATCTGCGATCTCGACCTCGATCTTCGCCAGCTCGTCGATGATCTTCTGCCGCTCCAGCGCGGCCAGACGCCGCAGCTGCATGTCGAGGATGGCCTGCGACTGGATCTCATCGATGTCGAGCAGCTGGATCAGGCCCTGGCGGGCGTCCTCCACCGTCGGTGAACGGCGGATCAAGGCGATGACCTCGTCGAGCATGTCAAGCGCCTTGACCAGACCACGCAGAATGTGCGCGCGCTCCTCGGCCTTGCGAAGGCGGTAGGCGGTCCGCCGGCGGATGACCTCGATCTGGTGCTCGACGTAGTAACGGATGAACTGCGCCAGATTCAGCGTGCGCGGCACCCCGTCGACCAGCGCCAGCATGTTGGCGCCGAAGGTGTCTTGGAGCTGGGTGTGCTTGTAGAGGTTGTTGAGCACGACCTTGGCCACCGCGTCGCGCTTGAGCACCAGGATCAACCGCATCCCGGTACGCCCCGATGACTCGTCACGGATGTCCGCGATCCCGGTTAGCTTGCCCTCCTTGACAAGCTCAGCGACCCGCTCGGCGAGGTTGTCCGGGTTCACCTGATACGGAAGTTCCGTGACGACCAGGCACGGCCGGCCGCGCGCATCCTCTTCCACCTCCACCACGGCGCGCATCCGGATCGAGCCGCGGCCGGTGCGGTACGCGTCCTGAATCGCCTGCTGACCGACGATCAGGCCCTTGGTCGGAAAGTCCGGACCCTTGACGATCTCGACCAGCGCGTCGAGCGTGGTGGCCTCGTCCGCCTCCGGATTGTCCAGGCACCACTGCACCGCGGCGCAGATCTCCCTCAGGTTGTGCGGTGGGATCTTGGTGGCCATGCCGACCGCGATACCTTCGGACCCGTTGACGAGCAGGTTCGGGAACCGCGCCGGCAGGATGGTCGGCTCCTTGGCCCGACCGTCGTAGTTGTCCTGCATGTCGACGGTGTCCTCGTCGATGTCCCGCAGCATCTCCATGGCGAGCGGCGCGAGCTTCGACTCGGTGTTGTGGCTGACGAACCCGTTGGTGATGAAGGCGTGGTCCTCGGTGTCCACCCGCAGGCTGTAGACCGGCCGTACGCCCGCATCTGTGACGCTTGTCACCTCGGCGTAGTAGAACCGTCCGTCGACCAGCGGCTGCACCACGTCGAGCACGCCCGGCTCGGTGATGTGCGCCGCGATCGTGTCCCGGTCCTCCTCCCAGCGCTCGATCCGGTCGACATTGTGGGCGACAAGCCAGTCCCGTTCCGCCCGGCGGCTTGCACCGTGCGTACGGATGAAGTCGCCGACGAACGGCACCTGGTCGGCCGGCACCGCCGTACTGATGGCCGGCATCGCGCCCGGCTCGGATTCCGGCCCGGCCTGCTTCCGGGGCCGGAAGCCGACGTTGACCGCCAACAGGCGGGCGTCCCGGCGGTTGGTGATGACCAGCTTGATCTCACCGTCCTCGTGCCGGCACTGCCTGGCGACCACGCCGAACTCGAGCAGCAGCTGCTGCACCTCGGCGGCCAGACGGGCGGTGCAGGTCGACAACGAGATCTGGACGGAGTTGCGGGCTACGGGCGATGAGGACGCGTCACCCTCGAACAACGCCTGGAGGAAGGCCCGCTTGACGGCCGGCGGCGACTGCCAGATGAACGACGGTACGAACCCGTCTGTGCTGCGAGGGCGCAAGCGCTCCCCGGCGATCGACTGCTCGACATCACCCGGCGTCCGGCCCCCGCTGCTCATGAATGAGCCGGCGAGAGCCGCAGCCTCGACGAGCTCTCGCAAGTCAGCGCCGATCTCGTCGGCCAAGACCCGCTGCATGACCACGCGATCACCGTCACGGATCTCGCTCAGCAGCTTCCACAGCAGGGTAGGTATGCCGGCCATGTTGACCAGGCACAGGACCGGATGGTTGTGCGTACCGGTCAGCTCGAAGCCCTCGCGGGTCCGCAGCCTCAGGGTGGGGTGCTCGCCAGAGTGGAAGAATTTGGTCGCCCGGACCACATCACCGTTGCGGTCGTAGACCTTCAGGTCGATGTCGGTCTCCGAGTCGGGCTCCGCGCCCGGCACGATGTCGCCGATCCGCACCGTGCCCAGCGCGGTACGGACGAATGTGTCATATGTCACGCAGTAGCGCATCGCTGCCGGTGGATCATTGCCCGGCGAGCCGAAGTTGCCGTTGCCGTCGATCAGTGGATACCGCAATGACCACGGCTGCCCCATCCGCACCAGCGCGTCGTAGATCGACGAATCGCCGTGTGGGTGATAGTTGCCCATCACGTCGCCGACGACCCGAGCGCACTTGACATAGCCGCGTTCCGGTCGGAAGCCGGAGTCGTACATCGCGTACAGGATCTTGCGGTGCACCGGCTTGAGGCCGTCCCGGACGTCGGGCAGGGCGCGGCCGACGATCACGCTCATGGCGTAGTCGAGGTACGAGCGCTGCATCTCGACCTCGAGGCCGACCGGCTCGACGCGCTGGGCCACGCCGCCGGTCTCGTCCTGCAAATAGTCGCCGAGGTTCTCGGGAGTGTCCGTCACAGTAAACCCTTACTGAAAGTTAAACCAGACATCAGGGCCTGGAGCACGCATTTCGCTGTGGATAACGCTGTGGAAAGTCGCTGGGGCTGTGCATAACTATGGGGAAGCCGTACCGAAACCGCGCCGTTACCTGGGTCAGATGTCCAGGAATCGCACGTCCTTGGCGTTGCGCTGGATGAACGACCGGCGGGCCTCCACGTCCTCACCCATCAAGACGCTGAAGAGCTCGTCCGCGGTAGCGGCGTCGTCCAGCGTCACTTGACGTAGCGTCCGGGTGGCCGGGTCCATCGTGGTGTCCCACAGCTCGTGAAAGTTCATCTCGCCCAGACCCTTGAACCGCTGGATGTCATTGGGCTTCGCGTTCGGCTTCTTCTGCTGGCGCAAGGCGATCAGGCCGTCCCGTTCCCGATCCGAGTATGCGTACTGGGCGTCGTCGCCCTTGTTGTTCCACTTGATCTTGTACAGCGGCGGGGCGGCCAGATAGACGTGTCCCTGCTCCACCAGCGGCCGCATGAACCGGAACAGCAGCGTGAGTAGCAGCGTCTGGATGTGCTGGCCGTCGACATCGGCGTCGGCCATCAAGATGATCTTGTGATAGCGCAGCTTGCTGACGTCGAAGTCCTCGTGGATGCCGGTGCCCAGGGCAGTGATGAGCGCCTGAACCTCGTTGTTCTTCAGGACTCGATCGATGCGGGCCTTCTCCACGTTCAGGATCTTGCCGCGGATGGGCAGGATCGCCTGCGTCACGCTGTCCCGGCCCTGCTTGGCGGAACCGCCGGCCGAGTCGCCCTCGACGATGAACAACTCCGACACGGTCGGGTCGGTGGACTGACAGTCGGCCAGCTTGCCGGGCATCGCCCCGGACTCCAGCAGCGATTTGCGCCGAGCCAGCTTCCGGGCCTGCTGGGCGGCGATCCGCGCGCGGGCCGCCTGGGATGCCTTGGTGATGATCGTCTTGGCTTCGGCCGGGTTGCGCTCGAACCAGTCGACCAGCCACTCGTTGGTGACCCGCTGTACGAAGCTCTTCATGTCGGTGTTGCCGAGCTTGGTCTTGGTCTGTCCCTCGAACTGCGGGTTCGCCAACTTGACCGAGATGATCGCGGCCAAGCCCTCGCGAATGTCCTCGCCGGAGAGCTTCTCGTCGCTCTTGAGGAACTTCTTGTCGGCGCCGTACCGGTTGACGATGCTGGTCAGCGCCGCGCGGAAGCCCTCTTCGTGAGTGCCGCCCTCGTGCGTGTTGATCGTGTTGGCGAAGGTGTAGACCGACTCGCCGTACGACTCGTTCCATTGCATGGCGACCTCGACCGCCATGCCTTCCTCCTTCGCATCGGCCTCGAACTCGATAACCGACTTGTGAATCGGGGTCTTGGTGTTGTTGAGATGGCGTACGAAGTCGGCGATGCCGTTCCGGTACATGAAGGTGACCTCGCGGGCCCTGCCCTCCTCGTCCACCTGGTCCGGGCGCTGGTCGAGCAGGTGGATGGTGAGGCCCTTGTTGAGGAACGCCATCTCCTGCAGCCGCCGGTAGATGGTCTGGAAGTCGAAGTCGGTGGTCTCGAAGATCTTCGGATCGGGCCAGAACACCACCGTCGATCCGCTCTTCCTCGTCTCCTCACCCTTCTCCAGGGGACCGGGCTTCGACGCGTTGTACTTCTGCCGATAGACATGGCCGGATTTGTGGATCTCCACGGCCATCCGGGTGGAAAGCGCGTTCACCACCGAGACGCCGACGCCGTGCAGGCCGCCGGACACCGCGTAGGCCTTTCCGTCGAACTTGCCGCCGGCGTGCAACACGGTGAGCGCCACCTCGACGCCCGGCTTCTTCAGCTTCGGGTGCAGGTCGACCGGGAAGCCGCGCCCGTTGTCGGTGACCGAGACGCCGCCATCGGCCAGCAGGATCACGTCGATGGTGTCGCAGTACCCGGCCAAGGCCTCGTCGACGGCGTTGTCCACAACCTCCCAGACCAGGTGGTGAAGCCCACGTTCGCCGGTCGAGCCGATGTACATGCCCGGACGCTTGCGGACCGCCTCGAGGCCTTCAAGCACGGTGATGGACTCCGCACCGTACTCCTGCTTCTTCTCTGCCACCCTGGGCCACTTTCTCGTGCCGACCCCTTTACCGGGGACCGGACACGGGGTTGGCGGACGCCCAGCGGCCGGGCACGAGGCACCACAGACGACAACCCGCGGGGAGGAGGCGGACCACCGGTGGAACCGAGCGCGCCGGTCGCCGCGGTCACCCGCGGATCGTGATCGGCTGGAAAACCGCGTAGCGTGACGGCAGATGGCTTCCGCTGTCTTCCACACGACGGTTTCCCGGTCTGCCGCGATTCTACTCCGCCTGAGCCGGTTTCCGGGGGTCCGGCACCCCTTCCGGGTGCCTCAGATTGCCGTAGCGCGGTTGAGCCCGCATCCCACGCGTCCCCCTACACGGCCTGGGGCTTAGTTCGCAATGACGAATGATCCAGCCTCGCGGGCGGTGGGGCGCGCCTGCCGGAGTACGCGGCCACGCGCTGCGACACTGCCTCACAACGGGGTGCATTCATGTCGTAACCTTCGCCCGCGCGGGCGGGCTCGACGGCTGAGCGCCCGCATCCGCGTCGAGGAAGAGGTGGGACCCGATGGCGCTGGACAAGGGGCTGGATAACGTCGCGGTGCACTGGCCGCGGACGAACCAGTACTACGACCCGGTGGCGCCCGCCGAGTTCGTCGATTTCGCGTCGGTTGCTGACGCATTGGATGTCGCCGCGCCCACCGGCGCGCTGGCACTGCACATCGCGAAAACCGGCACCGTGCGGGCGACCGCATACACCGAACTCGTGGATCTCCTGCTCGGCCTCGAGGGCGTGCTGTACGCAACCGACGCGGCCGCCGAGGACGAGGATCCGGTGATCGATCCGGACGTCTGCGCTTGGATCGCCGGTGGCCTGGAACGGTTCGTTGACGGCCACCGGCCGTACGGGGATCTGGTCACCTTCGACAGCGTGGCGAGCGTGATGCGGTCCGCGGTCACCGCCGGCCGGCTGGCGGAGCAGCAACTGCGCTGGCTGGACCACCGGTTGTCGGCGTTGCGGGACGACGCCGGTCACGCGCCGCACTGGACGTTCGCGCGTACCGAGCTGGCGGTGCTGGCCGGCTTCTACCGCCGCTGCGCGGATCGCGGCTACGCGGTGTTCGCCGACTACTGAGCTGAATGCGCTCGATCGCGCGCCACGCCAAGCTGATGGGCCGAGCCTGCTGCCGCTGCCGCAGCCGTCCTCGGCCGCAGGTTCGGCTCATCAGCGCGGCATCCGTTCCTCGCTGCCGTCAGCCGTAGGTGTCGCGTGGGCCGCGGCCGGGCACGCGGCGCGGGCCGCGTTGCCAGGAAGGCGCGGCCGGGCCGTGAATGTTGAGTTTGGTCACCACGTTGTGACCCACCTCGGCGGCGATGTTCTTGAGCAGGGTGGCGGCAAGCATCCGCAACTGGGTGGCCCAGGCGGTGGATTCGGCCTCGACGGTCAGCACGCCGGCGTCCAGCTTGATCGGTCGGCTGTGCCGGGCGATGTCCGGGCCGACCACCTTCTCCCAGGCGCCGAACACGGTGGCCTCAGCCTTGGGTTTCTCCCAGCCGCGCTGCTTCATCAAGCGGTCCAGGACCGCCCCGAAGAGCTGCGGGTCGCGCGGGTCCGGGCCGGGACCGGAGTAGCCGCTCAGCCGCCGTCCCTCTCCCTCGCCATCGCCGCTTCGCCGCCGCGGAGCCCCCCGCGCGGTGGTCTTACGCTTGGCCAGCGCCGCGTCGAGGACGGCTCGGGCCAGTGCCGGCCCGGCAGGCGCTGCGGAATCGCCGGGGCCGTCCGAACCGCCGTCACCGGGTGTCTCGGGCAGGTCGGAGGCGCCCGCGCTGTCCGGCTGACCCGAACGGCCATCGCGGGAGTTCCCACCGGAGCGCGGCGCCGCGGAGTCAGGCGGCACGGGTCACCGCACCGGGAGTGACGTCGTAACGGACACCCCGCAGAGTTTCCGGCACGTCCTGCGACACCGCACAGGTCACGATGAGCTGGGCCGCCGCAGAGACCAGGGCGGCCAGCCTGTCCCGGCGGCCGGCATCCAGCTCGGCGAAGACGTCGTCGAGCACGAGCACCGGCTCGATGCCGTCCGACCGCAGCAGGTCGTACGCGGCCAACCGCAGCGCGAGGGCGAACGACCAGCACTCGCCGTGGCTCGCGTACCCCTTGGCCGGCAGGTCGCCCAGCGACAATGCGAGGTCGTCGCGGTGTGGGCCGACCAGGGTCACGCCGCGCTCGATCTCGGCCGTCCGCCGCTCGGCCAGCGATGTGCGCAGCGTCTCCTCCAGCGCCATGCGGTCGGCGGTGACCGGACCCAGGCGGGACGCGTACGTGATCGACGCCGACATCCGGCTCGCGGCGACCGCGTCGTAGGCCTTCGCTACGTGTGGGGCCAGCGCGGTGACCAGCTCCAGCCGGCCGGCGAGCAGTTCCGCGCCGTGGCGGGCCAGGTGCTGATCCCACACTGCCAGCGTGGACAGGTCCTGCCCGCGGTTCCCGCCCACCTTGCGTGTCAGGTACGCCGTCCGCAGCAGGGCGTTACGCTGCTTGACCACGCGGTCGTAGTCGGCGCGCACCCCGGCGTACCGCGGCTGCCGGGCGACCAGCAGATCGTCCAGGTAGCGGCGGCGTTCCGACGGGTCGCCACGAACCAGCTCAAGATCCTCGGGAGCGAACAGGACCATCCGGAGGGCGCCGAGGACCTCGCGGGCCCGGCGTACCGGTGACCGGTTGAGCCTGGCCCGGTTGGCCTTGCCCGGCACGATCTCCAGCTCGACCAACAGCTCTCGTCCATCGTGGACGATCACGCACCGGATCACCGCGGAACCGGCACCGATCCGGACCAGTGGCGCGTCCGTGGCCACCCGGTGACTGTCCAGTGTGGCCACATATCCGAGTGCCTCGACAAGGTTCGTCTTGCCCATGCCGTTCTGGCCGACCAGGACCGTGACGCCCGGGTCGAGATCCACCGCCACCCGCTCATAACTGCGGAAGTCGGTCAGCTCGACCCGGCGCACGTACATGTCCTTAAAGGTTTTCCTCTTGCGGTGCGGCGAAGCCGCCTTGGTGGGTCTGTTTTCCTCTTGCGGTGCGGCGAAGCCGCCTTGGTGGCTCTGTTTTCCTCTTGCGGTGCGGCTCAGCTGACCACGGCGTGCCCGCCGAACTGCTGGCGCAGCGCGGCGACGGCCTTCATGGCGCGTGAGTCGGGCTGACGGGACTCGAACCGGGCGAACAGGGACGACGCGATCACATGCAGCGGCACGGCCAGCCGCACCGCCTCGTCAACCGTCCACCGGCCCTCGCCGGTGTCCTCCGCGTAGCCCTTGAGCTTCGCCAGTTCGGGATCGCCGTCCAGAGCCCGGTCGAGCAGGTCGAGCAGCCAGGACTTGACCACGCTGCCCTCCCGCCAGCTCTTGATCACGCCGGGCACGTTCGCCACGTACTCGGATGCCTCGAGCAGCTCGTAACCCTCGGCAAAGGCCTGCATCATGCCGTACTCGATGCCGTTGTGGACCATCTTCGCGTAATGGCCGGCACCGACCGGGCCGGCGTGCACGAAGCCGTACGGTCCTTCCGGCTTGAGCGCCTCGAAGATCGGCAACGCCATGTCGACGTGCTTGGTGTCGCCGCCGACCATAAGCGCGTAGCCGTTCTTGTGGCCCCAGACACCGCCGGAGACGCCGGCGTCCATGTAGCCGATGCCCTTGGGGGCCAACCGCTCCGCGCGTGGCCGGTCGTCGGTGAACTTGGAGTTGCCGCCGTCGATGATCAGGTCACCCGCAGACAGCAACTCGCCCAGTTGATCGATGGTGCTCTCGGTGATGTTTCCGGCCGGGACCATGGTCCAGACCACGCGGGGCGCGGTCAGCTTCTCCACCATCTCGGCGAGATTCGCGACGTCGGCGATGTCCGGGTTCCGGTCATATCCGATGACTTCGTGTCCCGCGCCGCGAATCCGCTCGCGCATGTTGCCACCCATCCGGCCGAGACCGACAAGGCCGAGCTGCATGGTGTCCCCCTCAGTGTGTGGTTCCTCAGCTCAGTATCAGCGGGTTACCCGGATCGGCATGATCAGATAGCGGTAACCAGCCTGGATTTCCCCGTCTTCGGACGCCGGCGAGATCACAGCCGGCTTGAACGCGTCGACGAACGACAGCACGGCCAGCGGTGCGTTCAGGTTCTGCAGGCCATCGATCAGGTACTGCGGGTTGAAGCCGATGGTCAGCGGCTCACCGGTGAAGGCCGCCTCCATCGCCTCGCTCGCCCGGGCCTCTTCGGTCCCGCCCGCCTCGACCACCAGCCCGTCCTCGCTGAAGCTCAGCAGCACGGGGGTGGTGCGCTCGGCGACCAGGGCGACCCGGCGGACCACCTCCACCAGCGTGGCCACCGGCACCTTCGCCTCGGCGTTGTGGCTGGCCGGGAAGAGCGAGCGGACCGGCGGATAGTTCGCACCGTCGAGCAACCGGCTCGTGGTGCGGCGGGTACCGCCGGCGAAACCGATCAGGCCTTCGCCCGCGTTGCCCTGCGCCAGCGCGATGGTCACCTCGCCACCGAGCGGACCGAGCGCCTTCGCGGTGTCGTTCAAGGTCTTCGCCGGGACCAGCGCGTTCAGGCTGATCTCCGGATCATCCGGATTCCATTCCATCTCGCGCATCGCGAGCCGATACCGGTCAGTGGCCAGCATTGCCAGGCTGGAACCGTTCAGCTCCACCCGTACGCCGGTCATCATCGGCAGGGTCTCGTCGCGGCCTGCGGCGACCGCGACCTGCGCGACCGCCCCGGCGAAGGCGGCGGCGTCCACCGTGCCTGCGCTGGACGGCATGTCCGGCAGCGTCGGGTAGTCCTCGACCGGCATGGTCGGCAGCGTGAACCGGGCGCTGCCGCAGACCAGCTCCAGGTGGGCGCCGACGGCGGCGATGTCCACCGGCTTGTTCGGCAACGCCTTGGTGATCTCGGCGAGCAAGCGGCCGGAGACCAGGGCGGCGCCGTCCGCGTCCGCCTGCACCTCCACACTGACCTGGCTGGAGACCTCGTAATCGAACCCGGAGACGTGCAGGCGGCCGTCGCTCACCCGCAGCATGACGCCGGCGAGGACCGGCACCGACGGGCGGCTGGGCAGGCTCTTGGCCGTCCATGCCACGGCGTCGGCGAGTGCGTCTCGCTCCACCCGGAACTTCATGCTGTCCTCCGCAACGCTTCCTGGTGATCGGGAGTCTGATCGGGGGTGGACCTGAACTCTATGGCGTGGCTTGTCGGGCCGCTGCCCCGACCCCGGCGCGATCGAGCCGTTCGCACGGCGAGCGGCTCATCCACACCTTCCCCAACGCTGATGATTGGTTTTTGTTTTCTTAGAAGAGATAACTCGTCATAACCATCGGGCCTGTGCACAGTGTGGAGAACCACCGTTTGTGCTGGTGAGGAGGTTATCCACCGGTGTCGCCGGTGTGGGCAACCGCGGTGCAAACCCGGGTTTGCGTCCACAGTCGTCGACCGGAGCACCGTTGTCCACCGTTGTCCACCGGCTATCCACCGGCTATCCACGGAATTTGTACCCAGGGCTGGGGACAGCGTCGGGACGCTACCGGCTCGTCGTCCCCAGAACCTTCAACAGGGAATCCACAGTCGTCCACAGGTAGTGGAAAGTCTCGTCACTCTTCGTGGTTGTCCACATCGATTTCCCCATGGGTTGTCCACATCTGTGCGTGGCGACTCTCGTGTTGTTCACCGCTGGGGACGAACTGCTGGGGACGAACGGTGGATAACGTTGGCATGGACCGGGCGGCAGACTCGTTGGCGCGTCCGTGGCCTGGCGGGGCCACGGCCAAACGTCGACGGGAGCGGTGACCGCAGGTCACGGCAGCCGTGCGCGGTTCGGCCAGGTGCACCATCCCGGCCCGCACCATCCCGGCCCGGCGGCGGGGAACGGCCCGGCGCCGGTCTCAGCCGGGCTGTCGCGGCGTGACTTCCAGATGCCCGTACGCCGCAGATTGTGAATCTCAGGTGTTCTGCTTGATCCGGTTGGTCAGCTCGGCGATCTGGTTGTAAAGGGAGCGCCGCTCGGCCATGTGCTGGCGGATCTTGCGGTCCGCGTGCATCACCGTGGTGTGGTCGCGACCGCCGAACGCCTGGCCGATCCGGGGCAGCGAGAGATCGGTGAGCTCCCGGCAGAGGTACATGGCGACCTGACGCGCGTTCACCAGGACCCGGCTGCGCGAGTGGCCGCGCAGATCCTCGAGACTGACGCCGAAGTAATCAGCGGTGGAGACCATGATCTGGTCGGCGGTGATCTCCGGACCGGCGCCGTCCGGCATGAAGTCCCGCAGCACCTCCTCGGCCAGCGACAGCTGTACCGAGCTGCGGGTGAGGCTGGCGAACGCGGTCACCCGGATCAGGGCGCCCTCGAGCTCGCGGATCGAGTTCGAGACCCGGCTCGCGATGAACTCGAGCACATCGTCGGGGGCGTACATCCGCTCCTGGGCGGCCTTCTTCTGCAGGATCGCGATGCGGGTCTCGAGATCGGGCGGCTGGATGTCGGCGAGCAGGCCCCACTCGAAGCGGGTCCGCATCCGATCCTCCAGCGTGGCCAGCTGTCGCGGCGAGCGGTCGGAGCTGATCACGATCTGCTTGTTCGCGTTGTGCAGCGTGTTGAAGGTGTGGAAGAACTCCTCCTGGGTGCGCTCGCGGCTCTCCAGAAACTGGATGTCGTCGATCAAAAGGATGTCGACATCGCGGTAGCGACGCTGGAATGCCTGCGTCTTGTCGTCCCGCAGCGAGTTGATGAAGTCGTTTGTGAATTCCTCTGTGGACACATAGCGCACCGCGCGCGCGTGTCCCAGAGTCGTTGCATAGTGCCCGATGGCGTGCAGCAGGTGTGTCTTGCCCAGCCCGGAGCTGCCGTAGATGAACAGCGGGTTGTAGGCCTTTGCCGGCGACTCCGCCACGGCCACCGACGCAGCATGCGCGAAACGGTTCGACGAGCCGATGACGAACGTCTCGAACATGTACTTCGGGTTCAGCCGGTTTCCGTCGTTGGTACTCGATCGACGGTCCAGGCTCGCGGTGTTGCGCATGGGGCCGCTGTCGCCACCGGTGCTGATCCGCAGCGTGTCATCGCGGCGGTCGTCCGGACGACCCTGGTTCTCGCGCAGCTGGGCCGGCTCGGTCGCCATCCGGCGGCCGGACTCGTTCGGCTTCTTCTCGGCCGCCGGTTGCGCCGGCATCGGCATCGGCTGCGGCGGAAGAGTCGGTGTCGCAGGCATCGGAGCCTGCGGAATGGGCGCGGCGAAGAGCGCGTCCTGGCCGTCGCGGGCGGAGGGCACACCCCGGGGGTACGGGTTCGGCGGCGCGGTGTGTTGCGCCGACCCGGTCGGCTCGACGTGCCCGTACACCGGCGGCTGGCTGTACAACGGTTCGGGCCGTTCGTGGTAGGGGCCCGGATCCGAGTAGCGGGTGGCCGGCGGTGGTGCCGGTTCCGGCGGCTGCGCGCCGTAGACGGCGCCGGGGCGCCCGGATCCGTCCTCCGGGGGACGGACGGTGACCGCGACCTGGATCGGGCGGCCCAGCCGGCGCGACAGCGCATCAGTGATCGCCGGCCGCAGCCGGGACTCGATCACGTCGCGCGTGAAGGCATCGGGGACGGACAGTAGTGCGGTGTCCTCGACGATGGCCCGCAGCCGGGTGAGCCGGAGGTAGGCACGCTGCTGCGCCGAGACGATCTCGTCCGCGAGTTCGTCCGTCGCTGCGGTCCATACCGCGCTCAGGTCGACCGTGTCGGCCACCGCCGCGCCACCCCCATCGCCACCGGTACGCCCGCTGGCCTTGTCCGGCTTTCGCCCTTGCCGCCGATCGCACGAGGCGATCGACCGGTCCCAAACCCAGCACAATCGGCGTGCTGAACATGCATGGCGCCACCGGCTGTCCACAGGTTATCCACACCTGTGGGCGTGTCGGCGGTCGCTACCCGGCCGGATGGTCGGCAGACTTCCCGGAGCCTGCGATGGCGCGGGACGACAGGCTCACCGTGCCGAACGATTCACCGCCTCGTCCGGTATCGCCCCCCATTCGGCCCGGTGTGCCGGCAACGCCGCCGACCAGCAAACGGGCACGCTAACAGCGCGGCTGCCATGGCTTCAACCACCGTCCCACCCGCTAGGGCGCGGTCTGTGGAAAAGATTCACTAGCTGCGCAGAAGGACTGGCATCTGTGCCGTTCTACGATCGTTCCGGCGAGCCGACCCCGGCCTGTCGTTGACCGCCGCTTCCGCCCTGCGTAGGGTCGAACGGTTGCTCGGCCGTGCTCTGCTAAGGTTGCTCTGGCAGCAATGCCCCCGGTCGTTGTAAGGATACGGAGTCCTCACGTGAGCAAGCGCACCTACCAGCCGAACAACCGCCGTCGCGCGAAGACCCACGGCTTCCGGCTGCGCATGCGTACGCGTGCCGGCCGTGCCATCCTGGCCAACCGTCGCTCCAAGGGTCGCGACAAGCTGTCGGCCTGAGCCGACGCTTGGTCGGGCCGGAATGCTCGGGTAATCGTGCTGGCCGCGGCGCAACGACTGCGGCGGAGCAGCGACTTCACCGCAGCGTTCCGAGGTGGCCGCCGAGCGGGCCGCGGGACGGTGGTCGTCCACATGCTTGTCGACGAGCCGGCGCAAGCCTCTACGGCCCGCGCCGGCTTCGTCGTGTCCAAATCCGTGGGAAACGCGGTGGTCCGCAACAAGGTCCGGCGGCGACTGCGGCATCTGATGCGACCTCGCCTCTCCGAGCTGCCAAAAGGTTCGTCGGTCGTGGTCCGTGCGCTGCCGGCCGCGGCCTCCGCCTCGTTCGACCTCCTGGCACGGGACCTCGACGCGGCCCTTCGGGCGGCCCGATCCCCGCGGGGCCGGCGATGACACGCGTTGCCCGCCTGCTCACCGCTGCGATCGTCGCGTACCGTCGGTACGTGAGCCCGGCTCTGCCGGCCCGCTGTCGGTTCTATCCCTCGTGCAGCGCTTACGCGCAAGAGGCGATTGCGAAGCACGGTGCGGTACGAGGGACCGGTCTGGCGATTCGGCGGCTGCTGCGCTGCCACCCCTTCCACCCCGGCGGGTACGACCCGGTGCCTGATCCGACCCGTCGCCGCCGACCTGCCGATGTGACTGGAGCATGAATTGAGTCTCGACTGGATCTACACCGCGATCTCGTGGATCCTGCTGCGCTGGCAGGGACTGTGGGACGCCATCGGCGTCCCCGACGGCCGCTTCCTGGGCACCAACTGGACATGGATCCTGGCGATCGTGTTCCTGGTGGTCACGGTCCGGATCGTGCTGTTCCCGATCTTCGTCAAGCAGATCAAGTCGCAGCGGGCCATGCAGGCACTCCAGCCCAGGGTCAAGGAGCTGCAGGAGAAGCACAAGGGTGACCGGGAGACGCTCCAGAAGGACATGATGGAGCTGTACCGAACGGAGAAGGCCAACCCCTTGATGGGCTGCCTTCCGATGTTCCTGCAGATCCCCGTCTTCCTGGGACTGTTCCACGTGCTCCGCCGGCTGAGTCCGGAAAATCAAGGCAAGACGCTGTACGGCTGGACCGTCGAGCAGTTCGACCACGCCACTCACGCGGCACTGTTCACCGCGCCGCTGCCCTCGAAGTTCGGTTCGTCCGCCGCGGAGTTGGCCGCCCTGGACGCCAACGGCGTCCGGGTAAAGATCATCGCGGGCATCCTGGTCCTCATCATGATGACCACGACGTACCTGACCAGCCGTCAGATGATCCTCAAGACCGGATGGGCCGAGGATCCGCAGCAGAAGATGATCCAGCGAATGATGCTGTACGGCATCCCGCTCTCGCTGCTGGTGTCGGGCGGGCTGTTCCCGATCGGTGTGGTCATCTACTGGGTGACGAACAACCTCTTCACGCTGGGCCAGCAGCAGTGGGTGCTGCGCAAGTTCCCGCCGCCGCCGATGGCGAACGCCAGAACCGGTTCGACGCGTCCCCCGGCCGGCTCCTCGGCCGCCAAGGGTAGCGCTACGAAGAGCGCCAAGGCGGACCCCGTGCAGTCCGCCCGTACCGGTGGCCTGTTCGGCCGGAACAAGAGCTCTGCACCCGAGCCGAAGAGCAGCCCAGTGGTCGATGCCAGGTCGCGCGCGCCCAAGCCCGGTGCCAAGCCGGTGCACCCGAAGAAGGGCGCGAGACCCGCGAACAAGCCGCGGAGCTGACGACACGAGACCTCCCCACGTGTGGCTTCATCCGCGTGGGAAACAGCGGACCGGATAGGTCCGGATCGATGAGTACGGAGATGAGACTGTGACCGACACCAGCACTCCCGACGCCTCGGTTTCCGCCGACACTGTGCCGCCTTCCGCCGAGGCTGCCGGGTCCGAGGAAGCCAAGAAGTCGGAGAACGTGGTATCCGACGGCGATCTGTTCCGGCAGAGCGAGATCGCCGCCGATTACGTCGAAGGGCTGCTGGACATACTGGACTACGACGGTGACATCGACGAGTTGGTGTCGGCCGGCCGGCCGATGGTCGAGGTGGTGGGTGGCCGGCTGCAGGCGCTCGTCGGCCAGCGCGGCGCGACACTCGAGGCGTTGCAGGAGCTCACCCGTCTGGCGATCTTCCGCGCCACGGGCACACCAAGCCGGCTGCTGCTCGACATCGGCGGGTATCGCGCGGCCCGGCGTAAGGAACTCGCCGCCGTGGCCCGCAACGCCGTGGAGAAGGTCAAGGAGCACGGTGACGAGGTACGCCTGGAGCCGATGTCCGCGTTCGAGCGTAAGTGCGTGCACGACGTGGTCAACGCGATCTCCGGGGTGCTGAGCGAGTCCGAGGGCGTCGAGCCGAACCGGCGCATCGTGGTGCGCCCGGCGGACTGATGATTCCGTCCCGCCATACGGCGGGGATGTCATCCCGTTCGTCGTCGACGGCGCCGGAACCATCACCTCCGGCCGCCGGCGCGCCCGCGGCGTCTTTCGCGCCGCCGATCGAGTTCGTCGAAGCTGCGCGGGCGGCATTCGCGGATCGTCTTCCGCTCGCCGAGGCCTATGCGGAACTTCTCATCACCGGCGGCGTCGTCCGCGGGCTCATCGGTCCGCGAGAAGCCCCGCGGATCTGGGATCGTCACCTGATCAACTGTGGCGTTATGTCGGAGATGATCTCTTTCGGCGCTTCGGTGATTGACGTGGGCTCTGGTGCCGGTTTGCCCGGTATCGTGCTCGCAGTGGCTCGATCGGATCTCACGATCACGCTCGTCGAGCCGCTGGCACGACGTACCGCCTTTCTGTCCGAGGCGGTGACAGCGCTCGGCCTCGATGCGACCGTCAGGGTCGTCCGCGGCCGGGCGGAAGACCTCGCCGGCGGACCCCCCGTCGCCGCCGATGTCGTCACCGCCCGGGCGGTAGCACCGCTGAACCGGCTCGCCGAGTGGTGCCTGCCGCTGACCGCCGTTGGCGGCCGGTTGCTGGCACTCAAAGGCGCTTCGGCCGCGGACGAGGTGGCCGAGCACCGCGAGGCGATCGCACGCCTAGGCGGCTCCGACCCGGTCATCAGACTCTGCGGGGAAGGCGTGATCGAGCCACCCACGACGGTGGTGGAGATCGTCCGGGAGCGGGACGTCGTACCACCACGGATGAAGGCGGCCGCTTCGGACCGCGGCGCCGGAAGGTCCGGTGGGCGCGGCTCCGGGCGAAGGAGAACGCGGAGGGCATAGATGAGCAAGCGGGGCGGGCGTAAGCGATTCGGAAAGCCTCCACGTCCCGCTCGCCATCCAGGCAACGTCCAGTCGCCGAGACGATCACAATCGGCCGCTACGACTCGCTCTCCCTACTCATCGACAGCCACTCCCCCGACGGATCGCGGGGCCGTTTCGGAGACCGGCTGGCCGGACGGCCGGTCGCCGGTGTACGGCGCCGCGCTCAGACTCGTGCCGGGACTCATGATCTTCGAACCGCAGCCCATCGACGGGACTTCGGGTCGCTCGGCGGTAGTTCGGCCGAGGACGGACGCCCCGGTGGAGGACGGCCGCACAACGCTTGTCCACAGCCCAGATTTGGGTGTTGCTGGCCCGGGTTCGGTGGCCCTAGCCTGGTCCACCTCGGCGTCTTCGGCGCCGACCCGGACTCCTACTTCTCCTTTCTCGGCTGGTCCGTCCGAGCCCCCGGGCAGCGAACCTCCGGCCGTTATTGCTAAGGCGGCAGACCGTTCCCCCGCGCGGTCGCCCCATCAGGCGGACAAGCGTGGCAACGGTCGCCCTACGGCCGTAGGCTGGCCGCGCGCCGATAGTGTGGACCGCTCGGCGGGTGCACACGGTGAGCTGCCACCTCCCGCCTCACGGCACGCATCGCGACCAGGTGCCGAGGTGAGCTCCCGTGGTGCCGACCCATTTCAAGCAGGCAGGGACAAGACGGTGCATGAGTACGGCAGAGGCTTAGATGGCGGACCTGCGAGCCGGGACGGCGTTTCACGTGAAACCACTGCATCCGGCCACCCTGGGAGCTCGCCCGATCGGTCGACGGGCTCTGGCGTGAGCTACGACGATGTTGACAGCGGCGAGCAGAGTGTCCCCCAGCCTCGTGTGGGCAACGGGTACGTCACCTCTCCAGCCGTTGGGCGGGTGTATGGAACACCGGCCGGGCCAGGTGCCGATCACGGTGACAGGACCGACGCCGGGCCGGACGGTCATCGGACGGCACCCGCTCCGAGAGGCGGCACCACGTCGAGCACAGCTGCCCCGGTGCCGGTTACCCCCTCCGTCCCGCAACCTGTCCCCGACTCGAGCGCGACCGAACATGTTTCACGTGAAACACCGGGGCGGGATGAAGACGATCCGCCTCTCGCCATGGAAGCGTTACGTGCTGTGCAGATCCTCAATCCGAGCGGCGAGATCACGATGCCGCGCCCCGACCGTCCGAGGGTCCTCTGCGTCGCGAACCAGAAGGGTGGCGTCGGCAAGACCACCACTGCCGTGAACCTCGCCGTGGCGCTCGCGCTACATGGCAACCGCGTGTTGGTGGTCGATCTGGACCCCCAAGGCAACGCCTCCACCGGACTCAACGTGCCGCACCACGCGGGCGTGCCGGACGTGTACGACTGCCTGATCGACAACGTGCCGTTGACCGATATTGCGCAGCCGGTCGAAGGCATACCCAACCTTTTCTGCGTGCCGGCGACGATCGACCTCGCCGGCGCCGAGATCGAGCTGGTTTCGGTCGTTGCGCGTGAGTCCCGGCTGGCCCGCGCGATCGCCGCGCACCCCGAGAAGTTCGACTACATCTTCATCGACTGCCCGCCCTCGCTCGGCCTCCTCACGGTCAATGCGCTATGCGCGGCGCAGGAGGTGTTGATCCCCATTCAGTGCGAGTACTACGCGCTGGAGGGTCTCAATCAACTGATCAACAACATCAACCTGGTGCGGCAGCACCTCAACCCGACGCTCGACGTGTCCACGATCCTGTTGACCATGTACGACCGCCGGACCCGACTGGCCGACGCCGTGGAGCAGGACGTGCGTAACCACTTCGGGCAAAAAGTCTTGAACGCGGTGATTCCCCGGAACGTACGGGTGTCCGAAGCACCGAGCTATGGCCAGTCCGTGATGACCTACGATCCGGGTTCGCGCGGCGCCACGAGCTACTTCGAGGCGGCTCTGGAGATCGCACAGCGTGGGGTCAACAACGGAGGCACCGCATGAAAAACCGTCCACGGGGAGGCCTCGGTCGAGGCTTGGGCGCGCTTATCCCGACGGCGCCGACGGCCGCCGTCGTGACCGAAGAAGCCACACAGACTTCGGTACCGCCACCCGCCGCCGTGCCACCGGCCGTTGCGCCAACCCAGTTCGCCGCGCCACCTGCGACGGCGCATGAGCCTCCACCCAAGCCGTCGAGTGACGAACCGCCGACCGACTTCCGCCGCGACCTGGCACCGGTGCCCGGCGCGCGATTCGCGGAGTTGCCGGTCGCCGCGATCGAGCCGAACGCCAAGCAACCGCGTCACGTGTTCGATGAAGAGGCGCTTGAGGAGCTGAAGGCCTCGATCCAGGAGGTTGGACTCCTCCAACCGATCGTGGTGCGCGAGCTCGGCATGGGCCGTTACGAGCTGGTCATGGGCGAGCGTCGCTGGCGCGCCGCCCAGGCGCTCGGCAGGGAGACCATTCCGGCGATCGTCCGCGACACTCGTGACGACGCCATGCTCCGGGATGCCCTGCTGGAGAATATTCATCGAGCGAACCTCAATCCGCTCGAAGAGGCGGCCGCGTATCAGCAACTGCTGGACGAGTTCGGCGCCACGCACGAGGAGCTCGCCAAGCGGATCGGCCGCAGCAGACCGCAGATCTCCAACACGATCCGCCTGTTGAACCTGCCGGCCCCGGTCCAGCGACGTGTGGCGGCCGGCGTGTTGTCGGCCGGGCACGCCCGCGCATTGCTCGGTTTGGACGACAGCGATGCGCAGGAGAGGCTCGCTCTCCGCATCGTTGCCGAGGGTCTCTCTGTACGAGCCACCGAAGAGCTCGTGTCGCTCGCTATCGCCGACGGGCCGGCGAAGAAGGCGGCACCACCCCGCCGACCGAGGGTCCACGCCCCGGCGTTGAACGATCTGGCCGACCGGTTGTCGGATCGCTTCGACACGCGGGTGAAGGTCGACATCGGCCGGAACAAGGGCAAGATCACGATAGAGTTCGCCACCGTTGATGACCTTGAACGCATAGTCGGAATGATCGGCGTGGAGGAAGAGGGCGCGGACAACACGCCAGTGTGATCCTTCCGTGCGGCTTTCGATCCTGCGACGATGGCACGTGGTCTTGTCGGGTTCAGGTGCCATCCTCGTCCTGACTGGACGGCTCCGGCTCGTCGGCTTTTCGCGGCGGATCGAGGCTTGACCTGCGGATCAGGTTGGGCGTTAGTTTCGCCTTCAACGACTTCTGTGGAAGCCATTCTCCTGGCGTTTGGATCTTGGTCGGTTTCCTCTTGCTGCGCCTTTCCGCCGAGCCCAAGGCGGCTGGGTGTGGTGCCTGGTGGCGCGTGTGGCTGAAAGCCGTACTTTGACGTCGCCGTTGCTCTCTGTCGGCCGGACCGGGTCCTCCTAGGAGGAGACCTGGGGTCGGCTGGTGGCATTGATGCGCCTGTTAGGAGGATCCGGTCCCCGTGGCGGTTCCGTCTTCGTGTGGCCGCCTGCTCTTTGTGAGTGGTGCGGTTCGTGCGTTGGCGCGGTCTTCGTGTGAGTGGCGGGTTTTCGTCGGCGGGCGGGTCGCCGGGAAGTGGACCGGGTCTTCCTGTGAGGAAGGTAGCTGTCGTTTCTGCGGCACCAATTCTCCTGCTAGGAGGATCCGGTCCCGGTGGTAGATCCGGTCTTCGTGTGCCGGCCCAGTCTTTGTGAGTGGTGCGGGTTCGTGTGCCGGCGCGGTCTTCGTTTTCTGGTGTGCGCGTCTTCGTGTCGGCGGGCGGGTCGCCGGGAAGTGGACCGGGTCTTCCTGTGAGGAAGGTAGCTGTCGTTTCTGCGGCGTCAATCTTCCTGCTAGGAGGATCAGGTCCCCGTGGTAGATCGGGTGCTGGTATGCCGGTCTGGTCTTTGTGTGTGGTGCCGTTTCTTTGTGTGTGGTGCCATTCGTGTGGCCGCCGTCTTGGTGGGGGTAGTGGGGTCTTCGTCGGCGGCGGGTCGCCGTGAGGTGGACTGGATCTTCCTGTGAGGAAGGTAGCTGTCGTTTCGTCGGCATCAATCCTCCTGCTAGGACGATCCGGACCGCCATTTGGAACTCCGGCCCGTTACGCAACCCCTCGGGCCGGTTCGGCGTGCGGTCGGTCAAGCCTTCGTTAACGAGCCTCGTCAGGCCAGCGCGGCACCGCCGACCCCGGCGATGTCGAGCTGCGGTACTCGCTGGACTCGCGGTTGAAAACCTGGTGACGAGTCACCAGGTCCGATCGTCTATTTCCTGCCGGCCACCGTGGGATGCCGTCCTTGCTTCGAGCGCAGTGTGGTGCTCCGCGAAGTCAGTTGTTTCGCATGGCCGGGACTCGGATCCCACAAGCCTGAGGAGCGCTGTTGGAGAGTCAGCCACCCGGCTGTTTCACGTGAAACCAGATTGTGTCGCACCGCGGATAATCATCGGAGCCCGGAGCCCGGAGCCCGGAGCCCGGAGCCCGGAGCCCGGAGCCCGGAGCCCGGAGCCCGGAGCCCGGAGCCCGGAGCCCGGAGCCCGGAGCCCGGAGCCCGGAGCCCGGAGCCCGGA